>Ga0209577_10005404_pt1 | contig 11912 bp, 11 predicted proteins | sample GraSoiAngelo_109_FD_185874 | JGI IMG/M metagenome (GOLD analysis project Ga0209577, IMG submission 185874) | Grasslands soil microbial communities from the Angelo Coastal Reserve, California, USA - 14_0903_12_20cm (SPAdes) (version 2) | ecosystem: Environmental > Terrestrial > Soil > Grasslands... | reverse complement strand
CACAGCGCGCCGTCTTTCTCGTAGGTGTGCCCCGCGGCCACCAGCCGACCCATCGTCTTCTCGACCTTGCTGGTCGTGTACAAGGACGACTCGAGGAAGTAGACGTCGAACCGGACGCCCAGCGCCCGCAGGTCCGCGTCCTGCTCCTTGCGAAGCTCCTGCACCGCAAACCGGCGCACCTGATCGAGGTCGGCTCCCTCCGGATCGCTGGGATGGGCGACGAGGTAGCGCTCGGCGATGTCGCGGATGTACTCGCCGTGGTAGCCGCCCTCCGGGACGGCGGCGGGGCGGCCATGCAGCTCCGCGATCCGCGCCTGCACGCTGCGCGCCAGCTGCATGATCTGGGCGCCGCCGTCGTTGTAGTAGAATTCGCGCGTCACGCGCCACCCCGTCCAGTCGAGCAGCGACGCGATCGCGTCGCCCAGGGCCGCCTGGCGGCCGTGGCCTACGTGCAGCGGACCGGTGGGATTGGCGGAGACGAACTCGACATTGACGGGCTTGCCCTGCCCGGCGTCGCTCCGGCCGTAGCGCTCGCCCGCCGCCAGCACGGTCTCGACCACGCCGGCGAGCTCGGCTTCGGCGAGGAAAAAGTTGATGAAGCCCGGCCCGGCGATGTCGATCTTGCGGACCAGGCCCTGGGGAAGCTCGAGTGCCGCGACCAGCCGCTCGGCCACCGCGCGAGGCTTGGCCTTGAGCGTCTTGGCCAGCACCAACGCGAGATTGGTCGCCACGTCGCCGTGGGCCGGATCTCGGGGACGCTCCAGCGCGACGTCCGACGCCACCACGGGCGCGCCCAGCCGCACCGCGGCATCCGCCAGCGCCGCGCCGATCGGCTCGAGCGCCCTCACTTGTCGCCGGAGTCTGTTTTCTTTTTCTTTTTGGCGCCCTCGGGCGGCTTCGACTCGGGGCTCGGCTTCGACTCGGGGCTCGGCTTCGACTCAGGCGTGGCCTTGGACCCCTCCTTCCCGTCCTGCTGCTTCTCACCGGCCCGCTTGTAGTCGGTGATGTAGAAACCCGAGCCCTTGAAGACAAGGCCCGTCCCGCCGGAGATCTGCCGCTCCGCTTGCCGGCCGCACACGGGGCACTTCTCCCGACGCTTGTCGTGCATCGTCGGAAAGAACTTCTCGAACACGTGCCCCGCCGGGCACTTGTACTCGTAGGTGGGCATCGGGCAAGCACTTAAGCGCCGAGGACTAAAACTCCCGCTTCTTCATCTCCGAAAAGAAGTCGCGCAGATCCACGTCGTCCTCGCGCTCCGGCGGCAGGGTATCGTCGTACTGCCGCCGCTTGCTCGGCTTGGCCTTGGCCGCCTTGGCGGCGTTCTTCTTCGCCAGCGCGGCGATCTTCTGATCGTCACTTTTCGACATCGCTGCTGCTCCCGGTCAAGTACGCAAGGGGAAATGTCGTGTCCGCCGTGGCCCGGGGCAAGTGCGGGGACGCCACACCAACAGGGGACAACAATCCCGGGCCGCGGGCCGTAGGCTTTGAAGTTACCGCCCTTTTCCACCCCACAGGAGGAAACCACATGAAGCTGTCGATCGCATTGGGCGCATTGGGATCCGCCGCGATCCTTGCCTTCGCGGCGTCCGCCGCGCCGGCGCAAAGCCCGTCGCCAGGAGGCGGGCCCGGGCGCGCAGGCTTCGGGGAGCGACGCATGCAGGCGCTGCTCAAAGACATCACCCTGACGGCCGCGCAGCAGGCGAAGATCGACTCCATCCGGGCGCGCTACAGCGCTCAGCTGCCCGCTGTTACGCCCGGCACGCGGCCCGATTCGGCGACCCGCGCAAAAATGCGCGAGGTGTTCCAGCATCAGGACGACGAGATTCGTGCTGTGCTGACCGCCGATCAGCAGAAGGCGTGGGACAAGAACCTCGCCGAAATGCGCGCCCGACGGCCCGGAGGTCAGTGATCCGGCGGCGCCCGCTCACGGCGCGATCCGCCATGCCGTGCTGAGCTCGGTGCTGCCCCACTTGATCCGCAGCGCTCCCCGCAGGTCGGCGTAGCCCGTGGTCGGGCGCGCCGCCTCGGGGACGAGATAGATGCTGAGCGAGCCCTCCGGCTCCGCGAGCGCGCGGCTCGCGAGCGGCACCCGGCCCACGTCGCGCCCGGCATCGTAATCGGTGCCCCATTGCCCCGTGCCGCGGTTGACGATCAGCTGCCACCCCGCACGCGTGTACAAGACGAACAGGGAGTAATCGCCGCGCGGCAGCTTCAAGTCCCCGAGCGTGAAGTCGACGTCGCTGTGGAGCGTGGTGGCCATGTTGGCGCCGAAGCGCCACACGGTGTCCTGGGGAACGAGCCCGCCTTCGACACGCCGGCCTCGCGCGTGCGGCTGGCCGTAGGTGATCGCGATGCGTGAGGGGCCGGAGAGGCTGGCATCCTCCTCGAACCAGCGGGTGCCGATCCGCCGGGCGTTCAGGTGCACCTCTACCGAAGCGTAGCTGCTCGCGGCAATGCGGAGCGGCGCCTCTGGTTGTTGGACCACGGCGACGAGCACTAGAGCGAGCGCGATCACGATGATCTCCGCAGGAGGTCGGTCAGCGCAAGCTAACAAACAGGGCCCCGGCGAGTCTGCCCGGGGCCCAACCATCTAGTTGCTGCCTTGAGGCTATGGCGTCACCACCACCGTGCCGAAGTCGTTACCAAGGAACCGGATGCCACCTCCGTCGGGGATGACGCCCGGGATGACGACGGTATAGCCGAAGCCTCCCTTTGGGCACGCGAGACCGCTCATCGGCACCGTCTGTTGCCAGCCGGTCTGCGGAACCTCACACACCAGATACGTCCCGCCCGGTAGTTGCGAGAAGATGTAGTCCCCGGCGTCGTTGGTGGTGGTGGTTTGGCTCACCGGCCCGCTGAGCGCGATGACCCAGCCGACCAGACCGGGCTCATCGCCGGCCCGCCAACCGCTGGCATCGAGGTCATTGAACGCCGTGCCGTCGATCTCCCCGAGCGCAGCGCCCGGTGGGGGCGGCGGTGGCGGCGGGGGCGGGGGCGGGGGCGGCGGCGGGGGCGGCGGCGGCGGGGGCGGCGGTGGCGCCGGCGGCGGTGCTGGCGGGGATCGCCGACGACGCAGTCCTCGTCCCGCTTGCCGTCGCGCCGATGTTGGGCGTCCTGCCGATGCAGCGCGTCTTGTCGAACCTCGAACGACCGGGCCGACCCGCCCCGCGCGGCAGGGTGTGTCTTATCGCATTTCTCGCCGTCATCGTCCCGATCCACGTCGCCGCCCCGCACGTTCGAATGTCGAACGGCGTCGTTATCGTTACGGGCCGACCTGGAGTGATCTTGGGAGACGGCCGCGACGAGCGGCGTGGCGACCAAGGCGAGCAATACCATCAAAGCGCGCATCGCTCTCTCCGTATGAGTGAGAGACTACCTGAGGAGGGGGCGCTGCGGCCTCAGTGAAACCGGGGCGCAGTCAACGTTCGCTGCGGGCTGCCATTCCCGGCTGTGCCGGGGATCACGCAGGCAGCTTAAGTCAAAGGCTCTCCGCTACTTGCTCACTTGGCATCGAAGCCCGCGTATTCCCCGCGTTGATACACGTTACCCTTGTACTGCTGGTCGGCGTGGATCCCGATTTTCGAGCTGTAGTACGCTCGCACCGTCGACCGCTTGAGCTCCTGGAAGAAGTGCTCGGCGGGGGTCTTGGGGTTCTGCTCCCCCGCCGCCATCCGCGTGAGCACTGCGACCCGCTGGTCGGCCGACCCCTGCAGGAAGGCCTGCCCGTGCAGCTCCTTCGAGAGGACATCGACGGCCGCGAGCCCCGAGCGCCACTTGGTCTGCTCGGGCTCGAGCGACTCGGACAAACGGAAATCGATGTAGGACGCTACGCCGGCGGTGCGCGCGCCGGGAGAATGGGCGTCAGTAGGGATGATCAGGTCCGCAAGCTCGTCGAGCAGCGCGAACTCCGGGCCGGTGAAAAACTTGGGCGCGCCCTGAAGATGAAGATGGAGCGCGGGCGGTACGGGCGGCGCCGCTGCCGGCCCCAGCGGGAGCAACGGCGCGGCGAGCGCCGCCGCGGTCACTTCGAGCATCTCGCGGCGCGAGAGCGACTCGCCCTCGTGATCGATCGCGTCGGTCATACGTTCCCTTTCTTGAATTCGCTCGCCAGATACTCACAGGAGCGCCACGCCAGCGCCATGATGGTCCACGTGGGGTTCTGACACGACGCGCTCACATGACTGGACCCATCGACGACAAATAGATTCTTCACGTCGTGCGACTGCTGGAACTGGTTCAACACCGATGTCTTGGGGTCGCTCCCCATCCGCGCCGTGCCCAGCTCGTGAATGGACCACCCCTCGGTGAGAACCTTCTCGTCGGTCCCCACGACCTCGATCCCCGCCGCCTCGAACATCTCGCGGCCCGCCGCGACCATGTCCTCGCACATCTTACGCTCGTTGTCGCCGAACTGATAATGGAAGCGCAGCGCAGGGACGCCCCATGCGTCTTTCGCGTCGGGATCGAGATCGACGTAATTTTCGTAGCGCGCCAGCACTTCGCCGAAGCCACCCATCCCGATGAACGCCCCGGCGTGGTCACGCACCTCTTTCTTGAATTGCGCACCGAATCCAGCGGCCCCCGTGGCCTTCCCGGGGAAAATCGAAAAGCCACCGCTCCCCTCGAAGCCGTAGCCGCGGACGAACCCCGGTTGCCGGTCCTTCAGGTTGCGGAACCGGGGGATGTAGAACCCCCCGGGGCGGCCGTCGTCGAGCGTGGGCGGCTTGCCGACCAAGTCTTTCACGAGTCCCGTGACCCCGGGGCCCATCACGTGTTCGCAGAAATTGTGACCCACGTGCCCGCTCGAGTTGCCGATGCCGTTGGGATGCGCGGACGAGCGCGACAACAGCAGCAGCCGCGCCGACTCGAGCGTCGACGCGGCGACAATCACGACCTTCGCCTTGGCCTCGTACGACTTGTGCGTGGCGCTGTCGATGAACGCGATCCCGCGCGCCTTTCCGGTATTCGAGTCGACGAGCACTTCGTGCGCGATCGAGTTGGTGCGGATCGTCAGGTTCCCCGTGTCCATCGCGGGGTAGATGAGTCCGGTGGGCGAGTCGAACGCGGCGTGGATGTCGCATCCGCCCGGTCGCCGGTCGCAGGCGCCGCGGCCATAGCACTTGCTCCGATAGCGGTTGTGCTTCAAACCGTCGGTGGTGACGCCGGCGCGGTACGGCGTCAGGACGCGCCCCATTTTCTTCAGGCCGTCGCGCAGCTTCACCTCGCCGAACGTGAGCTTGTTGGGACGCTGAAACAGGCTGTCCGGCAGGTGCGGCAGGTTTTCCTTGACGCCGGAGATGCCGAGGTAGAGGTCGACCTTGTCGTAGTAGGGCTCGAGGTCGGCGTACGAGATCGGCCAGTCGTCGCCGTACCCGTCGTGCGTTTTCCCCTTGAAATCGTAGTCGGACAGACGCAGCGCCAGGCGGCCCCAGATGTTCGTCTTCCCCCCGAGCGCGCGGGCGCGCACCCAGGCGTACTTCGTTCCGGTGTAGGGATGATTCTTCTCGTCGACGAGGATGTTCTTGACGTAGTCGGACCCGCCCCACCCGCCGACATAGGACATGACGTGCTGGAACGTGCTGTTCTTCGCGTACGGTGGGGTCCGGATGGTGTACTCGTTGAACGAGAGAGAATGGTATCCCGGTGGCGCGTCCCCCCGGCGGGGGTGATCGTACGGCCACTGCATCGAGCGCAGCTCCTGCTCGATCGGCAGCTTCTTGCCCGCTTCGAGCATGAGCACCTTCAGGCCGCGCGTCGTCAGGACGTGGGCGGCCATGCCGCCGGCCGCGCCCGAGCCCACGATCACCGCGTCATAGGTCTGGGACAGATCGACATCCTGCGCGAGGGGTGGGGCGACCCGGACGAGGGTCATCGGCGCTCCTCCCTATTTCGGCTGTTGCACGGTACGGAGATAGGGCTTCAGGGTCTTGAAGCCCTGCGGATACTTCTTCTTGGCGTCCTCGTCCGAGACGGAGGTCGGGATGATCACGTCTTGACCGGGCTTCCAGTTCACGGGCGTCGCCACCGTGTGCTTCGCCGTGAGCTGCACGGAGTCGAGCAACCGCAGCACTTCATCGAAGTTGCGGCCGGTGCTCATGGGATAGACGATCATCGCCTTGACCTTCCTGTCCGGACCAATCACGAACACCGAGCGGACGGTCGCGTTCTCCACCGCCGTGCGCTTCCCGCCCCCCGCGTTGGGATGGATCATGTCGTACAGCTTGGCCACCGTCAGCTCGGCGTCGCCGATCAGCGGGTAGTTCACCGCGTGGCCCTGGGTCTCCTTGATGTCGTGGACCCAGCGGGCGTGGTCACTCACGGGGTCGGCGCTCAGCCCGAGAATCTTGGTGTTGCGCCGGTCGAACTCCGGCTTGAGGCGGGCCATGTACCCGAGCTCCGTGGTGCACACCGGTGTGAAGTCCTTCGGGTGCGAGAACAAGATCGCCCACTGGTCGCCGATCCACTCGTGAAAATGAATCGGGCCTTCGGTCGTTTCGGCCGTGAAGTCGGGCGCTTCGTCACCAATGCGGATCGCCATGGTGGTGCTCCTTCCCTTGACAGAACGCAGCTGCCAACGAACAGCCGGTAAACTACGCGCGCGTCACCTGGTCGGCGAGTCGCCGCGCCGTCACCGCGAGCCCCGGTTCGGATCCCACACCGCGACACCGACCCGCGAGTCGGCCGTCCCGTAGTACAGGTACCAGCGCCCGTGGAACGGGACCAACCCCTCCACGAACGTCGTTCCCTCGGGGTACTGCCCGGTCCGCTCGTAATCCTCCGTGGGACGGAGGAACGGCGTGTCCGAGCGGGCGATCAGCTTCAGCGGGTTGCCGGGAGCGAACAGCGCCTGTCCCCCGGTATACACCCGCGCGGGAAGCGTCGGGTCGCCATACTCGCCACTGTTGCCCGCGTTATACAGCAAGACAATCCCGTGCGGGGTGAGGAGAGCGGGCGGTCCGGCCTCCACCAGCCAGGAGTCGAAGTACCCCGGGCGGGGCGACAGGACCTTGACCAACCGGCCGCTCGAGTCGGCCAGCGGCGTCCAATCGACGAGGTCGTCGGAGGTCGCGATGAGGATGTCGGGGACGTTGAAGTACATCCAGTACTTCCCGCCCAGCGCAGTCGCGATCACGCGGTTACCGGCCACTTGGCCGAGGATGGCTCCGGACTTGGATTCCAGATCCCGATACTTCCCGCCGCCCGCCCGCGCGAATGCGGGACCGTGCTTGGTCCAATGGATCAGGTCGCGGGACGTCGCGATGGCCAACCGGGGGATATCGCGGTTCCACTGGGTGTAGGTCAGGACATACGTGCCATCCCGCGCCTCGATGAGGCGCGGATCCTCGACGCCCCCGGGCCATTCGAGCTGCGCCTGTGCATCCCTGTCCGGGTACAGCACCGGCGCGCGCGCGCGGGTGAAACGTAGGCCGTCCCCGCTCTCGGCCAGCCCGAGGCGCGAGGTATGGCGACCGATCCGCATCTCGCCGCTCATGTCCTCGGCGCGATACAGCACGTACACCTTCCCGTCTCGCACGACGGCGGCGGGATTGAAGGTGGCGTACTCCTCCCACCGCACAATGCTGTCGTTAACGGGAGAGAGAAACGTGGCGGCCGGGTTGGGCGTGAGGACCGGGTTGACGCGCGCAGGCTTTTCGAAGGGACCGAACATCCACCCCGGTCCTTGTCCGTACAGCGCGCCCAGCAGCGACACCCATGCTAGCGCGGCCACAGCCAGGCGAACGCGCCGGCCGTGAGCAGCGCGTAGATCAAGCCGTCCACCGTCGTCTTGATCGTGGTCGTCCAGGAGCGGTGGTACCAGATCGACATCTGCCACAGCGCCAACGCGTACCCCACGAACGCGGTGACGCCGGCGAACCGGAAGACCTGCAGCGCGGGTGCGGCGGCGGGGAGCGCGCGCCCGGCGACGTAAGCGGCGAAGCATCCAACCACGACGGCGTACAGGAACCACTGCACGAGCTGCCTGCTCATCGACATGGAGCCGCCGGGCCACACGGTGAGCATCAGCACCGGGCCCTTCTTGAACTTTTCGAGGAACTGCGGGGAGCGCATCTCTGCTCTGCTCGACGGGCGGGGCATCATGTAGTCCCCCGGCGGGATGGCGAGCGGCCGGAGCGCGTCCATCACGCGGTCTTCGCTCGACAGCTTGGGGTAGTCGCCCTTGTGCCAGGGCGACGCCATGTGGATCAGCGAGCTGACGACGAACACCAGCACCGCCGACAGCAGGATCGGCAGCCACAGCGCGAGCAGTCCGGTCATGACGACCTCCTTCATTCCATCAGGTTTTTCACCGCCGCTGCCAGCGCCTGGACCCTGGTGGGATCGGCGGCGCCCTGGGAATCACCGTTCAGCTGCGTCGCCAGCGGTGCCAGCGCGTCCCGGCGCTCGAGCCCCGACAGCCGTTCGGCGCGCGCCAGCGCGGTGCGCGCGGCCGCCACCTGGTCGGGCGTCAGGCCGTTGGAGCGGGCGAGCTGGTCCAGGTAGGCGCGCGCCACCACGAAGCTCGCGGGCCAGACCAGCTTGGGCTGGTCCTGGACGTTCAAGTAGTCGAAGTGCACGAGCTTCGCCGCATCGATCTCGTTCTGGGAGAGGAACCCGCTGGGCTGCAGCTCGAGGATGTCGAGTCCCCGGGCGATCTCCGAGCTCACGATGTAGCCGTTGTACCAGTAGGCAGACCATGAGCCGGCGCCAACCATCTTGGTCGAGTCCATGGGACCACGGTCGAAGTAGGCGATCTCCTTGGGGTGCGCCGCATCGGTCCAGTCGAACACCGAGATGCCGCCCTGATACCAGGCCTGGACCATGATGTCGCGCCCGGGGATCGGGATCAGCGAGCCGTTGTGGGCCACGCAGTTCTCGAACGGCGTCTGCGGGGCCGACATCTTGTAGTAACTCTGGAACCTCATGGTGTCGTGGACCAGGGTGAAGATCGCGTCCGCGCCCCACTCGGGCTTGTCGGTCGCGCGGCATTTGGGCTGCCCGCCGCCGCCCCATTCGTCGGAGAAGAGGAGCTTGGTGCCGTCGTTGTTGAACGTCGCCGAGTGCCAGTAGGAGAAGTTCGAGTCGGCCACCGCGCCGATCCGTTTGGGATGAGCCACGTCGTGGATGTCGAGCAGCAGGCCGTACCCGCCGCACGCACCGCCGGCCAACCCGATCGCCGGATAGACGGTGATGTCGTGGCACTGGCTGGGCCCGGGGCGCACGCCGTTTTTCATGCCGGGCGGCGGGCCACCGACGATCGCGTCCACGATTCCCTGGATCGCTCCCCGCAGCGCGGCGCTGTCCGCGCCCGTCGGCGCCCCGGTCCCCTGCCGCGCCTTGACGATGCTGTCGAGCCTCGGCTGGATGAATCCCGGCGGCAGCACGTATTCCGTGCCGTGCACCAGCGCCGTGTACCCGCCCTGCGCCCGCGCCGCGGCGGCGGCCTGCGCCGCGGCGGCGATGTCCTCGGGCGCCTCGGCGTGGGTGGCCGCTTCCGTGAGATCGTTGAAAATCCGCGGCGAGCTCACGATGCTCGCGAGCTCCGGGTGCGCGAGCGGCACCTTGATGACCTCGATGCGGAACAGCGCCGAGCTGGAGTCCTGGTCCGGGGCCAGCTTCGAGCATCCCGGGAGCTCGTTCGGCGACCGCACGCCGGCCGACCCGGAGACGTAGATGTACACGTTGTCCTTGTCCGTGGGATCCTGTACCACGGTGTGGGTGTGCGAGCCCCGGCAGGTCTGTACATTCCCGATGTACTTCGGATTGGCGATGTCGGTGATGTCGAAGATGCGAATGCCCCGTAACCGGACCGCGCTCACCGAGTCGTGTACCCCCTCCGTACCGCAGTCGAGGCGGCCCGACATGCCCTCTCCCGACACGAACAGCAGGTTCTTGTAGACGGAGACGTCGCTCTGCGAGGCCGGGCAGAGGTATCCGATCTTCAGCCGCGGCTTCTTCGGGTTCGCAATGTCCCAGACCTGATAGCCGTTGTAGTTCCCCTGGATGGCGTAGGGACCGGAGAACGAGAGGTCGGAGTTGGTGACCCCGGCGAACTTCTCGGACGGCCGCGTTTTCGAGACGACCCGCAGGTTCCAGGTAGCCTCGCCGGCGTTCATCTCTCCCGCGCGCAGGCCGACCCGCCGGTCGGGGCTCGGCGCCGTGGTGGACATATCGAGCTTCGCGGTTGCGCACGCCGCGAGCGACAGCGCCGCGATTACCGGCAGGCAAAACGTTGTTGAGTTCACATGGGGCTCCGTCTGAGGGCATCGAGCATACGGGTCATGCGGTCGATTTCGGTGGACTGATCGGCGAACACGTCGGAGGCGAACCGGAACACCGTCTCTTGCTCTCCCCCGCCATGCGAGCCGAACAGCTGATTCACCATGGTGATGGCACCCTGGTGGTGCTGGATCATGAACGTCAGGAACAGTCGGTCGAACTCGGTGCCCCGCGCCCGATCGAGCTGGGCCAGCTGCTCGGCGGTCAACATTCCGGGCATCAGCATGGACGGATCCATGCCCGGCATCGTGAAGTGAGCGGGGTCCACCACCGGCACGGGCTCATGCCGCTCCTCGAGCCACCGCTGCATCAGGGCGATCTCGTCACGTTGCCCGACGACGATCCGCTCGCATAGGGCGCGCACGGCCGCACTCGCGGCGTGCGAGGGCGCCCAGCCGGCGATCAGCACGGCCTGCGCGTGGTGGCCGATCATGCCGGTCATGAACTGCACGTCGGCCGCCGTGAAAGCAGCGGGCGACACAACACGCGGCGACGGCCCCTGATTGGTGGTCGTGGCGCACGCCGCAGCGGCGATCACCGCGAGCCAGGTCGCTCTCACCTACATCCCGGCTCGGCCGGCGCTCCGCCCGTTGGCCAGATCCGACACGGCGGCGGCGAGCGCCCGCACCTTCGGCTGATCAGCGGCGCCCTGGGAATCACCGTTCAGCTGGGTGGCCAGTTGCGTCAGTGCGTCGTGGCGTTGCTGCCCCGACAGCCGTTCGGCGCGCGCCAGTGCAGACCGCGCGGCCGCGACCTTGTCCGGCGCCAGTCCGTTGGAGCGCGCCAGCTGGTCCACGTACGCGCGCGCCACCGCGAAGCTCGGAGGCCATGCCAGCTTGGGCTGGTCCTGAACGTTCAGGTAGTCGAAGTGCACGAGCTTCGCCGCATCGATCTCGTTCTGCGACAACAGACCGCTCGGCAACAACTCGAGCACGTCCAGCCCGCGCCCGATCTCCGAGCTGACGATGTACCCGTTGTACCAGTACGCGGACCACGAGCCCGCACCCACGAGCTTGGTCGAGTCCATCGGGCCGCGGTCGAAGTACGCGATCTCCTTGGGATGCGCCGGATCGGTCCAGTCGAACACCGAGATACCGCCCTGATACCAGCCCTGGACCATGATGTCCCGCCCGGGGACCGGGACGAGCGAGCCGTTGTGCGCGACGCAGTTTTCGTTCGACGTCTGTGGCGCGGGCAGCTTGTAATAGCTCCGGAACGTCATCGTGTCGTGGGCCACCGTGAAGATCGCGTCGGCCCCCCACTCCGGTTTGTCGGTGGCGCGGCACTTGGGCGCGAGACCCCCGCCCCACTCGTCGGTGAACAGCAGTTTGGTGCCGTCGTTGTTGAACGTCGCCGAATGCCAAAACGCAAAGTTCGAATCGGCCACCGCGGCGACCCGCCGCGGGTGGGCCGGATCGCGAATGTCGAGCAGCAAGCCGTACCCGGCGCACGCGCCGCCCGCGACGCCAAGCGCGGGGTAGACGGTGATGTCGTGGCACTGGACGGGCCCGGGCCGGGGCGCGTTTCCGGGAGTGGGCGGGTTGACGATCCGATCCACGATGGCTTGCAGGCCGGCCCGCAGCGCCGCGCTGTCGGCGCCGGTCGGTGCCCCATTTCCCCCGCGCGCCTTGACG
>Ga0209577_10005403_pt1 | contig 11913 bp, 10 predicted proteins | sample GraSoiAngelo_109_FD_185874 | JGI IMG/M metagenome (GOLD analysis project Ga0209577, IMG submission 185874) | Grasslands soil microbial communities from the Angelo Coastal Reserve, California, USA - 14_0903_12_20cm (SPAdes) (version 2) | ecosystem: Environmental > Terrestrial > Soil > Grasslands... | reverse complement strand
CTGGTTGAGGTGTGACCCCCCGGCGGAGCCGAAGAACCCGGCGTCGCCGAAGGTGAACATTCCCCCGTCGGCGGCGACGAAGCGGTAGCCGTGGCCGGTGGGAGTCGTGGACACGCCCACGATGGGTTGGTTGAGGTGCGTCCCCCCGGTGGAGCCGAAGAAGCCGGCGTCCCCGAAGGAGAAGATCCCGCCGTCCCGGGCGACGAGCCAGTAGCCCTGGCCGGTGGGCGTGGAGGCCATGCCCACGATGGGCTGGTTGAGGTGTGACCCGCCGGTGGAGCCGAAGAACCCGGCGTCGCCGAAGCCGAAGATGCCACCGTCGGCCGCGACCAGCCAGTAGCCCCGGCCGGAGGGGGTCGTGGCCATGGCCACGATGGGCTGGTTGAGGTGGATGGCCCCGGTCGAACCCAGGAAGGGGGCGTCCCCGAAGCTGAATATCCCTCCGTCACGAGCGACCAACCAGTAGCCGTTGCGGGTGGGTGTGACGGCCATGGCCACGATGGGCTGGTTGAGCGGCGTGGCCTCGGTGGAGCCGAAGAAGCCGGCGCTGCCGAAGGAGAAGATGCCTCCGTCGGAGGCCACGAACCAGTAGCCCGGTGAGGCCGGCGGCGTCGGCGTCGGGGTTGGCGTGGGCGTGGGGGTCGGCGTGGGGGTCGGCGTGGGCGGGGCGGCGAACGTGACCAGGCCGGCGGCTGTTCCCCAATCGAGCTGGTCGGTGGCCGACGCGTCGTATTCGCCGGCGACGAAAAGTCGGGCCGGGTTGAGCGGGTCGACCGCGGCCGCCGAGTAGTCACCCCACCTGACTGCGGTCTCCCCGGGGGCGAGGCAGCTGGAGTTGCAGTAGTGACCGAGGCCGGCCTGGATGACGCTCGGGGGCCCGAAGGAGGCACCGACCGGTTCGGCGAAGGTCACCACGGACGCGGGCGAGGATGAAGACGACTCCGTGGCGACGACCACGACGTCACCCGAGGGATCCATCGTGAGAGCGGGGAAGTAGGAGTCGACGCCGGGCTGCCCAAGGGCGGTGTCCTGGGTCACGACAACACCCGAGGCGCTGGTCGTGGCCTGAACCAGGCCCAGGCAGGAGTGGTCTGTGGTGTCGGGGGGGAACGTGCAGCCGGCGTTGCCCGCGACCCACAGGGTGCCGTTCTGCCAGGAAGCCGACAGGAGACGGTCCTCGTTGGTCTGGATGCCCGGTGCGCCTCCGGGCTGCGACGCGGCAGGTCCCATCGCCCGTCCCTGTATGGCGGGGTCGAACTCGACCATGGAGACGTTGGGCGGCGTGCCCGTGAACTCCATCACCCCCAACGTCGGGGCGCCCTTGTTCTCGGTCACCTGGGGATCGGCGTTGTTGTACACCACGAGCTGAGTCGTGGTCGGCGACAGCGACCGCACGGCGAGCGGGAAGGGCCGGCTGGCATCGGGGCCGAAGAGGAAGCTCGCGGGCGCCGTGCCCGCGAGGAGGTCGGACTTCCGAATGACGAGGACCACTCCCGCAGGGGGGCTCGTCGCCGAGGTGAACTCGTCCCAGCTCAGGGCGACCTTGTCGTCGGAGACGCCTATCTTCTCCTGGTCGCGGAGCACCCCTGCCTTCGGGTTGAGCTGGAACTTGTTCCACGTCCCGGTCGGATCCGACGTCTGGGAGACGATGAGGAGGACGAACTCCTGCTGCGACGCATTGTCGAAGACGAGGCCGCTGGCGAACCATCTCCCCGAAGCCGAGTCGTACAGGAGGTTGGGATCGGTGAAGACGAACGACCCGGGGGCCGCGCCGAAGATGGACCCGAAGAACGACTCCTCCGACACCCGGCTGATGAGGGAGCCGAACGGCGTCTGGTCGCTGTGAGCCCACATGCTCACGCTGCCGTTGGTCATCTCCACCGCCGCCGTGGGTCCCACCGCGTACTGCGTGTCCGGTGGCGTGTCCTGGTTGCAGGGGAAGCCCACCAGTGGTGACTCGGTGGCGCAGTCGACCAGGGGCGCGGTCGCCACGACCTGGCTGCTCGCCGCCGCCCTCACCGTCGGGGCCGGCGAGGCATGGGCCGGTGGTTGTGGGAGCCAGGCCGCGGCCACCAGCCCCAGCACCCCGGCTCCCGCTCTCCACCTCGGGCCCGGTTTACCCACGGATGCGTGGCCGATCCGTGCGCCGAGCTGTCGCAGCGCCATGGAACCCACCCCCCGGTCGAGGGATCGCCTGCCTGCGCCGGGGTCGCTCCCGCCGTCCCAGGCTGTGTAGCCCTCACCGCGGACGGTAACCAGGCGCACCCCCGGTGTCGATGATCATCCGCGCCTGCGCTGTTCGGGCGCTGACGGTCCATGGCCCGTGGCCCGAGGCGGTCGGGGCGCCGTCAGCCTCCGCCGGTAGCCTCCTCGGTCATGGCCGACCTCGAGGCGCAGATCACCGAGTACTGGGAGCGCCGGGACGAGCTCGGCCCCCGGGACACGGAGGCGCTGGGCGCGGTCCGCGAGGCGGTGGAGCTTCTCGACACGGGGAAGGCCCGGGTCGCCGAGGTCGATGCGGCAAGCGACGAGGTGGTCGTCCACCTGTGGCTCAAGCAGGCCATCCTCCTGCTCTTCCGTCTGTCGGAGATGGAGACGGTCGAGGTCGGGCCCTTCGAGTACGCCGACAAGCTGCCCCTGAAGCACGGCTACGCCGAGGCCGGGGTGAGGGTGGTGCCCGGGGGCTCGGCCCGATGGGGCTCGTTCCTGGATCGCGGCGTGATCCTCATGCCCGGCTACGTGAACATCGGCGCCCGCGTCGGGGCCAACTCCATGGTCGACACCTGGGCCACCGTGGGCTCGTGCGCCCAGATCGGAGCCAACGTGCACCTGTCGGGTGGCGTAGGCATCGGAGGCGTGCTCGAGCCCCCCCAGGCCGCGCCCGTGATCATCGGCGACGACTGCACCATCGGCAGCAGGTGCATGGTCACCCAGGGAGCGCGGGTCGGCGACGGCGTCGCCCTCGGTGAGGGCACCATCCTCAACCCCGGGATCCCCGTCATCGACGCCGAGACGGGCGAGGAGCTTGGTCGGGGCGTCGTTCCTGCCTGGTGCGTGGCCGTCACCCGCTACCGCCGTCGCCAGTACCCGGGCGGTGAGTTCTTCGCTCCGTGCGTGCTCGTGGTGCGCCGGCTGACCCCGGGCCAGCGCCACAGCACGGCCCAGCTCAACGAGATCCTGCGGGACCACGGCGTGGCCCCGTGACCGACCTGCTGGCCCGGTGCGCGGAGCTGGTGGAGATCCCCTCGGTCAGCCACAACGAGGCGGACCTGGCCGGCCACCTCCAGTCCGAGCTGCACGGTCTGCCCTGGCTGCAGGTCGAGAGGGTGGAGGACAACGTCGTGGCCCGCACCTCCCTGGGCCGGGGCCGGCGCCTGGTGCTGGCCGGTCACCTCGACACCGTCCCGGCCAACGGCAACGAGCGGGCCAGGGTGGAAGGCGACGTGCTCTGGGGCCTGGGCTCGGCCGACATGAAGGGCGGCCTGGCCGTGATGTGCGAGCTGGCCCGCTCGGTGCCCGAGCCCGCTGTCGACGTGACCTACGTGTTCTACGTGTGCGAGGAGGTGTCCCAGCGGGACAACGGCCTGGTGCATCTGCTCGAGCGCCGGCCCGAACTCCTGGCCGGGGACGCGGCCATCCTGGGCGAGCCCACCGGAGCGGTGGTGGAGGCGGGCTGTCAGGGCACCATGCGGGCCCGGGTGACGCTGGCGGGGGAGCGGGCCCACACGGCCCGGCCCTGGATGGGCCGCAACGCCGTGCACCGCCTGGCCCCCGTGCTCGACCTGATGACCCGCTACGAGGGGCGTCGCCCCGTCCTCGACGGCTGCGAGTACCGCGAGGCCCTGCAGGCGGTGCGGGTGGAAGGCGGCGTGGCCGGCAACGTGGTGCCCGACCGGGCCGTGCTCGACGTCAACCACCGCTTCGCCCCCGACCGTTCCGCCCAGGAGGCGTGGGAGGCGCTCACGGCGATGCTCGCCCCCGCCCTGGATCCCTCCCTGGGAGATGGAGTCGAGCTGGTGGAGGCCAACGCCCCCGCCGCTCCCGCCCTGGACCACCCCATGCTGGCCGCCCTTGTCGAGCAGGTCGGCCGGCCCCCCCGGGCCAAGCTGGGGTGGACCGACGTGTCCTTCTTCGCGGCCCACGGCATACCCGCGGCCAACTTCGGCCCCGGGGACCCCACGCTGGCCCACACCGCGGCCGAGCGGGTCGAGCGAGGGGAGCTGGAGTCCGCCTACGCCGTGCTGCGCTCGCTCATCGAGTCCGCCACCCCCTGAGCGGGGCCCGACTCAGAGCCGGCGCAGGACGGTGACCACCTTGCCGTAGACGTTGACCTCGTCGGCTCGAAAGCTCATGGGTTGGAGCCGGGGATTGGCCGGCTCGAGCACGACCTTGGCTCCCCGCCGCCGGTAGGTCTTGACCGTGGCTTCGTCCCCCGGGATGCCGGCCACCACCACGTCGCCGGGATCGGCCTGCTCCTGCTGGCGCACGACGACGAAGTCGCCGGAGAGGATGCCGGCGTCGACCATGGAGTCTCCCCGGACCCGAAGCATGAACAGCGAGCCCGTGCCCGTGAAGTCCTCAGGCAGGGGCAGCAGCTCCTCCACGTTCTCCTGGGCCAGCACGTTGGTACCGGCGGCCACGTCTCCGACCAGAGGGACGTGGCGCACGGGACGGCTCTCCACCGGGGCGCCCGAGGACGGGTCGTAGCGCACCTCCAGGGCCCGGGGCTTGGTCGGGTCCCGGAGCAGGTACCCCTGGCGCTGCAGGGTCGAGAGGTGGGCGTGCACTGTGGAGGACGAGGTCAGGCCCACGGCCTCACCGATCTCCCGCACCGAAGGCGGGTAGCCGTGCTTGCGCAGCTGCGCGGCGATGAAATCGAGGATCTCTCTCCGCTTGCCGGTGAGGACGACCTCGGTCATGGGGCCCACCTTTCTCAAACACCCGTTCGTAGGCGTACCGTACCAGCCCCGACCCGTCGGGGCAAACACCTGTTCGGGACGGGGGTTTCCGCGGCTCCCCTTGACGGCGAACGCCCGTTCGTGGTTGGATCCAAACGTGCGTTCGTCCTCCGTCTCCGGGGCTGGGTGAGTGGTCGTGGCAGCGCTGACGTACCCGGTGCGGCAACGGCAGGTGCCCTGGCCGTGGGGCGCCGAGCCCTGCCCCCCGCCCGCCGTCCGGCCCCGGGTCACCGGGCCCCGGATTCCGGGACGCGGGGCCATCGGCCCCCGGCGACCTGCGGTCCCGCCTGCGGTCCTGTTGCGCCGGCGACTGGCCGTCGGCGCTGCCCTGTTGTTGATCCTCGCCGCGTCTGTCCTCGCCGTGCGGGGCGTGGCCGGCCTGCTCGGGAGCTCTCCCCCCAGGACCCCCGAGCAGGCTCCGGCCCTGAGCGTCCCCGCCGCCCCCGCGGTGCACGTGATCCACGTGGTGCAACCGGGCGACACCCTGTGGCAGGTCGCCCGCCAGATGCAGCCCACGGGGGACGTGCGTCCCCTGGTGGACCGGTGGACCAGGGCCCGCCACGGGCGGCCCCTGCAGGTGGGTGAGGCCATCGTCGTCTCCTGAGGGCGCGACGGGGCCGACAGTTGTACGGCAGGTGGGCACGGCCGCGCTGAGCCCGGATGAGGTGGCATGCGGCGGTAGCGTCGCGGGAGTGCGATGCCCGTCGTGCTCCGCTCTGGAGGACAAGGTCGTCGACTCCCGGTTGGCCGACGACGGCGCCGCCATTCGCCGCAGGCGGGAGTGCCTGGGCTGCGGCCGGCGCTTCACGACCTTCGAGCGCCTGGAAGAGGCGGTGGTCGTCGTGACCAAGCGCTCGGGCCACCGCGAGCCCTTCGACAGGGCCAAGATCGTGGCCGGCATGCGGGCCGCGGCCAAGAACCGTCCCGTCACGGCCGAGCAGCTCGAGGCCGTCGCCGCCGAGCTGGAGGAGTCGCTGCGACTCGAGGGTCCCGAGCTGGCCAGTGAGTTGATCGGCCGGCGCGTCCTGGATCGGCTGCGCGTGCTCGACGAGGTGGCCTACCTGCGTTTCGCCAGCGTCTACAAGGGCTTCGAGGACGTGGGTGACTTCGAGCGCGAGGTGGGCCTGCTGGCCAAGTCGACCGAGCCCAAGCGCCCGGGCTGACGCCGGGGCCGTGCGTGCGGCTCAGGCCGGGACGACGACCTGGGCGCCGACATCGCCCAGCCCGAAGCCGCCCAGCGCCACCTCGGCGGCATGGCTCAGGTCCAGGACCCGGCCGGGGACGTAGGGGCCGCGGTCGTTCACCAGGACCAGCACCCGATAGGGCCCCCGGCTGATGACCAGGAACGTGCCCAGGGGCAGGTCGGGGCTGGCCACCGTCCAGCCCTCCATGTCGTAGATGGCTCCGGTGGCCGTGGGTCTGCCGTCGAAGTCGGACCCGTACCACGAGGCCACCCCGGCGATGACCTGGCCCGAGGGCCTCAACCCGGGGGGCAGGGCCGCGCCCGGCGCCAGCGGCCCGAAGGGGTAGCGGCGCATGAGATCGAGCTGGCGCTGGGTGGCCGCCAGGTGACGGGGCAGCAGGGCCGCGGCGTCCAGGGGATTGGGGCGGTAGCCGGGGGCGGCGCCCGCCTGGGCCGACCAATCCGCCGAGGTCGCGCTCATGGCCCGCTGGCGGGCGTCGTCACTGGCCCGCAGCTCGGCCGCGTGGGCGTCGGCCTCCCACTGGCGGCGGGCGTCGTCGGCGGCCACGGCCGCGTCGAGGGTGGCGCGCGCCTGCTGCAGCTGGGTGTCGAGCTTGCGCAGCTCACCGGTGGCGCCCTCGGCCCGCTGCTGGTCGGCGCCGGCCGCCTCCCGGGCGGCGCGGAACTGGCGGACCACGTCCTCTTGCTTGTGGGCCGCGATCTCGAGATACACGGACGGGCCGTCCATGGCTGCGGCGGGAACCACCCGGCCCCGGATGTATGCGCTCACGGCCCGGTCCCGCAGCCGGCCGCGCGCCTGGGACAGCGCTCCCGAGGCGGCCGACTCGCGCAGCTGGGCGTCGACCACGCTGGCTTCCGTGGCGTCCATGCGGTCGGTGAGCTCGGCGATCTTCACCATGAGGGCGGACCGCTGCACGTGGGGATCGGGAGCAGCGGGGCCGGTGGCGTCGGCCGCGGCGCCGGGCACGCAGGCGAGGGAGGCGGCCAGGGCCACGGCGGCGGCGGCCAGGGCGGCCAGGCCCGGGCGGGCGCGTCGAGACAGAGCTGCGGGCAGCATCGCTAGGGTTATCGGGCCTTGCACGGTGGTGCTTGACTGGTTTGTCCCATTCCGTCACAGGGCGGGGGAGATTGGGACGGGTCGGAGAGGTGGGCGAGAGATGCGAGTCGGTGTGCTGACCGGCGGCGGGGACTGCCCAGGGCTCAACGCCGTGATCCGGGCCGTGGTGCGCAAGGGGGAGCGGGTCTACGGCGACGAGTTCGTGGGCTTCGCCGACGGCTGGCGGGGCGTGATCGAGGACCGGACGCTGACGCTGAACGTGGAGCGCTGCCGGGGGATCCTCCCCCGGGGCGGCACCATCCTGGGTACCTCCCGCACCAACCCCTACAAGGTGGAGGGCGGGGTGGAGCGGGCCCACAGGACGCTGGAGTCCGAGCGGGTGGAAGCGCTCGTCGCCATCGGGGGTGAGGACACCCTGGGCGTGGCCAACAGGCTCAGCGAGGAGGGCGTGCGGGTCGTGGGCGTGCCCAAGACGATCGACAACGACCTGTCGGCGACCGAGGTGACCTTCGGGTTCCACACCGCGGTGCAGATCGCCACCGACGCCATCGACCGCCTCCACACCACGGCCGAGTCCCACGACCGCGTCATCGTGTGCGAGGTCATGGGCCGCCACGCGGGCTGGATCGCGACCTACGCCGGGATCGCGGGCGGGGCGGCCGAGATCCTCATCCCGGAGGAGCCCTTCGACATCGACGAGGTGTCCGAGAGCCTCAGGCGCAGGCACGAGAAGGGTCGCTTCGCCTCGATCGTGGTGGTGGCGGAGGGGGCCACGCCCAAGGAGGGGACGCTGGCCCTGACGTCGGGCGAGGTCGACCAGTTCGGCCACGTGCGCCTGGGCGGCATCGGCAACGTGGTGGCCGAGGAGATCGAGAAGCGCACCGGGTTCGAGTCGCGGGTCACGATCCTCGGCCACGTCCAGCGGGGCGGCACGCCCACGGCCTTCGACCGGGTGCTGGCCACCCGCTTCGGCATCGGCGCCATCGACGCCGTGCACGACGGCGCCTTCGGCCACATGGTCGCCCTCAGGGCGGCCGAGATCATCCGCGTCCCGCTGGCCGAAGCCGTGGCCGAACTCAAGACGGTGGACCGCAGGCTGGTCCACGAGGTCTCGGAGGTGTTCTTCTCGTGACCGGCGCGGCACGGGCGCCGTCGCGGGCCGTGCTCACCACCGGAGCCAACTCCGGCATCGGGCTGGCCGCGGTGATCGAGCTGGCCCGGCGGGGCTTCCGCTCCATCGGCTCGGTGCGCTCGCCCGCCAAGGCCGACGTGGTGGCCAAGGCCGCGGCCGAGGCCGGCGTCGAGGTCGAGACCGTGCTCCTCGACGTCACCGACCCAGCCGGTTGCCGGCAGGCGGTGGCAGAGCTGTCCCCCTATGGCGTGGTGAACAACGCCGGCTACGGCCAGACGGGCGCCATCGAGGACGTCTCCGACGACGAGGCTCGCGCCCTGCTCGAGACCATGGTCATCGCCCCCATGCGCCTGGCCCGCCTGGCCCTGCCCGCCATGCGGGCCCAGGGAGGCGGTCGCATCGTCAACGTGTCGTCCATCGCAGGGCGGGCCAGCGCCCCCTTCGCGGGCTGGTACACCGCGGCCAAGCACGCCCTGGAGGCGGCCACCGACGCCCTGCGCGTGGAGGTGGCCCGCGACGGCATCAGGGTCGCGCTGGTCGAGCCGGGAGGGTTCCGCACCGGCATCTGGGAGGACGCGGAGCGTGACGTGGCCGCACGGGCCGGGTCGCGCTACGAGCAGGCCTACCGGCGGTCGCTCCTGGCCATGCGCCTGGGGACGCCGTTCATGGGGAACCCGGCCCAGGCGGCCAGGGTCATCGCCGGCGCGGTGGCGGCCCGCTCGCCCCGGCCCCGCTACCTGGTGGGCTACGACGCCCAGGCCCTGGCCCTCATGGACTCCTGGACGCCGACCGCGCTCAAGGACAGGGTGCTGCGCCTGGGGCTGGGCCTCTAGCTTCTGGTCCGACTCAGGCGCCCGCCCCGCCCGCCTCGGCGTGGGCCCGTCTGAGGAGCGCGATCAAGGGATCCTCGAGCCCGGGGCCGCACGCCACCACCAGGTCCTCGGGGAGCCCGTCGTCGCCGGCGCCCGGGGCGCGCACCCATGCGCCGGCCTCGGCCGCCACCAGGGACCCGGCGGCCCGGTCCCACGGCGCCAGGCCCTGCTCGTAGAAGGCGTCGAGCCTCCCGCACGCCACCCAGCACAGGTCCAGGGCGGCCGCGCCGGCGCGCCGGATGTCGCGGACCTGGGGCAGCACCCCGGTGAGCACCTCGGCCTGGGCCGCCCGCCTCTCGGCCTGGTAGGCGAAGCCCGTTCCCACCAGCGCGGTGGCCAGCTCCACCCCGGCTCCAACGCGGAGGGGCTGGCCGTTGCGTCTGGCCCCTTCCCCGACCAGGGCGGTGAAGGTCTCCCCGTGCACGGGATCGTGCACCGCGCCGAGCAGGGCCTGGCCGTCGAGCTCGGCCCCGATGGACACGGCGAAGGAGGGAAAGCCGTACAGGTAGTTGGTCGTGCCGTCGAGGGGGTCGATGATCCACCTCACTCCGCTCGAGCCGGCCCGGGCCCCGCCCTCCTCACCGAGGACGGCGTCGTCCGGTCTAGCCCTGCGCAACCCGGCCACGATGGCGGCCTCGCTCGTCCTGTCCATCTCGGTGACCATGTCGGTGCGGCTCGACTTGGTGTCCACCTGGGTGCGGGACCGGTGCAGGCCCTCCAGCAACAGCGCTCCCGCGGAACGGGCCAGGTCGACGGCCAGACGCAGCATGGCCTCCTGGTCGACGTCGCCGGGATCCGCCATCGTGAATGTCTACCCTGACCCTGTGGCCTCCGGTCTCGTCGACCTCAGATCCGACACCGTCACCCGGCCCACGCCCGAGATGCGCCGGGCCATGGCCGAGGCCGAGGTGGGCGACGACGTCTACGGCGAGGACCCCACGGTGAACGCCCTGGAGGAGGCCTTCGCCCGGCGCGTGGGCAAGCAGGCCTCCGTCTACGTCCCCAGCGGGGTGATGGGCAACCAGCTCGCCCTGCGGGTGCTGGCGCCCGCGGCCACCACCGTGGTGGCCGGCGCCCGCCAGCACGTGGTCGTCTACGAGGAGGGCGCGGCCGGTCGCAACGCGGGCGTGCAGTTCCACACCGTCGCCGACCAGGACGGCACCTTCGGGCCCGACGACGTGCGTTGGGCCATCGACGCGGCCCAGCACCACCACCCCCGGCCCAGCCTGGTGTGCGTCGAGAACACCCACATGCCCGCCAACGGCGCGCCCTGGCCCCTGCAGCGCCTCGAGCAGGTGGCGGGGGTGGCCCGCTCCGGCGGGCTGGCCCTGCACATGGACGGGGCCCGCCTCTTCCACGCCGAGGCCGCCACCGGCACGCAGGCGGCGGCCTACGCGGCGACGGCCGACACGGTGATGTGCTGTCTGTCCAAGGGGCTGTGCGCCCCCGTGGGGTCCATGCTGGCGGGCACGGACGAGGTTGTCGCCGCGGCCCGGGTGGAGAGGGCCCGCCTGGGCGGGGCCATGCGCCAGGCCGGGGTCATCGCCGCGGCCGGCCTGGTCGCCCTGCGCACAATGATCGACCGCCTCCCGGAGGACCATCGTCGGGCCCGGCGCCTGGCCGGCGCCGTGGCCGAGCGCTGGCCCGGTGCGGTCGACCCCGACGGGGTCGAGACCAACATCGTGACCTTCGCCCACGCCGACCCCCAGGCCTTGATCGCCCACCTCCGCTCGGAGGGCGTGCTGGCCGGCACCATCGCCCCCGGGGTGGTGCGCCTCGTCACCCACCACGACGTGGACGACGACGGGATCGAGCGGGCGGCCAAGGCCCTGGCCTCCGCGCCCTGAGCACGCCTTGTCGCCTCAGCCCGGCAACGGCTTGGGCACCTTGAAGGAGAAGGTCGTGGAGTTGCCCGCAGGGTCGGAGACCGCCACCCGGTAGGGCCCCGCGGTGGGGAGCGACACCGAGGCGCTGAAGGCTCCGGACGACAGGGCGGTGAGGTCGAGGGGCAGGGTGGAGCCGTCGGGCTGGCGCAGGGTGGCCGTGGCCCGATCGAGGCCCTCGACCAGGACCCCGTCCCCGCCCACGAAGCTGAGCAGCAGCTGGTTGGGGCCCGGGCCCGTGGGGGCCACGACCAGCTCGACGTTGTGGCCCCCGATGGCCTGCCTCATGTCTACGGGGTGGGACGCCGCCACCTGGGCGAAGCGCCCGGGCACGGCGCTCACCAGGGCGGCGGCCACGGCCACGGCGGCGGCGAGGACGATGGCCTCGGCCCTGCTCGTGCGCCCGAAGGACGCCAGGGCGCGGCCTCGTGGGCCCCGGCCTGGGGGTTCGGGGACGGCGAGCCTTCGGGGCAGCACCAGCAGGTGGCGGGCCGCGAGCACCAGGGCCACGGCGAGGAGCACGAGCTTGGCCAGCAGCATGCGCCCGTAGGCCACCCGCCACAGGTTGGCCAGCACGCCCAGGTTCCCTCTGCTGCCCAGCACGCCGGTGACGATCAGGGCCGCGGTGGAGAACAGGGCCAGTCGGGAGAAGCGGAAGAGGACCTCACGGGCGAGGGACTGGCCGGGCCCGGCGTCGTCGGCGGGCGCCGGCGTCCTCCAGGCGGGCAGACCCAGCAGGACCAGGGCGGCCAGCCCTCCCGCCCAGACCGAGGCGGCCAGGAGGTGGCCGGCGAGCACGACAACGGG
>Ga0209577_10005401_pt1 | contig 11916 bp, 13 predicted proteins | sample GraSoiAngelo_109_FD_185874 | JGI IMG/M metagenome (GOLD analysis project Ga0209577, IMG submission 185874) | Grasslands soil microbial communities from the Angelo Coastal Reserve, California, USA - 14_0903_12_20cm (SPAdes) (version 2) | ecosystem: Environmental > Terrestrial > Soil > Grasslands... | reverse complement strand
TATAGGGGGTCCACACCTCGGGAGCCGCGATATATCAGGGCTTGCGGGCCACTCAACTCATGTTTAGCCTCAGAACCATGACCCCGACTTCGTGGGTACGTGCGGGGACGATCACTGAAATCGTCGGCGAGTTGTCGTCCGGCCGCACGAGCCTGATGACCGCGTGTCTGCGCGACGTCACCGCGGCCGGAGGCATGGCTGCCCTCGTGGACGCCGACGGTGCCTTCGATCCCGGGTCCGCCGCGCGCGCGGGTGTCGTGCTCGCACATCTGCTGTGGGTACGCTGCGGCGGGCGTCGCGAAACCGCGCTGGCCGCGACGGATCTGCTCGCGCGCTGTCCCGGCTGGGCCCTCGTGGCCCTCGACGCCGGGGAGACGCCTCCGCGCATCTCGCTTGGCGCGGCGTTTCGCCTGCGCCAGGCCGCGCGCCGCGCGGGGGTGGCGCTCCTGCTCGTTGGCCGGCGGCGGGTCGCGGGAGCGGGCGCGACGCTGGCCGTACGTACTCGGCGCGACGCCCTGGCGTGGGCAGGCTCACGCCGCGCTCCGACGCGGCTGGCCGGGATGAGCACGCGGGTTCAAGTACTCCGCAACCAGGGTGCCGCCCCGTCGGCGGTCTTTGGAGCGCCGCCCGGTGCGATGGAGGAGCAGCAGTGGTGGACGGCGTAGCGCGGGGCCACCTGTGACCCGTGTCGCGTGTGTCTGGGTCGACGGTTTCGCCGCGGCGGCGGCCCTGCGCGAGCATCCCTTGGCGGTGGTGACGGGCGCCCCGCCGGCCACCCGCGTGGTCGAAGCCAACGCGCCGGCGCGTGAGCGCGGCATTCGCCCGGGGATCCCCGACGCCGCCGCGGTGGCGCGCTGCCCCCAGCTGATCCGTCGTACGGTGTCACCGGCGTGCGCGGAGGCGGCGCGCCGCGCGCTGCTCGACGCGTGCTACGGCGTCTCGCCCAGAGTGGAGGACGTCGCCCCGGGGCTCGTACACGTCGATGCCGCGGGTCTCGGACGCCTCGTCGGCGGCGACGCCGCGATCGCGGAGCGCCTCGGCCGCGCCGCGCGCGCCGTCGGCCTGCCCGCGCGTATCGGTGTTGCCGGCACGCGCGCGGCGGCTCGCATCGCCGCGCGCGCCGGTCTCGGGGTCATCGTTCCTGGAGGCGAGGCCCAGGCCCTGGCCTCGGTGCCCGTGGCGACGCTCGACTGGCCTCAAGACGTCGCGCACGCGCTCGGGCGCTGGGGCGTGGCCACGCTGGGCGAGCTGGCGTCCTTGCCGCGCTCTGGGCTGGCCGCCCGTCTGGGAGCAGCAGGGCTTGCGGCCCACGACCTGGCGCGCGGAATGGACGACCCCGCACCGTGGAGGTCGTGGACGCCGCCGCCGTTCTGGGAAGAGGCGCAGGAGCTCGACTGGGAGATCGACGCGCTCGGTCCGCTCGTCGCCGTCCTCGAGCGCGTGCTGGAGCGACTGACCGCGCGGCTGTCAGCCGCCCATCTCCTCGCCGACACGCTGGAGCTACGCCTGGCGCTCACGGGCGGCGGCCATCACGCGCGCACGCTCGCGCTGGCCTCGCCGATGGACGCGCCGCGCCCGCTCCTGACGCTGCTGGAGCACGACCTCGGCGCCCGACCCCCGCACGCCGCGGTGACGGCCGTCGCGCTCCAGGCGAGCCCCGTTCCCCGCCGTGCGGTCGCGGGGCGACTCGGCCGCTCGGCGCCGCCGGCCGAGCGCGATCTGGCGACGGTGCTCGCGCGGCTCGTGACGCTGGTGGGCGTCGACGGCGTCGGCGCCGTCGCCCTCGCCGACTCGCACCGGCCCGACGCGTTCCTCCCCGCGCGCCTCGCGCTGGACGTTGCGCCCGAGACGCCCAGACCCGCAGACGATGCCGTGCTGGTGCTGCGCCGGCTGCGCCCGCCGCGTCGCGTGAGGGTCACCACGGACGGCGAGCGCCGACCGGCGCTGGTCTACGGTGCGCTTGCTGCCGAGGCGCGCGTCGTCGGATGCGCCGGCCCGTGGCGCGTGTCGGGCGAATGGTGGGACGCCGCGGCCTGGGCGCGCGACGAGTGGGACCTGGCGCTGTCCGACGGCGCCGTCTGCCGGCTCGCCCGCGACCTCCGTTCGGGTGAGTGGTATCTCGACGGCGTCTATGACTAGCCGGGTGGTGTCTGCGGTCGGGCGGCGGGGGCGGAACCGCCGGCGCGAGTCGCAGACGGCGGCGGGGGCCGAATGATGTTTGTGGAGCTGCACGCGCAGTCCGCGTTCACGTTTCTCGAGGGCGCGGATCAGCCGGAGGCACTGGTGGCCGAGGCCGCGCGGCGTGACATGCCGGCGGTGGCGCTCGTCGACCGTGACGGCGTCTACGGCGCGCCGCGCTTCCATCGCGCCGCGGTCGACGCGGGCATCCGACCACTCGTGGGCAGCGAGCTCACGCTCGCCGACGGGGCGCGGCTGCCCGTGCTCGTCGAGGATCGCGAGGGCTGGCAGAATCTCTGCCGGCTGATCACGCGTGCCAAGCTCGGCGCGCCCAAGGGCAAGGCCGCCGTCAGCCTCGAGGATCTCGAAGCCGCGGCGAGCGGTCTCGTCTGCCTCACCGGCGGCGCGCGCGGGCCGCTCGCGGACGCCGTGCGATCGGGTGACCGCGACGCCGCGAGGAGAATCCTCGACCGGCTGGTGGCCGTGTTCGGTCGCGCCAACGTCTTCGTGGAGGTGCAGCGTCACTTCGACCGCGCGCAAGAGCGTGATCTCGAGCGGCTGGTGGCGCTGGCGCGTGCCGCGCGCGTGCCGCTCCTGGCGGCCAACCAGCCGCTCTATGCGCGCCCCGGCGGCCGCGCGGTGGCCGACGTCTTCACGTGCATCCGCGAGAAGACCGACCTCGACCACGCGGGTCGCCGGCTGCTGGTCAACGCCGAGCGCGGCCTGCGCGACGGCGCCGCGATGACGGCGGCGTTCCGCGATCTGCCCGAGGCCGTGGGCGCCGGCGGCGAGCTCGCGCTGCGCCTGGGCTTCACGCTCAAGGACCTCGGCTATCGCTTTCCCGACTTTCCGCTGCCGCCCGGCGAGAACGCCCAGGCGCATCTGCGCGACCTCGTCGCGCGCGGAGTGCGGGCCCGCTACGGGCCCGCCGGCTCGCTGGCCGAGCGCGCGCGTCACCAAGTTTCGCACGAGCTGGAGATCATCGGCCGGCTCGACCTCGCGGGCTACTTCCTGATCGTCTGGGACATCGTCGAGTTCTGCCGCGCCAACGACGTGCTCGTGCAGGGCCGCGGCTCCGCCGCCAACAGCGCGGTCTGCTACGCGCTCGGCATCACCGCGGTCGATCCGGTGAAGATGGATCTGCTCTTCGAGCGCTTCCTCTCGGAGTCGCGCGGCGAGTGGCCGGACATCGATCTCGATCTGCCGAGCGGCGAGCGGCGCGAGACGGTGATCCAGTACGTCTACCGGCGGTACGGCCGGCTCGGCGCGGGGATGACCGCCAATGTGATCACGTACCGCGGCCGCAGCGCGGCGCGCGAAGTGGGCAAGGCGCTGGGATTGCCCGGCGACATGCAGGACCGGCTCGCGCGGCTCGTCGAGAACTGGGGCTATCAGGATCCCGAGGCCGTGCTGACGCGCCACCTGCACGAGGCGGGCTGCGACACGCGCCATCCGCGCATCCGCAAGTTCGCCGCGCTCTGGACACGGCTTCAAGACTTGCCACGGCACCTCGGCCAGCACTCCGGCGGCATGGTCATCGCCGCCGGCCGCCTCGACGACGTGGTGCCGCTCGAGCCCGCCACCATGCCCGGGCGCGTGGTGGTGCAGTGGGACAAGGACGACTGCGCCGCGCTCGGCATCGTGAAGGTGGACCTGCTCGGGCTGCGGATGATGTCGGTGCTCCAGGAATCGATCGCGCTCGTGAGCGAGACGGGCGGGGTGGTCGACCTCGCGCAGCTCCCCGCCGACGATCCCAAGGTCTACGCGATGCTCCAGCGCGCCGACACGATCGGCGTGTTCCAGGTGGAGAGCCGCGCCCAGATGGCGACGCTGCCCCGCATCCATCCCGAGCGCTTCTACGACCTCGTCGTGCAGATCGCCATCATTCGTCCGGGGCCGATCGTCGGCGACATGGTGCATCCCTATGTGCGCCGCCGGCGAGGCCGCGAGCCGGTGACCTACGCGCATCCGAGCCTGGAGCCGATTCTCTCCCGCACCCTCGGCGTGCCGCTCTTCCAGGAGCAGCTGCTGCGGATCGCCATGGTGGCCGCGGGCTTCAGCGGCAGCGAGGCGGAGGAGCTTCGGCGCGCGTTCGGGTTCAAGCGAAGCGAGCGGCGGATGGCGGAGGTCGAGGTGAAGCTGCGCGAGGGCATGGCGCGCCGCGGGATCACCGGCCGGGCCGCCGACGAGATCGTCCACCAGATCACGTCGTTCGCGCTCTACGGCTTTCCGGAGTGCGTCGTGGGTGATACTCGCGTGCTCGACGCCGATCGCGGGCGGTGGGTGCGGATCGAGGACATCGTCCATGGTGTCGAGCGCGTCGAGGCCACCCTGGCGTGCGACGAGGGCCGGACACTGCGCCGGCGCCGTGTACTGCGCGCCACCGCCAGCGGTCGTCGCGGCGTCTATCGTCTGGCGACGCTGGGCGGACGGACCATCGTCGCCACCGCCGAGCATCCGCTGTTGACGCCGCAGGGCTGGCGGCCGCTGGCCGCGCTGCGCGAGCGCGACCGTGTCGCCGCGACCCCGCGCGGTGGCGGGAGCGCCGAGCTCGTCGACTCGAGCGTCGGGTGGGACAGCGTCCTCACCGTCGAGCGCGCCGGGATGGGCGACACCTACGACCTCGAGATCGAAGGCGACCACAACTTCGTCGCCAACGACCTGGTCGTCCACAACTCGCACAGCAGCAGCTTCGCGCTGCTCGCGTACGCCAGCGCGTACCTCAAGACGCACCACGGCCCGGCCTTCTACGCGGCGCTGCTCAACAACCAGCCGATGGGCTTCTACCACTCCGCGACCGTCGTCAACGACGCGCGCCGCCACGGCGTGCGCGTACTGCCGGTGGACGTCACGCGCTCGGACTGGCTATGCACGCTCGAGCGGCGCGACGACGCCTGGGTGGTGCGCCTTGGCCTCCGCTTCGTGAAGGGGTTGCGCGAACGCGCGGGACAGGCGCTGGTGACCACGCGTGCGGCGCGGGTGTTCGCCTCTGCGGGCGATCTCGCCGCCCGCGTCGGGCTCACGCGCGAGGAGATGGCCACCCTCGCCACGATCGGCGCGCTGGCGCCGCTGGGCGGCACGCGCCGCGCGAATCTCTGGACCGTCGCCGAGCAGGACCCCGGTCCGCTCTTTGCGGCGAGCGACGAGAAGAGCCCATCTGCCGAGTCGCCGCTGCGCGAGATGTCCGCTGACGAGCGGCTGACCGCCGACTACGCCGGCACCGGCGTCACCCTCGGCCCGCATCCGATGGCGCTGCGGCGCGCGGCCCTCGCCGCGCGCGGGGTCACGCGCGCGATCGACCTCGCGCGCGGCGACGACGGCGCGCGCGTGCGGGTCGCCGGCAGCGTGATCGTGCGCCAGCGGCCCGGCACGGCGAAGGGGTTCGTGTTCCTGAGCCTCGAGGACGAGACGGGGATCGCGAACGTCATCGTGACGCCCGGGCTCTTCGCGCGTCGGCGCCTGCCGCTCGTCAGCGAGCCCTTTCTGCTCGTGGAGGGAATCTTACAAATGCAGGACGGCGTGGTCTCCGTGCGGGCGGGGCGCGTGGAGCCTTTGCCACGTCTGGCACACGTCGTGCCCTCACACGATTTCGGCTAAAACATCGCAGGGTTTTGATCAGTCAACCGAAGACGGTGGCCCTGCTTTTGCTACCCCAGAGTGGCGATGGCCACTCCGTCCCGCCTCGACGTGTCCGTCTCCCCGAGGCACGAATCGCTCGCCGCGCGTCTCGTGCGCCTCATCGCGCTCGAGCTCGAGCTCGGCTGGGCGGAGACGCGCAACCTCGTGATCCGCGTCGCGGTGGCGCTCGCCGTCGCGGTCCCCGCGGCCATCGCGCTGCTCGCGTCGATCGTCGTGCTCGCCGCGGGCGCGTTGGCGCCGCTCTTTCACACCCCCTGGCAGCACCTCGTGGCCGCGGGCGGCTTCGTCGCCGTGCTCGCGCTCGCCGCGCTCGCGTGGAGCGCGTGGCGCCTCACCCACATCGCGTGGCCCCAACAAACTCTCGCCTCCCTGCAGGAGACCTGGCGATGGCTCGTAGCCCAGCTGAAATCGAAGCTGACATCGCGGTGACCCGTCGCGTGATCGAGCGTCAGCTCGACGCGCTCGGTCACGTCGTGGAAGGACGCTGGTGGGCGCCGTACGCGGTCGTCGCGGGCGCGTTCGCCGTCGGCTTCCTGCTGTCGCGCATGCCGATCGGACGCGTGGTCGGCATCAGCGCGCGGGCCGTGCAAACAGGATTGGCCGTGGCCACCACGCTCGCCGCCGTGGACCGCTTCGTCGCGGAACGCCGCCGCCTCGCCCGCGCGGCGTGATGTGAAAGCGTACATGCACATGCGCAACCGGTTGCGGGTAGCCGGATGGTGAGGCAGCCGTGCGGCCGGTCTGGAAAGGCGCGCTGACCTTCGGCCTCGTCAGCATCCCCGTCGGCCTGTATCCGGCGACGGCCCGCGGCGACCTTTCGTTTCGTCTCCTGCACGCCAAGGACAGGAGTCCCGTCGCCTACCGCCGCGTGTGCGCCGAGGAGAACGTCGAGGTGCCGTGGGCGGAGATCGTGAAGGGCTACGAGTACGAGAAGGGCCAGTTCGTGGTGATGACCGAGGCCGACTTCGAGGCAGCCGACGTGGAGGCCACCCAGACGATCGACATCCGCGACTTCGTGGTGGCGGCGGAGATTCCGCCTGTCTATTTCGAGCAGCCGTATTACCTCGAGCCGCAAAAGACCGGCGCCAAGGCCTACGCGCTGCTCCGCGAGGCTCTGCGCCGCAGCGGCCGCGTCGGTGTCGCCACGGTCGTGCTGCGGCAGCGTGAGCACCTCGCGGCCGTGCAGGCCACCGGCGACGCGATGACGCTCACCACGATGCGCTTCGCGCACGAGATCGCCGCGCCGACCGGGCTCGACGTGCCCGGCGACGCCGGTCTCGATCGCCGCGAGATCGACCTTGCGCTGCAGCTCGTGGGAACGCTGGAGGGCCCGTGGCAGCCCGAGAAGTATCGTGACCGCTACCGCGACGCGTTGCAGGCGACGATCGAGCGCAAGCTCGAGGGCCGCGCGACGGAGCCGGCGGAGCGCGGGCGGCGCGCGCCGACGAAGGTCGTCGACCTGATGTCCGCGCTGGAGGCAAGCCTGAGAGCGCAGCCCAAGCACGACGGCACGCGTGCCGCCGGCCGCCGGGAGATCACCGCCGCGCGGAAGACTCCGCCGCGGAGACGCGCCTCGTGAGCTCGACCACCCGCGTGCTGGAGCTGGACGATCGCCGGCTGCTCCTCAATCACCTCGACGAGGTCCTGTGGCCCGACGTCGCGGTCACCAAGGGCGACCTCATCGACTACTACCTCGACGTCGCCGATCACGTGCTGCCGTTCGTGGCCAACCGGCCGGTGAGCCTGCTGCACGCGCCCGATCCGATCACGGGCGAGTGCCTGTACCAGAAGACGGCGCCGCCGGGCCTGCCGACGTGGATCACGACGCGTCGCATCCGCAGCGAGCACGCCGCCCTCGGCTACTCCGACTACGTGCTGGTCGCCGAGCGCGCCGCCCTCGCGTACTTCGTGAACCTCGGCTACATCTCCATTCACCCGTGGAGCTGTACGGTCGACGCTCTTGACCGTCCCGATCTGATGCTGTTCGATCTCGATCCCACCGAGATTGCTTTCCGCGAGGTCCGCAACGCCGCCCTCCTCGTGAGGGACCTCTTGAACGGCTTCCGGATCCGCGCGTGGGTCAAGACCTCCGGCGGGCGCGGCCTGCACGTCCTGGTGCCGCTCACGCCCCAGTACAGCTTCGCGCAGGTGCGCAGCGCCGCCGAGGTCATCACGCGCCTGGCGCGCTCGCGCGAGCCCAGCCTGTTCACGCTCGACATGCGGCGCGCGCGGCGGCGAGGCAAGATCCTCATCGACGTCCACCGCAACCACCGCGGCGCGACACTGGTCAGTCCATGGGCCGTGCGCGAGTACGCGGCCGCCACCGTCTCGACACCGCTGGAGTGGGCGGAGCTCGAGCGGCCGGTCTATCCCGAAGACTTCACGCTGGCCACCATCCGCGATCGGCTCGCGCGTGCGGGCGATCCGCTGGCAACGTTCATGGGCGAGCCGCAGTCGCTGGCGCCGCTGCTCGAGAGCGGCCGCTCGCGCCGCGCGCGCCCGATGGCTTAGCCGCCGAGCCAAGGAGAGCCGACATGGACGAGCGAGGCATCGAGACGACGCGCTGGAGTCAGATCACCGCGCGCGCGCGGCACCTCACCCATCGTGCGCGGCACTTCGTGCACGACCGTCCGCTGCAGGCCATCGCGGTCACCATCGGCATGGGCTTCGTGGTGGGCAAGATCCTCGCTGGCCGCGAGGACTGATGCGACGCCTGGTGGCCGCCGCCGTCGCCCTCGCTCTCACCGCAGTGGCCGCTCCCGCTCCCGCCACGGCCTTCCTGGTGGAGGTGACGACGTCGGTTTCCATCGAGGACGTCCACGACGAGGCGGCCCTCAGGGACGCGCTGCAAAAGACGGTGGACAGCGTGCTGAGCGACGCCATCGCGTTCCGGCCGACGGTCGTCGTGGTGAGGCAGGCGGTGCTGATCCGCGGCCGCCTCTACCTGCGTCTGCTCGTCGCCGATCAGGACGGCGAGCGCACCTTCCAGGATCTCGACCGCGACCGGGAGCGCGAGCCAGAGCCGACCGAGGTCACGCTCTAGCTCGCGCGGGCCCCGAAAATGGCCCCCAAAGGCCTCAGGGGCCGGGGAGCGCCTTGACCGCGGTGATCCGGTCGGCGGTGCCCGGATGGGTCGCGAGGAAGCCGCCGCTGCTGCTGCCGCCCGACGTGCTCATGAGCCAGCTGAGCGTGTCGGCCATGAGCTGCCTGCCGTTGTACCCGGCGCGCTGCAGGAGCTGGACACCGTGCTTGTCGGCGGCGTACTCCTCGTTGCGCGTGTACTTGCGCAGGAGGAGCTCGCCGGCGATCGGCGTGAGGTTGCCGCTGCCGGGAATGATCTGATCGAGGAGGACCATGCCGATGTTCAAGCCCGTGCCGAGCGTCTGCGTCTTCTGCACGTGGTTGAGGTCCTGGTGCGACAGCTCGTGAGCGAGAACGGCGCGCAACTGTTCGTCGTTGGCCTTCTGCAGCAGGCCCGTGGTGACGAGGAACTCGCCGTTGCCGGCGCTGGCGGCGTTGATCGCGGGGTCGTCCATCACGCCGACCTTCACCTGGCCAGGCGACAGCGGATGGTCCATCACCTTGAGCAGCGGCACCATGATGTTCTGCAGGCGTGCGGCGGTGGCCGCGTCGACGTTGACCAGCTTCGTCTGCTTCTGCGTGGTGGGCTGCGGCGAGGACGACCCGCCGCCCGAGGGGCCCGACGACGTCGACGACGTCGGGCCCGCGCATGCGACGGCGAGGGTGGCCATCAGCGTGAGCGCGGCGATCCGCGCCAGCCGCCTCATGCCAGGGCCTCCAGGAACGCGTCGCCGCAGCGGTCGTCGTCGCTCTCGGCCGGGGCCTCGGTCACCCCGCCGAAGTAGTCGATGTGGCGGTCGATGGCCCGCGGACGGTCGGGCTTGAACAGCAGCTCTCGCGGCTCGGGACGCGCGCCGGCGCCGGACGAGAGCGGATGGGCGGACGATGTGTGTGCCATGGCGTCTGACCTCCCGGGTCGAACGAAGACTTGTGCGGCCCCGAAGGCTGCACCGGACGTGCCAGTAGTGGGCACGGAATGCATCCCGCCGTCGCGTCGAGAGTTGCGCGCGCGCGCCGCGCGCGTGGTGGCTGGCGAATTGAAAATGTTTCGCTGGATTGGGGTGTAACTGTTACAGCCTTGAGCGCGCGCCACCTCATATCACCGGCCTCCGCCATTCGAAAGCGCCAGTGGTGACGCATGCTTGTGGGCCGCACGCCGCATTGGCACGCGTTCTGCGGTGAGACCCGCCGAGCCCAGGTCTAGCGGAGGAGACAATGCGATCGATCAAGCGGGAGTTGGAGACGAAGCGGGACGCACTGACGAGCGCAATTTCCTCGAGCACACGCTCGTCGCGAGAAGACGATCACCGCCGCGAGGTCTTCAAGGACCCGTTCGGCATGGCGTCGATCACCCACGACGACGAGGTCGTGGCCGCGGTCGTGGACACACGCGCGCGCCAGCTGGAAGAGATCGATCGCGCTCTCGCGGATATCGACGCGGGTCGCTATGGCATCTGCCGGGAGTGCGGCGAGGCGATCCCGAAGGCGCGCCTGAAGATCCTGCCGTTCGCCACGCGCTGCGTGGCGTGTCAGGCGCGGCTCGAACAGGGGCTTGGCCGCGCGGCGTAGTCATCCACCTCCAGGCAGGAGAACCGCACATGAATGGCCGATTCAGACTCGTGGCCGTGCTGCTGGTGATGCTGTCGATCGTCGCCGGCTGCCATTCGGTGACGGGCAAGACGGCGGGCGAGAACATCGACGACGCGACCATCACCGCCTCGGTGAAGGCCAAGCTCGTCGCCGACAAGCCGTCGAACCTGACCCGCGTGGACGTTGACACCAACAATGCGACTGTTTACCTTAACGGTGTCGTGGAGTCGGCAGAACAGAAAGCCCGCGCGGAGCAGCTGGCATGGCAGGCCAAGGGCGTCAAGAGCGTCGTCAACAACCTGCAGGTCAAGAAGTAGGTCCCCGACCGCCGCGCGGTATCGCCGCGCGCGCCGCGAGGCGCGATAATCAGACCCATGAGCCCGAATAGACGCGATCAGGCAAAGAGCGGCAAGATCCTCGTGGTCGACGACGAGCCGGCCGAGCGCGAAGGCCTGGCCCGGCTCGTCGGCCAATGGGGCTACGAGGTAGAGACCGCCTCCTCCGGCGAGGAGGCGCTCAACCTCATCGAGACCCAGCATCCGGCCGTCGTGCTGACGGACCTCGTGCTGCCCGAGATGGACGGTCTCACCCTGCTGCAGAAGCTCCGGGAGACGGGTCGGCCGCCGATCGTCCTCCTCGTCACCGGCCACGGCAGTGTCGAGAGCGCGGTGGAGGCGATGCGCCATGGCGCGTTCGACTACCTGACCAAGCCCGTGGACGCCACGCGTCTGCAAGTCTTGCTCGAGAAGTCGATCGAGCAGGAGTCGCTGTCTCGCGAGGTGAACTTCCTGCGGCATCAGCTCCGCCAGAAGGGCTCGTTTGGCCAGCTGGTCGGCCAGTCGCGCAACATGCAGGAGGTCTATCGCTGGATCGAGCTGGCGGCCACGAGCACGGCCCCGGTGCTCGTCTACGGCGAGAGCGGCACAGGCAAGGAGCTGGTCGCGCGCACGATCCACGACCTCTCGAACCGGCGCAACAAGCCCTTCGTCGCCATCAACTGCGCGGCGATTCCCGAGACGCTGATCGAGAGTGAGCTGTTCGGCCACGAGCGCGGCGCCTTCACCGGCGCCACCGAGCGGCGGCTGGGCTGCTTCGAGCTGGCCGACGGCGGCACGCTCTTCCTCGACGAGATCGCGGAGATGGACTCCAACACGCAGGCCAAGCTGCTCCGCGTCCTCCAGGAGGGCAACTTCCGGCGCGTGGGCGGCGGCAAGTCGGAGATCCAGGTGGATGTGCGCGTGGTGGCCGCCACCAACCGCGTCCCCACGGAGGCCATTACGGCCAACCAGCTGCGCGAGGACCTCTTCTACCGGCTCAACGTGTTCTCGATCCACCTGCCGGCCCTGCGCGACCGCAAGGACGACATCCCACTGCTCGCGCGCACCTTCATCGACGAGTTCAACCGGCAGGACAACCGCCAGGTCCGCG
>Ga0209577_10005399_pt1 | contig 11922 bp, 13 predicted proteins | sample GraSoiAngelo_109_FD_185874 | JGI IMG/M metagenome (GOLD analysis project Ga0209577, IMG submission 185874) | Grasslands soil microbial communities from the Angelo Coastal Reserve, California, USA - 14_0903_12_20cm (SPAdes) (version 2) | ecosystem: Environmental > Terrestrial > Soil > Grasslands... | reverse complement strand
CGGCTCGGTATGGACCTTCGCGCTGCTGCCGGACTAGTTGTTCTTTGCGGATCTGCCTGGGCGCAGTCCCCTGCGCCCGAGCAGATCACGCGCGGCGCCGCGCTTTACGAGCGCAATTGCTCGCCGTGCCATGGCGCGCGCATGCAGGACCCGCAGGGCGCCTCCGACCTGCGCAAGTTCCCGCGCAACGAGCGCGAGCGCTTCATCAACTCGGTGTCGCGCGGCAAGAACCAGATGCCGCCCTGGGGCGGGATGCTGAAGCCCGAGGACATCGAAGCGCTCTGGGCCTACGTCGTTTCGGCCGAGAGCGTGTACGGTCACTGAACCACGACGCCCCAAGGCAGCTTGCCGACCTCGATGTCGCGTAGCTTCGTGTTGTTGCGGGTATCAATCACCGACACCGAATTCGAGCGGCCATTGGCAACATAGAGCTTGCCGCCATCGGGCGTGAGCGCCATGTTCCACGGCCGCTGACCCACGGGAATCGTCGCGATGACCGAGTCGCTTGAAGTGTCTATGACGGAAACCGACGCTTCGCCGCCGTTGGAAACGTAGACGCGCGTGCCATCCGGATGGATCGCGATGCCGTTCGAGCGCTTGCCCGCCGCAATCCTGGCGAGCACGGCGTGCGCCTTTGCGTCGATGACGAAAAGCGTGTCGGCGTTTTCCGCGGCGACATAGGCACGGCTGCCGTCGGGCAGGAAGCCGATGCCGCGCGGACGAGCGCCGACTTTGATCTGCGCGATCTGTGCGCGGCGCTCGAAGTCGATCACTTCCAGCGTGTCGCCGTCCTCGGCGCTGACATACACCGTGCGGCCGTCCGGACTGAAGATCGCATGCTCCGGGTTTTCGCCTTTCACTTTCACCGTGAACGCTTCGCGCTGCAGCCGCGTGTCGATGAAGCTGACGCTGTTCGACTGCTCGCTCGCCGCCGCGATCCAGCGCCCGTCGGCCGAGCGGCCCACGCCCTCGGGCGAGACACCAAGCGCGATCGCGCCCGAGGCTTTCCGTTCCCTGAGATCCACCAGGATCAGGCGGTTGTTCGGTTGGTCGCTTACGTAAAGCCAATGGCCATCCCCGCCCACGGCGGCGCCGCGGGGCTTGCCGCCGGTTTGCAGCGTGTCCACCACGGTATCGGTTGCCGTGTCGATGACGCTGAGGCTTCCCGAACCCTCGTTCGAGACATAAGCGAACGGCGCCGCCAGCGCGCAGCATGGAAACAACAACGCGAGCGCGAGCTTGGTCATAGCGGAAACATGCGCCGCAATATTCCATGGCGCGGGAAGACCGCGTGCTTCGTCGCGGCGAAGAGATGCAGCGCGATCAGGGCGACGAAAACGTAGGACGTGGCGACGTGCAGGCCGTTGAAGAACGCATACACGCTGCGGTCATCGACGCCCCAGGGCGGCAGCAGTACGACGTTGAAGAAATTGACGCCGAACTTGCTGAAGTTCGAGGCGGTATAGCCGGCCACCGGCATGGTGATCATGCAGGCGTAGAGCAGCACGTGATTCGCGCGCGCGGCGCGCCGCTCCCATGCGGGCATCGAGGCGGGCAGTGGCGGCGGCTTGTGCTTCAGCCGCCAGGCGATGCGCGCCAGGATCAGGAGGCCGATGAGCATTCCGGTCGACTTGTGATAATTCACGTAGATGGTGCGATCGGGCGTGCGCCGCGGGATCTGCTGCAGATACCAGCCGAACCCGATCTGCGCGACGATGGCAAGCGCGATCAGCCAATGCAGCACCATCGCCGTGCGGGTGTATCGCTCCATTTGCCTCCCTGCGCCTGAAGCCGACGCAGCGATGCTACTCTGAAAACAATATGAGAATCGATTGGGACGCGCCCATCTCGATGGACGACGGCCTCGTGCTGCGGGCCGACGTCTTTCGTCCATCGGATGAAGGCCGGCATCCGGTCATCCTCAGTTACGGTCCGTACGCGAAGGGCCTCTCCTTCCAGGAGGGCTACAAATCCAACTGGGCGCGCCTCGTCAAGGCCGCGCCCGAGGTGCTCGAGGGCTCCAGCAACAACTACCAGTGCTGGGAGCTGGTCGATCCGGAGAAGTGGGTGCCCGACGGCTACGCCTGCGTGCGCGTTGACTCGCGAGGCGCCGGGCGCTCGCCCGGAGTCATCGACATCTGGTCGCCGCGCGAGGCGCGCGATCTCTATCACTGCATCGAGTGGGCAGCGGCGCAGCCATGGAGCAATGGCAAGGTCGGCCTCAACGGCATCTCGTACTTCGCCACCAATCAGTGGCAGGTCGCGGCGCTGCGCCCGCCGCATCTCGCCGCGCTGTGCATCTGGGAAGGCTTCTCCGACTACTACCGCGAGCTCGCGCGCCACGGCGGCATCTTGAGCGGCTTCATCGACAGCTGGTACGAGCGCCAGATCCTGCGCATGCAGCACGGCGTCGGCGAGCGCGGCGCACGCAGCGTCGTCACCGGCGAGCCGGTCGCGGGACCCGAGACGCTCGCGCCCGAGGCGCTGGCGAAGAACACCACCGATCCGGCTGGAGAAGCCTTGCGGCGCAGGCTGGTTGACGACTACTACCGCGAGCGGATGGTCGACTTCGCCCGCATCCAGGCGCCGCTGCTCTCCGCCGCCAACTGGGGCGGGCAGGGCCTGCATCCGCGCGGCAATTACGAAGGCTTCCTCGCCGCCGGCTCGAAGGAGAAGTGGCTCGAGGTGCACGGCGACACGCACTTCACGCATTTCTACAGCAACTACGGCATGGGACTGCAGAAGCGCTTCTTCGGCCGCTTTTTGAAGGGCGCGGAGACCGGCTGGGACCAGCAGCCGCGCGTCTCGCTCAACATCCGTCGTCCCGGCGAGCGTTTCACGCTGCGCGCCGAGAACGAATGGCCGCTCGCGCGCACGCAATGGACGAAGAGGTACCTGCATCCCGACGGCCGGCTCGACTCCGGACCGCATCCAGAATGCGGCGCGCGAAGCTATGACGCCATGGGCGATGGCCTGACGTTCTCGACGCCGCCGCTACGCGAGGAGCTGGAGATCACCGGCCCGGTGGCGGCGAAGCTCTGGCTGTCGTCGGAGACGACGGACGCCGATGTCTTTCTCGTGCTGCGCGTGTTCGACCCCGCCGGCAAGGAAGTCACTTTCATCGGCTCGAACGATCCGCGCACACCGGTCGGCCTCGGCTGGCTGCGCGCCTCGCAGCGCAAGCTGGATGCCGAGCGCTCGCGGCCGTACCGGCCATGGCATATGCACGATGAGGAACAGCCGCTGACGCCGGGCACTGCCGTGGAGCTCGACATCGAGATCTGGCCGACGTGCATCGTCGTGCCGCCGGGCTATCGCCTGGCGCTCACGGTGCGCGGCAAGGACTACGAGTACGACGGCACCGACGCCGGCGTCGCCAACGCGCCGTATCCGATGAAGGGCGTCGGTCCATTCACGCACACGGACCCGCGCGACCGTCCGACGCGCATCTTTGGCGGACGCAACACGCTGCATTTCGCCGCGGGCAAAATGCCGTACGTGCTGCTGCCGATCATCCCGGGGAGGTGACGATGCGATTTCTGCTCGCGCTGTGGTGTGTCGTGGCGTTTGCTCAAGACTATCCGGCGAAGGCCGTCACCATCATCGTGCCCTTTCCCGCCGGCGGGCCGACTGACCAGGTTGCGCGCGTGCTCGCGGCGAGGTTCAGCGCGAAGCTCGGCCAGCCCTTTGTGGTCGAGAACGTGAGCGGTGGCAACACCATCATCGCTACCGGCCGCGTCGCGCGCGCGGCGCCCGACGGCCACACGCTGCTCCTGCACAACCTGCAGATTTCGGCGAACGTCGGGCTCTATGGGACGAAGCTGCCCTACGACACCGAGCGCGATCTGACGCCGGTAGGCTTCATCAACCGCAATCCGCTGGTGCTCGTCGGGCGCAAGGCGCTGCCGCCGAACACGCTCGACGAGCTGATCGCCCATATGCGCAAGAGTTCTCTCAACTTCGCGCACCCGGGCGCCGGCACCACCGGCTACATCACCACCGCCCTCTTCCTCCAGGAAGCGAAGCTCGAAGCCGTGCTGGTGCCCTACCGCGGCGCAGCGCCGGCGCTGCAGGACATGATCGGCAACCACGTCGACCTCTTCTTCACCACGCCGCAGTCAGTGCTGCCGCTCATCGCCGCCGGGCACATCAAGGCCTACGGCATCACGGCGAAGGAGAACTACGCGCAGTTTCCCGGTGTCGCGAGCTTCGTCGAAGCGTACGGGCCCAAGCTCGAGATCCAGTACTGGCACGCGCTGTTCGCACCGGCAGCGACGCCGCCGGCGGCGATCGAAAAGCTGAACGCCGTGCTGCAGGCTGTGCTCGACGACCCTGCGATCGTCAACGCCTGGGCAGCGACCGGAGTGACCCCGTACCCGCCGGACCAGCGCTCGCCGCAGGCGGCGCGAGCCCTCTTCAAGAGCGAGATCGCGCGCTGGAGCGAAGTGGTGCGCGAGAACAAGATCCAGCCCGCCGACTGATGACCCGCCGCGCCAGATTTACCATAGCATCGTAGGGAGGGCATCCACATGTTGCGACGGGCGTTCGCCGGTCTTTTGCTGTGCCTCATCGCGGTCCCGAGCTTCGCCCAGTCCTATCCGGCGAAGCCGATCAGGCTGGTGATTCCGTGGCCGGCGGGCGGGCCCAGCGACATCATCGGGCGCGCATTCGCCGAGCGCCTGGCGAAGGTGCTCGGCCAGCCGCTCGTCATCGACAACCGCGGCGGCGCGAGCGGCGCGATCGGAGCGGAGGCGCTGGCACGCGCGGCGCCCGACGGCTACACGCTCATGGTGCAGAGCATGACCAACCAGGTGATGCTGCCCGCCACGATGAAGGAGCTCGCCTTCGATCCAATCGCAGACCACCAGCCGATCACGCAGATCGTGGCCTCGCCGATGGTCATCGTCGCCCATCCGTCGTTGCCGGCGGCGAGCATGGCGGAACTCGTGGCGCTGGCGCGTGCCAATCCCGGCGGCGTCACCATGGCTTCATTCGGGCAGGGAAGCGCGAGCCACCTCGCGATCGAGCTGCTGATGAGTCTCGCCGCGATCAAGGTAAACCACGTTCCCTACAAGGGTGGTGCGCCCGCCACGGCCGATGCGGTCGCCGGCCATGTGCGCACGGCGGTCGTCGGGTTGCCGGTGGCGCTGCCCTTCATCAAGCAGGGACGCCTGCGCGCGCTCGGCATCACCACCGCGGCGCGCGCACCGCAATTACCGGACACGCCGGCCGTGCGCGAGACGCCGGGGCTCGAGGCCTATGACATCGGGCTGATGTATGGCTTTGCCGCGCCGCCAAGGACGCCGGCACCGATCGTCGAGCGCCTGCACGCGGCGGCGCTCGAAGTGCTGAGGAGTCCCGAGTTCGCGCAGAAGCTCTACGACCTCGGCCTGGGCGCGCCGATCGGCAACAGCGTCGCCGAGATGGCCGCCGCGACGCGCAATGAGGCCGCGATGCTAGCGAGGCTCGCCAAGGCCGCCGGCATCGAGCCGGAATGAATCCGCTTCAGCGATCGAAGAGGGCGTAGAGGATCGGCGTCGCCAGCGCGGCGGCGAGGAGCAGCGCCGCGGTCTTCGCCGAGACGAGCGCCGCGATGAGGAGCGGCACGCCGACAAAGATGCCCGCGAAGAGCCAAGGGACCGGCGGGAACTGCTCGAGCGCCGAGCGCAGCCCCGGCAGGGAAAGCGTCGCCTTGCCGTGCACCGGCGCCGGGCGCCCGGCGAGCCGTGCCATGGCGCGCGCCTCGAGCCAGGAGAAGAACACGAAGAGAAACACCACCAGGCTCGCGCCCAGGATGAACGGCGCCATCAGCATGCTGACGAACATCAGCAGCACGTGCTTCGTGCCGAAGAACACGATCGTCGTCGCCGTCGTCACGATGCTGAAGGCGAGGAACACGAGCATCGCCGGCAGCACGAGCGGCGAGCGCTCTTCAACGTACCGGCGAAACGAGGCGCCCTCGCGATAGCGGCGCAGCAGGTTCGGCGCTTCGGTGAAGATGTCCATGCGGACAGCATACGGAACGCGCAGCCACGAGCCGGAGGGACTATTTCAAAGGCGCCGCCTTGGCGCGGCGCACCATTGGCGCAAAGCCAACACTAATTCCTCGGTCGCGGCGGCCAATCGCTGATGAAGCCCTCGCGATTGGGCATCTTCACCTGCGGCAGCGTCTGGGCATTCATCACGGTGTCCTCGGCGATGATGCCGTTGAGGAAGAGCACATATGCGCTCACCGCGTACACATCGGCGTCGCTGAGCGAGAGCGGGTTGTTGAGCGGCATCGCGCGCCGTACGTAATCGAAGAGCGTCGTCGAGTACGGCCAGTAGCTGCCCACGGTGCGCAACGGTGTCTTGGTCGCGAGGCTGCCGATGCCGCCGGCGAGTGCATCGGCCGGCTTGCCGACGCCCTTCGCGCCATGGCAGGCAAGGCAGTGCTGCTCGTACACCTTGAGCCCCTCGCGCGCGGTACCGCTCCCCGCCGGCAGCCCCGCGCCGCCCGGCGGAATGCTGATGTCCCAGCGCGCGAGCTCGGCGGCGCTGACCGGCTCGCCGTATCGCGGCGCTGGCTGATCTGCGCGCTGCGCCGTCGCGCACGCGACGAGCGTCAGCACGGTGCCGATGGCGATGCGGCTACGCGTAGACATGTTTCACCCTCCCGTCCGTCTCCACCGCCCAGCTCACGATGGAGTTGTTGTGAAAGCGCGCGTCGGGCGCGTAGCGCGCGACCCAATCGCGCCGCACCGGCTGCACGTTGCCTTTCTCGTCGATAGCGCAGCTTTGCAACAGCGCCGTGCCGCCGTTCCATTGCCACGGATAGCGGAAACGCACGAGCGCACGCGGCCGTTCCGCGCCCGTCAGCGCCGCTTCGGCCCAGGTCTTTCCACCGTCGGTAGAGACTTCCACCCTGCGCACGCGTCCTGCACCACTCCAGGCGATGCCACTGATCTCTTGGAAGCCGCGCTCGGCGAGCTGCATCGTGGAAGAAGGCCGCGTGATGACCGACTTGACGCCCATCTCGAAAGTGAACTGCAGCGCGCGGCCGTCGGGAAGCGCGTCGGTGTACTTCGAAGTCTCGTCCTTGGTATGCGTCGGCTCGTCGGTCAGCTTGATACGGCGCAGCCACTTCACGCTCATGTTGCCTTCCCAGCCCGGCAGCAGCAGCCGCAGGGGATAGCCCTGCTCGGGCCGCAGGCGCTCGCCGTTCTGGTAGAGGGCGATCACGGCATCGTCGAGCGCTTTCTCGAGTGGAACGCTGCGGCTCATGTGCGCGGAATCGGCGCCTTCGGCAAGGATCCATTTCGCCTGCGGCCGCACGCCCGCTTCCTCGAGCAGCATGCGCAGCGGGAAGCCGGTCCATTCCGCGCACGAGATGTTGCCGTGCATCGCACCCGCCGGCACCTGCGCCGGCTGCGGCGTCAGCGCGCGGCTGCTGTTCCCCGAGCACTCGAGGAAGTACGTCCGCGTGATGCGCGGATAGTGCAGCAACGCATCCACCGAGAAACGCAGTGGTCGATCGACCAGGCCGTGGATATAGAGGCGATGCGCCTTCGGATCGATGTCCGGCGTGCCGCTGTGGCTGCGAATGAAATGCACGGGGTTCGGCGTGATGATGCCCTCGAGCGCTTCGATCGGCGACAGTGCCGCGCCCGATCCGGGAGCGAGCTCGCCGTAAGGCTGGCCGAAGTGCCGGCCGACCGGCTGCTCGAAGCGCGAAGGTTGCCCGTAGCGCGTGAATCCCGCGCCATAGACGCGCTCCCATGGCTCGCCTGCGAGCGGCTCGGCGCTCGCGCGGCCGACGAGAGCCGCAGCGGCAGCGCCCGAGACGACCGCAGCGCTTCGTCTGAGAAACAATCTCCGATCTTTCATTTCCCTCCCCCGGGACTAAAGCCGCGCCCATTATTGCCCGCCAGCCTGACGCGGCGCTGACCTCCGCGCGGAGCAAGCGACGCTCCGACGGAACCATCTCGAGGCACGAAACGCGCGCTTACGCTAGTCCTGCCGTACTACGCGCGACACGAGCGGCTTTCCCGCACGAGCGGCATCCTGTCGTCTGTTTGACTGCGCTACGGAGTCGCGAATGACCCCATGGATGGTGCGTAGAGCAAAGACAGCCTGGCTGCTCGGCTTTGCCGTCGTGCTGGCCGGCTTCTTTGCGGTGCTGCTTTTCGTAGTACAGGCGTTCTTGCCCGCCGGCTTCCTGCCCGAGCTGCCGCGAATGCCGGCCATCTGGGTTGATGGCAGCCTCGTGCGGATGCCGCTCCACAAGGTCGTGCAGATTCCCCATCAGTTATACGCAGGCCTCGCCGTCGCCGTGTTCGGCTTGCTCACCATGCTGTATGGCGCCAGGATCGCGCGCCGCCAAATCCCGGTGCTCGAGGCGGCGAAGCAAAGGACCGAAGACCGACTGCGCCGCGTCCAACAGTACGCGGGCGAAGAGCGCATAGAGCCCTATATCGGCGACACCATCACGATCGATGTCGACTCGGAGCCGAAGTAAGAGAAATCATCTCGATTTGTTAACGCCAAACGGTCGCTTGCGCCCGACAACGCTCGTTCGCCGGGGCGTAGTCCGTTTGGCGAAGCGCCAAGTACCAGAGGCACGTTACCAGCCGTAACAACCCCAAACCATTGCTCGCGGCGATCGCTGCTTAAATCCTCTTCAGGTTGTTTTTAATTTTTCTGAGGAGAGAAGCAATGAAATCCAGCATCGCAATCGCGCTCGTCGCATCCCTGGTCGGCTTGGCCGGCTGCGCCACCAAGTCGGAGACGATCGGCACCGCCAGCGGCGCGGCGCTCGGCGCGGCGGTCAGCAACGGCGGCACCGTCGGCACGCTCGGCGGTGCCATGGTCGGCTACGGCATGGGCCGCGCCTACGAGGACCACCACCGGTAAAAACCGGTCAGTGCCCGAGATAGAGGCGACGCACCGTCTCGCTCTCCTGCAGCGTGCGCGCTTCGCCTTCGAGCGAGATGCGCCCGGACTCGAGCACGTAGGCACGATGCGCGCATGAGAGCGCCATGGTCGCGTTCTGCTCGGCGAGGAGGATCGTGACGCCATCGGCCGCGAGCCGCCGCACGGTGTGCGCGATCTCTTCGACCAGGATCGGCGCCAGGCCGAGCGTCGGCTCATCGAGAAGCAGGCAGCGCGGCTGCGCCATCAGCCCGCGGGCGATGGCGAGCATCTGCTGCTCGCCGCCGGAGAGCGAGCCGGCGAGCTGCCTTCGACGCTCGGCGAGGCGCGGAAACATCGCATAGAGGCGATCGAAATCCGCTTGCAGGTCGCGACGATCGCTGCGCCGGTAGCCTCCCATCAGCAGGTTCTCGGCGACGGTGAATTTGACGAACACCTGGCGGCCTTCGGGCACCAGCACGAGGCGCCGGCGCACGCGATCCGGTGTCGGCGTGCGCGTGATGTCTTCGCCGTCGAAGCGGATGCGCCCGGCGCTTGGCGCCTTCAGCCCGAGTGCCGTGCGCAGCGAGGTCGTCTTGCCGGCCGCGTTCGCGCCGATGAGCGCGACGATTTCGCCCGCGCCGACCTGCAGCGTCACGTCGGTGAGGACGCGGTTCTTGCCGTAGTGGACGCTGACCCGCTCAAATTGCAGCATGGGCGCGGCCAAGATAGGCGCTCACGACGCTCGGGTTGCGGAGCACTTCTTCGGGCGTGCCTTCGGCGATCTTCGCGCCGTGGTGCAGGCTGATGGCGCGGTCGGCGAGCTGGCGCAGAAATCCCACCTTGTGGTCGATCACGCAGAGCGTCATGCCCTCGCGCTTGAGGTCGCGCAGCACGCGCTCGAGATTGGCGATCTCCTCCGCGCCCGGGCCGGAGGCGGGTTCATCGAGGAGCAAGAGCTGCGGCTCGCACATCAGCCCCATCGCCACGCCGAGCATCTTCTCCTCGCCGTAGGAGAGCTCGGCGGCGCGCGCCTCGCGCGCGGCGTCGAGGCGGCAGAGCGCGAGCACCTCGCGCGCGCGATGGGCGAGCGTCTGCGACGCCTGCGCATGCCGGAAAAGCGTGGCGAGGCGCTGCCAGCCCAGGCGCCGCTTCAGCGCAAGGTGCCCGGCGATCAGCAAGTGCTCGAGCGCGGTCAACTCCGGAAAAAGCTGGGGGTTCTGGAAGGTCTTGACGAGCCCGGCGGCCGCGATCTGGTGCGCCTGCCGGCCGGCGATGTTCGTGCCCTGCCACAGGATCACGCCGCTCGTCGGACGCGCGAGGCCGGCGACGAGATTGAGCAGCGTGGTTTTGCCCGAGCCGTTGGGGCCGAAGATGCCGATGATCTCGCCCTGCACGATGCTGAACGAGAGCTCCGCGACCGCCGTGAGGCCGCCGAAGCGCTTGGTGAGCCCGCGCACTTCAAGCATGGCGGCGGATGAGCTGCGCCGCGGCGCCGTAGATGCCCTGCGGCATCACGAGGATGCTGAAGATCAGGATCGCGCCATAGACGAGCGACCGGATCTCGGCCGAGAAGTGAATCAGATGCGGCAGCGCCGTGAGCACCAGTGCGCCGAGCACTGGCGCGGCGACGGCGCGGCGGCCGCCGAGCAGCACCATGGCGATGATGCCGAGCGAGGTGTCAATCGAAAGCAAGCCGGGCTCGAGCGAGCCGAGGAAGTAGGCATAGAGGCTTCCCGCGAACGCGGCCATGATGCTGCCCGCCGTGAAGGCGACGAGCTTGTAGCGGAACACATTGATGCCGAGCGTGTCGCCCAGCTCGTCGTTCAAGCGGATCGCCACAAACGCGCGGCCCATCCAGGAATGCACCAGCCGCCAGCAGACGACGAGCGTGATCGCAAGCGCGCCGAGGGCGACGTAATACCACGCGAGCGTGCCGTCGATCGGTCTTTCCTGCAGGTTGATGCCGAGGCTGCCGTTCGTCATGCTGTTCCAGTTGAGCACCGTGAGCCGCGCCATCTCGGAGAAGGCGAGGGTCACCACCGCAAAGTAGAACTCACGCAACCGGAAGCGGAAGCAGATCGCGCCGACGACGACCGAGATCGCCGCCACCAGCGCCGCGGCGAGCACCACGCCGCCCCAGTAGCCGACGCCCAGGTGCTTGCCGAAGAGATGCGTGGCGTACGCCCCGATGCCGAACGCCGCGGCATGGAACATCGAGAGCTGGCCGGCGTAGCCGAAGACGAGATTGAAGCTCACCGCAAGCATTCCCTGGAGGAAAGCGAATACCAGGATGGTGAGGACGAAATCGCTCTGCGTCGCGAGCGGCAGCGCGAGGAGCGCAGCCGCGACGAGCGCCGTGCCGGCGAGGCGCTTCATCGGCGGCCGGCGAAGAGGCCGGCGGGCTTGAAGAGCAGGATCAGCACCAGGAACACGAGCCCATAGGCGTCGCGGAACGCGAGCGGCAGATAGATCGAGCCCACGCCCTCGGTGACGCCGAGGATCACGCCGCCGAGCAGCGCGCCCGTCACGCTGCCGATGCCGGCGAGGATGGCCGCCTCCACCGCCTTCAGGATGAAAAGGCTGCCCAGCGTCGGCTCGAGCGAATACAGCGCCGCGTAGAGTGCGCCGCCGAGGCCCGCCAGCCCGCACGAGTACACCACGACGCCGCTCTGCAGCCGCGCGGTGGCGACGCCCATCAGCGCCGCCGCTTCCGGGTTCTGCGCGTACGCGTACGCCGCGCGGCCGGTCCAGGTGCGCGTGAGCGCCGCATAGGTGGCGAAGATCACCGCGAGGAGCAGCGCAAATACCACGAGCTTCATTTTCGGCAGCACCAGCCCGCCGATCATCACGATCCCCGGTAGCACGCGGTGCAGCTCCTTCGGCGTCGCGGTGAAGACGAGAAGCGCGCACGCTTCGAGCACCGCGATCAAGCCGAGCGAAACGAGGAGCCCGTTGACGAGGTTGTTGCGCGTGAAGCGAAAGAGCGCCTGGTCGGCGGCGAGGCCCGCCGCCGCCGTGACGCCGACCGCC
>Ga0209577_10005398_pt1 | contig 11922 bp, 14 predicted proteins | sample GraSoiAngelo_109_FD_185874 | JGI IMG/M metagenome (GOLD analysis project Ga0209577, IMG submission 185874) | Grasslands soil microbial communities from the Angelo Coastal Reserve, California, USA - 14_0903_12_20cm (SPAdes) (version 2) | ecosystem: Environmental > Terrestrial > Soil > Grasslands... | reverse complement strand
CATGCACTACAACGACATCTGCCTGCAAGGCAGCGGCTGCATCACCTCGCAGGGCAACCGCAACCTGGCCGACTTCTTCACCGTCACGATCGACAAGAACGGCGCCGCCGAGATCGTCTACGACGACACCTCGAACGGGCTCGTCCAGCCCGGGTTCACCCCGACGGGAAACCAGACCGTCGACCACGCAGGCGCCGCCGTGGTGACCATCGCCCGCCAATCGGCGGGGCCCGGCCTCTACGGCACCGCCGTCAGCGGCACGACCAGCGCGCCGGCGACCTCGATCGCCGACGCGTCCGGCGACGCGCTGTACCCCGTCATCGGCGGCAACAACATCCCCGGCATGGACATCCTCACTAGCTCGATCACCCCCTCCCCCGACGGCCGCACGCTCAACATCACCGCCAAAATCGCCGACCTCAGCAACCCCGCCGCCACCGCCGCTGCGGTGCCCGGCGCCGCCTACCTCGAGTACGTCACCCGCTGGCAGATGGGTAACACCATCTACTACGCCGGAATGTCGACGACCGTGACCGACCAACCGTCCTTCTACGCCGGCAAGGCGCAAAGCGTCGACCTCTGCTCGGTCAGCGCCTGCTTCCCGCACGTCATCACATATCCCGAATCGAACTTCGGCGGCACCGTCGAGCGCGGCGGCATCTCCTGCCCCGCCTCACCCTCCGCGTCGAGCCCGTGCACGCTGACGATCCAGGTCAACGTCACCGACGTCGGCAGCCCAACCGCGAGCAGCCTGCTCGAGGAGATCGGAAGCTACGCATTCGGAAGCGCGCACCCGCAAGGCACGACAACGAACGCGCAAGCACTCGCCGACGACGTCCCCCTCCAGATCGACGGCGCCTGCTGCTACAACGCCCAACCGGGCGGCAAGACGAAACCCTGACGCGCGAGCCGAACCGAGCCGGAAGCACTCGGCGGCAGAGGGTGGGCTACCGACTGGTGACTCATCGGCTCCGTCGAAAAGCGAGTCGAGGCTTCAATGGGTCTAGTGGAAGTAGGAGAGGCCAAGAGCACCTTCCTAGGCGGGTGGATCAGTCCCGAGCCACCCGCCGTCCGCCGCCTCGCACCCCCGGCGCTTTAGTAGTCCCTGACGACCGTGCCGCGGCGGCTGCCGCTAATGATTAGCGCGGCGAGCAGTCCGATAGCTCCCACGACCATCAGGATGATCCCGATCAGGTGGATACTGACGCCGCCAACGTGAAAGTGAACCGCCCATCTGAGGACGGCGCCGGCGGCGATCAGAAGGATGCTGACTCCGATACCCATGCTCTTCTGCTCCTTTCGTCGGAGCTTGTTGCAGTAGAAGAACGGGCGAGCGTCCCACCTGGATACCCGTACCGAGATGGGCCCCTTCCGCGGCCTTCGCTCTCCACCTCTTGCTGACGGGCTGCACCCCTCGCCCGAACGTGATCTCGCATCCGGCTCACCGCACGCACCCGCTGCAGATCGCCGTGATGGCGAAGGAATACCGCGACAAGGGGCAGTTCCCGCTCCTGCCGACGGTCGTGCAGCGAGCGCTGATCGCCCCACTCGCAGCGATCGGCGTAAGGGTCGGCTACCGCGCGTTAGCTTGCGGCGATCTCTCTGGCCGTTGGTACGTCGCCGCGGCTTGGGACCGCGACCGGCCTTCCGCATCAAATCGCAGTGAGACAGCCGCGCCTGCCGCTCTCGCCTTTCGCATCGGCGTTCATTCAGCTCGGATCTCGATGCGGTGCGGAATTGGATCCAAGCCCCATCAGGCCATTGGTCGAGCGGCTTGGTGGTTGTCACGCTGATCGGGTGCTAGCTCAGTGGATAGAGCAGCGGTTTTATCAACCGGAGCCAGCTGCCCCAGCTTCCGAAGAGTTGACTACGACAAAAACCGCGTCCACGCCGAGTGCGAGGAGCGCGGCTGCGCCCCCGTCATCCCGCTCCGGCGGACCCCGGAAGTGAAGCGCGGCAACCACGGCGCGCCGACCTGCGAGCACGGACGGTGGACGTTCGCCGGAGCCGACTCCAAGCGCAAGCGGACGAAGTGGCGCTGCCCTTCGGGTGAGTGCTCCCCGAAGTCTGTGTGGATTAAGGCCGACCGGCTGCGCCCGCTTGTCCCCCGCGAGACGCGCCGGTGGCGCAACCTCTACTACGGACGCTCGGCTGTCGAGCGGGAGGGCACCGCTTCGCACTCGCGGACTCGCGAAGGTTCAGCTTCACGCTGACCTGACGATGCTCGCCTGCCTCAGTCAGGCGCTCGCGCGAGCGCGAGCCGTACCGCTCGCGGCCTGACCTACTCGGCGCGGCGCATCGCCCTGTAAACCGCGTCCCAATGCAAGGAGATCTCCTCTAAGGCACGGGCTGTCGCCAGGGCTACGGCCTCCATGCGCTTGATTACCGCTTCAATCTCCGTCACGCGGGCCTCAAGAGCGAGGATCTTGCTCCCCACGCTGTCCAGTTCCTGTGCGAGTAGCTCGCTCTCGCTGTTTTCATCCGCCATCGGGCTTCGGCGGATACCTGCTCGCCGTTCCGCCAATCGAAACGCCAATCCCTCCTACTAGGCGTGTTGCGCTATGCGCTTCGTCGCCAATCCGCTGCAGATATGGGTTGCGCGCGAAAGTACTGCCCGTCTGCAAGGCGCCGACCTCGGTGTGATGGGCCCTGCTCCCGAGCAGGCGCAACTGCGTGACTTCGCGATCCCGCAGCGCGGCGTGTTTGTCGTCGGCCGTGCCTTCTTCGACTGAAGGCGAGGCAGCCCGCTCGGGATGAGAACGACTCGATGCAGGTCGCGCTCACTCGATCGACCATCCCAGGCCGCAGCCGGCAGCCGCCCGCGTGCGGCCGGCTGGAGAGAGCGATGAAGTGGAGTCAGGCTTGATGGTCCCGAACGTGGCGCCTTACGACGTCGCGGTGATGGTGATTCCGCCGCGCGCCTTTTGCTTGAGCGTGACGCGTACCTTGTCGCTCGGCAGGTCGAGCGCTTTGGCGACGTCATCGCGGATCTTGACCGCGAGGGCTTCGCAGAAGGCGCCCTCGTTGCGGAAGCCGCTCAGGTAGAGCTTGAGCGATTTCGACTCGAGGCAGAGCGCTCCCGGCGAGTACTCGATCGTGGCGACATAGAGGTCGGGTTGGCTGGTGATCGGGCAAACCGCTGTGAGTTCGTCGCTGGACATTTCGACGTGAGATACGCCTGGATTCGCGAACGTCTCCAGGCCGGCGTAGCGCTCCGAGCCGGCGTGGCCGAGCGCGACGAACTCGGTTGAACGTGTGCTTCCCTCGATAGCCGTACTGTAAGCCGATGCCGCAGCAGCCGAAAGAGAGGCGCGTGTATCTGGCCGGCCCGCCGTATGCCGAGGAATACCGCCGGCGTGCGGAGGGGCTGGTGCGGGCGCTCGGTTGGGAGCCGGTCGATCCAATGCGGCGCGACTACCGCGGCCGCACCGAGGGAAACGAGACGGAGATCGTCGAAGGCGATCTGACCGAGATCGCGGCCTGTGACGCCATGCTCGCGGCCTTCACGGCTCCGGACGAGGGGACAGCGATGGAAGCCTGGTACGCGCACACACTTGGAAAGCGTGTGGTCGCGTACACGGGTGGAACGCCGCCACATCCGTGGACGGTGTACGTCGCCGACGCTATCTGCGCGGTGCTAGAGACCGCCGTTCGTGCCCTCGCCGACGCCGATCCGGGCGGGTCAGTGCCGGATGAAGTCGTCGATGAGCGCCGGGGCTAGCTCGGCCAGCGCCGATTGAGCTGGGCCGCTGGGGCAAGGACTCAGAGTCAGAGGGCCGCCGCCGATTCTGAAGACTGAGGTCGTGCGGACCCTCATCGACACGCTTGCAGCCTCCCAGCCGCCCCTCTACGCGCTGGCTTCGACGTCACAGCCCAGTAAGAGATAGCCCCGGCCAAAGCGACGAGGTCGACCTCCTCCTTCGCAGGGAGGAGACCTGCCGCAACGGGTGGCAGCCCGCGGCAGACGCCCTGCTTACCATGGAACTTCTCAGGCAACGGGTGGCAACCGGTCGCAACGGTTTTCGCGTGTTTCTGCGGTTTCCGGGCCCTGGCGTTTTGCCAGTGATTGCCACCGATTGCAACCACGGGGCTCCATAAAGGCTCCATCCTCAGCTGGCGAGCGAGACGAAGCCGCCGACGATTGCGCCGTAGGCGACGTGGGCCAGCACCGTCGCAAGCATTGTTTGTCGGCCGTAGTTGAGGAGCAGGAAGCCTGGCGGTTCGAGCAGGGGCGTCGAACCGGCGGCGTCGAACCTGGTGCCCATGCGTGGGTGGACGACGGGTAGGAGGATGTTGACGAGGGCGCTGCCGGCGAAGAGGGCGTGGACGAGCCCGAAGCTGGCGCCGAGCAGGAAGCCGCTGTGGCCGATGACGCGGAAGATGGCGTAGTAGGCGAGTGCGAAGAGCAGGCCGAAGACGAAGTGGAGCGCGTAACCGATCGCTTTGGCACGGACTCGGTCAGCGGTGAGTGCGGTGCCGAGGAGGAAGGGGATGTCCATGCGCGTCAGGCCCAGCTCACTGGCCGCGCGCAGGATCGTCGTGAGGACGATCGTGCCAGCGAGTCCGCCGATGATCGCTCCCCAGATCACGGCTTAGGTTTCTGCGCGCGTGCGTATGAGACGGCTGCGTTGATCAGCGCCAGGTGGGTCAGGCCCTGTGGGAAGTTGCCGAGAAACTCGCCGGTTTCACTTTGCAGTTCTTCGGCGTAGAGGCCGACGTCGTTCGCGAGGTCGACGAGCTCGTCGATCAGTGTGGCCGCCTGCTCGAGCCGTCCTTGGCGGGCGTAGGCGTCGGCCAGCCAGAACGAGCAGGTGAGGAATGCGCCCGGCTCGTCGCCCCAGCGGTAGACGAGTGGACCGCGGCCGAGTTCGCGGCGGACGGCGTCGACGGTTCCGATCAAGCGCGGTGAGGCGGGCTCTTCGTAGTCGGCAAGGACGGCGAGAAGTAGCGAGGCGTCGAGTTTTTCTTCGCCGGCGCTGCGCACATAGCTCGCTTTCGCGTCCGAGTAGCAGCGCGTTTCGACGAACTCGCGGATCCGGTTTTGCTCGTGGTGCCAGCGTTCGAGGTGCTTGGCCGGCAGCAGCCCTCGCTCGGCGAGCTCGCAGGCGCGGTCGAGCGCGACGGCGCACATCATCTTCGACTGTGTGAAGTGGCGCGGCTTGTCGCGCAGCTCCCAGATGCCTGCGTCCGGTTCTTCCCAGATCCGGCAGATGTGGTCGGCGATCTCGGCCAGGCGGTGTCCGTGGTCGCGGTCGAGTCCGCCGGAGAAGTCGGCGAATCGGGCGGCGGCGGCGAACACCTCGCCGTAGACATCCAGTTGCGTCTGCCCGGCCGCACCGTTGCCGACGCGGGCGGGGCGCGAGCCGCGGTAGCCGGCGAGCGGAAGCGTTTTCTCCTCTGCTTCGGCACGGCCGTCGAGGCGGTAGAGGACCTGCAGTCGGGGATGGGTCAGCTGCGAGGCGTGGAGCAGCCAGAAAAAGAAGGCGCGTGCCTCGGGGGCACAGCCGAGCGCAAGTAGAGCTTCCAGCGTGAAGGCCGAGTCGCGCGGCCAGGAGTAGCGGTAGTCCCAGTTGCGGTCAGCGCCGATTTCCTCCGGAAGCGAGGTGGTCGCCGCCGCCGCGATCGCGCCGGAAGGTGCGTAGACGAGGAGCTTGAGTGCGAGCGCGCTGCGCAGGACGGCGTCCTTCCACGGTCCGCCGTATTCGCGTCGATCACTCCACTCGCGCCAAGCACTGCTCGTGGCCGCGAGACGGGCCTCGACCTCGGTCCGGGCGGGCAGGACGAGCGGTTCCTGATTGGCGGCGCTGAGGACGAGCAGGCTGCTGCTGCCTGCCCGCGCCGTGAAGTGGCCAGCGATCGCGGCGTCGCTCGTCGTCGCCTCGCCGGCTCCAAACGAGCAGACGGCAATCGCGTCGCGGCCGGCCGTCGCGGTTGGTATGCCGGCTCGATGCTTGATCCGTGTGGCTGCGGAGGCGTAGCCGAACCTGGGCTCAACGCGCCAGCGCACAGGCACCACGCCCGCGAGACCCTCGATCTTGCGGGCGAGTTCGCGGTAGGGGCTGAGCCCAGCTGTGGGCAGTGTCATCGCATCCGTCACGCGCACGACGCCGGCGGCCGTCGTGAAGGTCGTCTCGAGGACATTCGTGCCCGGCAGGTAGCGGCGCACTGCCTGCGATACCGATTCGGGCTCGAGCGCAAAGCGGCCGCCCCGCTCGCTGTCGAGCAAGGCGCCGAACACACTCGGTGAGTCGAGATCGGGCAGGCACAACCAATCGATCGTCCCATCGCGCGCGACGAGTGCGACCGTGCGCCCGTCGCCGACGGCGCCATAGTCAGCGATCGGCGCGTAGCCGTCGATCCGCTCGCCGATCATCGAGGGCACGTCGCTCTCGCCGCCCGGAGAGGCCACCGTGGTTACCGGCGCAGCGTCACGAACGTGTCTCTGTCAATAACCACTGAACCGGTCGGCGGAAACCCGCTCTTCGGGAACACCCGCGGTGTTGAGCATCTCCACCATCGCGTCGACCATCGCCGGCGGTCCGGCGACGAGGTATGCGTAGGAGGGCAGATCGTCGCTGAGATGGTCGCGCAGGAGTTCGGGGTCGATCCGCCGCGTCTCGCCGTTCCAGGACGCGTCCTCGGTCATCGTCAGCACGAGCTGGAAGGCATCTCTCGTTTGGTCGAGCTGCGAGAGTTCGTCGAGGAACGGCGTCGACTCTCGGTCGCGGTTCGAGTAGATCAGCGTGACTCGGTGAGGCAGGTCTTCTTCTTCGATGTAGCGGAGCATGCTGCGAAAGACCGTTATCCCGATCCCGCCTGCGAGGAACACGTACCGCTGATTCGTGTCTTCGGGGAGCAAGAAGCTTCCCTTCGGCTCTTCCACCTCTGCCTCGGCTCCGATCGCAAGCTCGACCAGCGAGCGCTTGAAGGCGGAGTCGCGCAGGCGCGTGCAGAAGCCGAGCCTCCCACGCTCGTTCGGCGAGGTGACGACGGAGAAGTGGCGGCGCGCTCCGCGCTCGTCGTCGTAGGGCGGATCGAGCAGGGTGACGAAGAAGTACTGACCGGGCGTGAACTCGACCTCTTCGCCCAGCAGCTCGAAGACGACGAGCAGCGTCCCTTTCGCGACTTCCCGCTTCTCGGCGACGCGTGCGCGCAACCTATGACCCGCCAACTTTGAGGGCGGTCAGCAGCACGAGCACGACCGTCGTGACGGCAAGCAAGCCGTGCAGGGTCACGACCGAGACCGGGAAGTGCTGCTCCGCGGGGACGCCGGGCGCTGCGATCTCGCTGCCGCCGGCTCGGGCCTGCCGGCGCCGGAACCAGATCGCGAACATCGTCCAGCCGAGCAAGGCGACGACTGCGAGGATCGCGAAGGCGACCCATGCGAGTGCGTCCTTGTCGCTGATCAGGTAGATGATCCAGACGACGAGACCTCCTGCGGCGAGCAGGAAGTGGCTCAGGATCAGCGGCGGTCGGATCCGGTTACCCGCCTCCTGCTGCTGGCGCATCCCGCCCCGCATCAGCCAGATCGAAAGCAGCACGAAACCGCCGCCCGCCGTGATCACCCAGGCGAGGAGCGCAGCCCACTTCATCACGCCTCCTTTGGTTCGCATCCACGAGCGAAGCTCTCGCTCGAGAACGACCGTCTTTATACCGCGAGGCTGTATTTATCAAGCATGAGAGCTGCGGCTAGCCGCGACGCGGATCGTGAGCAGGACGCGGCAGTCCGCGTCGTCGCGCTGGCAATTGGGAGTGTCACAGTCGATCTGGTCGATGTCGGCGCCTTCGAATGCCCGTGCGACGAGCGCCGCCCACATGCCTCGGTCGAGCGTGGCTAGCCCAGGGTGTGCGCGAACAAGCGGGCGGAGCGGGCAGGTCGCGGTCGTGATCACGGCGCGCTCGCCGCTCATCCCCGCGATGGCTGCCTGGTAGCCGAGCCCTCCGAGAGCGGCGCAGACGCGGTCCAGTGCGGTTCGGAACGTCTTCGCGGAACGAAGTCGCGCCTCGCCGGCGAGTTCTCGGCCGAACGCGATCCCGATCTCGTGCAGACGGTCGCGGCGCGCTCGTTCGGGCAGGGCGTCGACAACGAGGCCGATCAATTGCTCGTAGCGGCGCTTCGGGAACTCGATCGCCGTCAGCTCGGGAGCGACCCGGTAGGTCTTGGCCGGTCGCCCGGCGCCGGGGCCCGTGCGTCCCGTCCGCCGCTCGAACGAGGCAATCAGAAGACCGGCTTCCGCGAGCTGCTCGAGTCGGCCGCGGGCGACGTTGCGGTGGATCCGCTGGGCGGCGGCGACCTCGTCGACCGTCACCGGCAGTACGTGCGCACGGGCGAAGAGGAGCGTCTCGCGCAGGTCGCGATCGCCGATCGCGTCAAGCCGATCCATCATGTCTAGAAACGCGGTAACCGTAGATAGAGATCCGTCTTCATGCTCGGCGGTCGAGGAGGCAGCCGCGAAGCTCAGCTATCTCTGGCGTGGTCTACCCGGACCGCTCCTAGTCGAGAGGCGCGAAGAGATCCACGACGTTGCCGTCCGGATCGGCCACGTTCGCGTACCGCTGGCCCCAGAAGGCGTCGTACGGCTCCTTCTTGCCCTCGAAGCCAGCCTCGACGAGCCGCGCGTAGGTCGCGTTCACGTCGTCAGGGCTCTCGCACTCGAACGCGAGCGCCATCCGCTGGCCCTGCGGCTCCTCGCGGTTGGGATCGAGCTGCTGCATCAGCTCGACCGTGTCCCACATCAGGCGAAGTCCGCCCGGGAGCTCGACCTGATGGTGAGGCCCGCCGTCCGGGTCGGGGACATCCAGCCCGAGCAGACGGTAGAAGCGGACGGACTCCGCGATGTCGCGGGTGACGATCCCGATCGCGGCGAGCCTGGCCACGTCGCGACCCTAGCGAATTCGGCGGCTCAAACCCGGCCGCAGCCAAGCGCGGTCGACCGCTGCTGCAACGCCGCGAGCTGCGCCCGCAGCTGCCGAAGCTCCCGCATGAGATTCGCCTTGTCCTGCGGCGCCGCAGTCGGGAGCTGGCTCTGCACGTCGGCGATCTCTGCCCGAAGCTCCGCCTCCTGTGCGCCAAGATCGTCGCACTCACGCGGCCGGGGAGGCGGGGGAGCGAGATTGACGCCACTGCCGATCTCCACCGTCCTCGATGTGGCGTCTGCGGCGATCACCCTGATCGCGGTTCCGAGTCGTTGCTCTGAGAAGCTCCCCCCGACCTGAAGGGCGTTTGGCGTGAGCAGGTGGACCGGCGGCCAGCGCATCGGATCCTCGTCGATGAAGTAGACGACGACTCCCTCGCCCGGAATGCCGGACGAGACGTTCGTCCGCTGCTCGAACCGGTCCGAGCGGAACCGCGCCTCGACCATGTAGTACTGCGTGGAAGGCAGGCCCGGAGGGTCGAGTCGGAGCGCCTGGACCCGTCCTGCCTGCGGTGGCCGCGCCAGATCGTTGAGGGTCAGGCGGACCGGCGTCCGTCCCCACGGTGGCCACCACGTCCGCTGGACCTGCACGATCGCAGGGCTGAGCCAGCCGATCTTCGACTTCGTGAAGGAGCTCGGGTGGGTACCGCACGAGCAGTCCATGTTGTCCCAGTTTCCTGGCGAATAGGGCTGACCGTAGAGGTCTCCGAACCAGGTCATGGCGTGCACGTTTTCCATCGCCACGACGCCGAGTGGCGCATCGCGATCGACCCAGCATGTGTTCTGCGGAGGCGGAATCGGAGGGTTGCCGAAATACGCCCAGCCGCGACCGCCCGTCTCGCTGAGCATCACACAGGCGAACAAGAAGTTGGCGACCGCGGCGCCTGCCGCCGCGACTGCGTCCTGAACGGCCGGGCCGAAGTCGCCGCGATAGCTACTCCGCGCCTGGATCGGAAACGGACCGAACAGGCTGCCGCCCAGCGTCGCTTGTCCGTAGGAAGCCGTCCGGATGTAATCGGCGAAATCGGTGAAGACGCGCGCCCTCGCCTGATTGACCCAATCAGCCGGAGGTGCCGAGACATCGGGGAACGTGGCCAGGATGAGAGCCAGGTCACGCCGCCCGATCCAGGGCAAGAACACCAGCGTGACCCATTGTCATACAAGAGCGGCCAGAGGGGCAAGCCCAGTTCAAGGCCGGATGCTTTGAGCGAAGCGGAAGACGTTCTTCGGGTCGTAGCGGCGCTTCACGCGGCGGAGACGAGCGTAGTTCGACCCGTAGTAGGCGCGCTCCCATCCCTTGAGCTCGGGGTCGATGTAGTTCACGTACGCCTCGCCGGAGACGTACGGCCGGAGCGACGCGTAGAAGCCGCGCATCCACGTCAGGTTCCGCGCCGCCCGCGCCTTGTCGCCAGCCGGCCATAAGGCGAGGTACTGAGCCGAGAAGAGCGCGTCTCGATGGACGAACGCCGTCGCCGCCTTCGGCACGCGGCCGATAGCGCCCCCGTACGCGTCGAGGAGGATCGTCCCGTGGCCGAGCGCGGGGTCGGCCTGGCGCGCCTCGATCGCCCGCAGCATCGTGTCGATCGCCGTCGCCGGGAGCGGCCGCTTGACGTAGTCGGACTTCGCCTTCCACGTCTCGCGCTCGACCGTTCCCCCGGACGCCTTGTCCCGCCGGTGGCACTGCGCGACGGTCGCGCGGTCGCACCCGGCGAAGTGAAGCGCGGCTTCGAGGAAGGTCCGTGCCTTGATCTCGACGTGCGACGGAGTGCCGACCGAGAGAAGCGGCTTCAGAGCCTTCTGGAGCTCGGCGGCCGACCCGATGTACTGGCCGGCGGACGTGATGTGCGTGCGGCTCTCCGTCGCCGTCAGGTTCAGGTCGAGCGAGAGCTCGTCCGGCGCGTGGGGCGCGAACGCCTGCCAGGCCTGCACGACCTTGCGCGCCCGCGCCCAGGGCCACTCGAGCACGTACGTCGAGACCTCGCCGACCGGTGTGGCGCGGAACGTGAAGCTCGTGACGACGCCGAAGTTCCCGCCACCGCCGCCGCGACAGGCCCAGAAGAGATCCGGGTGGTGGCGGGCATCGCAGCGGAGCACCTCGCCCGAGGCGGTGACGATCGTCAGGCCGACGAGCGCGTCGCACGCCAGCCCGAGCTTGCGCACCGCGTAGCCGTGGCCGCCGCCGAGCGTGAGACCGGCGATACCGACCGACGGGCCCGTTCCTGCCGGAATCGCGAGCCCGTGCGCAGCGAGCGCCGAGTAGACGTCGATGAGAAGCGCCCCGGCGCCCACCGTCGCACGGCCGGCCCCGACGCTGACGCGGTTGAGCCTCGAGACGTCGAGGACGACCCCGGACGTGGTCGAGTAGCCGCCGTAGCTGTGCCCGCCGGAGCGAGGCACGACGTGGACGTCGTAGCGCCGACCCCAGCGGATCGTGTGCACGACGTCGCCGACGGCCGCGCAGAAGACGATCGCCTGGGGCCGGATCGAGTCGAAGCGCGGGCTGTAGAGCAGGCGGGCCCGGTCGTAGCCCGGGCTCGAGCGCGTGAGGACGTCGCCGACGAGCCCGCGCCGGAGCTCACGCAGGTGGCGCGGAGGGGCGGCGAGGCGGGGAGCCGCGAGGACGGCGCCTGCGGCGAGGCCGCGGACGAGCAGCTCGCGGCGGTCGAACGCCTCCACGGCCCGACTCTAGCCGCCGAATTGACGACACCAATGTGTCGACCGGTCGTTTCAGACGGACACGCCGGCCAAGCCGTCGCGTCCTGATGCCGGCACCGCAAGCGGTGCCTGGGCTAGCGCTCGCGGTAGACGATGCGTCCGCGTCCGAGGTCGTACGGCGAGACCTCGATCTTGACGCGGTCGCCGGGGTTGATGCGAATCCGGTAGCGGCGCATCTTGCCGGCGGTGTAGCCGAGGGTCTCGTGGCCGTTGTCGAGGGCGATCTTGTACATGCCGTTCCGGAAGGCCTCGACGACCTCGCCCTCGAGCTCGATCTTCTCCTCTTTCCCTG
>Ga0209577_10005397_pt1 | contig 11923 bp, 9 predicted proteins | sample GraSoiAngelo_109_FD_185874 | JGI IMG/M metagenome (GOLD analysis project Ga0209577, IMG submission 185874) | Grasslands soil microbial communities from the Angelo Coastal Reserve, California, USA - 14_0903_12_20cm (SPAdes) (version 2) | ecosystem: Environmental > Terrestrial > Soil > Grasslands ... | reverse complement strand
TGCCCTTGGCCGGGATCTGGAAGGTCGCCGTCAGCAACGTCTGGAACTTGTCGAGGTTCGTGCCCGGCGGCACGGGGCCCTGGGTGGGCGAGCCTGTCGCGACGACGTTCCCGGCCGAATCCTTGACCGTATAGAACGGTAGGAAGCCGGGGTTGGTGTTGATCGGCGACTCGTCGAAATAGATCGACTTGATCGTGACGTCCGTGTTGATCGGCGTCACGATCGGCGTCGACGGGTCCGGCGTCTGGGCGCCGGCGAAGAAGCTGTCCTCGCTGCAGCCGGTCACCGGGTTCGGAACGTTCGCGGCCTTGGCGCCGCCAGCGTTGACGATGCCGGCGATAGAAAGTGAGAGCGCTACGAGCGCGATGAGAAGCGCTGCGAATCGCCTACGTGCTGAACCCATGTCGGTACTCCCGCTTTCCGAGTAGTTGGTGCTTCTCGTATGGCGGGGCCGGGTTCACTCTGGCTCCCCCCGGGCGCAGTGACCAAGCTTCTGCCCGAGGCTCAATGCCTCCCCACAGTGCGGCGTGCGCCTGATTGACGTTGACATCAATCAGCCACACACCGTGACTTGCGTTTCACGCACGGTAGCGACGCCACTCCACCCGGGGAATAGCTGCGGAGGGTGGTTTTCCCTGGCTAACCGAGGGTTGACACCGGGGAGTCCGGCGCCGCGACCAGCGGAAACGACGGCTCGCTCCCGTTGGTGGGACGCGCAGCTCGGTCACACGCTGTAGTCGCCGACGGCACCCGCCGTTCCGTGGCGGCTCTATAAGGTGCCGCCCGTGCGGCGACGTTGGGTCACGGTCCTGCTGATCGTGGTCGGCGTGTTCGCGCTCATCCAGCTGTTCCCATACCGGGTGACCCACCCCACCGAGCGGGGCGAGCCGCCGTGGGATTCGCCGGAGACGCGCCGCTTGGCGGTGGCGGCCTGCTACGACTGCCACAGCAACCAGACCAAGACGTATTGGTACGAGAACATCGCGCCCGTGTCGTGGTGGATCACGAGACACGTCGAGGACGGGCGGCGGGCCATGAACTTCTCGACGTGGAGGCGCCTCGGCGTGCCGTTCGGCGACGCCGCCGACTTGGTCAAGAACGGTTCGATGCCGCCCGGCTACTACACGTGGTTCGGGCTCCACCCTGCGGCCAATCTGTCGCCATCGCAGCGCGCCGCCCTGATCCGCGGCCTGGAGGCGACCGGTCGGCGCGCCACTGGGAGCGGTTGACAGGGATCATTTTGGGGGCCCCCGTCAGGCCATGACGCGTGCCCCGGTCCACTGTGAAAGTCCCGAAACGACGGCGTGTTTGCGCTGTTCGCGAGGGAACCCGGGCGCAAAACGGTTCGTTGCCAACAGTGAGGGTCATCGGCACACTGCAAAACACAGAGCGTGGGCGTGCCCTCTGGATGTAGCCGAGCACTCAATGCCTAGTGCGCGGCAGCCGAAGATGAAGAGAATGAGCAACCGGGGAGTGGACGCACTATGACTCGATTTGTGGCCCGGATGTGGGCGCGACGCGCGCAGCGCGCCGTCGACGAGCGGGGCGTGACGATGATCATCTTCGGCCTCATCATCGTGGCCCTGTTGATCGTCGTCGCCATCGTGATCGACCTCGGTAACGCGCGCCAGCAGAAGCGCCAGCTGCAGAACGCCGCCGACGCCGCCGCCCTGGCCGGCGCCCACGACATCGGGATCTCCGGCGGTGACCCATGCGCTCAGGCCGTCACCTACTCGTACAACAACATGCGCCTCGGCACGCCCGCGAACAAGACGTGCACCCAGACCACCGCCGGGAACGTCACTATCACGGTCGCGACGCCGTACTACAGCGGTCCGGCCGCTTTCACCGCAGCGTCGCTCGTCAATGTGAAGGCCTGCAAGGACGTGCCGACCTCCTTCGCCCGCGTCATCGGCGTCACCTCGATCCACGTCTGCGGCAACGCCACGGCGCGCAAGATCGGGACCAGTAGCCCACCGTGCAGCGGCGCCGGCTGCGGAACGCCCACGAGCGACCCCGACGCCCCGTGCACGGTCGACGCCTTCACGAGCACCGGCTACTACGACCACGACAGCCACCTGCGTAACAACCCGAAGAACGACGCGTCGGGCTTGAACTACGACAACCAGGGCATGAACCCAGTCGCGGACAACAACCACACCGGAGGTTCGGCGGGAGGGGTGATCGCCGAGAACGACTGGGCTGGCGCCACCTACTGGAGCAGCACCCCTATCGACCTGACGATCAACCGGCCTTCATTCACCCTGACGAACACGACGACCGGCTCCACGGTGGTGTCCAGTACGTGGAACAACAGCGCCACCACGGGGGGCCCCATCTACATCAAGCCGATGACCTCGATCGCCGGCCAAAGCGCGTTCACGACTCCCCCGACCTATGTCTACGACATCGTGTGGAAGGTGCCCGGCGGCAACGCCAACAACGCCGCCTACACCGTGTCGATGAGCGCCTACGACTCGGCCAGCTCGAGCTTCCCGCCCGACGGCAAGTGTGGCAAGGCCGAGTGGAGCTTCACCAAGGGCACGGTGCCACCCTCGGGCGGGACGCCGTGCGGTGAGAACAGCTTCATCGGAGCCATCACGCCGACGCCCGGGTCCGTCGTCCGTCCGAACGACGTTCTGACGGTCTCGTACCAGGACGAGTCGCCGATCTACAACCCCGGTGACGGCGGAAACCCGCCCGACCCGAACCGCATTGTGTTCAGCGTCGACGGCACGGCCCTGCCGCAGGCGCCGCTCGGCACACCCAACACTCACGGACCGAACAGCGATCCGAGCTATCTCGGGAACACGACCTCTTACACGCTCAAGAGCCCGACCAGTCAGTCGACGAGCGAGAAGTACTCGACTGACATCCAGTACAAGGTCCCGAGCTCCTTCATCAGCGGTAACCACACGTTCCATCTGAAGGCATACGACAGCGACAACAACAAGCCCGGTGGGGACTGCGGCGTGGCTGACTGGACGCTCAACGTTACCGGCGGTGCCTCGAACGTCGAGCTCGTGCAGTAAGGACTGACATCCTCATGACCAAGAACTGGGGAACCGTTCAATGATCGCCAACGCCGTGCGCCACGTGCGCCGTAGGAAAGAGGAAGGCGCCTCGCTCGTCGAGTTCGCCCTCATCGCCCCGATCCTCTTCCTGCTGCTCTTCGGCATCATCGACTTCGGGTTCATCTACAACGACTTCCTGTCGGTCCGCCAAGGTGTCCGCGACGGAGCCCGGGCCGGCGCCGTTGCCAACTTCGGCAACCAGACCAGCTGCAACAACGGCAGCTTCATTCCGATCGGCACGACATCGACCCAGGCCGAGGCCCTCATCTGCACGACGCGGAACAAGATCGGGCTCGACCCCACCAAGATGCGCGTGGCGGTCTGCCTGAGCGATGAGGCGACGCCCACGCCGGGCTGTACGTCCAGTGTCAGTCACTACAAGGACGGCAACTCGCTCGTCGTGTGCGCCATGTACCCGGCCACGTCGCGCAGCGGCTTCCTCAACCCGTTCCTCGGCAACGGCGTCGTGACGACCCGCGTCGCCATCCGCATCGAGCAGACGGCGTACGAGAACGCGGGGTCGCAGGGCGCCAACGGCGACAACCTGGCGTCACTGCAGGAGCAATTGAGCGGCACCGGTTTTCCCACCGGTAAGAGTTGGGGCTTCTGTGTGCCGTGAGGGTGTGCCAGAACCAGGACTGTGACGACCTCAGTGGGTCGTTCGGCCCAACCTGGCGAAATTCGCTTGTGTCGGCGGTCTGGGTAGCCGATGCTCTAGCAGCCGTTCCGGAGGTATGGCGGAAACGTCACCTCCCCGGACAGTGAGTGGGAGTTTCAGTGGGAAATCGACGGACAGTCATCTTGATCGTCGCCGTCGTCGTGGCCCTGGTGGCCGCCGGCGCGATCTACAGCTATCTCAACTCGGTGCAGGACCGCGCCTACAACAACGCGAAGCTGGTGAAGGTCTACCGGGTCGAGAAGGACATCAAGAAGGGCCTGCCGGGTGAGCAGGCCATCGACCAGGATTACGTGGCGTCCGGCGATATCCCACAGAAGTATCGCCCGACCACGGCGTTGACCGACATCAACGCCATTCGGGGGAAGGTCGCCCTCAACGACCTCTCTTCGGGTCAGATCGTGGTCGACGGGATGTTCGTCGAGCCCCGGGCCGCCACCGTCTCCTTCGCCCAGCGCATCCCGCCGGGCCAGGTCGCGGTCACCATCCAGGTCGACCAGGTCCGCGGTGTGGCCGGTCTCATCGTGCCGGGCGACCAGGTCAACATGCTGGCCTCGGCGCCTGACGGCACCCGCTATCTGTTCCAGAACGTCAACGTGCTGGCCGTGGGCTCGACGCCCGCTCCCCAGCCGGGCGACACCACGGCAACGAGCACGCCGCAGACAGTGGGCCACCGCTGGCCGCGGCAAAAATCACCGTCGCGGCCAACGTGTACCTGACGTTGGTGCCGCCGGGGAACCAGCCGGTCGCAGTGCCGCCGGTGAGCCCCAACACCTTGTTCAGCGGCCCCCTTACGCCCTACGCGTAGGCGAATAGGGAGACGGCTACGCTGAATTTCGTCGACAGCTACGAAGACCGCCCCTCAGTCGCCGTCGTCGACGGCAACAACAAGTTCCGTACCCGTCTTGCTATGCAGTTGAGCGAGGCGGTGTCGGCCGCGTCCTTCGCCACCGTGGAAGCGATGGAGGAGAAGGTCGATACGGGCACGCCACTGGTCGTGGTCTTCGGGCCGTCGTACTCCACCGCCAACGGCCTCAAGGAGGTGCGCAGCCTCACGCGCCGCCACCCCGAGGTGGCGTCGATCATGGTGGTCGAGGAGCTCACCACCCAGATGCTCCAGCAGGCCCTCCGAGCGGGCGTGCGTGACGTGGTCGCCGCACCCGCTGACAGCGGTCAGCTCCTCGAGGCCGTCGAGCGGGCCGCCGAGACGCTCAGCCCGGTGCCGACCACTCCGGTTCGGCCCGAGGGCGGGGGACAAGAGGGGCGGCTGATCAGCGTCTTCTCCACCAAGGGTGGCGCCGGCAAGTCGGTCGTGGCGTCCAACCTGGCCGTGCTGCTCGCTCGCCAGACCAAGTCGCCCGTGGCCCTGGTCGACGCCGACCTCCAGTTCGGCGACGTGGCCGTGATGATGAAGCTCACGCCCCAGCACACGATCGTCGACGCCGTGGCCGCCATCCACCGCCTCGACCCCCAGCTCCTGCAGAGCCTGCTGGTGCGCCACGATCCCAGCGGCCTGTTCGTGCTGCCGGCACCGGTGGAACCCGCCTTCGCCGACCAGGTCAGCGGGGCCGACATGGTTCGGATCGTCAAGATCCTCCAGTCGTTCTGCGCCTACGTGGTCATCGACACGCCTGCCCACTTCAACGACGTGGTCCTTGCTCTCCTCGAGGAGAGCGACGACATTCTCCTGATCTCGGGCATGGACATTCCGAACATCAAGAACGTCAAGCTCGGACTCCAGACACTCCGCCTGCTCAACATTCCCGTGAGCAAACTCAAGCTTGTGCTCAATCGGTCCAACTCGAAGGTAAAGCTCGACATCGGAGAAGTCGAAAGAACTCTTCAGATGAAGGCTGACGTGCTAATCCCGAGCGACATCCTCGTTCCCCAGTCGGTCAACAAGGGCGTTCCGGCAGTGATCGACGCCCCCAAATCTGGGGTCAGCAGGAGCTTGGAGCAGCTCGCAGGTCTCTTCGTCGACAGCAATCCAAAAAGAGCTCGTCGCTAACCCAAGAGGGAACTGAGACATGTCGCTAACCAAGCGCCTCCATGAGGTCCGCACGCCTGCGGGCGGCCCCAGCCGCCGGGATCCCGTGCTCGACGACCTCAGGCAGAAGATCCACCACCACCTGATCGACGAGCTCGGCCCGCTGCTCTACGACCGGCGCCTGAGCGAGGAGGACCTTCGTGTCCGCGTGCAGGACCAGCTCCAGCGGGCGCTCCAGAAGGAGAAGGCGCCGCTTTCGGCCGCCGACCGCGCCCAGCTCATCCAGGACGTCTCCGACGACATTCTCGGCTACGGCCCGATCGACCGGTACCTCAAGGAAGAGGACATCACCGAGGTCATGGTCAACGGGCCCCACAACCTCTACGTGGAGCGCGCCGGCAAGCTCGAGCCCGTCCCCGCGCAGTTCGTCGACGAGGACCACCTGCGCCGCATCATCGACAAGATCGTCGCCCAGGTCGGTCGCCGCATCGACGAGGCCACCCCGATGGTCGACGCCCGTCTTCCTGACGGCTCTCGCGTCAACGCCGTCGTGCACCCCCTGGCGATCGGCGGGCCCTTCCTCACCATCCGGAAGTTCGCCACCGACCCCTACACCGTCGAAGACCTGATCAGCTTCGGGACGCTGAACCCGGCCACGGCCCGGTTCCTCGAGGCGTGCGTCGTCGGCCGGCTCAACGTGATCGTCTCCGGCGGTACCGGCACCGGTAAGACCACCACCCTCAACGTGCTGTCCTCGTTCATCCCCGAGGACGAGCGCATCGTCACCGTCGAAGACGCCAAGGAGCTCCAGCTCCACCAGGAACACGTCCTCGCGATGGAGGCCCGTCCGCCGAACATCGAGGGCCGGGGCCAAGTCACGATCCGCGACCTCGTCCGCAACTGCCTGCGTATGCGGCCCGACCGCATTGTCGTCGGTGAGGTCCGCGGCGGTGAGGCCCTCGACATGCTCCAGGCCATGAACACCGGCCACGACGGCTCGATCACCACCGTCCACGCCAACACTCCGCGCGACTCCCTCGCCCGCATCGAGACCATGACCCTCATGTCGGGCTTCGACCTTCCGGTGCGCGCCATCCGTGAGCAGATGTCGTCGGCGCTCGACCTCATCGTGCACCTGACCCGACTGCGGGACGGCACCCGGCGCATCACCCACATCACCGAGGTCCAGGGCATGGAGGGCGACGTCATCACCCTCCAGGACATCTTCCTGTTCGACTTCGGCATGGGCATCGACCAGAACGGCCGCTTCAAGGGCCACATGAAGGCCACGGGCATCCGGCCGCGGTTCGCCGAGAAGCTTCAGGACCTCGGGGTCAAGTTGGGCGCCGAGTTGTTCGCCACCCAGGCGTTCAGCAAGCGCGCCGCGACGAGGCGTTGAAGTCGATGAAGCGGGTTCTCGCCGTCCTCACTCTGATCCTTGCCGTCGTGGCGGCAGGGGCGGGGCCGGCGTTCGCCGACGACCTGCTCATCAAGAAGGTCGACACCACGAAGTACCCCGAGGTCGCCGTCTCGGCCCAGTACAACGGCTCCACGCCGAACCTGGCCGACGTCCACCTTCGGGAGAACGGCCAGTTCATCAACCAGTTCAGCGCCGTCCCCTTGGCGCGCACGAATACGGCGGCGGCCCGCCAGTTCGTCAACGGCAAGCAGCCCAACGACCAGATCGCCCTCGTCAGCTTCAACAGCCAGCCGCGCGCCCTCGTCAACTTCACCAGTGACGCCAACGCCTTGCTGAGCGGCATCAACGGGCTGGCGGCCACGGGCGAGACGGCGCTGTGGGACGCGGTTACCACCAGCGTCGCCCTTTTCAACGACCACCCGAACCTCCAGCCCAACCTCCTCGTCCTGAGCGACGGCAAGGACACGGTTTCGAAGGCGACGTCCGACCAGGCCAAGAGCGCGGCGCAGAGCGCCCACGTCACCGTGTACGCCGTCGGGCTCTCTGGCGGCGACTTCGACGGCGCCGCCCTGAAGGACCTGACTGGCGCCACGCAGGGTCAGTACGCCGAGACCGCGGATCCGAAGCAGCTCAGCAGCCTGTTCGGCGCCGTCCAGAAGTCGCTCCAGAACCAGTACCAGGTCACCTACAAGTCGCCGAGCCAGGGCGGCACGCTCGACATCCTGCTGACGTTCGGCACTACCGAGGCGAAAGCCAGTGTGAACGTGGGCGGCGTCACCCAGGGCGCCAGCACCGAGCCCGAGACTGTCGATGCCAGCGGCGGCGTGTTCGGGTTCCTCGGCAGCTCGGCCGGCCTGTGGATCGGCGTCCTTCTGGGCCTGGCGGCCGCCGGCCTCCTGGCTTACGGGATCATCCTCATCGTCGTGCGGGAGCGCTCCACCTTGGAGACGGCGCTGCAGCCGTACACGGGCGAGGAGGACGAGGAGAGTCCGTACGCGGACGTGGACGCGGACCAGCACGTCACCTTCGCCGACTCCGCCTTCATGCAGCGCGCTGTCGGGCTCACCGCTCGCATCGCCGAAGAGCGCGGCGTGCTGGCGCGGGTCGAGACCTCGATGGAGAAGGCCGACCTCCCGCTGCGGGCGGCCGAGGCCCTGTTCTTCTACGCGGCCGGCGTGGTCGTCTTCACACTGCTCGGCGCGGTCATCAGCCGCTCGCTCTTCTGGACGGCCGCCGTGCTGGCGGTCACCGGCCTTCTGCCTCCGGCGATCCTGAACTTCCTGGCCAGCCAGCGCATGCGGAAGTTCCAGATGCAGCTGCCCGACATGCTGCAGTTGATGGCGGGCTCGTTGCGCGCCGGCTACTCGCTCCTCCAGGGCGTCGAGGCCGTCGCCCAGGAGGTCGACGAACCCATGGGCGGCGAGCTGCGCCGGGTCCTGGCCGAGGCCCGACTGGGCCGTCCCCTCGAGGAGGCCCTTGAGGACATGGCCGAACGTCTGGAGAGCCGCGACTTCGCCTGGGCCGTCATGGCGATCCGCATCCAGCGTGAGGTCGGCGGCAACCTGGCCGAGCTCCTGTCCACGGTGGCCGAGACCATGATCGCTCGGGAACGGCTGCGTCGGGAGGTCAAGGCTCTTACGGCCGAGGGACGCATCAGCGCCCTCGTCCTCGGGCTGCTGCCCGTCGGCCTCGGGCTCGTGATGTACAGCATCAACCGCGAGTACATGAACGTGCTGCTGCACGACAGCTTTGGGCAGATCCTGCTCATCGGCGCCTTCCTGTTGGCCGGCGTCGGCTTCTATTGGATGAAGAAGACGATCGAGATCGACATCTAAGGGTCCACCATGCTTGCTCTCGCTGTTCTCCCTGTCTTCGTCGCCATCTGTCTCGCCGTCTACGCCCTTGTGGGGTCGGCCGAGGAGAAGGCCACGATCCGCGAGTCGCTCCGCCAGCTGGGCGGCTACGAGATCGAGAACCAGCGCGACCGCGACCTGCTCAACCCGCTCCGCGAGCGGGCGGTGCTTCCGGTCGTCAACTGGTTCACCGACATGGGCCGGAGGCTGACGCCCGTCGGCTACGTCGACGGCATCCGCCGCAAGCTCACGCTCGCCGGCAATTTCAGTCCCGACACTCTCGATCGTTTCCTCGCCATCCGCGTGGTGAGCCTCGTTCTCATCCCCGTGTGGCTCCTCGTGGCGTTCGTTCTCCTCGGCTCGCTGGGCGGCGGCAGCAAGCTGGCGATCTTCGCCCTGCTGACGCTGGGCTCGATCCTCGGCCCCGACGCCATCCTCAACCGCCGGGTCGCCGAGCGGCAGCACGAGATCCAGGTCAAGCTGCCCGACATTCTCGACCTCCTCACGATCAGCGTGGAGGCCGGCCTCGGCTTCGAGCAGGCCCTCGACCGCACGGTGGCGGCCGTCCCCGGCCCGCTGTCGGACGAGTTCGCCCGGATGCTCGGTGAGGTGCGGGCGGGCGCCAGCCGCTCCGACGCCATGCGGGCCATGGACGAGCGGATCGACGTGCCCGAAGTGCGCTCGTTCGTACTCGCAATCCTCCAGGCCGACACCTTCGGTGTCTCTATCGGTCGGGTGCTGCGCGCCCAGGCCGACGAGATGCGCATCAAGCGCCGGCAGCTGGCGCAGGAGCAGGCCCTGAAGGCCCCGGTGAAGATGCTGTTCCCGATGGTCTTCTGCATCTTCCCCGCCCTCTTCGTCGTGGTCATCGGCCCCGCGGTCATCAACATCTCCAAGAACTTCAAGTAGAACAGGCGGCGTGCAACAGGCGCCCGAGCGAAAGCTGCGTGCGCCGGGCCTCGAACCCCTCTTCATCACCGCCCTCGCCCTGTTCGGGTTCCGCCTCGGCGCCCGTCCCATCGGCGACAACTCGATGTTCGTCCACCTGCGCACGGGCATGGACACGGTTCGCACAGGTGCGATTCCTCGCCGGGACCCGTACTCCTTCACCGCCCACGGCCATCCGTGGGTCGTTCAGAGCTGGTTGCCGGAGTGGACGTACGGGTGGGCCCACAAGCTCGGGGACTATCGCCTGGTGGTCGTCGAGCAGGCCATCCTCATGGCCTTCCTGGCGTTGTTGTTGGGCCTGTTGGCGCGGGCGGGTACGCCGCTGCGCACGGCGCTGGCTGCCGGCATTGCCGTGGGCGTGGGCGCCGCCTACTGGGTGCCGCGTCCGCTGATGTTCGGCCTGATCTGCATGGCGCTGTCGGTGCTTGTTGTCGAGCGCCGCTGGAGCCGGTGGTGGCTGATCCCGATCATGTGGGTGTGGGTGAGCTCCCACGGGTCGTTCCTGCTGGCGATCGCCTGGCTCGGCGGTCGCGGCGTCGGCGAGGCGGTGGACCAGAAGGGATGGCCATCCGAGTCGGTCCACTACGCGGTGGGGATGGTCGCCGGGCTTGCCGTCTCGGTGCTGAACCCTCTCGGCCCCAAGCTGCTGACGTTCCCACTCGCTGTTCAGCAGAAGGCGTCGGTGTTCAAGACCATCGTCGAGTGGCACTCTCCGAATTTCCAGACGGCGTCTGGCGAGTTCACGCTCGTCTTCCTCGTGATCGCCCTGCTGGTGTTCTTCCGCCGTGGGATCCGCTGGAGCGACGCTGTCCCGATCGTCGGGATGCTGGCCGCCAGCCTCATCGCGCAGCGCAACCTGCCGTTGGCCGCGGTCATCATGGCGCCTGCCCTCGGCCGAGCGCTGTCGCCCGAGCAGGATCGGCCGCCTGCGGAGCGCCGTGAGCCGTCGACGGTGAACATGGGGTTCGCCGTGGTCCTGGGGCTGGCCTTCGCCATCTTCGCGGCCGGCATCTACCGCTCGGCGCCTCTCAACCTGAAGTCCTATCCGGTCGCCGCCATCGACTTCCTCGAGGAGTCGGGCTTACGAGGGCCCAGTCACCGGGTGGCGCAGCAGGATGTCGTGGGCTGCTTCTTCGACCTGCGCTTCGGCGTCCACGCGCGCGTGTTCGTCGACGACCGTTACGACATGTTCCCGCTCTCGGTCTCCAACGACTATGCCTCGCTGCTGAAGGGCAACCAGGACTCGCTGCCCGTGCTCGACCGCTGGAAAGTCGACGTCGTGCTCTGGGACAAGTCGCTCCCACTTGTGACCACGCTGAAGGCCACCGGCAAGTGGCAGGACGTCTACGCCAAGGGCGACTGGGTGATCCTGCACCGCACCTCCTGAGGTCGCTTTCGCTCAGTTATGCCCGGATAGCGGGCACAACTGAGCGATAGCCGCGAGCGGGTGACCACAGGCACAGGAGGATTCGGCGCCTGCGGGTAGAAGTACCGCGTATGAGCACTGCAGTAGAGACCAGGAGGGTCCTCGACACCGAGCAGGCCGCTGACGTACAGAGCGGCGATGCCTACGAGAGCCTGATCGCCCGCCTGAGCCGCCAGTCGGTCACGGCGGGAAAGCACTTCGACGCCTACGCCGACGTGCCGTGGGACGACCCCGAGTACCGGATCGACCCCGAGGATCCCCGGTGGGAGATGGACGACGCCGACGGTGGTCTCGGTGCCACTGATTGGTACAAGTCCCAGCCCCAAGGGGTGCGGGCCCGGATGGGGCTTCAGGGCATCGTCTCGGCCATGAAGACCGGCCTCCAGTTCGAGAGCGTGCTCAAGCGGGGCCTGTTGGAGTACACCACCACGCTGCCGAACAACGCCTCGGAGTTCCGGTACGCCTACCACGAGGTCATCGAGGAGGCGCAGCACTCGCTGATGTTCCAGGAGTTCGTGAACCGCAGCGGGCTGAACCCG
>Ga0209577_10005395_pt1 | contig 11926 bp, 7 predicted proteins | sample GraSoiAngelo_109_FD_185874 | JGI IMG/M metagenome (GOLD analysis project Ga0209577, IMG submission 185874) | Grasslands soil microbial communities from the Angelo Coastal Reserve, California, USA - 14_0903_12_20cm (SPAdes) (version 2) | ecosystem: Environmental > Terrestrial > Soil > Grasslands ... | reverse complement strand
AGGCATAATGACGTAGCGCCCGATTGCCCACCCGTGGCGATCGTGTGCATCCCGCCATTCGTCGGTCAGAATCTTTGCAACTTCGTTTGAGGCAAGAATCGGCCGCCGTTTGAAAGCGCACGTTGTGACGAAATAGATCGGCCAATCGATCCAAACCCGTTCGAGCCGGCGCAAATGCTTGCGCATGCCTCATGCTGTAGCCGGGATCGGCGATCCCGGCCAGCTCGATTCGTATTCGCGCCTGTAACCGGGATCGCTTTTCGCCAGCGTTCAGATCGCGCTGGTTATCACCGGCATCACCGATGCCGGCTACAACGTTTCAGTCCCGGCGCTTCGGCTGCATGGGGATGTCGATCTTGTGTGTGGCGGCAAATTCGATTGCTCTCGAATAGCCAGCATCCGCGTGACGAAGCACACCCATTCCCGGGTCGCTCGTCAACACGCGCTCAAGGCGCCGCTTGGAATTATCGCTGCCATCGGCGACGACAACCATACCGGCGTGTTGCGAGTAACCGATACCCACGCCGCCACCGTTGTGAATCGAAACCCACGACGCACCTGCGGCCGTGTTGACCAGCGCGTTGAGCAAAGCCCAATCGGCGATCGCGTCGCTGCCGTCGAGCATTCCTTCCGTCTCGCGATTCGGCGATGCGACCGAGCCGGCGTCGAGATGATCGCGTCCAATCACAATGGGCGCTTTAATTTCACCGCGCTGCACCAGTTCGTTCATGGCCACGCCAAACTCGGCCCTTTCGCCGTAGCCGAACCAACAAATTCGCGCCGGCAAACCTTGAAATTGAATTCGTGCCTGTGCGAGCTTCATCCAGCGCGCGAGAGTCTTGTTTTTCGGAAATAATTCGAGCGCGAGCCGATCGGTGCGCGCGATATCTTCGGCGTCACCGCTCAATGCGACCCAGCGAAATGGACCGCGTCCTTCGCAAAAGAGCGGGCGGATGTATTCGGGAACAAAGCCGGGGATATCGAACGCGTTCTCCACGCCGGCCTTCTTCGCCTGTGCGCGAATGTTGTTTCCGTAATCAAAAGTGATCGCGCCCTTCTTTTGCAGCGCGAGCATGGCATCGACATGCACGGCCATCGAATGCATCGATTTGTCGATGTATTCGTCCCGATTCTTCGCGCGCAAGGCGAGCGCGTCTTCAAGCGACATGCCGTGCGGCACATAGCCGTTCAGAGCGTCATGCGCGCTGGTTTGGTCGGTGAGAACATCCGGAACGACACCGCGCTTTACGATTTCGGGCAAGACATCCGCGCAGTTGCCCACGAGGCCAATGGAAATCGGTTGTCGATCTTTGCGCGCGCGATCGATCAACTTGAGCGCTTCATCGAGCGACCACGCGATCTTGTCGCAGTAACCGCTCTTCAGTCTTTTCTCGACCCGCGCCGGATCCACTTCAACTCCGAGAAAGAGCGCGCCGTTCATGGTAGCGGCGAGCGGCTGGGCGCCGCCCATTCCGCCAAGTCCGCCAGTAACAATGAATTTTCCTTCGAGCGATCCTCCGAAATGCTTGCGGCCGGCGGCGGCAAAAGTCTGGAACGTTCCTTGCACAATTCCCTGGCTACCAATGTAAATCCAGGAGCCGGCGGTCATTTGTCCGTACATGGTCAGGCCCATGCGCTCGAGACGATTGAACTCGGAGTAGTTCGACCAATGTCCAACGAGATTTGAATTCGCGATCAAAACACGCGGCGCTTCATCGTGTGTCCGAAACTGGCCGACCGGTTTGCCTGATTGGACGAGCAGCGTTTCGTCGTTTTCGAGTTCACGCAAAGAGCGCACGATCGCATCGAACGCTTCCCAACTTCTCGCGGCCCGACCGGTTCCGCCGTAAACGACAAGTCGATCAGGATCTTCGGCAACATCCGGATCGAGATTGTTCATCAGCATGCGCAACGCCGCTTCCTGATGCCAGCCTTTGCAGCTTCGTTGATTGCCGCGCGGCGCGCGGATGATTCGTTTTCCGCTCATAGCTTTTCGAAACCGCTATCGAATTCTCCCCGGCGAACTGCTGCTGTGACGCGCGCGATGTCGCCAGAAAGCGAACGATCTTGCGTAAGAGGCGGCGCAATTTTCCTGAGAACGGCGAACGCGCGTTCCACGCCGGCGCCTGCCTTTAATGGACGCCGATGCTCCAACGCTTCCCCTCCGGCCAGCAATTCGATGGCCAGCAAATTTTCGGCAAGATCGACAATCGCCCGGAGTTTCAAGGCGCTGGTCATGCCCATGGAAACGTGGTCTTCTTTGCCGCCCGAGGTGGGCACATTGTCGATGCTCGCCGGATGAGCGAGCACTTTCGCTTCATTGAGCAGGGCCGCCGCGGCGACATGCGCGATCATGAAACCCGATTGCGTACCGGGATGCCGGGCGAGAAATGCGGGCAATCCCTCGTTCATATCTGGATTAACCAAGCGCTCGATCCGGCGCTCACTGATGCTCATAAGGTCCGTGACCGCGATCGCGGCGTAATCAAACGCGAGCGCGAGCGGCGCGCCATGAAAGTTGCCGCCTGAAATCACGTCGCCATTCTCAGCAAAGACGAGCGGATTATCGGTGGCCGAACCCGATTCGACGATCAGGACACCTTCGCAATGCGAGAGGGCGCCGCGGACCGCGCCATGCACCTGCGGCATGCAACGGAGACTGTAAGCGTCCTGGACGCGCGGATCGTTCTTGAGATGCGATTGTCGAATTTCGCTCCCTTCCAAGAGCGACAAAAGATGTTTGGCGACCGCTTTCTGACCAGGGTGCGGCCTGGCGTCTTGCAGCCGCAGATCGAAGGCGGCAGGAGTGCCCTTGAGCGCCTCGAGACTCATCGCGCCGGAAACATCCGCCACGCGACTGAGCCGCTTGGCGCGAAAAATGGCGAGCCCACCGACTGCGTGCATGGCCTGCGTGCCGTTGAGCAGAGCGAGTCCCTCTTTTGCTTCGAGATGCTGGGGCTCAAGCCCGGCGCGACGAAGTGCTTCGCGGCTTTCCATTCGTTCACCTTGAAAAAACGCCTCGCCTTCGCCGATCAAACTCAAGGCGAGATGAGCGAGCGGGGCGAGATCGCCACTGGCGCCAACCGATCCTTTTTCTGGAACGACCGGATAGAGGCGGCGGTTGAGCATTTCACAGAGCATCTCGATGATTCCAGGGCGGATTCCGCTCAATCCCAGGGCAAGCACATTCGCGCGGAGCAACATCATCGCGCGCGCCTCCGCTTCCGAAAGCGGAGGGCCGATGCCACACGCGTGACTGCGGACAAGGTTCAGTTGAAGCTCGCGCAATTCGCCATGCGGAACGCGCACATCCGACAACTTCCCAAATCCAGTGGTCACGCCGTAAACGACCGCGTCGCGTGCGATGATGTCTTCGATGACTTTTCGTGAAGCCAGAAGGCGCGGGCGCGCGGAAGGTGAAACTTCAACGGTCGCATCTCCGAGCGCCACGGCGGCGATCTCGGGGAGCGTCAAGGCTTGGCCATTTAATTGCATCCGCGCATCTTAATTAGAACTCAAGGAAATGGGAAGGCTAAGCCTGCTCGGGAGCAAGGAACAAAAAAGGCCAGGTCGAACACGACCTGGCCTCCTTTGGTTAGAGTCATCCGCAGACGGACAACTCGGCACTGCAATTATTTCTGGTATCCTGTAGTTGCACCGGTGGTTGTCGTCTCTCTGTGTTGAGCGCACGCCCCTAGGCTTAAAGCGCTGGCCAAAACAGCCACGATCATGATTGCTTTCAAAAATTTCAATCTATATCGCCTCCTTTCCCCGCTAGTCGCTGCCGTCTCTTTAGGCAGGGAAAGAGACGGGCGCAATGCTTTTTCTCGATTTTTTTGGCAACGCGCGATCTATTCCTGAATCACGACCGGCGTGTCTTCATCGACGAGATCGAACAACTCGATCACGTCCGCGTTGCGCATTCGAATGCAACCGTGGCTGGCCGGCCGGCCGATCTTGTCCTCGTGTTTCGTGCCGTGAATGTAGATGAAGCGCTCGCGCGTGTTCGCGTTGTCTTCCTCTAATCCATCGAGCCAGAGAATGCGAGACATCACCAAGTCCTCGGTCGGCGGAAGCGGATCACCAGGGGCTAGCGGCACGCGACTTTGAAAAATTGTCTCACTCGGCAGCCCGTGGCCAATCTTTTCAGCCACCCGAAAACGGCCGAGCGGCGTTTTCAGGCTGCCATGCTCGACGCCGACTCCGAACCGCGAAGTCGAAACCGGATAGGACCGCAGCGTCTCTTCGCCGCGCTTTAGGGTGAGACGCTGCGCGCGAATGGAGATGTCAATCTTTGTTCCGCCGCTTTGCATGAAATGAGAGCAGCGGTACAATCCGCTTGCCGATGAAAAAATATCACATCGCGGTGGTCGGCGCGACTGGCGCGGTGGGCACCGAACTTTTGCGTGTGCTCGAGCGACGAAGTTTTCCCGTAGCGAGCCTGCGTCCGATTGGCTCGGCGCGATCGGCCGGAAAAACAATTCGCTTTCATGATGACTTGATTACGGTGGAGGAACTCACCGAGCGCTCGTTCGATAAGATCGACATCGTCTTCTTCAGTGCCGGCGGCGAGAACTCGCGAAAATGGGTTCCAATCGCGCGCCAAGCCGGCGCGATCGTGATCGACAATTCATCCGTCTTCCGAATGGAGCCCGATGTGCCGTTGGTCATTCCCGAAATTAATGGAGAGGACGTGCGCAAGCACCACGGTCTCATTGCAAATCCAAATTGCACGACTGCGGTCGCATTAATGGCGATTTATCCGCTGCATCGCGCTTTCGGCGTCCGGCGAGTTTTCGCCGCAAGCTATCAAGCGGTTTCCGGGAGCGGCGCGCGCGCGATCGAAGAATTGCGACACCAAGTGGAACTCGCCGCGCAAGATCGACAACTAATGCCGCAGGTTTATCCGCATCCGATCGCGTTCAACGTTCTGCCGCATATCGATGTTTTCCTCGAAAGCGGTTACACGAAAGAGGAAATGAAAATGCAAAACGAAGGCCGCAAGATTATGCATTTGCCGGAGTTTCGAGCCTCGGTCACCTGCGTGCGGGTGCCGGTTTACCGCGCCCATTCCGTGGCGGTGAGCGCCGAATTTGAAAGAAAAGTCTCAGTCGAACAAGCGCGCGAGATTTTGGCGAAGGCGCCCGGACTGGAGCTGGTTGACGAACCGCAAAACAATCGTTATCCGATGCCGCTGAGGGTCGCCGGAAAGGATAATTGTGAAGTGGGCCGCGTCCGGATCGATTGCGCGTTCGAAAACGGGTTGTCGTTTTGGGTTTGCGGCGATCAGTTGCTCAAAGGAGCGGCCTTGAACGCGGTGCAAATCGCGGAGCTGCTGTAACTCACGCGATTGTTTCCCTTTGCGACCCCTGGAGCTACCGGCCTGTGGCCGGTTGACCAAAGCCCGGTAGACCGAGAGCCCAAACGGCCCACAGAGGGCCATGGCTACAGATGGTTACAGTGTTATTGCGGAGTCGCAGAGGGAGAGGCTTCGCCCTTCTTTTTTCCGCCCGCTGGCTTGGCTTGGCCACGTTCAGCGCCACCCGCGGGAGCGTTGGACGGCTGCAAGTTGGTTCCAGGCCCCCTCTGTCTGGCACCTTGATCCCCAGGGAACTGCCCGCCGCCAGGAGACGGAGCTGCCTTCTCAACAGGCTGGCCCTTCTGCTTCCCATGCGGCGGCTCGTTGGGCACACCACCGGGCTGACCCGGAATTCCTGTCTCATGAAGCTGGCCCTTCTGCTGTCGCTGCGGCGGCTCGTTGGCGACACCGCCGGGCTGACCCGGAGTTGCCCTCTCCAGAGGCTGGCCCTTCTGCTTCCCGCGCGGCGGCTCGTTGGCGACACCGCCGGGCTGGCCCGGAGTTGCCCTCTCCAGAGGCTGCCCCTTCTGCTTCCCGTGCGGCGGCTCGTTGGAGACAGCGCCGGGCTCACCCGGAGTTGTCCTCTCCAGAGGCTGCCCTTTCTGCTTCCCGCGCGGCGGCTCGTTGGAGACACCGCCGGGCTCACCCGGAGTTGGGCTGCGAACACCACGCTCGAACTGGCCTCTGTTTTTGCCGCCGGGAGTTGGCGTCCCTTCGGGCGCCACAGTTGGCCCACCGGTCGGCGGGGTCGGTGCGATCTGCTCGCCCGGTTTTCCCTTAGTCTGCCTCCCAGAGGGCCTCGGAGGCGGTGAAGCCAAGCCGCCTTCTGCCGGGGCGACACGCGGCGAGGCGGTCACGTTTGGCTGAGGGGGTTGACCGGGTCTGGTTCGTTTGCCTCTTTCGAAGGGCGAAGCGGCAGCGGTTGGCGCAGTGGCAGCGGTCGGGGCAACAGGAGCGGTCGGGGCAGTTGCGGGAGCTGCTGGCGGTGCTTGACCGGGTGCACCTGCTGCGCTCGGTGGCGGAACTTTCTTCAAGTCCTCGGTCTTCATTTTTTGTTTCACCTCGGCCTCATTAGAAACACCGGCCCATCCTTTCTCAAGTTTCGGCTGCGCGACCTTCGTTTTCACGTTCGGTGGCGCGATCTGTGCCGCCGGTTTCTTGATCGTCATCGGAGCGCCGACGACAAGTTTGTCTCCCTGGACTTTCGTTAGACCGCCGGATTTTGCTGCCGCGGTCACGTCAACATTCGCTTCGCGCTCAAGGCGCAAGCGTTGGATAGGGCGGCTCGAACGCGCGCTGAGCACATTGTAATCAGGGCCGTAATTATAAACCACATTGTTTTGGTAAGTGATGTTGGTCACGTTCACCGTGTTGTTGATGTAGGTGACGTTCTCTGACGGCGCGACGATGCGGCTGCGCAGGACCGGCTCGCCGATGTAGCGAACATCGACAAAGTTGTAGTAGGCGGGTCCGATATCGAATTCGATATCGACACGTCCGCCGATTGGCCGGCCTTCGTAAACAATTCCGGGTCCTCGCGGAGGCAAAGGCGCCCAGCCGACGTAATCACCGCCGGTGCGCCAGGAAACCCAGGCCGGACCCCAGTCGAGATCGCTGCCGGGAAACCAGACCCAGCCGTAATCAGTCAGGCGGGCCCACCGTCCATAGTGATAGGTCGCCCAGCCGAAGTCTTCATATGAGACCCACGTCCAACCGACGTCCGTGTAGGCCCAGTAGCCATCAGAATAAGGACGCCAGTTCGAATCACTCACGGCCACATCCGGTTGCCAGCCATAACCGTAGTCCCCGACCTCGATCCAGTTTCCGCCGGAAAGATTGTTGTAAAAGAAATCGACGGAGACTTCGCTGTCTGCTTCAGCCAGCCTCGCGGCTGGCAAAAACAAAGCAATTATCGTTAACGCTAGAAGTATCTTTTTCATATCTTAAAGGAAGGTTGAGGCGTTGGACTTCCGCGCCTCGCGCTTTATTCATTTCATAATTCGAAAACGGCACACCAAATGCGCGTTCCCAGAAGAGGCAATTGTGATCGAGCTCGGCGTCTTTTCATTATTCAATTATTCATTAACCCCGGGCTTCAGCCCGGTGATCCTGGATCGGCATAGGTTTAATAACCGTTAACGGTTTGCCCGCGCGCTTAAAACCGTTAAAACGGTTTGATTTTCCCTGCTTGCGCCAGCAGCGGGCTGAAGCTCGGTGTTAATTTTCTGACGCGAACCGTAAGCCTGCGGCTTGCGAATCAACGCTACCGCGGTCGAAGCACAAGAAACGAGCGCATCCGATGCCGGCAAACCGATAGGACCTGCGGTTGGGCGGAATCAAGCGAAGCAACGATCTTGTTGTAATCCGAAACTGAGGTCACCGGCTGCTGATTGATTTCTTCGATCACGTCGCCTTTTTGCAATTCGGCCGCGCCACTATCAGGATCGACATTTGTGACGACAACGCCGCGCGCGTTATTTGGCAGATCGAGCTGACGCGCCATGTCCGGCGTCAGGTCGCTAACGTGAATTGAGGCGAGGCCGCCGCTTGTCTCGCCTTGATCGTTCGGCTCCGGCGGCGTCTGCGGCCGCTCTTGCCGTGGCGAGACCTGGGCTGTTGGATAATCAATCGGCTCCTCCTTGATCTCGGTCGCCACTGTTATCGGCTTAGCGTCCCGGTCGATTTCCAGCTCCACTTTCTTATTCAACCCGGCCTGCGCGATCAAGCTGCGCAGGGCGGGAAGGTTTTTTACTTCGTGCCCATTGAATTTGCGGATGATATCGCCTTTTTGCAGTTGCGCCTCAGCCGCCGGCGATCCTGGGATCACTTCATCGACAAGAACGCCTTCGCTCCCCGCGCCGTTCTGGCCGGGCTGAACCGGGCGTGTCTGAATCCCAAGGTAACCTCGAATGATCCGGCCCTGCTTCAGTAAACTCTCCAGCGCCGTGCGAACGGTATTCGACGGGATTGCAAAACCGATTCCTTGCGAACCACCACTGCGTGAAATAATCGCCACATTGATTCCGATCACTTCGCCGCGCAGATTAATCAACGGGCCACCGCTGTTTCCCGGATTGATCGCAGCATTCGTTTGCAGCAAATCGCCAAAGGCGTCGGTGCGATTTGGACGTCCTTTCGAACTAATGATGCCATCGGTCACTGTCTCGTCGAACCCGAACGGATTACCGATGGCGAGAACAAAATCGCCGGCTTGCACGGTGTCCGAATCGGCTAGCTTGAGCGGTTTGACGCCGGGATCGTCGATCTTGAGCACGGCCAGATCGACCTGAGAATCGGCGCCGATCAGGCGCGCCTTTTTCGTCCGCCCGTCGCTCAATTGCACTTCGATCTCATCCACTTGATCGACGACGTGATTGTTGGTGATGATGTGGCCCTCATTCGTCACGATCACGCCGGAGCCGAGCGAGTTTTGCACCAGCGCCTCGTCACGTGGATTGCGAAACGGTCGCTGGTTGCGAAAGAAAACCTCGAACGGATCGAGCCCGTATTGCCGGCGGATGGCGATTTTCTTGGATGTCTTCACCGCCACGACCGACGGGATGACGCTGCTTACGAGCGTGCGCCGCTCGCGGTTCAATGCCTCAAGTGATGCGACCACCGTTGAATCGACACTCGGCGCTGAGGCGAGCGTGTACTTCTCCGGCGTTCGCCGCGATAGCAGATTCAAGTCCCCATGCCGGAGGCGGTAGTCGTAAAGCCACGAAATTCCCGCGCTCACGAGCAGGACGAAAAGCAAAAACTTTGCGAGATTTTTCATCAGCTGACGTTGGAAAAAGTTCGTCCCTCTTGTTCGACAATCAAACGCCGGAAACGTTGATTCTCGGCTGATTCCAAGCGCGGATCGGCCGCAAAGATCGACATCGCGGCGGCGCGCGCGCGCCGCATCAAATGCGCATCACGTTTCAGGTTACCGATCTTGAGCGCGGGCAAACCGCTTTGCGCTGTGCCGAGCAAATCGCCCGGTCCACGCAAATCCCAATCGGCTTCGGCCACTTCAAATCCATTGCTCGTTTTTTCGAGCACGGCCAACTTCGCCGCTGTCTCCTTCGATGGATCCGAACTCAGCAAGATGCAATATGACTTGTGCTCGCCGCGGCCGATCCGTCCGCGAAGTTGATGGAGCTGCGCCAGTCCGAAACGCTCCGCATTCTCGATGAGCATCACCGTCGCGTTTGCAATATCGACCCCCACCTCGACCACCGTCGTGCTAATCAGTGCTTTGGTTTCTCCGCCGCGAAAACGTTCCATGATCTCCTGCTTCTCCGGCGCCGGGATGCGGCCATGCAGCAACTCACAGCGATATGGATGCAATCGTTCGCGCCATGTCTCATACTCCGCTGCTGCCGCTTTTGCATCTAACTTCTCGCTTTCGTCGATCAACGGATAGATCACGTAAACCTGCCGCCCGGATTCCAACTGCGTCCGCAAGAACCCCAAAACTTCGCCGAGCTTGGATGCGTCGCGCACCGCAGTGATTATTTTCCCACGATTGCGCGGCATCTCATCGATCATTGAAACATCGAGATCGCCGTAAACCGTCATCGTGAGCGTGCGCGGAATCGGCGTCGCCGTCATCACCAATACGTCCGGCGCAGGCTCACGACTCGTTAGGCGCGCGCGCTGCGCGACGCCGAACTTATGCTGCTCATCAATCACCACCAGACCGAGATTGGAAAATGAAACCGTCTCATAGAGCAGCGCGTGCGTCCCGATGATCACGTCTGGCGCATCATCGCGGCGCGTCTCGGTAGCGCACGCGTCTCGCGTGCTGGTCACGCCGCCTCGGCGTGACGAACTTTCCTTGCGGTATTCATCTTCCTGCGTCCATATCCAAGGGTAATCCTCGTTCTGGCCAACCACGTCGGAATCCCATGGGTTCCGCACGATGTATTGAAATTTCTCCTCCAGATCGCGATCCGATCGCACGTAACGATCAAACCTTTCCTTCTCCCACACCGCTCCGCTTTTGCCTTCGAGCTTATTGATCTCGTGTGCTGAAAACGATTTGATCGACTGCAACAGCTCGCTCAGCGGCCAGAAGACCACATTCCCCTCATCATCATTTTCTTTCGGCCACGGCTGCATTAGCAAATGCACATGGGCCGGCATCACGCAGACCGCAAACAGTTCATAGCGTTTATCATGAAAGTGCCGCAATGAATCGAGAACGATCGTGCGGGCCTTCGGTGACAAACAACGACGCGATTTCGTACCAATCGTCACAGCATAAATTGCCCACGGTTTTTCAAAATGCGGCAGACGACGATGCGAGTAGCGGGCTTCCGCGGTCAATTCCGTATCACTAGAAGTCCGCGACGGCGCGACGCCGTCGCCAACACGCGAGACGCGTGCGCTACCCGGCTCAAACAATGCCAGTGGTCCGCTTTCTTCCTGCCGTGCTGCGGTTCGGATTGACAACCGCACACGGAGCGGCTCGAGCCATCGTCGCAGAACGGCATAATGTTGCTCCGCCAAAATTTGTGTCGGCGCCATGAACGCAGCCTGGAACCCGGCTTCGATTGCGAGCAGGATCGCTGCGATTGCCACGACGGTTTTTCCCGAGCCGACGTCGCCTTGCAGCAGGCGGTTCATCGGATGGTTCGCGGCAAGATCGCGCCGGATTTCTGCGATCACTCTGTTTTGCGCATCGGTGAGCTCAAATGGAAGCGAGCGAAGAAATTTCTCGAGCAGTTCGCCGCGCCCGCAATGCGCTGCGCCGGCTCGAACCGAAGACTCAGCGCGCCGCGCCGCGATTAACATTTGCATCGCGAAAAATTCGGAGAGAACCAGATGCTCACGCGCTGCGCTCAACGATTCCCAATCTTCCGGGAAATGAACTGTGCGAATCGCGATGGTTCCGTCGCCGCCGTCCAAAGCAGCGGGCAACAATGTTTCGAGCCGCTCATTATCCAGGTGTTGCAAAATTCGATAAATGATTCCTCGCAGGGCGCGTTGTGAAAGCCCTTCGGTCGCCGGATAGATCGGCGTGATCCGGCGAAAGTGGATGGACATCTCCTCATCGTTCTCGATCACTTCGAACTCCGGATGATCCATGCAAATGCGGTTGCCTCGCAGCCGCGGTTTGCCAAAAACGACCAGGCGCTGACCCGTGGCGATCATTTTTTGCACGTAATGCAAATTGAACCAGCGGCAGACGAGCGGCTGGCTGAGCGCATTCGCATTCGGCTGGTGCAATGTCGCTTCGAAGATCTTTTTCCACCCGCCAAACCTGCGCAGCGAAGTCTTGACCACCTCGCCGCACAAACAGATCGACGTGTCGCTTTCCTCGCGCGGAAATTCCGGAAACTGATGCCGATCTTCGTGCCGTCGCGGATAATGCGTGAGCAAATCTTCCACTGTCTCGAGGCCGAGCCGGCGCAGCGCGAGCAAGCGCGGGCGCGGGATCCAATCGAGTTCAGCCAGCGGTTGCGAGATTTCCATCATCTGGGGAACGGTCGCCGCGGCGACCTGGTTGCAGCGCCTCGCCGCGACGAACGTTCTTTTTCGTCAATGCTATCACTCAATTGGCCCGGCTTGTCGCAGCGC
>Ga0209577_10005394_pt1 | contig 11926 bp, 11 predicted proteins | sample GraSoiAngelo_109_FD_185874 | JGI IMG/M metagenome (GOLD analysis project Ga0209577, IMG submission 185874) | Grasslands soil microbial communities from the Angelo Coastal Reserve, California, USA - 14_0903_12_20cm (SPAdes) (version 2) | ecosystem: Environmental > Terrestrial > Soil > Grasslands... | reverse complement strand
ACGTATCGCGACTTTGATGAAGCGATGGCGATCCACAACGATGTTCCGCAAGGATTGACTTCATCGATCTTCACAAACGACGCGCGCGAAGCGGAGAGATTCATGAGCGCAGCCGGAAGCGATTGTGGAATCGCGAATGTAAACACCGGAACGAGCGGCGCGGAAATCGGCGGCGCATTCGGTGGTGAAAAACAAACCGGGGGCGGTCGCGAGAGCGGGAGCGATTGCTGGAAGCAATACATGCGCCGGCAGACGAACACGATCAATTTCTCCAGCGAACTTCCATTGGCGCAGGGAATTGAATTCGGCACTCCCGACGAAGGCAGCGCGACGGCGTAATAACTTTCCGGCTTTCTGGGCCCCGAATGCTTTCCGGGTCGAAGGATCGTGTAGAAGACCTTAAGGATTTCGCGGCGGGATTCCTCGATTTCGCTCGAGATAACGGGAGGTTGCTAACGAGTCGTTGTTAGCTCAAAAAGTCCATCAAGCTTGTCGGCGGTCTCCATGCTCATAATGAACCTCTGCAGCTTCTTGCATTGATCCTTGCCGATAACATCGCCGCCTAGCGCGGTAAACTTGACCGCAATTTCATCCTCGGTCATGGGATCGCGCGGATCGCCTTTGGGAACGTCAACACGAGTGGAATGTGATTTGCCATCGTTCGTGGTGATGGTTACACGACTCGGCTGAAACTTGGGGAAGAGCGCTTCAAACTCTTCGTTCGCGACAACTTTCACTTTGTCCATGATTGGAATGAGCGCTTTATCCAGCACGCGTTCCTCTTTGAACTGCAATGGCGTCACCATGCCGTCGACTAATCCCGCGGCCATGCAATACGGCAGGGAATGATCCGCCGTTTCCTTGGAATCAGGCCGATACTTGTGCGGATCGCCCAGAATATCGGCCGCACGCGCGATTACCTCCACTTTGATTTCCTTAACATCGTTAGCTTGAATCTTGTGTTCCTTCACCGTTTTCATCATGGCGGTGAGCGGTGCGTGACTGAGCGCCTCAATTGGGAAGCTCTTCATCCCGCAATCGAGAATGCGGTAGTGAGATTTCGGTGAATTGGGCAGGTCCGCCACCAATGCCTTGCCGTCGAATGTGGCTGGCTGTCCCTTGTATTGCACATGTTTGAACACGGCAAAGAGCCCTTCCTTGCCATCGATGATATGCTCTGGACCGGAAAACCCGTCGCGGGCCAGAAGTGCGCTCTCGGCGCCCATTCGTCCCGCCCAGGGATCAACCGTGTTCTTCATGTTGGTCAACTTTCCGGCCGTCACCGCCCCCGGGCAAAATGTTCGCGACGCGCTGATCCCAATTGCGGAGACCATTTGTTCCGGGGTGAGATTGAGGACCCGTCCGGCCGCGACTGGCGCAGCGAACGCGCTTAAGGTGGCATGATGCCAGCCGTACTCGCGCACGCCCGGCCGTCCACTTTCGCAAAGGCGCATTTCGATTTCGTAGGCGATGATGGTCGAGAGAATCAGATCTTTGCCGCTGAGCCCTTCGCTTTCACACAGCGCGAGCGCAGCAGCGATGAGGTCGCTGGGATGACACGGATCCGCTTTCCAATAGATGTCGTTGTAATCCATCGCGCGGATCATGTGGCCATTTAAAAAAGCGGCGTCGACTGGATTGGTCTTAAAGCCGGAGACAAAGGCGGTGGCGTTTCCGTTGCCACCCATCGCGCGATAATGCTTTAACAGGATCCTGGCATCATCCTGCTGACTCCCCCCAAGGGCGCAGCCGATCGAATCAAACCAAAACAATTTCGCCGCTTCAATCGCCGCCGGCGAAAGATCTTCGTACTTAAGCGCGCAAGCCCACTCGGCGATAACGTGCGACAGAAGACGCTTGGGTGAATGTTCTGCCATGATTCTTTAGAAAAGCGCCGCGATCCGCACCGGGCCGGATCGAGCAATATCCAGTGTGTTTTCTGACCTCGCAATCATTCTCGATTGCGAGGTTAATCCAGCGCCCCAATCTAAACGAGTACTAAGGGCCGCCTCAAGCGCGGTTATTTCAGTGCAGCGTGCGGAATGTCAGTGGCCTTCGTTATTCGCCTGCCGCCGGTACATCTCACGCTCTAGTTCGCCGCTGCTCACATCCATATTGATGCCTCCGGCGATCGGAGTCCCATTCGCATCGGCTTCTACCCAGCGAGGTGGAAGATGGGTTCCAGCCGATGATACCAAAACGTAATGTTTGACGTTTGCCCCAGCGGATGGCTTGAGGTTGAAGTCAACCCGTGCCGTACTTGCCGCCATTTTGATAGTGACATTGGATTTGACTACACCGTTTTCGACGACACTGACTTTGTATGTGCCAGCCGGCAGCGCACTCGATGAGTAACTGCCTTTGGCGTTGGTCTGCATCGTAACCGGCGCACCCGCTTTGTCCTTTCGCTCAATACGAACTTGAGCATTTTGCAGAGGCCGGCCATCGACCCCGCGAACTTCTCCCTGAATGCCGGAAGCTTGTGCCGGAGTGCTTGGAGAGAAAGCGAACGCGGCCGCGGCGAGAAAGCTAGTAATAACAGTTCGGTATAGCATAGTAAACCTGGCCCCCGTCTATTTGCGCTCAGTCCAAGACGACCACGTGATCAACCATCCGCAAATCGCCATTGTTTATGTAATAAACAAGCACGCGAGTGCCAGGTTTGATCGCGGTTTGGACGACTCTTCCTGACTTGTCCACAACGTGACCAGGTCCGTTGAGAACATAGCGCCCGGGATAATTCGATTTGTCCTCGCGGACAACGAGCGTTTTGGCAGGCTGATAAGCGGCAGCAGCGCCTTCCTCAGGCGTTGGGATGATTGTTCCCGTTACCGTTATCGATTCCGTCGTTGTCGCCTGTCTGTTATGTGTTGAACTCGTCTGGGCGAATGCCAGCGGTGCAATCAGCATAAGGACGAGAGTGACAATTGTTCTTTTCATGATCCTTTTTGCGTTCTTAATTGGTTTTTTCATATTATACCTCCGTGTTGGTTTTAATGGTTGCGCATGATGATGGCTTTCCCTTGTACAAACGGATTCCGGAGCGCGCGCTGCACGGAATTTAGATTTTCTCGTCGCTTGCCTATCTTCAGCAATCTTGATACAAGCCGTTAACGTGAATTCCCGCGGGGAGGAAGGGCGCGGTCGGAGCGATTTCTTTCCTTCGACGCACTGGAGCGTCGTTGTCGCGGCTGGGGAAAGCCAGGCCGAACCGGAGATTGCGCAGGCTGCGCTGGCGGAGTTTTGCCAGACCTATTGGGCGCCGCTTTACAGTTTCGTGCGCAGCCGCGGGTACGCCATGGAAGATGCGCAAGATCTCACACAGAGCTTTTTCGCCTACCTGATCGAGCATAAGATCTACGCGCGCGCCGATCGCACGAAAGGTAAATTCCGATCCTTTCTGTTGGCCTCATTGAAGAATTTCCTGGGGCACGCTTACGACCGTGAGCAAACGTTGAAGCGCGGCGGATCCCACGATTTTCTGCCGTTGGACGACGCGCGGGCTAAGGCGGCGGAGTCGCTTTTCCAGACGCATTGCGTTTCGGCGGAGCCGGCTGGAGAAGACCGGGTTTTTGAAAGAACCTGGGCAGAGGCACTGGTCAGGGTGGGACTGGAGCGACTGGCAGCTGAGCAAAAAGCTGAGGGCAAACATAAGCTCTTCGAAGAATTAAGAATCTTCCTTACTAGCAGCCCCAATCCGCTGCCGACTTACGACGACTTGGCTGTTCGTCTCAGTCTTCCGCCCTCCACTCTGCGCAGCCATGTGACCCGATTGCGGGCGCGCTACCGGGAGTTGTTGCGCGCAGAGGTTCGCCGAACGGTGGACACGGAAGCGGAAGTGGATGGAGAGTTGCATTGGTTGTTTCGGGTGCTGGCGGGAGAATAGGGCGCACCATGAAAATATTGCCAGAATCCGTCGGTCTCTGCTCGACGTGCGGCCGGCCGTTGAACGTGAACAGCGAATGCCTGCCTTGCCTGGTGCGGATAGCGTTTGACGAACCGGCGGAAGCAGCGACAGCGCCTCCGGCTCCGTTGGTCTTTGGCGACTTTGAGGTCGAGCAACGCCCAGACGGTTTTTACTGGGAACTCGGTCACGGGGCCATGGGGGTGACCTATCTCGCCATCGACAAGGTGTTGCATCGGAGGGTGGCCCTGAAAGTGATCGACGTGCCCGCGGCCGCGCGCAGCTCACAAGCGATGCGCGAACGCTTTTTGCGTGAAGCCCGCGCCGCAGCTGCCCTGCGGCATCCGAATGTGGCCGGTGTGTTCCAGTTCGGCGCTTCGCCGGATGCCAGTCACTGCTATTACGCGATGGAGGTAGTCGAGGGCGAAACTCTGGAAGCCCGCGTGCGGAGAGATGGTCCGCTCAATGCAAAATCGGCTCTGGAAATTGCGATCCAAATCACGCGGGCATTGATGGCTGCGGCAGCCCACGGTTTGATCCATCGCGACCTGAAGCCCGGCAATATCATGCTGACGCCCAGTAACGCTGCGCCGACGGAGCTGGAAGTGAAAGTTATCGACTTCGGCCTCGCCAAGGCGATCGCGGATGCCGGAGGAGAGACAGACCTGACGCATGGAGAATTCGTCGGCACGCCGAATTTCGCGAGCCCTGAGCAATTTGGAAGTGGCCCGGTCGATGCGCGCTCGGACATTTATTCACTCGGGGCGACGCTCTGGTTCGCGCTCACCGGACTGGCACCACACTCTGGCAGCACGATCGAAGAGATTCGCGATCGTCAAGCCCGCGACGATCTGCCAGTCGAGCAGTTGGTCGCGAGGAAAGTTCCTGAACCAATAATAAAGCTGCTGCGCTGCACGCTTGCCGTCGATCCCGCTCGGCGGCCCGCGTCAGCTCGGGAGTTGATGGAAGCCCTGGAATCCTGCCGCCGCAAGTTGTCTAATCGTATCGGTGTTTACAAAATCGCCGCCTTGATCGCAGTCGTGGCGATTGTCGCGGCAGCGTTGTTTGTAAGCCGGCTGAATCGTCGAGAAATAACGTCGGCCTCCGCGCCGATAATTCCGGAAAAATCGAACGCAGTACCGCTGCAACCGACGGTTCCCGAGAAAAGCATCGCAGTACTGCCATTCCTCGATCTCAGTCAGGCAAAAGATCAGGAATATTTCTGCGATGGCATCAGCGAGGAGATCCTCGACGCACTGGCGAAGGTCGAGGGGCTGCGGGTGGTTGCTCGCACCTCATCGTTCTCATTCAAGGGCAGGAGCGTGGATGTGAGCGACGTTAGGAAAAAGCTAAACGTCGAGAATGTGCTTGAAGGAAGTTTGCGACGCGAGGGCAATCGCATTCGTATTACCGCGCAGTTGATTAACACGCGCAACGGCTTTCATCTTTGGTCGGAAACTTACGAACGTGAACTGCAAGGTGTATTTGCGCTGCAGGATGAAATAACTCGCTCAATTGTCGACGCGCTCAAGATCAAGCTCGCTGTTTCGCTTCCCGCCCACGAACAACGCAGCACGGAGGCCTACGATCTTTATCTGCAAGGCCTCTATTTCTCGAACAAAGGTAGCGAAGAGGATTTGCGGAAGGCGCTCGGTTTGTTTCAGCGGGCTCTCGACAAAGATCCGAAATTTTCGCGTGCCTGGACTGGGATCGCGAAAGTTTGGTTTTTTTTAGCGGACGTTTACGTAAAACCGCTCGAAGCTTACCCAGCATCAAAAGCGGCAGCGTTGAAGGCGATTGCGCTCGACGAGAAAGATGCTGAGGCACATTGCTACCTTGGCGAGGCGAAACGGGTCCTCGACTGGGACCTGGCGGGTGAGGATGCCGAGTTGAAACGCGCTCTGCAGCTCGATCCCAACTCAGCCCCAGCTCACTTCTTCTCGGCGCTGCTGCCCCTGTTCCGAGGCGAGCTGAAAGAAGGACTGCGGCTTGTGCTGGAAGCGAAGGCATTGGACCCCTTATCGCCCATCACCAGCTACGTTGCCACCGCCTCCTACCTGGCCAACGACCAAATCGACGAGGCAATTATCGAAGGCCAGCGGACGCTCCAGCTCGATCCAAATTACTTTTATCTGGATTCGAATCTTGCCGCCGCCTATCGCGAGAAGGGGGACTTCGCCGAAGCGATCGCACTTTACACCAAAGCCCAGGAGGCAACGCACTTCCCGAGCAGCGGCCTCGCCATTACCTACGCGCGGATGGGCCGGCAAATCGAGGCGCGGAATGTTCTCGCTCAGCTCATGCAAGAAAGGGAGAAGCGATACGTTTCGGCACATTCAATCGCGGCAGTTTACGTAGCGTTCGGCGAAAAAGACGAAGCGTTTCGCTGGCTCGAGCGCGCCTTTGCAGAACACTCTGGAATACTACAATGGATCGCGTTTCTTCCTGAATTTCGTGCCCTGCAACCCGACGCACGGTTCCCTCGTCTTTTGCGGCGAATCAGCGCTCCGCACAGCGCAATTTTGGGGATCACGGAGACAACTCTAGCAGAGACCACCGATCCAAACGCCCAGACTCACTTCACCCTCAAAATCGGCGTGAAGCCGCGACCAGGTACCCAAAATGGCGATGTTACGATCATCGTCTCCTTCTACGACCTAACTCGAGATAACAAGATGAAGCCAACTGATGCACGGACTGGTTACAATTGGCTTACATCTAGACGCGACTGGACGGATGCGAGTCCGAAGTTCCTCGCTGCGACTTACGTACGTCCGAAGACACATATGCCTGCCGCTGAAGAACGGCGATATGGCGGATTCATTGTCCGAGTGTATTTCGATGGCCAGTTACAGGATTCACGAGCGACTCCGCCAGAATTACTAACGCTCTTTCCTGTCGGTAATCAGCCTGTCGCTCCGCCGAATGCAGCCCCACCCTAGTCTCAAGCAGGTTCCAGCGTACCGTGACCGCCTAACCAACGGCCGCCGCTGACAAGTGTGTGTTTGGGTGGTGACCGAGCTGCCGCATTTAAACTGGCCGCGAGTTGTGGCCACGGTGCCACTCGAGAAAGACGCGATGGAGGGTCCCTTTCCGCTCGAGGACCTCGCGCTTGAGGATGCCACCGGAAACAACGTCGGAACGGTTAGCGCCGAGATTCCGGTTGGCCCAAAGTGGTGTGAGATTCGGCAAACAATATTCAATTGGACAACGCAGAAGTTTCCATTTGGGGTCAAGACCGCGCACGCTCTGAAAATTCGCGAGCCGCATGTCATCACGGTGACGGGCAAGGCATTTTATGATATTGGCCATGCGCCTGCCGATCATTCAAATCGAAGAAGCACGCCGACAGGTTACGCGGTGTGGGAAATTCATCCGGTGATGAAAATGGAAGTGATTCCATGAAATACTGGGGTTCATCGCTGACAAGCTCAGTGCAGCGGGTTTCTCCTGGGGCTATTGTGCCGTTGGCCCACAAGGCTGGCGCTGGATAGTCGATGCACATTGTGGCGATGGCCGCAGGTTCATTGTCGAATCCGACGAGCTTCTGACGGCATTTCTTGAATTGGAATCGCCGCTCCTGTGATTCGACGCGTTGCCGTTCTCTTTTTAGATCAGGGCAAAATCGAGCCGGCTAGCTCCATCGCATGATTTGTTTTTCGGCTTATTTTTTGAGGAAAGTATTCAATGCCTGTATTCCACGAGCCAAGCTCTCAGGGGTTACGGAATTTTCCGCGTCCCGCCCAACCTTGTAACCTGGAACCATCGACTCGACCACCTGCACTTTGTCCGCAACAACGTCATCGCCTTGAGCGAAGAAAAGGTTGGCGTTCTTTATGGCCGCGTCGGTGTCGGAGACCAGAATCTTCTTTACGGTCTTGTCCTTCAATTCTTTCTCTTGTTTCACTGCTTTCGGGAAGTCTGCTGCGATCGCAACCTCTGACCGGCTACGTTCGACGGCGAACTCTCGTAGTATCTGTTCGATCGCGCTCGCGCGATTCGGGCAAGGGTCGTTTCGATTACTGCGAACGTCTGCTAAAGCAGAACGAACATCCTGGGATGCTGTGTCGACTTGACTATCGTTTGGAATTCCGAGGTGCATCGCGGCTGTGTTAAGTCTGGTCTCGAGGTCTTCGTCCGTAAGTAGGGCCTTAAAGGCTTCGTCAGCGCATTGAGGAAGGTATCTATCCATCATAGTGCTTCTATTCTTTTTAGCTGCTCGTGGAGCTTTTCACAAAGAATGTCGTCATAGGGATTCATTTTCGATGAGTTTGCAAGTCGCGCCTCGATCTTTGCGATCTTTTGGCGGAGCGGCCTAATGCCGCCGGATCAAGGGAACATGGTTGCGGGGTAGCATGGTAGCAGGGACAGTCAGATGTTTTCCAAGCTTGGACGCACCCAATCACGCTTAAGGACGCGAATCGAGCGGCCTTTCGGCTTGTCCGGCGTTGTCCCTTTTGGTAAAAAGCGCTTCCCATGGCGCATTGTTACCCCTTCCTCGCGCCTTTGTCGCAACGCACGAGTGTCTCAAATCGAAGAAAGGGAAATTCCATCAACTCCTCGTTAGGCGCTAAACCCCATGTCGCTCGAAGCTGACATTGAAGATATTCAGAGCGGCCTTAAGGCGCCGAAAAAGGTCATCGTCTTCGTGGACGAGTTGAATAAATATGCACCCGAGGGTGCCAAAGGGTCGCCAATCCTTGATCAAGTCCTTGAGGTTTCCGAGCGTGGGCGCTCGCTCGGCATCGTTCTCTACGGGGCACAGCAATTCTTAAGTGCCGTGCATGACCGCGTGACCGGCAACTGCTCGACGACTTTACTAGGTCGCACAAACGCGTCCGAGATGGCGGAGCGCAGCTATCGGTTCCTTAACCGTGACATTAAGGCTGCCGCGACGCGTCTGGAGAAAGGGCAACTTATTTTGAATCATGCTGTCTTTCGCGAGCCGGTGAAGATTAAATTCCCGGCGATAACGTGCGACAGAAGACGCTTGGGTGAATGTTCTGCCATGATTCTTTAGAAAAGCGCCGCGATCCGCACCGGGCCGGATCGAGCAATATCCGCCGTGTCTTATGACCTCGCAATCATTCTCGATTGCGAGGCTTATCCAGCCCCGATCTAAACGAATACTAGGGGCCGCCTCAAGCGCGGTTATTTCGGTGCAGCGTGCGGAAGGTCAGCGGCCTGTGTTATTTGTCTGGCGTCTTAACATGTCCTGCGCTAGTGCCGCGCTGGCCACATCCATATTGCTCCCTCTGGCAATCGGAGTCCCATTCGCATCGGCTTCTACCCAGTGAGGTGGGAGATGGGTTCCAGCCCCTGGTATCAAAACGTAAAGTTTGACGTTTGCCCCAGCGGATGGCTTGAGGTTGAAGTCAACCCGTGCCCTACTTGCCGCCATTTGGATAGTGACATTGGATTTGACCTTACCGTTTTCGACGACGCTGATTTTATATATGCCAACCGGCAGCGCGCTGGAGGTGTAACTGCCATTGGCGTTGGTCAGGGTCGTAACCGGCGCACCCGTTTTGTCCTGTCGCTCGATGCGAACTTGAGCACCTTGGAGGGGCCGGCCATCGACCCCGCGAACCTGTCCCTCAATGCCGGAAGCTTGTGCCGGAGTGCTTGGAGCGAAAGCGAATGCGGCTGCAGCGAGAAAGCTACTAACAACAGTTCGGTATAGCATAGTAAACAAAGGTATCCAAAACTAGTAGGTCACGCAAATTCTATTTGTTCGCGCATGACGAACCGCTTTAGATTGAGGAACGACGGGAAAAAGCGGCAAACGCGAATATGAGGCAACAGGGTAGGGGCGGCGGAGAATGCCGGCGGAGGGGATCGAACCCACACGATCTTGCGATCACTGGATTTTGAGTCCAGCGCGTCTGCCAGTTCCGCCACGCCGGCGGGAAGAGATCAAGCTACAAAATAGAAACGGGAGCTCAAGCGCGAGTAGATGACCTCGTCGCTTGATCAAAGCGCCCTCACCTCATTCCGTACGTGTTTAGCGCCAACGGCGCGGTGTCAAAACAGCCTGGGGCATCGCCGCAGGACATTGATTGCATTCTAGACGAGCGCTGAAAACGAATTCCTAGGGCGGTGTCCTAGGCTAGAATGAATGCCGCGCCTTTGGCGCTAGGCACGTGCTTCCCTTTTTTTCATGCAACCAACTACCGGAGCGGGAATTTCGATTTAAGCCGTCAGATCCTTTCGAAAACGAAATTCGACGATTGAACACCACGGGGCGGTCCAAAAATTTCCCGCAAAATAATCGCTGTGCGCGCCGCGTCCGGGGAACGCAAAGCTTGTTTCCAAATTGTGTCGGCCGATGCGCGGACGCTCGGCTGATCATCTGTTTGCGCGATGGACATCTTCGTCCCCGCAGGAGTTTGCGCTTGTTCAATCCACGTACCCGGCTCGTTAGCCTCGGCCGGAACAGGTGGCGGAACGACGATGCGCCTGCTTTCAGGCGGCGCGGCTTTTGCGGGTTGCTGCAACACCACGATCTCCTTGGCCTGTTCCTTCCAGGTACGGAATACCGGTTTGGCGAAGGGCCGCATTGATGCCGGCGGCTGGACCGGCGCAAGTGGCCGCGGTGGAATTTGTGCGCGCGGCAGTGCTTTCGGCGGTGGCGCTGCTCCCGCCGGCTGGCCCAGCGCTTCCAGGAATTCCCGGACGCGCTCTTCGTCGGTTTTCGGTCGCGTTCGCTGAATGGGCTGTGGAATTCCCGGCTGCGGTGGCGGACGCTGCGGAGGTTGACCTCGTCGTTGCGATTGTTTCTTCGATTCCTCGGAGATGCGCGAAACCAACCGCGAGATACCGATGATCGCGGCGATGATGATGAAAATGATGTTTTGATCCCAGTGCATGTCGCGTTAAATCGTTAAATCATGGAATGGAAATCCGTTTTAACTTTGTAACATTTTTGACGAATCACGATGCCGCAGGCGGCTTATCAGTCCCGGCAATCGATTCGCGCATCGAAGTATCGGCCTGCACGTTTTTCATCCGCACGTAATCCATTATGCCAAGATTGCCGGAGCGAAACGCATCCGCCATCGCCTGGGGAACGAGCGACTCCGCCTCGACAACTTTCGCGCGCATTTCCTGCGTCTTCGCCCGCATCTCCTGCTCCACCGCGACCGCGGCGGCGCGTCGCACTTCCGCCTTCGCCTGGGCGATGCGCTTGTCCGCGTCCGCCTGTTCGCTTTGCAATTTCGCGCCGATGTTGTCGCCCACATCAACATCTGCGATATCGATCGATAAAATTTCGAAGGCGGTGTTGCTGTCCAGTCCCTTTGCCAGCACCGCCTTGGAAATACGGTCCGGATTTTCCAGCACATCCTTGTAAGAATCGGCTGAGCCTTCCCCGACTCGCGCAATGATCGTTTCCTCCGTCGCGCCACCGACAAAGCGATCCAAATGCGAGCGCACCGTCACGCGCGCTTTTACTTTCGCGCCAATGCCGTCCTTGGCCACGCCGTCAATGGTGGTGCGGCCCATCGACGGGTTGGGCACATCGATCACTTTGGGATTGATACTGGTGCGCACCGCTTCCAGCACCGTTTTGCCGGTGCCCTTGGTCGCGAGGTCGATGGCGCAGGCGCGATTGAAATCGAGCGCGATGCCGGCCTTGTCCGCCGCGATCAGCGCGAGGATTACCTGGCCCACATCTCCCCCCGCCAGGTAATGCGCTTCCAATGGGTCGCTGGGAATTTCGATTCCGGCTTTTACGGCAGTGATTCGATTGTCGACAATCATTCCAACGGGGACGCGACGTAGACGCATTCCGACCATTTTGCCGATGCTGACGGGCGCATTGGCGATCCGCGCGCGCAACCAAAGGCCGAAAAAATTGAAGAGAATAACAACGAAAATAAAGGCGATGACAGCGACGACGGCGAAGCCGACGAGATAAAGCGATTCCATGGCGGGCAACTTATTCGTTAGAAGGCATTTCGAAAAGGCTAATCACGACGAAGACTTAGGATGCAAAGTTCGAAGATTTCACGCATTCTTTGG
>Ga0209577_10005393_pt1 | contig 11926 bp, 8 predicted proteins | sample GraSoiAngelo_109_FD_185874 | JGI IMG/M metagenome (GOLD analysis project Ga0209577, IMG submission 185874) | Grasslands soil microbial communities from the Angelo Coastal Reserve, California, USA - 14_0903_12_20cm (SPAdes) (version 2) | ecosystem: Environmental > Terrestrial > Soil > Grasslands ... | reverse complement strand
GTTATAATCGTGAAGCGATGCCACGGGCGAGTCTGCGCACCTTTTACATTTTTTTCTCCATGGTCGCCCTCGCTTCGAGTCAGACTCTGGCGCCCAAGCCGCTCCCAAAGGAGCCGCTGGAAAAATATGATAACCCGCCGCCGTCAGCGCCGGCGGTGGTTGTTTCGCCAGCGTTGATTTCTCAGTTCGGTCCCTACACGAGCTATCAAGTCAACGTCGTAAATGGGAATAATATTGTTGGTGATGCTGCAAATGAGCCATCGATTTGCGTCGACCCGACCAACAGAAATAAGATGAGTATCGGTTGGCGGCAGTTCGACAGCGTCGCGTCGAATTTTCGCCAGGCGGGTTTTGCGTACACGGCAAATGGGGGCAGGACCTGGATTTCTCCCGGCGTTCTGCAACGCAATGTTTTTCGCAGCGATCCGGTGCTGAATTCGGATGGCGCCGGCCATTTTTTTTACCTCAGTCTTCTCCAGAACTTTTTCGACGATTTGTGGCGATCACTCAATGGCGGTCAATCATGGGCGAATGTCGGGGCAGCAGATGGCGGGGATAAAGAGTGGTTTACCATCGATAACACTAACAGCCCGGGACACGGATTTCAGTACCAAGCCTGGAGTACCGATGGAAATAATTATGGAGGCAGACAATTCAGTCGATCCGTTAACGGCGGATTGACCTGGATGAATCCGATCAATATTCCGCACTCTCCTGCATGGGGTACATTGGATGTCGATTCCAGTGGCAACCTTTTTATTGGCGGTGTAAACCTGAACACCGGTCAGATTTGGTGTGTTCGTTCCACTAACGCAAAGAACGGCGGCGTTATCCCGACCTTCGACCAAAGCACACCAATCAACCTTGGTGGCAATATCGTTTCGGGGGAGCCGATTAACCCGGAAGGATTAGTCGGTCAGGTTTTTCTGGCGGCAGATCGTTCCGGCACGACTACAAACAACAATGTTTACATCCTGGCGAGCGTTCAGCCGATCGGCTTTAATAACGGCAGTGACGTAATGTTTGTGCGAAGCACAAACGGAGGCCAAACCTTCAGCGCGCCGCGTCGGATCAATGACGACCCCATAAATCACGCTAAGTGGCACTGGTTCGGCGCACTTTCGGTGGCGCCTGACGGGCGAATCGATGCAGTCTGGCTGGATACGCGCAATGCTGCGAACAATACTAACTCGCAGCTCTTCTATTCGTACAGCCTCGACGGCGGTAATACATGGTCGCTGAATGTCGCAATCAGCAACTCGTTTAACCCGTTTGTCGGTTATCCAAACCAGAACAAGCTTGGCGATTATATTACAATCGTCTCGGATAACGCAGGTGCCAATGTGGCGTATGCGGCGACATTCAATGGTGAAGAAGACATCTATTATGTTCGGCTCACTCGGAAAGTTTGGAACCTGACTACGACCGCCGATTTTAACGGCGACACCAAGCCTGATTATGTGCTTTACAATGCGGACACCCGTCAGACGGCCATATGGTACATGGACAACAACGTCTTTGTTAGCGGCGCGTGGGGCCCAACTCTTCCACTCAATTGGGAGTTGAAAGATGTGGCGGATTTTAACAGCGATAGCCAGTCGGATTACGCCTTGTTCTCTCCGAATGGAGGCTACACAGCGATCTGGTATATGTCAGGACCAACGCTTGTTGGTGGTGCGTCGGGGCCGAGGCTTCCAGGCAGCTGGGAATTGGTGGCTACAGCCGATTTTAATGGGGACAACAAACCGGATTACGTGATTTACAACGGCATTACACGCCAAACAGCGATCTGGTACCTGGATAATAACCTCTTGATTGGCGGTGACGTCGGCCCAACCCTTCCCAGTGGCTGGACACTGGTGGGTGTAGCGGATTTTGATGGCGATGGCCACGCAGATTATGCGTTATTCCATCCCAGTTCAGGCCAAACAGCGATTTTCTATTTATCGGGAACAACCCTTACCGGCGCCGCTTGGGGGCCGACTCTTCCGGGCAGCTGGGCGTTGGTCGCCACCGCGGACTTTAACGGTGATGGCAAGCCGGACTATGTGCTTTACAACAGCAGCACACGCCAAACAGCGATCTGGTATTTGAACAACAACGTTCTAGTCAGCGGTGCGATAGGCCCAACGTTGCCGTCTGGCTGAAGCCTTATCGCGTGGCAGCGTGGCGTTTTAACGAAAGGTCACACTGTTTTGGATCCCAACCCGGGTGCTGTGCCATTTTTCTCCAGCGCTACAGCCAGAACTTCATCAACGTTTTCGACCGGGACGAATTTCAGTTTTTGCTTCGCTTCCTCAGGAACATCGACGAGATCTTTTTCGTTGAGCTTCGGGATAATGACCGTCGAAATCCCAGCGCGCATCGCCGCGAGGCTCTTTTCTTTCAGACCGCCAATTGGCAACACCAGCCCGCGCAGAGTGATTTCACCGGTCATCGCGACATCCGGTCGCACCGGCGTATTGCTGAAGAGCGAAGCGAGCGCGGTAAACATTGCGACGCCGGCAGAAGGTCCATCTTTCGGCACAGCGCCAGCAGGAACATGCACGTGCACGTCGATGTTGCGGAAATCTTCCGCTTTGGCGCCGATTTCGCTGTTGCGACTACGCACGAGACTGAATGCCGCCTGGACCGATTCTTTCATCACTTCACCAATATGTCCGGTGAGGGTGACATTACCTTTGCCCGGATAACGTGTCGCTTCGATGTGTAACACTTCGCCGCCGGCAGGCGTGTAAGCCAGACCAGTGACAACGCCCGGCTTGCTCGTTTTCAGTTTGGTTTCGCGCACGTATTTCGCCGGACCGAGCATTTCGACCACTAATTCGGGTGTAATCGTGGCGTGCTCCGTTTTTCCGCGAGCCACCTGCGACGCAATTCCACGACAAACAGACGCAATCTGTCGCTCTAGCTCGCGGACACCTGCTTCGTGTGTGTAATCATTGATGATGCGGCGAATCGCCCCATCTTGCCAGTCGATCTGCTCGGGTTTGAGTCCGTTTTCCTCCAACTGCCGTCTGATCAGATATCGCCTGGCGATCTCGAGTTTTTCGCGCTCGGTGTATCCAGGCAGTGAAATTACTTCAATTCGATCACGCAACGGTTCGGGAACACCGTCGATGTAATTCGCCGTCCCGATGAAAATTACCTGTGACAGATCGAACGGCACATCGAGGTAACGATCAACGAACGCGTTGTTTTGTCGTGGATCGAGCACTTCGAGCAACGCGCTGGCAGGATCGCCCCGAAAATCCGCACCGATCTTGTCGATCTCATCGAGCATGAAGACAGGATTGCGCGTACCGCACCGGCGCAGTTCCTGGATGATACGGCCAGGCATCGAGCCGATGTATGTGCGGCGGTGTCCGCGAATTTCCGCTTCATCTCGCATCCCGCCGAGGCTGATTCGGACAAATTTGCGGCCCAGTGCATCGGCGATCGATTGGCCAAGACTCGTTTTGCCCACGCCAGGCGGACCAAGAAAACAAAGGATTGCACCGTGCCCCTGCGGATTAAGTTTGCGCACTGCCAGATATTCAATCAGCCGTTTCTTTACCTTTTCGAGATCGTAGTGATCGCGATCCAGAATCTTCTGTGCCTGATCGAGATCGAGGTTGTCCTCGCTCAATTTATTCCACGGCAAATCGGCGATGATTTCGATATAACTGACAATGACCGAAAATTCCGGGCTGGCCGGAGGAATGAAATCGAGCCGCTTCAATTCGCGCTCGGCCTGCTTCATCACTTCTTCGGGCGGTTTCGCTTCCTCCAAGCGTGCACGTAATTGCTGGGCCTGTTCCTCGCCACCGCCTTCGGCTTCGCCCAGCTCGCGCTGGATTGCCTTGATTTGCGACCGCAGATAGGCGCGTCGTTGCGCGTCAGAAAACTGCGAGGCCACATCTTTTTGCAGTTTTTGTTGGATCTCAGCGATCTCGAGCTGCGCGGAGATCTGTTTCTGTATGGCCTTTACGCGTTTTTCGACGTCGAATTCCTCGAGAAGCGTCTGCTTTTGCCCGACATCCACGTTTAGATTTGGCGCAAGAAAATCAGCAAGCTGTTCGGGACTTTCGATGTTTAAAATCGTCAGGCGCGCCTGTTCGGGCGCATCCGGCGCGAGTTCGAACAATCTCGCAGCGGAATCGCGCAAGTTCCTGAATGTGGCTTCCCACTCCTTGCTTGCTGGCGGCAAGATCGATTCGGATAAATCGATTTCGGCGCGAAGAAAAGGCGAGGTCGCGACAACTCGGCGGAGGTTAAATCGTCGTAATCCTTGAACGATGACAAGCACATTGTCCTCGGTCTGGCGCAAAAGCTTGAGCACGAGCGCGGCTGTGCCAACGGTGTAGAGGTCTTGTGGCGCCGGATCTTCCTTTGCCTCATCACGTTGCGTCAGCAGCCCGATCACTTTCGTCCGCGGCAGTGTGTCATCGAGCAGCTTAAGCGACGCGGCGCGCTGGATGTTAAGCGGGATGATCGTTCCCGGAAAAATGACAAGGCCGCGCACTGGCAGGATCGATAATTCCTCCGGAATCCGCGGCATTCCGCTTTGGTCTATGGCTGCGGGAATGGTACCTTCGCCCGCCGTCTTCGCTTCGGCGCCCACCTGCAAAGTGCTGAGTTCCTTTCCGCTCATGACTCTTTCAACAGCAGTGAAATCCAGAGTAATCCGTTGCGCTGTTCGGCATGCGCCTTTTCGATTTCAACCTCGGCAGGCAACGGCACTTCGCGCATGAACGGGCCGTAGTCGATTTCCATGGCCAGCAGTTGCAGGGCGCATCCCTCATCGTCAGTCGGCTCCGGCAGCTCGCGTGTGCCGCGAATCACCACACGTCGCGGTTCGACGGTCAAATCGATGAGCGCTCGATCAACTCCAGCCAGATCGACACAGATGCGAATGGATTTTTCGCACCGATACGCGTTGATTGCCGGCTCCCACGCGTGCGAGGTAAACCCGGAAAATTGCAAACGCGACAGTTCGGATGTCAGGTCCTGCAACGCGCCATGCAACCAGCGCAACTTCATGTTTCGGATTGGATCCATTGGAAACTAAACCTCCACTGGTATGCTTCGTTTTCAACCTGTAGCCGTCGCCCTCCGGGCGACGCGACGAGGGCCCTCCTTCGCGCACGTGCGCTGCGCTTCGCATAGCGAGGCGGCTACAGCAGACGCCCTTCCTGGATTACGTGATCGGGATTTTCTTCCGGCGAGACTGCGCTCCTGGGCGCTTCGGAAGAGTCAATCGCAACACACCTTTTTTAAACTCAGCTTTCGCTTTCGATTCGTCCACTTCCGCCGGCAATTCGATGGCGCGTTGAAATGAGCCGTAGCTGCGCTCCATGCGATATTGCCCTTTCTCCTTTTGTTCGCGCTCGTATTTCTTCTCACCTTTAATAGTGAGCATGCCGTCCTCGACGCTCACATCAATGTCCTTGGCCTCCACTCCCGGGATCTCCGCCGACACTTTGATTTCTTTTCCGTCTCCGTGACATCGACTTGTGGCCAGAAACCAGCGGCCATTTCATGGCGCGGCGCCAACCACGGTTCGCCCCAGAAATCGTCAAACACACGGTTGATTTGATTTCGCAGATAATTAAACGAATCCGGCGCGCGCTCGGCCAATGAACCTTCCTCGCTTCTTCTCCATGGAACAATTGCCATAGTAAACTCCTTTCTTTTTTAGAAATATGACGCCCGGAAAGGTGCGTTCACGTGTTTCTTTTTTGTGCAGTCGTCGCTCTGTCGGCGACGTGAGGATCTGTGGTCAAAACAAATCTGCGTTGCACTTCCCGCAGCGAAGCGGCTAGAGATTCATTTCGTTTTCCCCGGTCCCCATAGAGCCCGGCCGGGTTTCGCGCCGGTGTGCTCACCATCTTTGAGCACTTGCACGCCATTCACAAAAACATCCTTCATGCCTACCGCATATTGATGCGGTTTCTCATACGTGGCGCGATCGGCAATCGTCGCCGGATCGAACACCACCGCATCGGCAAACATCCCTTCTTTGAGAAAACCGCGATGATCGAGCCCCAGATTTGTGGCGGGTAACCCGCTGAGCCGTCGAATCGCTTCCTTCATTGGAATCACTTTTTCGTCACGCAAATATTTGCCGAGGACGCGCGCAAAATTTCCGTAAGCGCGCGGATGCGGATTTGATTTCAGGAAAACACCCTCAGGTGCCTGCGAAGCTTCATCGGAACCGAATGAAATCCACGGCTTCGTGAGTTCCTTCTTCACGTTGTCTTCCGAGATAATGAAATAAAGTGCGCCGATGCGCGATTCATCCTCAGCGATCAAATCCATCGCCGTGTCGATGGGATCTTTCCCACGCATCTTTGCCACTTCGGCCAGTGTCTTCCCGGTAAGCGGCTTCAGCTTTTCCGATTTGAATTCCACCAGCAGGATGTGCTCCGGGCCTCCGGCATCGAGATACAGGTTCTCCCATGCGCCCGTCGGTTTTTGAACCTCTGCCTTAATTTTTTCGCGCGTCGCCGGATCGCGCAGCCGTTTGAATAGTGCAGGGTAACCACCGTCTTCCGTCCACGGCGGAAGCGATGCGTCGAGACCGGTTCCCCCTGCAGTGTACGTGTACATATCGGCGGTGATTTTCAGTCCTTCCTTCTGTGCTGCCTCGATTCGCGAAAGCAGATCGTCGATCTTCGGCCAGTTTTGCCGGCCCGATGCTTTGATGTGATAAACTTCCGCGGGGATTTTTGCCTCGCGGCTGATGCGAATTAATTCATCCAGCGCTTCGAGCAGCCGACTACCCTCGCTGCGCATATGCGAGATGTATTTGCCCTGATATTTCGCGGCGATCTTGCACAACTCGATCAGCTCCTCGGTCTTGGCGTAAAACGCAGGCGGATAGATTAACGAAGTGCCAATCCCCAGTGCGCCTGCTTCCATTTCCTTTCGCACCAGCTCACGCATCTGGTCGAGTTGTTCGGCCGTCGGCGGTTTATCATCAAAACCGATCACGTACTCACGAATCGTAGTCGCACCTATGAACGACGCCACGTTGCACGATACGCCGCGTTTTTCCAGATACTGCAAATACTCCGCGAGCGTATTCCATTTGATGTCGTATTTGATGTCGGTCTGCTGACGAAGCATATGTTCGCGTACCCGATCGTTGAGTGGCCCCATCGATTCGCCTTCGCCCATAATCTCAGTCGTCACGCCCTGCCGGATCTCACTCTGTGATCGGCCGTCCTGAATCAGCGAGGCGACGGACCAGGAAAGCATATTGATAAACCCGGGCGCCACGGTGAGTCCCTTCGCGTCAATAATTGTTTTTGCCTTTGCTGTTTTGAAATCACCAATTCCCACGATCCGATCGCCGCGAATTGCGACATCGACTTGTTTCGGCTCGGCACCGGTGCCGTCGTAAACCGTGCCGTCTTTGATGATAACGTCAAAATCTGCTGGCGCTGGTGCTGAGAATCCACCCTGGGCAAACATCGTAAACGCTGTCACGAACACAGTGAGCCAAAAGAAGTTTCGCTTCGTCATGTCGCTCGACAGTATCGAGGACCGATTGCGACGCAAAGGACCCCTGCAAGTTTAATGCTGGCCTGTGATTTTCAAGGCACTCTGCGATGCGTATTAGCAATGCTTTGACAACGGTGAGCAGCGTCGACGCCAGATGTCACGCACGACCGATTCAGTCACATGATGCGAATCGTACAGAAAGGCTTGCTGTAGAAACCGTGATATACCGGAAGTCCAGCAGGTCGGACGAAGTCGACGCAAAGCACTCGTGGAAGTTCGTTGAAAGGGGTGGCCAGTCTGATGGGCACCAAGGCGTCCCGCCATACCGACATCCCTTGTTAGCTCCCACGCGTGAAACAAAGCGCGGCTTTGAGAGGAAAAAAGGGAAATCAATGAAAGGGAACATCTAATGAAAACGATAACAGAATCCAAATTTGGGCATCGCAATCGAGCATTTTTGCTGTCAGTTCTCTGCGCGGGCGTCATTGCAACTTTCATGGGCGGATGCGCGGAGGGTCCTTACGTAACAGCGTATGATGGCGGCTATTATTATCCGACAGCATACTACACGCCCGGTTACGACTATTACGCCTATCCGGCGTCCTACTATGAATACAGGCCGACGTACGAGAGGACTACAGTACGCTCCGGCACCCGCTATAACGACGCTTACGGTCCACGCTATTACGGCAGCACCGTTTACGGGGACTGGTATTAATTGCGACGCGAGCTCGGATAACGCATCGGCGCCATCCGCCATTGCGGATGCGTCGATGCGTACAAGCATGTGACAAAGGAACGAAAATTTTCAAGAGTGTCGTAGCCACGGCACTGTCCGCTGTCACCGAAGATAACCACTTCAGCGAATCAAAGCGTCGTACCGGTGTCGCCACGAAATTTATTTTAATTTGGCTTTGTTTGTTTGCGCGGCTGTCATTAAATGAGCGAATGAACACGTCGCCGACAGCGATTAAGAATACATCTCGGGCAATACCAACCATGCTCTCGCTGTTGTGCGCGAGCCTGCTTACGGTTTCGCTCGCCGGATGTGCTGATACATACTCTTATTCGGCACCCGAGGCCCGGTACGATACTTACCACGCGCCGTACTATTATCCGTACTATCCATGGTACAGTTATTATGGGGGCGCGTACTACGGAGAGTGAGCCTTGCCTAAACGCGCAACCCGTGGGGTGACGCGAAAGGGTTTTCAGGGCTCTTCGTAGAAGCGGGAAAGCGACGAGTGAACGGGTCGCAGCGCTCGCCATACTAAGGCACAACCGTCAGCGTGAGATCGTTATCGTCGCCGCCTTCATAGCTGACTTGATAGGCGTTGCCGTTGCTGGTGAAGATCGAGCCGTCGCGAAGGTTGCTGAACGTGCCGGCGATCGGAGTAGCTGAAATGTTATTGATGATGGTGAAGACCGTGCCGTTGTTCGTTAGTAAAGCTGGCGTTGTCCGCAGTCGCCTGGCCTTTGAAGACAATTGTTCCGTTGGCGGCAGTCACAAAATTCGGCGGCGATCCGGAATTGTTCGTGACGCCGAAGCCGTCGAATTCCAATGCAAGTAACCCGGAGTTCGACGGAGGAGCGACAGTGAAGGTGAATGAGTCCCCGCCGGTGTCGAAGACAATGCCGTCCACCGCTGTGTTGGCCGAGAGAAAGACGCTGATTATACTACACATGGCAAACGTAGCCGCATCCGAAGGACCGTTAGGGATCGTTTGAGGAGTCCAGTTTCCGGCTCTGTTCCAATTGCCGGAGTTCGGGCTGGTTTTCCACGTAGCACTGCCTGCAAAGCCAGTGCCTTGCGAGGAAATGACGAGCAGCAGCACTGCCGAAGTCAGCACCACTAGGCGCGCACGTAACAAGGGCGCTTTGACGATCGATGAACCAATGTTCGTGCTGGTTTTCATTTTTTTTGCCAGTCAGGTTTGTAGCTGAATCTGACGAGCTAAGGCACAACCGTCAGCGTGAGATCGTTACCGTCACCGCCTTCATAGCTCGCTTGATAGTTATTGCCGTTGCTGGCGAAGGTAGAACCATCGGGGAGGTTACTGAATGTGCCCGCGATTGGATTAGCCGAGATGTTGCTAATCACAATGAAAACTGAGCCGAGCGGAAGCGGACCATTGGCAACGTCTCTAAAAGAAAATTGCGCGCCGCTGTTAATCGTGACGCCATGGGCGATAACGCCATCGGCGTTGCGTGTATCGCTACTCAACTCAAATTTATATGTTCCGTCGGATTTGAACGTCAATTTCCTCTCGATGATGAGCGTACCGCGGGTGTTCGCGCTCTTGCCGGGAGACAAAATCGCTCCCCGACCGGTTCCGTCTCCAAGAATTACATTGCCGGCGATTATGCCTCTGCCGCCGAGTCTGCCGAAGTTCACCTGCACTGGATCGCTACCCGTCCCGGAACCGCTCTCATTGTTAACGACAAGTTCGCCGCCGCTGATTGTAGTACCGCCGGTGTAGGCATTTGAATTGAGGAGAACTAGCGTGCCAGTCCCAACTTTGGTCAGCGAACCCGCGCCAAATTGTCCGGCGTCCTGAATCAACCCGGAAAAGTTTGTGCTCCGGTTGTTGCTGCCCACGGTCAGATTGCGGGCTCCGAGGAATACAAGCCCGCTTCCCTGGATCGAGCCGATGGACACACCCGGAGCATTATGGCTGCGAATATTCAAGAAGCCGTTGCCGAAAACCTTCACGCGCGCCTGGCCGCCACTGGAATCACCAGAAAACTGAATGCTTCCTCCTCCGTCTCCGTTCGAACCGCCATTCGCGATAAGCGTGGCATTGGCCGCGGTGGAAGCTTGGGCGAATCCGACCCCACCACCTGCGCCGCCTTCCTGCCCAGGCGAGCATATGAAGGTGCCATTGCCTGCGCTCGAAGTGCCAATAAAACCCGTGCCCCCCGGCGCCCCGTCGGTAGTGTCGGCACCGGCGTTGGTAAAGGTGCCATTGCCCGCGTCGGAAGTGTCGGCGAACCCCACGCCGCCGGCGCACGGTTCGCAATTCACCGTGCCGCCGCCGGTGGAAAAAGTGCCATTGGCCGCGGTGGAAGAGTCAGAAAAGGAGATTCGACCGCCGGTAAAAAAAGCGCCATTGCCCGCGGTCGAGTTTCCAAAGAAGCGGATAAATGTGAACCCGCCCTGGTTGAAGAAACCAGCATTGCCTGCGGTCGAGTTATCGTAGAATTCCACACCGCCACCACCTTGACCGCCGCCCGGACCAATGATGTTCCGAAAACCCGCATTGCCCGCGCTGGTACTGTCGAAGAATTGTGTGATGCCACCCTCGGAGTCGCTGGACGGGGGGCCGTTGTTAGTGAACTCAGTCAGATTTCCCGCTGTCGCGCTGTTTCTGAATTGTATCGTTCCACGCGTGCCGGTGATATCGGCCGTTGTCCCAAAATTCTCCGCGATCCCTGAATTATTCACGATCCCCGCGCCGCTGACGGTCAACGTCAATGTGGGACCGGCGATGATCGTGAACGCACTCGCGCCGGCGTTAAACACGATGCCGTTCACCTCCGTGTTGGCCGAGAGGGAGACGCTCGTTGTGTTGGAGGTGGCAAACGTCGCCGTATCCGACGGCGCGTTAGGAATCGTTTGAGGCGTCCAGTTCGTCGCAGTATTCCAATCACCGGAGGCGGGGTTCGCCTTCCACGTGGCGCTCCCCGCATGACCGGTTTGAATCCCAAGCATCAGAATAAAAGCCGGCAGCAGTCCGGCGCCGAATGGTACAAGAAGCCTTTTCACAGCAGATATCCTCCAAAAAGCCGAAGCCTCTCTCGACAAGGCCGACGCGGATTCACCCCGATGAAGAGGGTCGGGATTATCTACTGGGGTTGCGGGTAAACGCAGGGTGCCCTCGCAGCCGCAATAATGTCAAGCCTATTTATGCTCGATGCGTACCCATAGACTGAGTTACGCAACGAATATTTGCCTAACGTTGGTTGGAATTGAGCGCTGCGTGATCCGCTTTTATTTTTCTGTTTCCTTCAGCAGTTTCACCAACTCATCTTTCCACAACCAACGACTGACGAGCCGCGCGGATTTATCATGTCGAATAAGGCTAGGGCACAACCGTCAACGTGAGATCATTGCCGTCGCCGCCTTCGTAGCTGACTTGATAGGCGTTGCCGTTGGTGCTGAAAGTCGAGCCGTCGGGAAGATTGCTAAACGTGCCAGCGATCGGAGTGGCTGAAGTGTTATTAATGATGGTGAAAGCTGTGCCGATTGGAAGAGTGCCGTTGCCGATATCCGCAAAGTCAAATTGGGCACCGGCGTTGATAGTTACGCCCTCTGATATTACTGAATCAGCGCTGGCGTTCCTAGTATTCAGCTGCACCTGGTAAATACCGTCGGAGTTGAATGTAAGCGCCCGCTTGATCTGAAGAGTGCCGGGATTACGACCGTCTGGACCTGGTG
>Ga0209577_10005392_pt1 | contig 11927 bp, 7 predicted proteins | sample GraSoiAngelo_109_FD_185874 | JGI IMG/M metagenome (GOLD analysis project Ga0209577, IMG submission 185874) | Grasslands soil microbial communities from the Angelo Coastal Reserve, California, USA - 14_0903_12_20cm (SPAdes) (version 2) | ecosystem: Environmental > Terrestrial > Soil > Grasslands ... | reverse complement strand
AACTATCCTGTCGGCAGAGCAAATTCATCCCGGCGACCGTCAGCGAGTCCTGGAAGTAGTCAACAAGGCGCATCTTACCGGCCAGCCGCAGAGACTTGAGTACCGCATCCGCCACAAGGACCAATCCTGGCGCTACCTGGAATCAACCGTCAGCGCCATCCGAAACTCAAAAGGCACGACGGAAAAGCTAGTTATTGTTAATCGCGACATCACCGAGCGGAAACGCGCCGAGGACATGCTGGCCCACAGTGCGTTCCACGATGCCCTGACCGACCTGCCCAATCGCGCTCTCTTTCTCGATCGCTTGCAGCACGCCTTGACCTTCTCCAAGCGACGCCCCAGTTACAAATTCGCCGTCTTGCTCATTGATGTTGACGAATTCAAAGTCTTCAATGACAGCCTGGGCCACGCCGTGGGGGATGAACTGCTGGTTCAAATCGGCCAGCGACTAACGCGTTCTTTGCGAGAAGCTGACATGGTTTCTCGCGGGGGCGCGCCTCACGAATCCGATTCCGGCACCAGTAATAACAGTTTGGCCAGACTGGGAGGCGACGAGTTCACAGTCCTGCTTGACGACATTCAGGACCCCAGCGACGCCATACGCGTTGCCGAGCGTATTCAAAAAGCTTTGGCCACTCCCTTCACGATAAATAGTCAAGAAATAGTGCTCTCGGCCAGCATTGGCATGGCTTTGAGTAACTCGACCCGCACACAGGCAGAAGATCTGCTCCGCGACGCTGACATCGCGATGTATCGCGCCAAGCGCCGAGGCAAAGCATGTTGTGAAGTCTTTGATAGCGACATGCATACCAGTGCCGTCAAACGGCTGAAGCTGGAAACCGACTTACGCCGAGCCCTGACGCGCGGAGAATTCCGGGTTTACTACCAGCCGGTCGTCTCACTCCAGACTGGGAAAATTACCGGCTTTGAGGCGCTAAGTCGCTGGTGCCGTCCCGACGGGTTGGTCCCTCCTGGAGAGTTCATTGCTCTTGCGGATGAAACCGGACTAATAATTCCGATGAATAGAGCGCTCATGCTGGAAGCCTGCCAGCAGCTTCGCGCGTGGCAATCGCAATTTCCCTCTCAGCCGCCGCTTACCATGAGCGTGAATGTCACCCCCAGACAGTTCGCGCAGCCAGAACTCGCCCGTGAAATAGGCGCAATTCTGGAGAAAAGCGCCCTTGATCCCGGCTGTCTGCAGTTGGAGATTCTGGAAACCATCGCCATGCAGGAGGCAGAAACCGCGGCCAACAAGCTCGCGCAGTTAAAGGAACTGGGTGTTCGACTCAGCATCGATGACTTCGGCACTGGCTATTCAAGCCTGAGTCGCTTGCAGAAGCTTCCCATCGACACCCTGAAAATTGACCGCTCCTTCATCTCTAACATAGACACCGACGCGGAAACCCGGGAGATCGTGCGCATCATTATCATGCTTGCTCATAATCTAGGCCTGAAGGTTGTGGCCGAGGGCACAGAAACACGCGAGCACGTAGACTCGCTCAAACTACTCAATTGCGAATCAGCGCAAGGGTACTTCTTCGCGAAACCGGTGGATCAAAAAGATATTTTGAAATTACTGGCCACCAGTCACAGCCGAGAGGCCAATGTATTTGCCCCGCTGTGACGTCAGTGAAACCCCGAGTGGAGATCGATAATTAAACGGAGGCGCCCCGCTCGTCGCGCTTTTGGCCACGGGTGGGCGGGGGCGAGCAATCATCCCGATAGCTTCACCTTTGTTTTCCCGAGCGAACGGGGTATCCAGAGATCGTTCGCATCGAGAGCAGCCCGCGGGTGGCCCTGGTCGGCGCAAGCTAGGCCGCTGGATTGATTGGGCGCTCTCGCATCCCGCGCGGGGCGGGATGTTCGCATAGAAGAATCATGGTCGCGGTTTGGGCCGAATCGATGGTTGGTGGAACGAGTTCCACCGCAGAGTGATTGAGCGTGAGATTTCCAGAGTCTTGGTCCTCAACCTCTCTGGCAAAGCGGCGGTGCTCATCGCGCTGCCCCGGATAACTATGCCCTTGACAAAGCCTTCGCTCTTATCGAGGGGCACCCCGCCAGATCATAATGTGCGCCTAATTTCTCGCTCCCGCAGCCATGTGAAGATAACCGGGGTGACGATCAGGACGTGCAAGAGGGAACTCACCATGCCACCCAAGACCGGTGTGGCCAACGGCTTCATGACCTCTGCCCCAGTTCGGGCTGACCACATGATGGGCAGGAGACCCGCGACGATGGTGGACACTGTCATCACCTTGGGTCTCAACCGCAAAAGTGCTCCCTCGATTACGGCTTCTCGCAAGCCTGCGACCGTCAGCGTCCCTTCGGCGGCTCTCTTTCGAGCCACTGCCTCCTCCAGATATATCACCATCACAACGCCAGTCTGTACAGCGGTTCCAAACAGGGCAATGAACCCCACCCACACCGCAACCGAGAAGTTGTAGCCCAAGAGCTTGAGCAGGAAAACGCCGCCACTCAAGGCGAATGGCACAGCTAGAATCACGTGGGACGCTTCCCTGAAACTGTTGTAGGTCTTGTACAGCAGCAAAAAGATGATCAGAAACACAATTGGAATGACCAGTTGCAGTCGCTTCCGAGCACTGATCTGGTTCTCGTATTGGCCGCTCCACTCCACGTAGTAGCCTTGAGGCATTTGCACTTGGCGAGCCACAGCACGTTGGGCGTTGGCAACAAAGCCGCCCACGTCACGTCCGCGCACGTTCATCAGGACAGTGCCGCGAAGTAATCCATTTTCACTCGAAATCATGGTTGGTCCCATCACAAGTCGGATGTCCGCCACTTCGCCCAAGGGAATCTGGGCACCGTTGGAGGCTGTGACCAGCACGCTGCGCAGTTGGGCCGGATCTTCCCGGAAATCGCGCGCATAGCGTACCCGGACAGGCAATCTCTGCCGCCCATCAATCACAGTGGTGAGATTTTTTCCGCCAATCGCGGTTTCGACGACATCCTGCACTTCGCCCACATTGATGCCGTAGCGAGCGGCAGCCTCGCGGTTGGTTTTGATTTCAAGATAGGGAGCCCCTGTGATCCGCTCTGCATACAGGTCTATCGCACCCGGAACTTGATGCAGAACTCTTTCGATCTCTTCTGCCTTCTGTTCGATGGTGGCGAGATCGCTCCCAAAAATCTTTACCCCAACCTGAGTGCGGATTCCAGTCGAGAGCATATCGATTCGGTTACGAATCGGCTGAGTCCAGATGTTGCTCACTCCCGGCATCCGCAGCTTTTCATCAAGACGCTGCAGGATCGTCTCCTTGGTTGTTCCCGAAGGCCATTGATTCTTGGGCTTGAACACGATGACGGTTTCGGTCATGTTCACGGGTGCGGGATCAATCGCGCTTTCGGCTCGCCCAATCTTTCCGACCACGCTCTCCACGAGCGGGTCTTGCGCGATGACCCTATCCTGCCAGCGCAAAATCTCGCCTGCCTTTGTAAGTGAGATGCTGGGGTCGGTGATCGGCATGAAGAGCGCAGTCTCTTCATTCAAAGGTGGCATGAACTCTGAACCAATGGTCGTTGCCAGCAGCACCGCTCCAACGAAAACAACCACCGCCATGCAGACAGTCACAAGTCGGTGCTGCAATGCCCAGTTCAGAGTCGGCTTGTAGAGCAAACGAAGCCCTCGCATCAAGGGATTGTCTTCCTCGCGGTGTAGCTTTCCACGGATCAGGAAGGTGCAAAGGATGGGGACGAGAGTGACTGCAATGAGGGTGGAACCAACCATCGCAAACGTCTTGGTGAAAGCTAGGGGATGGAAAAGCTTTCCCTCCATCCCCGTCAGCGCGAAGACAGGCACAAACGCCAGAATGATGATAGCCATTGCGAAGAAAATTGGATGCCCTACCATCTTGGCTGCATCCAAGGTGATTTGCCCGATAGCAGACCTGTATTCTCCATGCGCTTCGTAGTATTGCTCGGCTCGCCGGAGGATGTTCTCGGTCATTACGATTCCCGCATCCACCAACACGCCGATAGCAATTGCGATCCCTCCAAGGGACATGATGTTCGACGAAATGCCGATGTAATGCATGAAGAGGAAAGAGCAAAGCACAGCCAGAGGCAAGGGCAGTGTAACGATGAGGATGCTGCGGAAATGCCACAGGAAAAGTATGTGGGCGAGCGTGACCAGGACAATCTCTTCGATCAGGGCCGTCTTGAGCGTATCGACGGAATGCCGAATGAGATCACTGCGGTCGTAGAAGGGGATGATGTGAACACCTTTGGGCAGCCCAGGTTCCAAAGCCTTGATCTTCTGTTTCACCGCGTGAATGATTTCAAGCGCGTTAGCTCCGTTACGAACCACTACTACGCCACCGACCACTTCCTTACCTGCCTTGTCCAGCACGCCCCGACGAAACTCGGGGCCAAGGTGCACATCAGCGACATTGCCGATATACACGGGAGTTCCTCCACTTGCTTTGAGCGCGATGTTGTTGATGTCGGCGATGGAATTGATCAACCCAACCCCACGTACCGCCTCCTCGGTGTCGTTGACCTCCAGAACCTTAGCGCCCACATTGCTATTGCTACGTTGCACCGCTGACACCAGCGTGCTCAGGGGGATGTTGTAGCCCCGCAACTTGGCTGGGTCTACATCGATTTGATATTGGCGAACCCAGCCCCCGATGCTGGCGACCTCCGCCACACCCGCGACGGAATTGAGTTGATACTTGATGAACCAGTCCTGAAGTGAATGCAGCGTGCCGCCATCGTAGGGACCTTCGACGGTGTACCAGAACACCTGCCCCACACCTGTGGCGTCGGGACCGAGCACGGGCACGACGCCCTCAGGCAGAAAACTCGAAGCAAGGTTCAGCCGCTCTAAGACTCTGGTGCGGGCGAAATAGAGGTCAACGTTGTCCTCAAAAATGACATTGATCATCGAGAACCCGAACGCCGAGGAGGAGCGCACATTCTTGACGCCAGCCAACCCTTGCAGGTTGGTAGTAAGCGGATACGTAATCTGATCCTCCACCTCTTGCGGGCTGCGCCCAGACCAGTCCGTATATACGATGACTTGGTTCTCGCTGAGATCAGGAATGGCGTCGATTGGAGTCTTCAACAATGCCCAATAGCCCCATGCTGCCAGAATCAGGTAGGCAATGAGGACAAGCGGTCGATTTTTCAGTGAGAATTCAATCAGTCGGTTGATCATCGCGGTGTCTCCTCATTGCGCTACCAAGCGCGAGCGATACGTTCCGAGCATCTGCCCATTGCGTCGAGCCTCAATCTCCACATTCCATGCTCCTGAACTCGGAACCTTCACAGTGCCCGTGTAGTTCGTTCCATTCCAAGTGAGGTCAGCCGGGGAGCGCATCTCTGGCATGTTCATGGCTGGCATTGCTGGCATGACGAGCGCTAGTTTGACCTCCGCGTCGGATATGGGCTTACCCGAAGCATCCAGCACAGTTACATGAACCGTCGCGTTGGCTCCGCCCTTTGGCGAGGCGGGGTCGGAACGGAATCGGAATTGGATCGCCGACGAGACCGCTGCTTCTCCGGATTCAAATTGCTGCGAACCTCCGAACAGTCCCGTCATTCCTCCAGTGATTCGCGTTTGGGAGTCGATCAGGAAATTTCCTTGCGCGACCACGCGATCGCCCGCTTTTAGCCCAGCCAGGACTGGGTAGTATTGGTCGGAAGGCTGGCCAAGACGAACCTCTCTACCATCGAAATTCCCGTTCCCTGTGGACACGTACACGATCTTGCGTGTGCCCGTATCGACTACGGCCGATCTGGGCACTGCCAGCATGTTGTTGCCTTCGGGCATTGCGAACTTGACGTCCACGAACATGCCGGGGCGAAGGCGCATCTTCGGGTTGGCAACTTGAATCCTTACCGAAGCTGTCCGCGTCTGTGTGTTCAGCATGGGATCAATGAACGCAACACGCCCATGCGTGCTGCCGCCGAGTGCGTCCCAACTGATCTCAGCGGGCTGACCAATCCGAATCGTGCCAATGTCGGGCTGATAAAGCTCTACTTTTACCCAGACGGTGCTCAGGTCGGAGAGCGTATACAGCGATTCTCCCGCGTTCACGTACTGCCCTTCAGTTACTTTGCGTTCAGTCACAATGCCGTTCGCGGGGGAGTAGATCGGCAGGTCAATTTGAGGCTTTGGAGAACTCGCGATTCCGTCAATCTGCGGGGTGGTCAATCCCCAAAGTTCAAGCCGTCTGCGGGCAGCAGCCACGAGGTCTTCCGCACCGGAGACTGCCTGTGGGTCAGCGCCGGAGCCAAGGCGCTTGCGGTTTTCCAGCGCAAGCCTGTATTCCTCGGCGGTGCTGAAGATTTCGGGGCTGTAGATCAGAGCGATCTCCTGACCCCGGCGCACGGATTGCCCAGTGAAATCGACGAACAGCTTGTCAATGCGTCCGCTGACGCGGGCGCTGACCGTAGCGAGTTCCGTCTCCGGCTGTTCCACTTGAGCAACGGCGCTCAAGGTTCGGCGGAGGTTCCGGCGTTCGACCTTGACGGTCTGAACTCCGATCTGCCGCTGCTCTTGATCGCTCAATTGGAGTGTGGATACTGCCTGACCGCGCGCACTCTCGGACCCTTTCGAGGAAGTAGCAGGCTCAGAGGGCTGTGCTTGACCAGCCACGACTACATTGAGATCGCCTGCTCCGCTGTCATGCAGACGACGGTTGATGACATAGAACACAGCCGCGACAACTATTCCACACAGGATTCCAGTCAACACGAATTGTTTTTCACGTTTGGTCATCACCGCACCTCCAAGGACAAGTCAGAAGCATCAGAGCGATCCGGTCTCGGCGGCGAAGCTGCCTGACGATTTAAAGGAGCGCCCGTTGCACGTTCGAGATCAGCGAGACTCGATTCCAATTCCGAAGCAAAACGGTAGTAAGCCAGTTCCACATCGAGCGTCGTGTTCTGGCTATCGAGAAGATTCAGAAAGTCGGTGCGGTCTGTTTGGTAGGCGCTCACCGCTGACTTAAGTGAGGCTTCAGCTTGCGGACGTAGCGTGTCTCGGTAGAGGTCTACGAGACGTTTCGCTGATCTCGCTCGCACCAGCGCATCTTGAATCTCTTGAAAAGCTACGGACCGTTGATAGTCGTATTCAGCTTGTTCCTCGCTGATCTGGGCTTGGGACTCGGCAATTTCAGCATCGTGCAGCCCACGGTTCAGCCACGGAAGCGTAACGGAAAGTTCCGCCATGTATGTGTTCCGGTATCGGGCACCGTCCGGCATCAACATGTATCCGACGCTGAGGTTGTAATCGGGTGAATAGCCTTTTTCTGCCAGCTTCTTCTTCGCCTCTTCTTGGTGGACTAACGCTGACGCCGCTGCGAGTTCTGGTCTGCTCTCAAGAGCTACGCGCTCAAGTTCCAAGAGCGAGGGGATGATGTCGGGAGGCGCATATTCTCCCTCGACGGCGATGGGTGCTGCGGGATCGCGTCCCACAAGAGTATTTAGGCGGGAACTCGATATGCTGCCTTCCTGCTGCAACATGACGAGGTGCTCCACCAGTTTCGTGAGTGCGATCTGCGCCTTGAGCACATCCTGCTGAGGAGCCTTCCCGACTACGTACTTGATTCGGGCTTGCTCCAGAGCCTGGCGTGCGATCCCTGCCTGCTCATCGTGCAGCGTCAATTCATCCTGATTGCGAAGCAGGTCGTAGAAAGCCTTGCGCACCGCAGCCGTAATCTCACGCTTCTTTGCTTCGCGTTGCGCCTTAGCGACCTCAGTCTCTCCTCCCGCAACCTCTGCCCGCAACGCCCGCTTTCCCGCTCCCGGCAAGGCTTGGCTGTACATGAACATGTGCTGGGTCTGGTTCAAGTCCCACGGACGCTGGAGGGGTGTGCCCCAGGCGCGATACATAAACGCGGGGTCTTCGCGTGACCCCGCAATCTTGGGCTTACTTTCGGCAACCGCGATCCTGCGCGATATAAGACGGATTTCAGGATTGCTGGCGAGGGCTTCGCTTTCGAACTCAGCTAAGCTCCTTGGTGGAACAGCGCTTCGAGCATGTTGATGCTGCTGCTTTAGCACGTCTGCCACTGCGCCGAGGGGATCGGGATTGGCCGTATCCGATGCTTCGGAAAACACGGATGCCAGCAGTCCCACGAGCAGGGCAAGAATCTTGATCGTCTTCATCGACTCCTCCGCAACAAAACCGAGTTAAGGACGCATGCTCTGTCAGGCACGCAAACGAGTGCGCTGCGACCAGGGACAAAGCAACGGGATCAAAGCAGAGGAGTGGTCTAGATTCTGAGAATGGGAATAGACGAGGAATCCGCGTGATGAAGTGGTGAATGGAAGTAGACAGCCAGCCATACTGGGCTAGCCGCGGGGATTACAAAAGTTGTTTGGATCGCGGCTACGGCAAAGGTCAAGTGCCGTGTCGGGACTGAAGCGCTCGCTTGTGGCAGAGCGTCTGGGTGGTGACTCTTAGTTTGGCAGCAGGAATGACTCGCAGGCATAGCAGCCTGACCGCACTGTTCAGCCATGTGGTGGCAACACTCGCGCTCAGCGGGCGTAAGCGTCGCGCCCGGAAGCACGCATGCGATAGCGGGACTCGCCACCCACATCAGCACGATGCTCAACAACAAGGCTGCTCGAACTCTGGTCACGGCAATCATTATAGCTTCTTATCATGCGATGTTCGAGAACACCGGGTCTGTGACGGGGGTCACAGCGTGGCGTGTCTTGGATGCCATAGTGGCGGATCAGAGGTACAGCGGGCTGACCATTTAATCCGAAATTCTAGCCTAATGGATTCATTCGCTTGCGGCTGCTGTTGGAGACTAGTTTCTTCTCTTTGCACAGAAACTCGGCTTTCGGCACAAAAACTAGGGCATTATTGGGCAAAGCCGGGGGGTACCCTCAAAAAAGGTTCAAGCCAGACTCCGACGCAGGCGTTCCCGGTCGAGTTCCTTTTCCCACCGGGCAATCACGACGGTTGCCACGCCATTGCCGATCATGTTCACCAGGGCCCGGAACATGCTCATGAAACGATCGATTCCTAGAATCAGGGCCATGCCTGCCACCGGAATCGTGGGAATCACCGACAGCGTAGCCACCAGCGCAATGAACGATGCGCCTTGCACGCCGCTGGCGCCCTTTGAAGTCAGGATGGCGACGGCAAAGATGGTGAGCTGCTGCATAAGAGTAAGGTGTGTGTTGGTGGCTTGAGCGACGAAGAGCGCGGCCAGCGTCATGTAGAGGCTGGTGCCATCGGTGTTGAAGGTGTAGCCGGTGGGCACGACCAGTCCAACCAGAGACTTTGAGCAGCCGAGCTTCTCCATCTTTTCCATCAGTGTGGGCAGCGCGGTTTCCGAGGAACTGGTGGCGAGCACAAGCAGAATTTCTTCTTTGATGTAGGCCAGGAATTTTATGATTCCGAATCCTGCGATCCGCGCAATTGCTCCCAGGACGATGAGCACGAAGAGAATGGATGTGAGATAAAAGGTGCCGATCAGCTTGACCAGCGGCCCCAGGGCGACGAGTCCATACTTGCCAACGGTGAACGCCATCGCACCGAACACGCCGATGGGAGCAAACTTCATAAGAATATTCACCACACCGAAAACCGCGTGAGTGAGCGCGTCAAACAAATCCACCAGCGGCTTGCAGCGCGGCCCGACCGTCCCCAGCGCGAAACCAAACAAGATCGCGACCAGCAAGACTTCGAGAATGTCTCCTTTGGCGAAGGCATCCACTACCGTGGTCGGAATGATGTGCATGAGAAACTCGGTCACGCTTTGCGCTTTCGCCTGACCCGCATAATCCGCGACGGCCTTGCTGTCGAGCGTAGCCGGGTTCACGTTGAAGCCGCTGCCGGTGTGAACCACGTTGCCTACGACAAGGCCGATCAGCAGCGCGAGCGTGGATACAGCTTCGAAGTAGAGGAGAGCTTTGCCGCCGACGCGACCGACCTTCTTCATGTCCTCCATGCCGGCGATGCCGGTGACCACGGTGCAGAAGATGATGAGAGTGACGATCATCGTGATCAGGCGGATGAAGGCGTCGCCGAGCGGCTTCATGGCGATGGCTTTGGATGGGCTGAAGTATCCAAGCGCCAATGCCACGGCGATGGCCAAGAGCACCTGTATCCATAAGTTGGAGGGTTTCTTTCGCAAATCGGGCGGCGCTGCGGCGGGAGCAACCGATTTAGTGGCGCTGAAGGTTCCCATAAGCTATCAGACGTCAGCAAAACGACTCTCGATTATAACTACCGGGCCGTCTCTCGCCTTAGTCGAAGTCGACAAGGGAGAATATTAGTGGAAAACGAAGGAAGGCGAGATCGACAGGTTGGACCCTGGGTCAACGCGGAAGCCAGTGGGCGTGGCTGGTGAACAGGCCGTTCACGAAGCCGATCTCATAGGCAATAAACAGTCCGAATGCAAGGCTGATGAAGCCTGCGGCCAGTCCGAAGTGGCGACCGATACGCGCGAAACGTTTCTGACCGTAGGCGAACGTCGAGCCGATGGTGAGGGTTATGAGCATCATTCCCAGGATCGTGCCGATGCCGAAGACTGCGAGATAAGCCACGGCCCAACGCACATTCGCGATAGTGCTCAACACGAGCAACGCAATCGCGGCCGATCCTGCCAGGCCATGGACAAGCCCGACTATGAGCGGACGGATCAGTTGGTATAAACCGAACCGCTTAAACCAGCTATCCATCGCCGCGACGGGATTCTGCTGGGGATCATGCGGATGACGATGGGTGCTCGGGCTGTGGTGTGCGTGGACGTAGTCTCCGTGGGAATGGTATTGAGGACGTTCACCGGCAGGAGGCTGGATACCTGCGACGCGCTCGGCCGACCAGGTGATCAGGCCTCCGAGATTCTTGACGCCAAGCACGATCAGCATCACGGCGACTGCCAGTTCCATGGCCAATCCGACACGCGGTGGCAGAGTGATTCGGAACAGAACGATGGCGCCGCCGACCGCGAGGATGGTCAGCGTGTGGCCTATCCCCCAAGCGGCGCCGATTAAGGCTGAGCGCTTGACGCTGTGCTCGCGGGAGACGATGGTGCTGACTGCGATTACGTGGTCGGGATCGGTGGCGTGCCGCATGCCGAGGAAGAATCCGATGGCTACGATGGTGAGCAGGCCGATCATCGATGAGTTCCAGTGCCTGCCAGCATCATACCGCGCGGGCTGCTTCCAGATCCGTGCGATGGGCGACCAGGAATTGCTCCAGTTCTTCAATGCCCTGACCGGCGCGGGTTGAGACCTTCAGGATGGGCATGCCTGGACGGACTCCGTGGATGTTGCGGGTGAGCGCTTGCAGATCGAAGCAGACCGCGTCGGCAAGATCGAGTTTAGTGACGATGGCGACGTCGGCAGTATTGAAGATGGTGGGATATTTAAGCGGCTTGTCTTCGCCTTCGGTCGTGGAAACGAGCACCAGGTGCAGGTTCTCACCGAGATCGAAGCTGGAGGGGCAGACGAGCTAGCGAAGCGACTCTAAAGAGAGGTTGAGTTCGAGGAAGTTGACCCGCGGTTCACCGAAGATATCCCACTGGCGCCCGGCGACGTGGGCCGCCACAAGTTTCCGTATATCTTCTTCTGTACGTTGGCGCTCGCGGGCCACGCGTGGGACCTGGAAGTAGGCTGCCGCAGGCGTAATCTCCGGATCCAGTCCCGAGCCGGAAGCCGTCACCAGATCGACAGGAATGAGTAATGAAGGGTTTTCGGCTTGCATCCGGGCGACGTCACCTTCCACACGGGCAATCAACTTCTGGTTTGTAGGGCCGAGATTTGATCCGCCGGAGGCGGTGGCATCGTAGCCAGCGTCGCCCGCCGCTGAGGGACGCGAATGGAAATAACCGGGTCCCGTGAATGGCTGCCCAATCAGGCGTGAACCGATCACTGTTCCATCTCTCTGAATCAAGCTGCCGTTGGATTTTTCAGGAAATAACGCCTGCGAAACTCCGGTG
>Ga0209577_10005389_pt1 | contig 11930 bp, 11 predicted proteins | sample GraSoiAngelo_109_FD_185874 | JGI IMG/M metagenome (GOLD analysis project Ga0209577, IMG submission 185874) | Grasslands soil microbial communities from the Angelo Coastal Reserve, California, USA - 14_0903_12_20cm (SPAdes) (version 2) | ecosystem: Environmental > Terrestrial > Soil > Grasslands... | reverse complement strand
TATTTGAAAACGTCTGTCTCGCGGCACTTGAGCAGGGTTTTGAGGACTCTGGCAACGTGGCGATCGCGCAACTCTCGATATTGGCGCACGCCTGACTTCCCGGGAAAATCGAACCGAACTAAATCGCCTTGTACGGACACGTGGCTTGGTTTGAGCGTTGCTATCCCATAGCTGCCGTTTTCACTAGCATAGACCTCACTACCGGGACGCAAAAAGCAGGTTGAAAGCACCCTCAGGATACACGCCAAGACCCGTTCCCGGCCGACTCCCGGTTGTCTTAAATGCCGCGCAACCGTAGTTCGCATCTTAGGCAGATCTTCCATGAAATGGATCAGTCTCCGGTATTTTCTGTTCTGCTGCGCCTTGGTGTGATTCTCATGGTAAAGGTATTGCCACCGGCCGGCGCCATCGCGGCCGACTGCTTGCAATTTGCCGTTAGGTGAAGGATTGATTGCGACGTCGGTCCACGCCGGAGGTACCCTTAGCTTTTGAATCCTCGCGATATCGGAGCCTGAGAGTCTCTTCCCGTCAACACGCTGGTACGTGAATCCTCGCTGCGGCTTGCCAATTCGGATTATCCCCGTCCTTTGAAGGCGCTCAATTCCCGTCATTAGGGCTCTCGATTAATCTACAAGATCCAGGCCACGCAATGTAGTTTAGCGTCAACCTGCCTGCGATTTCCAACTGCCGTCAAGTGGGCCTTTGATGTGGGTGTAATTAGAAGTGAGAGTTTTGAACTACTGAAACCTCTGAGCTAACGGCGTTAGAGTACCAACTTCAGTTGGGTCCTTTTTCCGCGCCTAAAAGCCCAACTAAAGTTGGTACTCTAACGCCGTCATCCGAGATTCTCTCTCTTAATTGCACCCGTTGATATGGCAATTCATCACTTAGATCTGTGGAACGCGCTCGGATTCCGAGCTTCCGTTCACATCGGCTGAATTCCAAGCGTGTTTACGGGGACCGCTTTCGAGGCGTAGCTTGAAGATCAAAACAGAGGAGGTGAGAGCGAACCGAAAAGAAGAATGGGATGCAAAGAAAAGAGACCGCCGACTAAGGTGACCGATCTTCGGCCAACACGTTCTCGCATTCGGACCCCACATTCTCGGCTAGTTCGTTAAACTGTTGCCGCGGTTAATCGCCTATTACTTATATCTATAAGTAATCCGGCCGCGCGAAAGATCATACGGGGACATTTCGACGCTGACTCTATCGCCGACTAAGATGCGTATCCGGTGCTTGCGCATCTTGCCGGAAATAGCCGCGAGCACGACGTGGGCGCTATTATCCAATTGCACTTTGAAAAATGCGTTGGGCTGCTTATCGATAATCGTGCCCTCCGCTGGAACCAAATCTTCTCTTGCCAATGGGTTTTCTCCGTTAGAATATTTTATTCCTGATAGTGTTCGACCATGTTTCTCTGTAAGGCGGCGGGGAGCGCTTTCCAATTCGTGGTACAAAGGACTTTCGGCGTGACGTCGCTTAAGCGCATGCGTGCGACCCGCCACTGCGTAAGCTTCTCGTCGTAACGCCACCGATAATATGGGCCATCCGCGCGACGGCTGTAAAAGACCCCGCAGCCATCTTGCGTCTCGGTTGTTTGAGTATTTACGTAGACTCGGAGCCCGTTCATTGTTTGAGACTCTTAGATCGGCTTTGGAGTTCGTGTCTCTGCATTAATTTTTCTCGTAATCGGCATGGCGTCTTTCATTTAGACATGAGCATGAATTAGACGGCGAATTCGATCCGCAAACAGGACGTCAATCTTGCCCGGCTCGATAATCGCCGTTACTTCACCTTCGCCAAATGTCGGGTGAATCATTGTTTGGCCGCGGCGATAAGTGCGCGCTCGATCATAGGGTGCGCCGGCTTTAGTAGAAGCGCGACGCGTTGTGCCGCTCTTGTACGGAACGCGCGAGCCACATATCGGGCAACTAACCCGCGTGATCTTTCCTTTCTTAGTGACGGAAGCAACGATGTGACCGCGCTCTTCGCCGCAAGCGATGCACATCTGTTCGACTCGATCCCCGATCGCGAAAATTTCTTTCTCTTCCATATTACTCCCTCCCTGGGAGGTCCGAGGCTTTTCGAAAACTTCGACTCGCCAATTCCATTTCAGCTCGGCACGGTCTTCTGTCTAGTGGCAGGGGTCACCGTGGCGAACGAATTCACCACGGGACCAATAACAGTCTGCTTACGGCTTACTGCTGTTTTCTGGTAATTACCAGCGTGGCTCGCGATGACCGCCGTAGTTGCCACCACGATTGCCGCCGCCGCCGCCGCGATTACCACCAAAGCCACCGCGCCCGCCGGAAAAGCCACGTCCGCCACCGCCACGATTTTCGCGAGGCTTGGCTTCGTTGACTTTCAAAGCGCGGCCATTAACTTCCTTGCCATTGAATTGATCAATCGCCGCTGCGGCTTCTTCGTTGCTGGACATTTCGACGAACCCGAAGCCTCGTGAACGTCCAGTGTCGCGGTCTTCGACTACGCTCGCTGACTGAACCGTGCCGGCCTGAGCAAACAATTCCTGCAGCTCCTCACTGGTGGTTTGGAAAGCGAGGTTTCCCACATAAAGTTTCGTTGCCATAGATTTAACCTTTCCCTTTTTGGATTGAAAAAGAAGCTACGCGAATCGGATTGGCTTCGGCGAAACGGTTGCGGTCGAAGGACCAGGTTCGGATGCTCTTAAAAGAGCGGCTTCTGAAGTTTGAATACAAGCCCCACTCTCGAACTCATCCAAACGCCGGCGCTAATCGTTTTATGCGCGGGGCGCATCACCGTTGATGCGCGAGAGAAGGATTAACCGACGCTATAATGCCCTAATTCGTGGTTAGTTTGCAACGTGACAGAAGGCCCAGCGTGTGCGAAGCGTGAGCCGAATTGCCGCCTTTTTGATCGGCGCTGCGAGTCTCCCTAAGGCTTCTGATATGGCCGCTTGTAGTCCAGCGCATAACGCGGGGCATCGATGTTGGTTGGCAAACGCGTATCACCTATCGGCGCGTCAGCAACCATTCGTAATGGAATCACGCCTGCCCAAATGGGCAATTCATAATCTTCTTCGTCGTCGAGTGGTGGTCCGGTGCGTACCTTCGCTGAGGCTTCGTTGAGTGACAGAGAAAGCACAGTTGTCAATTGCGCCTCGCGCTCACTTGGTTCGCGCACATCGTCCCAGCGACCCGGAATCATATGCTCAGACAGCGCCCGGAGCGCCACGATTTTATCCAACGGATCGTCAATCATTGTCGCGCGGCCGAAGACGACGACTGCGCGATAGTTCATTGAGTGATGAAAAGCCGATCGGGCCAGCACCAGACCATCAATCAAAGTCACCGTGAGGCAGATCTCAATTCCCTTCCCCAAGCTGCGCAACATGCGGCTGGCTTGCGAGCCATGAACGAACAATTTATCGCCAACGCGCGCGTAACCTGTGGGAATCACGAACGGCTGGCCGTCAACTGCGAAGCCAACGTGGCAGACGAAACCTTCATCGAGAATTTGATCGATTAGCTCGCGGTCGTAGCTGCCGCGTTGTGGCAGACGTTTCAAAGTAGTGCGCGCCGTTTGGGGAAATTTGTTCATTGAGTCCTCGTGTTCGTCGAATCTGTTTTGAGAATAATTTAGCCGACGGAGACACACAAGTTCAGCGCGTTTAGGTTTGCTCCAGGGATCCAATTAAAGGACGCGCCGGAGATTTGCAACTCCGGCGCGTTTCCATGCTGGGGTGCCGGGCACTGATCGTGTATACGATTCAGGATCAGAGCCCGGGGACACGGTAAAGATGGAACTAGACTCAATATCCAACGCTAATTTGATTGTCGATTGACTTCACTCCTTTCACGCTCCTCACAGCGCGCTCCACTTGAGCCTTCTGGCTTTCGGTCTTCACTACGCCGGTAAGTATCACCTTCCCATTGAGCACCACGGCGGTTATGCCAAGCGATGCAAGACTGGGATCGTCACTCAACTTCTTGTCGAGAGCCGTCTGGATCGTTGAGTCGTCCGAGACTTTTCCGCTGGTCGAGCCACCCGCTGGTGGCGGGTTGTTAACTATAACCGGCGCAGGTTGCGTTGCCGGCGCGGGTTGCTGAACTACGATAGGTGGCTGCGGCTGCACCGGCTGCTGGGCAGGCTGCTGAATAATTGTCTGGGGAGGCTGCTGAGCGGTTGCATTGTTATTCATCGTATCCTGTCGATTGAGGACGAAGAGAATCATAACGGCCGCAAGCGCAATGACTGCTATTACGACCGCGGCGAGCGTTGCGCCCGAAACACCGCTGCTCTGCGGGTGGCGGACTTGTTCAGAATGAACGACCTCACGTCTTTCGTGCGGCGTTTCGACAACTATGCGCCTTCGTTCTCCATGTTCATCTTGATAAGCCATCTTCTTTGTCTCCTTTGCTCAAATCGCTGCGTGATCGAGACCACTTTCGAAACTCACTCAGCAAGCTGCATTCCGAGATTGGATGGGGCGCGCTTTTGCAATAATCAAGCAACAAACACCCCCAATCCACGCAGAAATAGAACACTTACTACCAGGGTTCGGCGGGCGAAGGAGAAAAGTTAAACGTATGCTTTCGATTCTCGATCGGATCACATCGGAACAAGGATGGAACAGTGCGGGGTCGGCTTGACGCGGAGCGATTGACCGGAGTAGCTTTCGCGTGAAACAGACATGACGCGGTCCAGCAGGCAATGACTTAGCGCGTTGTGTCTGAAGAGTAAATAGAAGACTGGGAGTGAACAAGACATGACTTCTGAAGAGAGACAACAAATGATCGCCACTTATAAAGACGGTTACGAGGAAGTTGTCCAAAGCTTGAAAGATTTTCCTGAACAGTCATTGACAGCGCATCCCATCGACGGCAAATGGAGCGCTGCCGAAATCGTTCACCACCTCGCCGATAGCGAAACAACCAGCGCCCTCAGGCTTCGCCGATTGTTAGTAGAAGAACATCCGCTGATCCAGGGCTACGATCAAGACGCCTTTGCAGCGCGCTTGAATTACAACCACCGAGACGTTGCTCCCGCTTTGGATGCGTTTCGCTGTGCTCGAGCCACCACCGCGCAACTGTTCGACTTCATGGAGGATAAAGACTGGCGACGTGAAGGCACGCACTCCGAAAGTGGCGCCTACACTGTCGAGGATTGGCTGACGATCTATGCCGCGCACGCTCATAATCACGCGGCGCAGATTCGCCGATTGCGCGAGGCCCTTGCAAGTAACGCGGCCGCAACTGCGTAAAAACTTACCGTCGCAAAGTAATTCCGATCGGCTACACCCAAGGTTCGTCAGTCGATCGGTTTTATTTTGCGCGTTTTCTTGACAGCACGAATGCGAACGAGCAGAATCGCGCTCGTCCAATTTTTTTGATTAGCTTTATAGATACTGACGAAGTTGAGCAATCACCGTCAGCGCCAGAAATCTGAAGAGACGCAGTAGATGACCTCCGTCGCCCCAGTAGTTGAAACCACGCTCGCCGATCTCAAACTTGTTCGCCGGGGCAAAGTTCGCGATGTCTATGAAGTCGACGACGCTCGCCTGCTGATCGTTGCTACCGACCGCATCTCGGCCTTCGACTGCGTACTCCCCACCCCGATCGAACGAAAAGGCGAAGTGCTTACTGCGCTTTCGCGCTTCTGGTTCGCAAAGCTCGCACAGATAGTTTCGCATCATCTGCTTACCACTGATATTGATGAGATGCCCGAGATGATTCGGCGGCATGAACGCGAATTGCGCGGCCGTTCGATGCTGGTGCGGCGCACCCAGGTCTTTCCGGTTGAGTGTGTCGTACGGGGCTATCTTTCTGGCTCGGGTTGGAAGGACTATCAAAAGACCGGCGAAGTTTGCGGCCATAAACTACCTGCCGGCCTGCGCGTATCAGAACAACTGGCAGAAGCGATTTTCACCCCAGCAACAAAGGCCGAGACTGGCCACGATGAAAACATCAGCGAAGAGCAAATGGCCGCGATCGTCGGCAAGGACGTCACGGGGTTTCTACGCGACGCTTCGCTGCGGCTTTACCAGCAAGCCGCCGAATACGCACGCAGCCGCGGAATCATCATCGCCGATACGAAATTTGAATATGGCCGCGAGGCTGACGGCCAGATTATCTTGATTGATGAAGCATTGACGCCCGATTCATCTCGCTTCTGGCCGGCGCAGAGTTACCAGGCTGGCAAATCACAAGCTTCGTTCGACAAGCAATATGTTCGCGACTATCTGGAGCGCCTTGATTGGAATAAACAGGCGCCCGCCCCTTCTTTACCCGAGGAGGTGGCGCGCGCGACGACCGCTCGGTATCTCGAAGCCTATGAATTGCTGGCGGGCGAAAAGCTCTGAGTTATCAACCGATCGCGCGTTTCGTTTACCGCCCGCTGTAATATTGGAGAGTGTAATGCAGATACGCCCACGTTTAGAGGCTGTAATTGACGAAATGCTCGATGGCCACATCATGCTCGATGAGGCCCTGGCAGAATTCGAAAAGCTTTACATTGAGAAAGCGTTTGCGCGCCACAACAAACGCATCTCACATACTGCGGTCGCCCTCGGCATCCACCGCAACACCATCGCCAAGCGCGTGCATGCCTACCGCGCCAAGGAACGTAAATACCACGCACACTCCGGAAATCACCGAGCCAGTCACAAAACTCATTAAGGACTGGCACGATTGACCTGGTTGATGACTCGCTTCGCAGATTGTGTGCTTATGAGGGATGCAAGCTGCTCATAAGCTATGAAGTCGCTCAATCACGCTCACTGCTATCTCTAACACTCCGATCGTCGAAGGACACTTCGCGTTACCCCTCGCGGGTTTGACAAGTCTCGCTAACTTTTTTATATTTCTTGGCACTCATCTTTCAAGAGTGCCAGTTTTGAGTAATTAAGGTTACGATGATAGTTCAATCCAACTGTGTCTAAGCAAGCAAAACGAAAGGAGCATTTCTTTAGTATGGCAGTAAACATCAGACCGCTTCATGACCGCGTCATTGTGCGGCGAATTGAAGAAGGCGAACAGGTTCGCGGCGGGATCATCATTCCCGATACCGCAAAGGAAAAGCCCCAGGAGGGCGAGGTAGTAGCCGCCGGCGAAGGAAAGTATCGCGACGATGGCAGTCGCCAGCCGCTGGACGTTCAAGCCGGCGATCGCGTGCTATTTGGCAAATACAGCGGGTCGGAGGTCAAGATTGACAATGAAGAACTCTTGATCATGCGTGAGGACGAGATTCTGGGAATCATCCAGCGCGCCGCTGCAGGCAAGAAAGGTGGCAAGTAGTCCTCGGGGACTTGGCCACCTTTTTTTAATGAAATCAAACTTACTTAGGAGAAGAAGACAAAATGGCAAAGCAAGTAGTTCATGGCGAGGAATCGCGCGCGGCAATTCTGCGCGGCATCAACCAACTCGCCGACGCAGTGAAAATCACGCTCGGTCCCAAGGGCCGCAATGTCGTGATCGATAAGAAATTCGGTTCGCCGACGATAACCAAGGACGGGGTCACCGTGGCGAAGGAGATCGAACTGAAAGACGCGATGGAGAACATGGGTGCGCAGATGGTTCGCGAAGTGGCTTCGAAGACTTCGGATGTGGCGGGCGATGGCACGACTACAGCAACCGTCTTGGCCCAGGCGATCTTTCGCGAAGGCGTTAAGACTGTCGCGGCCGGCGCTAATCCAATGGCCCTGAAGCGGGGCATCGACAAGGCTGTCGAGAGAGCCATTTCAGAAATTCAGAGGCTTTCGAAGCCGGTCAAGGGCGATATGATTGCGCAGGTCGGAACTGTTTCCGCCAACGGCGACTCCACCATCGGCGGAATCATCGCCAAAGCAATGGATCAGGTCGGCAAAGACGGCGTGATCACGGTGGAAGAGTCGAAGACGATGGAAACATCGCTCGAAGTCGTCGAGGGCATGCAGTTCGATCGCGGTTATTTGAGTCCTTACTTCGTGACCGACGCGGAACGGATGGAATGCAGCCTCGAAAATGCGTTAATCCTGATCCATGAAAAGAAGATCAGCTCGATGAAGGATCTGCTGCCTTTGCTCGAGCAGGTCGCGAAGTTGGGCAAACCCATGCTGATCATCGCCGAGGACGTTGAAGGCGAGGCTCTGGCGACGCTGGTAGTCAACAAACTTCGCGGCACGCTGAACATCGCCGCCGTAAAGGCGCCCGGTTTCGGTGATCGTCGCAAGGCCATGCTCGAAGACATTGCCATTTTAACGGGCGGCAAAGTTATCAGCGAAGACCTGGGCATCAAGCTCGAGAATGTGCAACTTTCCGATCTTGGCCGCGCCAAGAAGATCACGATCGATAAAGACAACACCACGATAATCGAAGGCTCTGGCAAACAGGGCGACATCGAAGGTCGCGTCAAGACAATCCGCGCGCAGGTCGAAGATACGTCGTCTGACTACGATCGCGAGAAACTACAGGAACGTCTGGCGAAGCTGGTCGGTGGCGTGGCGGTGATAAAAGTCGGCGCGGCAACTGAGACCGAGATGAAAGAAAAGAAAGCTCGGGTCGAGGACGCCATGCACGCAACTCGCGCGGCAGTCGAAGAAGGAATCGTTCCCGGCGGTGGCGTGACGCTCGTGCGCGCGGCAAAGGCGCTGGAGAAGTTCGACATCAGCAAAGACGGCGACTCAGACGAGCAAATCGGCGTCACGATCGTAAAGCGAGCGCTCGAAGAACCCCTGCGCCAAATCGTTCAGAATGCCGGAAAAGAAGGCGCGGTTGTGGTCGAGCGCATTCGCGGAGACAAGAACGACAATTTCGGTTTCAATGCTGAGACTGAGGAATTCGAGGACCTTGTCAAAGCCGGTGTGATCGATCCCACTAAAGTCACCCGCACGGCGCTGCAAAACGCGGCGTCAATTGCAGGACTGATGCTGACTACCGAAGCGATGGTTTCGGAGATTCCTGAAGAAGATGGCAAGGCTCCAATGCCCGGCGGCATGGGCGGTATGAGCGGCATGGGAATGTAAGGATCACCCAGGTTGCGCACAAAGCAAGAGCGGCTTCGACGATCTTCGCCGAAGCCGCTCTTTCCATTAATTCCGCGCGAAAAAGCGTGTGCCAGCTCGAAGGTAGCGATCACGGGGGACGCGATTCGGCGGCCGAGCTGGCACTGGCGGGCACTATCGATGTTCAATTGTCGAATGGCCTCTTACAACCGGCTGACTTTGGGGCCAGCCCCATCCGACCGCCACAAATTATACACCTCAGAGAGTCACAGTCAACGGATTTTTCAGGGAGTCAGGTCGTCGTAGCAACCATGCCAGCAGAACGATGGCTGTGAAGAGTGAAATCACCAGACCAAACAGCACGGACTTCGGCCGATAAACAAAACTAATGCCATGGTCGCCCGGTGATAGAGCGGCACCGCGTAAGTTGTAGTTAACTCGCAATGTCGGCACCAATTTGCCATCTACAAAGGCCCGCCACCCTGAGTAATGGTTCTCACTGAGGACTAGCACCGAAGAGACGGCACACTCCGTTCGCAGCTCGATTCGGTTTGGCTCGTATCGAATGACCTCCGCTTTTCTTTCAACGTCTTCGCCACCAAAGTTCATTTGCAGCGGTGCGTCCATCAAGGCCGTCCGCAGCGGGTCCCAAGTCTGACCATCGGCAAATTTTTCGGTGCGGATAGCTTTCAGGAGGGCATCTTCCGGTAGCTGTACCACGCTGGTTGTAAGCCATGCGCGCGGTAACGCACGTAAATTTTCGTATATTGATATATCACCTAGTTGTGTGACAGGCTGCCATCGGGACGTATCCGCCGCGAAGTGCTTCGCGATTAGGTAGCGCACATTTAGCACGTCGAACTCCCTCCCATGGGTCAAGCTGCGCTCGGGGTCAGTTAGGTCACCCCAGAGTTTCATATCATCGGCGAGGCGGCTGTAACGCTCTAGTCCAAACGTGTCGTAGCCGGCCGCGTTCTGAATGCCGTGCATCATGTAAGTGTTCGGTTGTAGCGTCAGGACTTCCTCCGTAATGCCGAGTCGTGAGGCTGCATAAGACACGTTCGGGTCGGGAGGAGGGAGCAGACTTAGTACCCTAAATTGTCTCTCGTCGCCTTCGCGCTGGCGCAGGAATGACATAGCAGGCGGCTCTTGCCAGAGTATGCTGTCGCGCGAAGGACTCAAACGCCAGCCACTTGACTGCCCCCACATACATAAGTCAATCGCAACGATGACGAACAACAAAACTCTTCCGGCTTGCCAGCCTCGGACGAAGATCCAAAGCGTAACCGAGCCGGCGACAGCGAGGATCACAGGCAAGAAGATCTCTGGCGCACGCAGCGCGCTCATGAATGTTCCTTGCTCTACCCGAAACGTACTGGGTCGCAACGCCGTTACGCTCAAGCAGGTGACCACCAACACACCCACACTGACAACGAGAGTTAAGGCTGCAACTCTTTTTCTGTTTTGGGCGAGCGGAACGGCAGAAACTGCTCGCCCGGCTAAGATGGCAAGTGCGAAATCCACTTCCATTAAGTGTCTTGCGGGAACTCGGAACAGGTTTAGCAGTGGGATATGAAAGATAGCCCGGTAGAGGCCGAACGGCCAGAATTGTCCGAGAGTTAACGCAAAACAGATGAGTGCCGCAACGCTCCAAAATTTCGTCTGCGCATCGCGCTTGATGAGTGGAGCCGTGATTGCCAATATCAGAGTCGTGATCCCAACATAGCCGGCATACTCGCCATAGAACGGCGGCCCAGTATATGGCGCGGTGAAGAATCCTCCATCGCCACCGCCAAACAGGTATGGCGCGAAGAAGGTGAGAAGGAATTTGGGAGGTAGCGAAAGCGACGTGAAAAACCCATAAGTGACCTCTGCTCGCAGACTGTTGTGCGCGAGTTCCAATATCGGCAAAATCTGTACTGCCCCTAGCGCCAATCCTGCTGCGAGCATCGCAATCGCACCCAGATACCGCAACCGAAGAATGCGGTTGTTTAGCGCCATATAGGCAGCGTATGTGGCGGCAAGTAAGAGTGAGTAGGCGAGTGCTTGTGGATGTCCGGCAAATGTTTGCAGTGCGACGAGAATTGCGAGCAACAGTGCCCTCGATCGCCGCCCCGTCACGGCATATACATCAATCGCCCATAGAATCCACGGTAGCAGGCTTGCCGCCTGAATCATATTAGTGTGTCCGATGTGTGCGATCAGGAAGCCGCTCCATTGCCAAACGAGACCTGTGATGATCGAACCGAAGACATTCGCCCCGCTACGGCGCGCGAAGAGGTACGCTCCGACGCCCGCCAGCGCATAGGTCGAAAGCACCGCGAGATTCATTGCCACCGGCGCAGACAATATTAAGAAGCCCCAGTTAAGGGGCAGCAGAATGCCAGCCTGCGCGGCGCCTAAAAGCGGAAAGCCACTGAAGATATAAGGATTCCATAACGGCAAATGCGCGCCGAGTATCTCGCGCGCCACCGTCATTCGAAGCGGTAAATTGGTGAGCCAACCATCATCGGGACACAATACGAGTTGGCCACGCGCGGCGGGAAAGAAGTAAATGAAGGGTGCAATTCCAACTAGTAATGCTGCTGCTCGGCCTGATGTTTTTTCAGACATGGCTTTTCGAGACTGCAACCTCTGTTCGATTGCAAAGAATTGAACACGTCGTGGGGTTGAAGGAAAGCTGGACTAAAGCTGATACTCCACCTGTGAACGAGCTGGAATTTCTACGATCAACATCACAATGCGGCAGCGCTTCAGGTAGGTTTGACAGCGTTCGGCGTCGGTTCTTATACTGCAAAGTCCTTACTCGCCATGGCCAGGTAGCTCAGTTGGTAGAGCGCGGCCCTGAAAAGGCCGGCGTCGGCGGTTCGATTCCGTCCCTGGCCACCAATATTTTCACACGCTTTTATTTCTGCCTCCCTCCCACCAGCGGACTTCAAACACTCCCTCTGATTTTTTCTTAATGGACATT
>Ga0209577_10005386_pt1 | contig 11931 bp, 15 predicted proteins | sample GraSoiAngelo_109_FD_185874 | JGI IMG/M metagenome (GOLD analysis project Ga0209577, IMG submission 185874) | Grasslands soil microbial communities from the Angelo Coastal Reserve, California, USA - 14_0903_12_20cm (SPAdes) (version 2) | ecosystem: Environmental > Terrestrial > Soil > Grasslands... | reverse complement strand
TGGTGGGCCGTGGAGGTCTCGAACCTCCGACCAACCGGTTATGAGCCGGCCGCTCTAACCCCTGAGCTAACGGCCCAGCGTGGGCCGATTATACGGCCTGCTTGCGCTTGCCTCTGAGCTTGCGGGCCACCCACAGGATCGGATCCGAATGGGCGCTTACGGTCCGCTCCTTGAGCGGGATGATGGCGTTGTCGGTGATGTGGATGTGCTCCGGGCAGACCTCCTGGCAGCACTTGGTGATGTTGCACATCGCGACCCCGCCCTGGCCGTCCAGCAGGCCGGTGCGGTCGAGGGTGTCCTTGGGGTGCATCTCCAGGGCCGCGATGCGGACCATGTAGCGAGGCCCGTAGTACTGCGACTTTTCACCGTGGTCGCGGAGCACGTGGCATACGTCCTGGCAGAGGAAGCACTCGATGCACTTGCGATATTCGTAGACGCGGTCGACGTCTTCGGCCAGCATCGTGTATGGCGCCTTCAGGTCCGCCGGCGGCGTGAAGGGGGGGATCTGGCGATTGACCTCGTAGTTCCACGACACGTCCGTGACCAGGTCCTTGATCAGGGGAAAGGTGCGCATCGGGCCGACGTGGATCTCCTTACCCTGGAACTGGTCGACCCGGGTCTTGCACATCAGCATCGGCCGGCCGTTGACCTCGGCGCTGCAGGAGCCGCACTTGGCGGCCTTACAGTTCCAGCGCACGGCCAGGTCCAGGGCGAGGTGAGCCTGGATGTAGTGGACGGCGTCCAGCACCACCATGCCCTCCTGCATCGGCACCTCGAAGCGCTGCTCTCTGCCGTTGCCGTCCTCGCCCCGGTAGACGAGCAGCGTGACCGTGCCGCCGGTCATGCCCCGGGAATCCAGCGCGGATCGTGCAGCACGCCGCTCTGCAGCAGGCGGATGTAGAGGTCGGTCAGGCCGACCGAAAACATGCTGTACCAGGCCCACGCGCCGTGCTGCGGGTTGAGCCGGTCGAGGAAGGACGACAGCCGATGGCGCAGCTTGCCGGCCCTGGTGCAGGAGTAGCAGTCCAGGTTTCCGCCGGCCAGGTAGCGGAGCGAATGGCAGGTGCCGGTGTAGAGGGTGAGGAGGACGACATTGACCAGCATCAACGCGGTGCCCAGCCCGATCCCGAACCGGCCGTCGAAGTCGAAAGCCCTGATGGCGTCGATCCAGAGCACGATGGTTACGAGCAGGGTCAGGACGAGGGCGTAGCGATGCAGGTTGCTGAGCGCGAAGGGAAGGCTCCGCTCGCCCCGATAGCGCCCCTTGCGCACCTCGCGGATGGCGCAGGCCGGCGGGTCCCAGAAGAAAGCGCGGTAGTAGGACTTGCGGTAGTAGTAGCAGGTGGCGCGCAGGGCCAGGGGGATGGCGGCCAGGACAGGGAGCAGGTAGCCGGTCGGGAACCGGAACAGGCCGAAGGCAGGCGAATCGAAGGGGGAGAGGTAGGGTGCGAAGAAGGCCTTGCTGCCGTTGAACACGGCCCAGGTCGCGTAGGCGACGAAACCGAGGTAGGCGATGACGGTTAGCGCCGGCTCGACCCACCAGGCCCGTCCCGGCGACGCCTGCGCCGCTGGTGCGGGGGCCGGAGCCTGGGCCGCCTCGACCGCCATACGTTCCTAGTCTAGCCCTCCGCCGCGGCGATCCTGGCTCAGGAAGAGCTGGTACGCCGGCCCACCACCAAGCCGATCACTGAGGCGGCCACTGCCAGGCCGACTGCAGTCCGGGGCTTGATCCCGCACGACGCCGAGGGCGCCGCCTGGCCGTCGTCCACCGCCGCCGTGCCCTGCACCCGCGCGCCTCTTACCCCCACGGACCTCTTGCCATTGTCCAGCCGGCCCGAGGGCGGCGCCGAGGTCAGGGTCGTGCCGCGCAGCGGCTGATCGACCCGCACCGGATAGAGCACGCTATTCACCTCCACCCCGACCATGGTGATCAGGCCCAGGAAGGAGAAGAAGGTGAGGACCACGAAGAACAGGCCGAAGGTCTTGCCGTAGGTGGCGACGCTGTTGGTCAAGGCGATATAGCTGGGAAAGAGAAGGGAAACCAGCTCGAAGAGGACGCCGGCGAGCGCCGCCCCGGGCAGGACCTTACGCCAGTCCTGAGGGCGGTTCGGCACCACGTAGTAGATGGAGGCGAAGAGGAGGAAGCCGGCCAGCAAGCCGATCGCGACCTGGACCACCAGCGAGAATCCCGACTTCAGCAGCGCGGGGGCGCCCGGGATCGCCGGTAGAGCGGGGAGGACCAGGGAGCTGGCCACGGCCAGCCCTCCCAGGAGCGTGAAGAGGAGGATCATGCTCACCCCCATCACCTTCTGGCGTGTGAAGTCGCGTGCCTGCGTGTGGTAGATCACCGCGAAGGCCTGCTCCATGGCGCCGAAGAGGGCGGATCCGCCCCAGAGGAGGCCGACCACCCCGACCAGGATCAGGAGGCCCTTCTGCTCCTGGAAGTGATGGATCGCCTCGAACGCCCCGGGCACGGTCTGCGAGGGAAGCAGGGAGAGCAGGGTGCAGTCGAGCGGCGTGGTCTGGCTCTGAGCGGCATGGCAGTAAATGGTCCGTGACTCACCGATGATGCCGGCCACGATCCCGAGCACGGCGGCCATGAAGACCACGATCGGAAACAGGGCGAAGAGGGCGTTCCAGGCGATCAGCACCGCCCAGTTGGGCGCCTGGTCCTCCATGAACTTTTGCAGTACCCTGCCGGGGAGCGTGTGCATCAGGCCCGCCGGGTTCATGGCCCGATTCTAGCTGACAGTAGTCCTATCACCTATGGTTGAAGCCGCATTGCGACCGGAGGAAGGCTGGAAGCGCCTGGCCGCGGAACGTGCCCTGGGCCTGGTTCGGGACGGCATGGTCCTCGGCCTCGGCACCGGCAGCACCGCCCAGTATTTCATCGAGGGTCTGGGGCGGCTGCTGGCAGGTGGGCTGCGCCTTCGGGCGGCGGCCACCTCGGCGGCGACGGCCCGCCAGGCCCAGGCGCTCAACCTCCCCCTGCTCCAGCACCTGGAGCGGCCCCTCGACCTGGCCGTCGACGGGGCGGACGAGATCGACCCGGTTCTCGACTGCATCAAGGGCCGGGGCGGCGCCCTGCTGCGCGAAAAGATCGTCGCCGAGGCCGCGGAGCGCTTCGTGCTCCTCGCCGACGTACGCAAGCTCGTACCCCACCTGGGGCGGGGTCCGGTCCCGGTGGAGGTGCTGCCCTTCCTCTGGGAGCAGACAAGCCGCCGGATCGCGGCCCTTGGCGGGCGTCCTCTGCTCCGGGGTGGGGCTGCGACGCCCTTTCTGACCGACAACGGGAACTTGATTCTGGACGTGACCTTCGAGGCGATCCCTGACCCCGCCGCACTCGCCGCCCGGCTCAAGGCCGTCGCCGGCGTGATCGAGCATGGCCTCTTCGTCGGGCTGGCGCGGTCGGCCATCGTGGGCGGGCCCGACGGCGTGCAGGTCCTGGGCCAGGCGCTCGACTCGGCGCCCGGCCCCGGCGGGGGGCGTTGACAGGCCCGGCTGTGAACCGATAGCCTCATCCAGGTCATGCCGTTCGAGTACCGGATGGTCACAACAGTCGAGGAGGCGAACCAGCTCTCCGAGCAGGGCTTCGAGCTGTTCACCATCCTCCCGCCCGGTCCCAACGGGGGGCCGGACCGCCTCTACCTCCGGCGGGAGCGACCCAGAGGCCAATCTCCTGGATTCAGCGTGGCGCCGCCAGGGCGCTGAACGGCGGAGGTTGGGGTTGACTCCGAATTCGAGGCGAATTACAATGGTCGTGTAAGAAATGTAAAGATCGACTGGGCGGAGGGTCGCCCTTGTCGTGTTTTACCCAGCTTAGAGCGGGTATGACCGGAGTCCGGGCCGCTCGGGCCGGGTTGGAGGACTAGCAGTTTGCAGGCAATGACCACCACGATCGAGTCGCCACGCCTCTACGAGGCGGCCGTGAAGGCCATGTCCCAGGCCGCCGCCGAAGCCGAGGCCGACCATGCCCCGGTGCGTCTGGCCTACTGGCGCATGGCCGCGCTCGACAGCATCCTGGGACGCCTGGAGGACCTTCGCCTCGCCAACGAGCGGGTCGTCCCCGCCGAGATCCTGGAGCTGGTGCAGGCTTACGCGGAGCGGCACGACGCCGAGCTCTTCGGGCGCGCCGTCGTGCCTGAGCTCAAGGACATGAACGCGGTCCACGATGCGGTCTTCGAGGCCCAGGGCCGGGTCATGCTCCAGCTGGCGGCGCTTCGCCGCGTGCCCAACTGGCAGGATCTCGACACCGTGCTCGAGCCGGGCGACGGCGAAGAAGCGGCCTAGGACGCCAGGGCAATCGGCTGAGCTGATCGGGGCCTCGGACGACCGCGAGAGGCCGCTGGACATTCTTGCCGACCGTCCCCGCCGCCTCCTGATCGTGCAGTGGGCGGACGGGCACGAGTCCTTCTACGACTTCGAGCTGCTGCGCTGGAGCTGCCCCTGCGCCGAGTGCGCCGGAGAGGCGGGGATGCCGGGGCGGCTGGCGTCGACCTCGGAGCTCACCGACGACCAGGTTTCACTGAGCGAGATCGAGGCCGTCGGCCTCTTCGGGCTGCGGCCCACCTGGAAGGACGGCCACAGCACGGGGATCTACGGGCTCGCTCTGCTGCGCTCCCTCTGCCCCTGCGCCGACTGCGGGCCCGCTAGGCCCGGACGACCAGGCCCAGGCTGATCTCCAGCGCGGCCTTCGGCTGGTAGCCGATCACCTGCTTGGCCAGCTTGCCTTCCCTGAAGAGGGCCATGTAGGGTATGCCGCGGACGCGGTAACGCTCGGCCAGGGCCGGCTCCTCGTCCACGTTGACCTTGGCGATCTTGACGTCGGCGTGCTCGGTGGCGATCTGCTCCAACACCGGGGCGACCATCTTGCAGGGCCCGCACCAGTCGGCGTAGAAGTCCACGATCACCGGCTGCTCGGACAGCAGGACCTGCTCCTCGAAGTTGGCGGTTGTGACGTGTACCGGCTTGCTCATTCTTCTCCCTTGTTTGATTCCTCGCCCGATACAACCCAGTATGCACGCCAAAGATTCCCGGCGGAACCGTCCAGCCGGCCCGGCTGGCTTCCCGGGCGGCGGCTTCCGCAGCGGCCGTTCAGGCGGCCGCCACGAATAGGAGGAGTTGGCCTACCAGCTGGCCGGGGAAGATGGCGATCATGGCCAGGTAGAGGAGGCCGGTGGCCGACATGAAGGAACGCATCCGGCAGGCGGGGTAGGCGAGGCCAGCCGCGAGCAGGGGAAGGATGACGGCGCCCAGCCCCCAGAGCCCGGCCAGGATCGGATTGGCGGCCAGGGCATGGGCCGGCGACCCCGCCGATCCGGGGAGTCCGGCCAGAGCGAGGGGAAAGAAGATCGCCTGGACGGCGAGCGCCGCCAGCAGCCAGAGGATCGAGCGGAGGAGGGGCCGGTTGGTGAGCGCCGGAGTCACCAGGTACCAGTGACCCAGCAGCATCCCCGTGGTGGCCGTCCCCAGCACCGCCGTGCCCAGGAGGATGGCGGCCCAGATCGCGACACTGCCCCACCAGCTCCGGGAGAGAGGCTGGAAGGTGAGGGCCAGCGCGACCAGCAGAGCGGCGGAGGCCAGCAGCGCCGCCCCCCGGGCCGGACGCGGATCCACTCTCCGGCTGAAGCTCGAGATCGAGAGCCCGGCGAAGGCCGCGGTGGTGATGCCCTGGAACGCGGGCAGCCAGTCTGCCGGGCCCCGTGCGATCTGGAGCACGTCGTGGTAGGCGTCCACGGGAGCGCTCACTACGACCAGGAGAGCGAGCCCGCTGAGCACGGTCGAGGTCGCGGACATGAATTTGAGGAAGCCCGGCGTCAATCCGCCCAGCCGCCGCAGGGCCTCGGTGGTGAGCAAGGTGCCGACTGCGGTACAGGCGAGCATCAGGAAGAGGGCGAGGGGGACGGTGACGGCGGCCACCTCGATCGGGGAGAGCGCCGCTGACCCGACCGCGGGGAGCACGATTGCGGATACTACAGGAGGAAAGACGGTGGACCGGATGGACGAAGACCCGCCGGCATTCGTGCCTGTGGTACGGAGCGAGGGGAGCTGGAAGACGCCGGCCGGCGACCCCGTGCCCTGGTATGACGTGCGCACCGACCTGCTGCCCGCGGATGAGGTCCAGGCGGCGATCGAGCGGGTGCTCTCGGTCTACGGGGTGAGCGACGTGGTGGTTGACGCCTTCACCCAGCTTCGCAAGGAGCTGCCCCGGCCGCTCTCCCCGCCCCCTGCCGCGGAATAGACGCTCCGCGGAAGCCGTTACCATCACACGATGGCCAGCTTCTTCCGCCGCGATCGGACGCTCGACCCGCGTGTCGTCGCCGATCCGCATCGCCAGCCACCGGGGCAGGTGCTTACCGACAAGTGGCCGGTGCTGACCTATGGGCGGACTCCACGCTACGACATGAAGGCCTGGCGCCTGCGCCTGATGGGCGAGGTCGACAACCCGGTGACCTTGAGCTGGGAGGAGCTGCTCGCGCTGCCGAAGACGGAGATCACCGCCGACATGCATTGCGTAACGACCTGGAGCCGGCTGGACAACAGGTGGGAGGGTGTCGCCTTCCAGGAGCTGGTGGAACTGGTCCGTCCCCGGCCGAGCGCCGCCTTCGTGGTCGCCCACTGCGACGCCGGTTACACGACCAGTCTTCCGGTCCAGGCGCTGGCCGACTCGGACGTGCTCATCGCCTATCGTCACGACGGTATCGATCTGCCCGCCGAGCACGGCGGGCCCCTGCGCCTCGTGGTTCCCAAGCGCTACGCATGGAAGAGCGCCAAGTGGCTGGAGGGGCTGGAGTGGTCCGAGCGCGACCGGCTTGGATTCTGGGAGCGCAACGGCTACAACAACAGCGCCGACCCCTGGCTCGAAGAGCGCTACTGGTAACCCAGCCTTCTTAGTCCGGTACTTATGTGGGGGACTGCGCCCCCCACCATTCGGCCGCGTCAAGGCACCGGTCGCTGCGCTCCCTCAATGGCCTTGACCCGGCCGCATCGGCGTGCCAGTGCACGCCGATCCCCCCGCTAAAGATGCGCGCTGCGCGCGCGTGCCCGGCCTTCGTGCCGGGCGCGGGAGGAGTCCTCCCGGCCTATACTTTGCGCATAACCGGGGTGCGCCGCAGGCGCTGAGAGGCGGTTAACCGTCAACCCGCTGAACCTGATCTGGGTAATGCCAGCGGAGGGATCGATGAGCATCGTCGACCGGCCGCCGCAAGCGCTGCGCCAAGAGGGCGACTCCTTCCTCAAGGTCGAGGTCCACGGGATCGAGAGCATCCCCTCATCGGAGCGTAAGGGTAAGCCTCGCGACGTCTCGCTCCTCTGGGTGGCGGCCTTCGCCAACTTCGTCTCCCTGATCACCGGCGGCTTGCTGATCACCTTCGGGCTGGGAGTCGCGGAGGCTGTCGTCGCGGTCGCCGTCGGCTCGGTGCTGGCTGCCACCCTGCACGGGCTGCTCAGCTGCGCCGGTCCGCGCTTCGGCACCACCCAGGTGGTGGCGGCGCGCCGCACCTTCGGCGTGCGCGGCGGATACCTCGGCGCCTTCTTCACGCTCTTCCTGGCCATCGGCTGGTTCGCCGTGGACTGCGTGATCGCGGCCCAGGCTCTGGTCCAGCTGGCGCGGATCGCGGGCTGGCCTCAGGGGACGGCGCTCCAGGCCTCGGCTCTGGCGCTGGTGGTGGCGGCTTCGGTTCTGGTCGCGGTCTACGGGCATCAGACGATCCAGGTCTTCGAGCAGTACGGCGCCCTGGTCTTCACCGCCTTCTGCGTCCTGCTCCTGGTCGCACTCTTTCCCCGCATCCAGTGGTCGCTGCCGCCCACCGTCTCCGGCCCCGACCATCTGGCCGCCTGGTTGCTCGGGACCACCGTGATCTTCGCCCTGGTCGCATCCTGGTTCAGCTTCGCCTCCGACTACTCTCGCTACCTGCCGCCCCACGTGTCGGTTGGAGCGGTCGCGGGCTGGATCGGGGCCGGGACGGCAGGATCGATGTTCCTCTTTGGGGTGCTGGGAGTCCTGCTGGCGAGCATCCAGCCGTCCAACGGCGGAAACCTGCTCGCCCTGATCTCGACCCAGGCCTCGGGCCTGATCGTCGTGCCCTTCCTGCTCTTCGTCGCCGCCGGGGAGATCTGGGCGAATTACCTCGATGTCTACACCGCCGGGCTCTCCGGCCTCGCTCTCAACCTGCGGCTCCGGCGCTGGACCGCCGCGCTGCTCTGCGGCGTCGTCGGAGGCATCCTCGCCTTCTTTGCCATGTTCATCTCCAACTTCAAGGACCAGTACACCAACTTCCTGCTCATCACCTACCTATGGGTCCCTTCCTGGGCTGCCGTGCTCCTGGTCGACATGTTCGTCTTCCGGCATGCCGAGAAGGGTATGAGCCTGATCAACCGGCCGGCGATCGCGGCCTGGCTGATCGGCGTCGCTGGCGCCGTCCCGTTCGTGAACTCGACCCTATGGCAGAGTCCGCTGGCGGTGCACCTCCTCCACAACACCGATGTTTCCGGCTACGTGGGGGCGCTGCTCGGCGGCGTGGCCTACCTGGTGCTGGGACGGCGGTGACCTCTCCAGTCGCCCTCACCATCGCCGGCTCGGATTCCAGTGCCGGGGCCGGCATCCAGGCCGACCTCAAGACCTTCGCCGCCTTCGGCGTCTACGGGTTGACGGCCCTCACCGCCGTTACCGCCCAGAACACCACCGGCGTGCGCGCGGTTCAGGAGATCTCGACCGAGTTGATCGCGGCTCAGGTCGAGGCGGTGGCCGACGACTTCCAGATCGGCGCGGTCAAGACCGGAATGCTCGCCGGTGTGGCGATCATCGAGGCGGTGGTCGAAGTGGTCCTCCGGCGGGGCCTGCGGCCGCTGGTGGTCGACCCGGTCATGGTGGCCAAGAGCGGGGCGCGGCTGCTGCGGGAGGATGCCGTCGAGGCTCTGCGGCAGCGACTGCTGCCTCTGGCCGACGTGGTCACCCCCAACCTCCCCGAGGCGCAGGCTCTGACCGGGCGCCGCCTGGACTCGATCGCCGACCGCATCGCCGCCGGTCGCGCCATCCTGGACCTGGGGGCGCGGGCGGTGGTGGTCAAGGGCGGCCACGGCGAGGAGGACCCGGTGGTCGACCTGCTGATCGACCGCGATGGCGTGCGCGAGTTCCGTGCGCCGCGGCGGCTCACCCGGCACACACATGGCACCGGGTGCACCTTCTCGGCCGCGATCGCCGCCGGCCTGGCCTGGGGGCGTCCCCTGGCGGAGGCGGCCGGCGACGCCCGCGCCTACCTGGACCGGGCCTTGCGTGAGGCGCCCGAGCTCGGTCACGGGCATGGACCTCTGAATCACTTCCCGGCCGCAGACCGGCGGGAGCGCCTGCGTGCCGGCGGCTGAGGGCGATCGCGATTATCTAGTCGGCCTCCATCCGCGGCTGGCGCCCGTCTTCGAGGACATGCTCGCCCAGGGGCGGGCCGAAGGCATCCCGATCGTGGACCCGTTGAGCGGGCGCCTGCTCCAGACACTGGTCGCCGCGCTCAAGCCGCGGCTGGTGGTGGAGGTCGGCACGGCGATCGGGTTCTCGACGCTGTGGATGGCGACCGTGCTGCCGGAGGGTGGCCGGATCCAGACCATCGACCCGGACCGTAAGCGCACCGAAAGGGCTCGGACATTCTGGCGGCGGGCAGGCGTCGAAGAGCGGATCGAGGTCATCAACGAGCCGGGGCTGACCGCCTTATCGCGACTCGAGGTGGGCATCGATTTCGCCTTCGTCGACGCCCTCAAGACGGAGTACGCCGGCTACCTGGAACTGCTCCTGCCGCGGATGCGGCCCGGCGGGGTCATCGCCGCCGACAACCTGCTCTGGAGCGGTCGCGTGGCGGCCGGCCTCGAGGACGAGAACACCGCCGCCCTGCGCGCCTTCAACCAGCGCTTTGTGACCGACCCGCGGCTCCACGCCACCATCGTCCCCGTGGGCGACGGCATCGGGATCGGGGTGATGCGAAATCCCTGAGCGCAAACTCGAGCGTGTCGTTTTGAGCACCTTGGCTCCGCTGGATGTCTGCCGCCATTCGACTCCAGTTACCCGATTCCACGCTTGCCGAGGCACGCCAACCGCTAAAAGCTGACATAGCCCGCCGCCCTATAGTTGACCGTAAACCAGAACGTGTGTTGCGTGGTCAAGGTCGTATTAAGGTCATCGGCCTGCTTCCCACAAGGGCCGTTGCTGTTCCAGTACGGCCACTCATTCGGCGTCGTGTAGGTGACGTTGTAGAAATTGACAAAGCTTCGACTAAAGTCGCCCTGATAGGCGCCGCACACCCAGATGTGGAGAGTGCCTGACAACGTCGAGTCTGATGGCGAGGGATCATAGAATGTAGCGGTTTCGGTATAGCTGTACCAGCAATACGGCTGGTCTCCACTTGCGTTGGCGGTGAGCTTAAGGACGACCTCATTCGTGTCACCGTCCTGGTTGCCGTCGATCTCGGTTTGGTTATTCAGGTCAACTTCGCTCTGCACGGTAGCTCCATAACACGGCGTTGGCGTCGCGGGGCGTTCCGCCGAAGCCGACGCGCCTACCCCCGACAGGGCCGCCGCCAAGCAGCAAAGCAGAGCCGAAAACAGGCGCTTCATTTTCCCCTCCTCTCATCGCGAGCAGGCTTGCGGGTTGAGCTTCTTGCGTTCCCCAAAATGGGGCCATGCCGCGATCCCAAGCCTACGTATAGCGGTAGGCGTCGGGGTTGTCAAGTACTGCTTCATCGAAACGCAAAGTGATCGCCGCTACCTAATCTTGCAGGTCCGAGACCGGGGCACTGGCAGCTTGATCGCGTGCCAGTACATCTCTGCATAGGTTTACACATTGCGTGCAAATGAACACGCCCGGGCCCGCCACCAACTGCCGGTTCGTGGAACGCGTCCGGCCGCAAAATGAACAGCGCGGCGCCGTCTCGATCTGAGGAATCGGGTTACGCGTTAACTCCGCCTTCAGTCGCACCACCTCGGCCCTGAGCTTATCGAGCTCGGTATCATTCACGCTGATGAAAGATTACCACTCGACAGGGCTGTCTACCGCGCTGGTCGGCGAACGTCCAGACGGCCTGGCGATGACTGCTCCTTCGAGCGGCCGACGCGGGGTTCTTTGCGGGCCGATCGATTGCGGAGCTTGATTCGTACGGCCAGAGGTTTGGACCACTGCTGAAGCAAGGGCCATGGCTTAAAGCCTGCCGCGCCGCCGCGACGAGGAACTGAATCCCGAGGTCTGGCAGTTCGGCCAACCCCAAACCGGGCCTCGTCAGAACTCCACCTAGAATAGGTCGGGAGTGACCACGACGGCGGACGCGCTGGCCCTGGGGCTGTCACGTGACCAGGCGCTGGCCGCCTATACCACCGTCTGTCGGGCGCGCGCGCTCGACGACCGTCGTTTCCTGCTCAACCGGGCGGGCGCGATCGCTTTCATCATCTCGCCCCGCGGGCACGAGGTGGCCCAGGCGGCAGCGATCGCCGCGCTCCAACCCGGCCGCGACCGCTTCTGCCTCTACTACCGCGACTTCGCCGCAGCCCTCGCCTGCGGGTTCACCTCGGCCGAGCTCATGCTCTCCGCCTTCGCCCGGGCGGACGATCCTTCGAGCGGCGGCCGCCAGACGCCGGGCAACTTCGGGAGCAGGCGGCGCGGGGTGATCATCGGCTCGAGCACGGTCGGTCCCCAGATCCCCAAAGCCGCCGGCATCGGACTGGGCTTGAAATGGAAGGGGGAGGGCGCGCTCTGCTACGTGAGCTTCGGGGAGGGCGCGACCAGCCAGGGTGATTTCCACGAGGGCCTCAACTTCGCCGCGATCCATAGCTGCCCGGTGGTCTTCTTCTGCGAGAACAACCACTGGGCGATCTCGGTTCCCCAGCCGCTCCAGGTGGCCGGAGCCGGCGTCGCCGCGCGAGCGGCGGCCTACGGCATCCCTGGGGTGGCGGTGG
>Ga0209577_10005385_pt1 | contig 11932 bp, 10 predicted proteins | sample GraSoiAngelo_109_FD_185874 | JGI IMG/M metagenome (GOLD analysis project Ga0209577, IMG submission 185874) | Grasslands soil microbial communities from the Angelo Coastal Reserve, California, USA - 14_0903_12_20cm (SPAdes) (version 2) | ecosystem: Environmental > Terrestrial > Soil > Grasslands... | reverse complement strand
GGCGGGACCGTAAACTTCGCATCCGTTCAGGGTCAAGCTCACGTGCTGTCGCCGAACGAGGCTGCTTTCGAGGACGGCACGCTGAGTTACCTCTCCATTCCGGCCGTGGAGATTGGATTGCGCCACCTTGAGGCTATCGGCATCGCCACGATCACTGAACGCGTGCGCTGCCTGACAGGATGGCTACTCGATGAACTGCTGGCTCTGCGGCATAGCAATGAACGCGCCATGGTCCGCATCTACGGGCCCGCAACGACGCAGGCACGGGGTGGAACGGTGACGTTCAATCTCTACGATCCACACGGACACCTGCTGGACTATCGGCGCGTCGAAGAGCTGGCCGGTCAAAAGGGCATTTCACTGCGGACGGGCTGCTTCTGCAATCCTGGCGCGGGAGAGATGGCCGAGGGTCTCACCGAAGAGGATATGCAGGCCGGATTCAGCATGGGCGCAGACATTAATCTGGTCAGTTTCTTTCGATTGATGCAAGACCGGGGCCATAAGAGCGCCGGTTGCATCCGAGCTTCTGTGGGTTTGGTCACGAACTTTGCCGACGTTTGGCATTTTCTGCATTTCATCGCCGGCTTTCGGGATCAGACGCGGCTGACGATGGGAGAGGTCAGCTTCGACATAGAGTCCTGCCGTATCATTCGCGACGGAAGTTAGCGCTTGGCCGCTGCGCGAACTTGAGCTTCTTACTGCGAGCGTGCCCCAACGACCATGGTTACGAATCGTCTTACGAAACCTTGAGGCGCGGCAGAAGCTTTACGGCGTTATCGCGCTCCACCAACTTCAATTCTGCGTCGCTGAACATATTCAGTGATCGAATCGCCTGCGCAGTCTCCAGGATGTGTCCACCCGGCGGGAAATCCGTTCCGAACATGATTTTGTCCGGGCCCACGAGCTGCCTCAGCGAAGCCACCACGCCCGCATTCGCAGCACCAGCCAGGTCGTAATAAAATTTCTTCAACTCAGCGATTAAGCCATTGGGCAACTGCGCCTTGAAGGTGCCCGCTGCGCCAGCAATGCGGCCCGCTAGAAACGGCATCGAACCGCCGCCATGCGACCAGATCCAGCGAATATTTGGGAAGCGTACGGCATCGCCGCTGAAGCAGACTCCCGTGATCGCGCGCGTGGTGTCCGTCCCGTATTCCATGCTTGCCGGATGCACTCCGGGAGCGTAGTTGAGGTTCCTGCAGCAATCGGCTGCCGTCGGATGAACAAAAACGACGGCGTTGCGACGATTGAGCTCCTCCATCGCCGGCCTATAGGCTGCATTTCCCAGCCACGTGTCGCCGAAGCTCGTCATGAACCCGATCCCGTCAGCGTGGAGCTGATCGTAAGCGTAGGCGATCTCCCGAAGCGTGGCATCCACATCCGGCAGCGGCATCGCGGCAAACAACCCGAATCGCGTCGGGTGCGCCTGCACCACCTTCGCCCCGAAATCGTTGCACTCTCGCGCTAGCCGGACTGCTTGTGCTTTGTCGCCAAGATACAGCCCTGGATTGGTAATCGACAGCACCGCCGCGGCTCCGCCACCCCGGTCCAGGTCCTCGAGCGATTTTTCCGGCGTCCAAGTAGTATTGGGAGCCTGCAGCAGCGGATTGCCCTTCATCGCCGCGACCCACGTCGGCGGCCCGTAATGGTGGTGCACGTCGATGCGGTACTTTTCGCCGCCGGCGGCGGAAGTCGCAGCCCCCGTCTGCGCCAGCGGAGTCCAAGCGTCCGCCCCGCTGGCGGCGGCCGCCAGTCCGAGTGCACCCAACGCGCCAGTCAAAAAACTTCGCCGGTCTTGATCGCCCATCCGTCACCTCCAAATCGTCTCAAACTCCCTCACGGCCTCGGGATATCCGTACGACCCGACAGTCGGGAGTATAGCCCAATCCGTTGACCCTAGCCGTGCGCTGACGACCCATATTGGGCGCGACGTGTCCACGCCAGTGTTGTGGCCGGCGTTAGGGGCTGACCTTGTAATACTGCTGAAAGACTCCCATTTTCGGATAGAACGCGTGAGATCGGTAGTGCGAGCAAAGTGCGCAGAATTCTCGGCGTCTGTTCCAGGATCGGCATTCCTGGAAACGTAAGAGCAGCAACAGGGGTGTTGTGGTCATAATCATTCCTTTTCAGCGCCGATCCACCCTATGAGGCGCGCGCGTTAGAACGTAAACTTCGCCGCCAGTTGAATGCCGCGCGGACCGCCTCCACCAAGGAACGGATTGCCGATGCCGACATCACCTGTGGCGACGATGTGGTAGAAGCCGTTGCCGACTTCACGGTTTGCAGTTCCCGCCGTGAACCCGGATGAAGTGGCACTGACATTCGAAGCAGGGTCAGCAATGAACCCCGGCAGAAGCGGATTCGAGAAGTTCGGATGATTCAAAATATTGAAGAAATCCGCACGGAGTTGGAGGTTGAGGCGTTCGCTGACCTTGGTGTTCTTATAGACGGCCAGATCCCACTGCTTGAATGGCGGGCCCACGAGCGCGTTGCGCCCCAGGTTTCCGAAGTGCTGCGTCCCGGGCACGCAGTCGGGTTTGGCAAACCCCGTTATACTTCCACTATTCGTGATCGTGCAGGGCATGGCAAAGGAGCTCAAGTCAAGAAAGTTATTCGGGTCGTGATAGTTGTAAACGATCGGCCCTACTACATCGGGCCGGTCAAAGCCTTCCCCGCTGCCGCTGTAATCGTCCTCGCCATTATAGTTAAGCGTGAAGGGCTGGCCGGTCTGCAGCGTGACGCTGCTATCGATGCCCCAGCCATTCTTCAGCTTTTGCCAACCGCCACTCAGCGTCGGCTCTGCGTAGGAAAAAACCCAGGTGAAGCGTCTCGGTATGTTGAAGTTTGATGGACCGTATTCGTTCCTCGGGTTCGAGCTTGTACTGTCCGCAGGCTGAGCGGCGTTGGGAACGAAATCTTCGCCGTCACTCGAATTGTCCATGGAACGAGACCACACGAAGTTTACAAACGATGTCACGCCGTGCCACGCGTTTACTCGCAAGCTGGCCTGCAGCGAGTGGTAATTGGATTTGCCGGTGGAATTTTCCTGGAAGATATAGAAAGTTCCCGGGGGCGCGCCTGAGAAGACACGCGGCGCGCAGAACTCGCAGGCTGTGGCGCCCACCGTGACGCTGCAATCGGTCCCCGGGACGGTCCCAAGCGCGCTCGGGCATTGCGCATCGTGGATGGCCTGCGCGGTCGGTTGGTTGATGTCGAAGAAGCGCCAGAGCCGGTGACCCTGCGACCCCACGTAACCTACTTGCAGCGCCACTTTGTTTGTAATCTGCTGCTGGATGTTCAGGTTGTAATTCTCCATGTAGGGAGGCTTGATATTACGGTCGACGCCGAAGATATCGCATTCGTTGTTGCAGTTTGACGCGCCAAAAACAGGCACGCCCGGCGTGATGATCGTTCCGCTCGTTCCGTTCGCCGCGATAGCCTCCGTGATCGGATTCGTCCCAAAATTGGCGTAGGCCGGACCGGGAGCAAAAAACGCCGGATATGGCAGATGACCCAGGAACATGTCCTGCGAAACCGAGTCGTAGAACAAGCCGAATCCAGCGCGTAGCACCGTCTTGCCACTGCCGAATACATCCCAGGCAATACTGGCGCGCGGACTGAAATTCTTGCGGTCCGGCTCATAGAGGCGAGGAAGCCCAGCGGTTCCCACCTGCGCCTGAATCCCGGTTCCTGTGTCGGTCACCGGGTTAAAGCTAGCCACAAGAAAATTACTGAACAGGTTGTTCTTCTCCGCGATCACACCGAAATAATCCCAGCGAAGCCCATAATTCAGCGTGACCCGAGGCGTCAGGTGGAAACTGTCTTGAGCATACAAGCCGAAATCGTTTTCGAAGGTGTGACGAATGGTGTCGCCCGAGTATTGGAGACCGCTGGTGAGAGTCCCGGTAAGAAAGTCAGACAGGCTAGAAAACTTCAGTCTCCCGCGAAAGTACTTGTCGAGGTATTGCTGAACGCTCGTGCGGCGGAACTCAAAACCGAACTTCACGTCGTGTTTGTTGATTTTCGCCGAAAAGCTGTCTATGAGTTGATTGTTACTGTCCACGCGGTGCCGCGGGACGGTGGAGTTCGCTCCTGGCTGGGCGAAAAAGGAACTGGCCCCCGAGGGCGTAAACGAGACCAGAATGATGGGCAGACCGGAATCCGCAGCGCCTGACCCAGAGCAGGTTGGTCCGGCCACAGGAGTCGCCGCTCCAGGCGCGTTGCTCGCCGCGCAGAGCCCGATCGAGCTCGGGTGAAAGCTCTGATCCTCAGGGAAGAATCCTTCCGCGAAGCGGTTCCAGCCGTAGCGCAGCTCGTTCAATTTCGTCGGGGAGAAAACATGCACATAAGAGATGGAAACAAGCTGCACGCGCGTCGGAGTCACGGTGTCAAAACCAGGAAGTTGTCCCCCTGTGGCGCTTAGCGCCAGCGGAAAAGCCTGCGTGCTGTCTCCGAAGAAGTAGCGCCCGGTTACGTTGTTGCTCTGGTTAAAAGTATGATCGATCTTCGCAATCATGCTGGACAGATTGTTGTACGAGGGCGTGATCAGCGAGGAGTTAGGCCCATTCGGGCACCCAATGTCTTCCCCTGCCGCCGAACTCAACGAAGGAGTCCCAAAGGTTCCCGGAATGTTTGGCTTGGGCCAAAACTTCAGCATGGCTGCAGTGACAGCGTTCGGCGTGCCGCCTCCCGCAACGATAGCGTTGTCGTCCACAGTGATTCGGGCAGGGTCGGGAACGCAGGCCAGGGTGACCACGCCGACTCTTTCTCGCTGCCCTTCATAATCGAGGAAAAAGAACGCCTTGTCTTTAATGATCGGACCTCCTAGCGATCCTCCAAACTGGTTGTTGTGAAATGGCGCCTTGGGCTGGTCCGTGGTATTAAAGAAGTTCCGCGCGTCCAAAGCATTGTTGCGGAAGTATTCAAACGCGCTTCCGTGGAACTGATTGGTTCCACTCTTGGTCACGATGTTGACGACCGCCCCGCTGTTTCGGCCGTACTCCGGTTCGAAGTTCGAGAGCACGCGCATATCGCTCACCGCATCAATCGGCAGGATCGCCGAAGGCGTGGCAAACACTCCACCCTGGTTGATCGCAGGGTCGTTGCGGTAGCCGTCGTTCATGTCCGTGCCATCCAGCAGATAGTTGTTGGAGCGGCCGCGAGCTCCGTTCATAGAAAACTCGCCAAATGATCCCGGCGAATCCGTGATCTGATCCGGCGAGCCCGCCACGCCAGGATTCAGAAAGATCAGCTTTGTGTAATCTCTCCCGTTGATCGGTAGGTCCTTAACGGTCTCTTGCGTGAGCGTGCCGCCCAGCGTGTCGCTCGTGGTCTCGATCTGAGGAAGCGCCTCGCCTGAAACAAGGACTTCTTCCCTCACTTCGCCCAGCTCGAGCGCAGCGTCGACGCGCCGCTCAGCAGCGACACTCACCTGGACGCCTTTGGTAACAGAGGTTCGAAAACTGCTTTTCTCAATGGTTACGTCGTAGGTACCGATGGGAAGCTCGGGGACCCGGTAGCTGCCATCGGTTTGAGTCTCGGTCGTGCGGACCAGTCCCGTATCGGTGTTGCGAGCCGTAACGGTGGCTCCGGGAACCGCCGCACCGGAAGCGTCCGTGACCGTGCCGAGAACGGTGCCACGAAAGGTTTGACCGCTGGCCAACGTGACGGCCATAAGCATTAAGATCAATGCGGGGAATGTACGCGTCACTCTCAGGTCACGGCCGCCAACATTTTTCATCGATTTCTCCCCTCGTTTATAAGGCTCGCCACCGCCATTTCCTTATTGAAAGAATGAATGGGATAGATGAATCATTCCGATTTGATCTGTTTTCGGTCATAACTTGATCCGTTCCGTCCCGTGGTCGGGCGCCATTGTACACCGACGCAGCCGGCCGCTACATTTCCTGACGCCGATCACCACGAGTGCCCGCGTGCGCGGGGCGTGCGCTTTCTTAGAATAACGGGATAACTTAACCTGACTCATGCCCGATGCTATAGTGTGGCCGCAGAACGACGGGTCCAATTTTGTTCTCATCATTCTGAATGCCTATGGAAATCGCCTTAAGTCCGCTTCAATTTGCACGCCGTACTCGCAAATTGTACGCAGATTCTGCGGCCGTGGTCGATGAGGATACCAAGCTGAACTATGAGAGCTTCTTCGAGCGATGCGATCGGTGGTCTGCGGCTCTCCAGAGCTTGGGAATTTGCCCCGGTGATCGAGTCGCTTACGTGGCTCCGAATACCCACGCGCAGCTCGAATCCTTCTATGCCGTCCCGCAAATCGGTGGGGTGTTGGTTCCCCTCAATTATCGGCTCACGGCGGATGACTTCGCCTATCTCCTCAATCACAGTGAGGCTCGGGTTCTCTGCGCGGATCGAGACCATATAGACGCCGTTGAGCGGGTCCGTCCTCAATTGCGAACCGTCGAGCAATTTGTGGCGCTCAACGGCTCGCGGCCCGGGTGGTTGGATTATGAGGAGATTCTGAACTCGTCTCCGGCAAACTTCGTAACGCCTGACATCAAAGAGACCGATCTGTTGACGGTTAACTATACGAGCGGCACCTCCGGCAAGCCCAAGGGCGTGATGATTACCCATCGGAATGCCTATATGAACGTTATTGGCACCCTGCTGCATTTCCCTCTGAGCGCCGTAGATCGTTATCTCTGGACGCTGCCGATGTTTCACGCCAACGGGTGGACCTTCGTTTGGACCGTTACGGCTGTTGGCGCTACGCACATCTGTCTGAGAAAAGCCGAACCGCGCACCGTGTTTGAGAGGATCTCGCGAGAAGGCGTCACCGTGTTCTGCGCCGCGCCAACCGTGCTCATCTTGCTTGCCAACTTTCCCGCCCAGCTCAGACCCGAGGTGCGGCGTGGCCTGCGAGTCTTGACAGCCGGCGCTCCTCCGGCCGCCGCTACGATTGAGCGAATGGAGGGGGAATTTGGGTGGATTCTGACGCACATCTACGGCCTCACTGAGACCGCTCCTTTCATTACTGTTTGTGAGTTACGGCCGGAACATTGCTTGTTGTCCTCCCAGGAGCGCGCCAAGATCAAGGCGCGCCAGGGAGTTGAACTGCTGACATCTGGTGAATTGCGGGTCGTCGATGCTCGAGGGCGCGAAACGCCGCGCGACGGAAAAACTGTGGGTGAAATCATAGTTCGAGGCAACGTAGTCATGCAGGGCTATTACAAGGATGCCGAGACGACGGCGCAGGTAATTCGAGATGGATGGTTTCATACTGGCGACGGCGCGGTGGTACATCCTGACGGTTATGTCGAGATCCGCGACCGCCTAAAGGATGTCATCATCAGTGGAGGCGAGAACATCTCGTCGGTGGAAGTGGAAGGTGCGTTGCTTCATCATCCGGCGGTGCAGGAGGTGGCGGTCGTGGGATTTGCTCATGAGCTTTGGGGCGAAGCTCCCGAGGCTTTCGTCGTCAGAAAACAGGGGGCACGGCTATCCGAAGCGGAATTGCGCGAATTTGCGCGCTCTCGCCTCGCGCATTTCAAGGTTCCGCAGCGGTTTACATTTGTGACGGAACTCCCGAAGACAGCGACTGGAAAGATCCAGAAATACATTTTGCGCAAAGGCGCCTCTGCGATTAATCCGCAGTGACTCACAAAGGGAAAGCTTTTGGCGGGCAGGCTCGACCAGCAGCTACGGGTGTATACTGCTCCCCAAGTGGGCGTCGAGAGGCGCCTCCATAGAAAATTGTGCCACTCTGGGAGGGCCACAATGCGCATGGGCCTTTCGATCCTTTTCGCTTTATCTGTTACAGGTATGACGCACTCCGCGGCGCTTGGCGCGGATTCCGAGAAGCCAGCGCCGATCGCCGAGGTAACATTTTCCAAGGACGTGGCTCCCATCCTGCAGCGCTCCTGCCAGACCTGCCATCGTCCCGGATCGATTGCTCCGATGTCTCTGCTCACCTATCAGGACGCCCGGCCTTGGGCTCGCGCGATCAAGGAAAGAGTCGCGCGTCGCCTGATGCCGCCGTGGCACATCGATCGGAACATTGGCATCACAAAATTTAAGGACGATCCATCGTTGACCGACGCCGAGATCGCCACGATTTCGAATTGGGTGGACCAGGGCGCTCTCGAGGGTAACCCAGCGGACATGCCGCCGCCGCGGCAATTCAGCGACCCAGATAAGTGGCATATCGGAACGCCGGATTTCGTGATCTCCATGCCAAAGCCATATAAGCTGAAAGCCCAAGGAGGCGACGAGTATTACGACATCGACCTAGATCCCGGCTTTAAGGAGGACATGTACCTCTCAGCCGTGGAGACCAAGCCTGATTCAGGATTCAAGGTAGTGCACCACGCGACGACAAACCTGGTCGAGGACCCCGAAGCGGACCCGGTCGGGCTGTTCTTGAATGAATATGCCGTAGGCAAAAACGCCGACCTCTTTCCGGAAAATTCGGGCCGCTTGATCAGGGCGGGCTCCAAAATCCATCTCAATCTCCATCTCCATCCGTCTGGCGAGCAGACTCCTGTCAGTGTCTCTGTCGGGTTCAAGTTCTACCCAAAGGGGTTCGTGCCCAAGTACGTGACCTTCACCCAACACATGGGAGACGTCACCGAACTCGATCTCCCCGCCGGCCAGATTACTCGCAGCGATGGCTACTTCCGCCTGCAGAAGCCCGCGTTGATTTCGGCCTTTCAGCCTCACTTTCACACACGCGGCAAGGCTCAATGCATGGAGGTTATCTATCCGGACGTTCGCCCAGATTCAGCCCGCCCGGGGCCGGCGCGGACTGAGACTCTCAGTTGCGTGAGCGATTACCAATTCGGCTGGAGCATCACCTACCCTTATGCCGAGGATGTGGCCCCGCTGCTGCCTGCCGGCACCATCATTCACATCACCACCTGGCACGACAACACTGTGAACAATAGGTTCAACCCGAATCCGAAAAACTGGGTTGGATATGGCCAGCGCACTATCGACGAGATGAGTTTCGCCTGGGTCAGCCTGTACTATCTGGAGGAGGCCGACTTCCAACAGCGCGTCCAAGCAAGAAAAAAGATGATGAAGACGCACGAGCAAGATCAGCTCGACAGCCGCTTGAAGCAATGAGGGCATGCGTCCGCGTTGTGATCTGCATATTGGCCGGCAGTTTACTGCCCGTCGGCGCACACAGGACACGCGCGCAAGGATTGTCACAGCTTCCGACATACAATCCCCAAACCCAATTTTCGAGTGGCCAGGACGTAGTGCCGGTCTACGAGGGATGGTTGCGCAACCCAGACGGGACTTTCACGTTTGTGTTCGGCTACTTCAACCGCAATTGGAAGGAAGAACTCGTCATCCCGGCCGGACCTGACAACAAACTTGAACCCGGCGAACCTGATCGCCGCCAGCCCACCTACTTCCTTCCGAGGCGGCAGTCCTGGGTCTTTCGAGTCCAGGTGCCAAAAGATTGGGGGCAGCAGGAACTGGTCTGGACGATCACTGCCCATGGCCGAACGGAAAAGGCCTACGCCCAACTGGTGCCGGAGGAGGAGATTCTCGAACGCTTGATCCAGACGCACGGAAATTTGAATCCTGGCGAGGACGACCCCAACAAACCTCCATCCATCACGATCGCACCAGTTCCGCCAACCGAGCTGACAAGTCCGGTTCCGTTAACCGCATTGGTCAGCGACGATGGGCTTCCCAAACCACGTCCCGCTCCAGCGCCCCGTCCCGGAGCAATTCCTCAAGCTCAAACCAACTCGGCAGCCGGACTCCGCCCTCCCGGACTGTCCGTTAAGTGGTTCGAATATCGCGGACCGGCGAAGGTCACTTTTGACTCCGCTGGACCGATCCCAGTGAGCAAGGGTCAAGCGGTCGCGACCGCGCGCTTCGACGCTCCGGGGACGTACGTACTGCGCGCAACCGCCGACGATGGAGCACTCTCCACGAGCGCCGATGTGACCATTACGGTCAAGCCGGGCCGCTCCACCAGCGACAAACCCTAGGCAAGAGAGGCTGTATAAGTGCAAAACGGAACAGGACTGGTGAGTTAGACTCACGCCGCGAATCCGCCGGACGGCTCAACTCTCAGTATCGCCGGGAAGAGCTTCAAACCACCGGATTCTAGGAGGAGGCCATGAGCAAGATCTTCGAAGCCCTGAAGCAGGCCGAATTGGCCCGCGCCGACGACCAGAACGCCACAGCTCTGGTGACAAGTGTAGCGACAAGGGCTGCCGAACGACCAGAGCGTCGGCGGGCAGCCCGCCTCAACGTCCAAGTTCCTCTCTTCGTCTATGGCTATACGCCGGAAGGCGATCCGTTCTACGAGGACGCCCGTACCATCGCGATCAACACACACGGCGGACTGATTTTCATGCCGACCATAGTGCGGCCCGGCCAACGATTGCTCGTAACGAAAGAAGGAGATGAGCAGGCGAAGGAGTGCATAGTCCTCTCCGTCAGGGCGCGGCTGGCGCAGGGCGCAGACGTCGCACTTGAATTCCCCACTCCAATACCGTACTTCTGGGGTAATTGGGAGAGCCCAGAGCCCGGTCCTTGAGAGTAAGATACGCCTTGCCTTGCGTTCCGCTATACGCCTCTCTCAAATTGCGCAGCAGCTTCAGGGTGCAGGGCAGCCGGTCTCGTCTAATTCCTGTAACTTCTTAATTGCCTCCGCGTTGTTCGCTTTCGAAGCCACAGTCAGCAGTACCCGGGCCTGATCACAATTCACAGGGACGCCGTCGCCCCGCAGGTAGAGATCAGCAAGGGCCACCGCCGCCTTGGTGTTTCCCGCTTGGACGGAGGACCAAAGTTGCTGTGGTGTGGCCAAGGTCTTTTTTGTAGGCCGCGACTCCGGTAAGGATGGGTCCGTTAACGGCGCCGGCTGACCTACCGGGAGCGTCACCGGAGATCTCGGACGATCCCCTACCAGGACGGGTGCCACAGGGTGATCAGGAAAATCGTTCGACGGCTTTAATGGTTGCGGTTTCCGCAGGACAAGCGGAACCAGAGGTGTTCCTACCATATCTGGCGTGGACTTCCGCCCGCCTGAGGCAGCTTGGGCGGCGGAGTTTGCCAGGGCCGTTTGACCAGACCCCTGCTTTAGAGCGGTCCCGTGCTGTCGGATGGTTGAATACCTGAAAGCGGGTATTGCGACCCCAGCGGAAACCAGGATCCCAACCAGGACGCCACGGATGAATTGCGATCGCATGGCAGAAAGATGCCGCTCGAAAGCAACTAGTCGGGTTATGGTGGGCGATTCGGGAGTTGTGAGCGAGTGCAGGTCGAAGGTCATGTTCGAATGCTTTCCCAGTCGTCGGCGCAGTCTTCAGGGGGCTGGAGGGTGAAGCATTGCCGAGTCGGCAGACCAATGGCCGGGGTTAGGCGCAACCGACAGGCTCCATATCCTACTCCACTTGCACGCCTTGTGGGCCGAAAAATATCGTGAGTTGATTGGAGGCGGTTCGCGGTCGCGCTAGCAGTACTACTGGGTACTATTGGGGTCCCGCAGACGACACTGATATTCTGATATTCTGAAGGCTCCCCCACCCTCCCCCAGGCTCCTAGAAGCGTCTCTAAAAGGTAAAGAACCATGGATGCCGAAAAACTCCGTGCGGGGCGCGATAAACTTACACGTGTATTCCGATATTTGGAAGCACTGAACCAGCATCGTAATCCGGCTAAACGGCAGATTCAGGAACAACCCTGGAGTCTCTGGCTGCGCGAGCTTCCCGAGAGTACCTGTCCATTCAACGGGGCGCCGCCAGGGTCAGTTTTTCGAAAGGAAGGGACGGAAACGGCAACGGTGCGGGAGACTCGGGAGCGGGCTTCGTTCTGAAGGCGCAGCGCCCACGATTGAAGCGCGCCCCCGAACCGCCCGAGCAAATAGTCGCTTGGCTCGAATACGGGTGGGACGATCCCTGGAACGCGCTAACGATAAAGGAGACTTCGGCAGAAGCGCAGGAGG
>Ga0209577_10005384_pt1 | contig 11932 bp, 11 predicted proteins | sample GraSoiAngelo_109_FD_185874 | JGI IMG/M metagenome (GOLD analysis project Ga0209577, IMG submission 185874) | Grasslands soil microbial communities from the Angelo Coastal Reserve, California, USA - 14_0903_12_20cm (SPAdes) (version 2) | ecosystem: Environmental > Terrestrial > Soil > Grasslands... | reverse complement strand
TGCGCGCGGAGGCGATCGGCAAGTTTGGCGGCCGAAACGCCAGAACCGAAGTATTCGAAATCTACTTCACCGAGATTCTCACACCGGCGGTGTCAGCGGTCTAACAAGTCGCAGCGAAGGGGGCGGCCGTGGTCTTCCTGGGCGAAGGCTGCGGTCGCCCTCCCCTGTTTACGGCCGCCGGGTGGCCGGCCGCTCGATCCGGCGGTCCTATACTCCGATCGTGGACGAGGAGCTGAAGCCGGTCGATCCCCACTCGCCGGAACGCCCGGCGCAAGAGCCGGCCGGCGTGGTGGCGGAGCGAGCGAAGAGCGCCCTGAAGGCGGACCGCATGCCGACCATCTACATCGGTCACGGGGCGCCGCCCCTGGTGGATGACGAACTCTGGGTGGCGCAGCTTGCCGCCTGGGCCAGGGCGCTCCCCCGTCCGACCGCGGTCCTCATGGTCTCCGCCCACTGGGAGAACGCTCCGCTCACGATCGGCGCCACCCGCACCGGGACGCCCCTGGTCTACGACTTCGGCGGCTTCCCCGAGCGCTACTACCGCGCGCAGTATCGCTCGCCGGGCGCTCCCGAACTGGCCGCCCGGGTCAAGCAGCTGCTCTCCGACCAGCGGGTCGCCGACGCGCCGGACCGCGGGCTGGACCACGGCGCCTACGTGCCGCTGACGGTCATGTACCCGCAGGCCGACGTTCCGGTCCTGCAGGTGTCGATGCCGAGCCTCGACCCAGAGCAGCTCTTCCGGATCGGGGAGCGGCTGCGCCCGCTGCGCGACCAGGGGGTGCTCATCATCGGCAGCGGCTTCCTGACCCACGGCCTGCCCTTCCTGCGCGACTTCCGCGTGGAGGCGCAGCCGCCGGACTGGTCCGTCGAGTTCGATGCCTGGGCGCACGAGGCGCTCGAGCGCGGCGACGTGGACCAGCTGACGGATTTCTCCCACCGGGCGCCGGCAGTCCGCTACGCGCACCCGCGCACCGAGCACCTGGCGCCGCTCTTCGTCACGCTGGGCGCGGGCGACGTCGCCGGCCAGCCCCTGCCCACCATCATCGAGGGCTACTGGATGGGACTGTCCAAGCGCTCGATCCAGGTGGCCTGACCGCAGCCCGGCACCGGTCGGCCTGATCAGCATCGGCAGCATCGCCGACCGGATCCTCACGCTTCCGGTCGGGTTCGTCGTCGCCCTCGTCTTCCTCTTGCCCGCCCTGGAGGCGTCGGCATTCCTGGGCTTCATCTTTCCAGGCGAGGTCGCCGTCATCCTCGGCGGTGTGGTGGCCTCGCAAGGCCGCGCCCCGCTCTGGGCTTTCATCGTCGCGGCGGCGTCGGGGGCAATCGTCGGCGACTCGATCGGTTACTTCGTCGGCCGCCGGTGGGGTAGGCAGCTGCTCGACGACACGCTGGGCCGGCTCCCGGTCCTGCGCGGGCACCTCGATAGGAACCTCGAGGCGGCCGAGGCCTACGTTCGGCGCCGGAAGGGGAGCGCGGTCTTCTTCGGGCGCTTCACCGCAGCGCTGCGGGTTCTCGTACCGAGCCTGGCCGGGATCTCCAGGGTGCACTACCCGTCATTTCTCGCCTACAACGTCGCCGGCGGCATCGCGTGGGGAACCGGGTTCACCCTGCTCGGCTACTTCGCGGGGGCTAGCTACAAGCAGATCGAGAAGATCGCCGGCCGGATCGGGCTGCTGCTCCTGGTCCTGATCCTGGTCGGCCTCATCCTCTCTCGGCTGATCCGGCGGCTCAATCAGCGCTCGAGACGGCTGGGGGCATTCGGCGAACGGTTGGCGGCAACTCCCGCGGTGGCCTGGGTCGGCACGCGGTTCCCCGGGCAGGTGCGGTGGATCCGCGAGCGCCTGGACCCGAGTACGCCGCGGGGATTCTGGCTCACCTTCACCGCTGCGGCCGGACTGCTGGCGGTCTGGGCGTTCGCCGGTTTGACCCAGGACGTCGTCTGGCACGACGAGATGGCGCTCTTCGATCCTCATGTCGAGACCTGGGTCGTCGCCCAGCGAACCGCCTGGCTCTCGAGCGGGATGGAGATCGTCACCTGGCTCGGGTCGCTGGTCGTCATCGTCCCATTGCTGCTGACGACGCTCGTCATCCTGATCGCTCGACGTCGAGACTGGATGGGGACCGCCCTCCTGGTCATCGCCGTTGCCGGCGCCGTGGCCCTCTACGACCTCGTCAAACTGGTTGTCGGGCGACCGCGTCCACCGCCCACGCTGTGGATCGGGCACTACAGCGGCACCGCCTTTCCTTCGGGCCACGCTACGCAAGCCGTCGCCTTCTACGGCACGCTCGCGATCCTGCTCTCGCTCGGACGGTCGTTGGGGGCGAGAGCTGTGGGGTGGATCGGCGCGGGGCTGGTGACCATCGCGGTCGGAGCCTCTCGCCTCTACCTGGGAGCGCACTGGCTCACGGACGTGCTCGGCGGGTACGCGTTGGGGGCGGCGTGGGTCGCGCTGGTCGTGGCGATCAGCCTGCTGAGGATCCCGGGTCACGCGGGGCCGCGGCCGCCGGTGCGGCCGGCCCGGTGGACGCCCTAGGTGATGCTGACGAGGGTGGCCTTACGTTCGCCGTCGGGGGTCTTGAAGGTGACCGTGTCACCGGCCCGGCGATCGACGAGGGCGCGTCCCAGGGGGGACGCGACTGACAGCAGGCTGCGCGCCATGTTCCCCTCGGTCGGGCCTACCATCACGTAGCTCGACTCGCCGAAGTCGTCGCGGACCACCACCGTGGAACCGATCCGGGCCACGCCCGTCCCGCCAGGCTCCTCCACGACCTGTGCCCGCTTGAGGGTGTTTTCGACGGTCTGGATGCGGCCGTCGAGCATTCCCAGGTTCTGGCGGGCGTCGTGATAGGCGAAGTTTTCGCTCAGGTCACCCTGGGAGCGGGCGGCGGCGACCTCGGCCACCAGGGCGGGCCGGCGCCCGCTTAGCTCGGCCAGCTCGGCCTTCAGGGCCTCGAAGCCGGCCGCGGTCATGGGGATGGCGGCGCTTTTTTCCAGGGACATGTCGTGGGCTGACTCTAGCACGAGGCCGGGAGGAGAGAACCGGGCGACGTGTCCCGCGCCGTCGCGCTAGACGTCTGGTCTCCTTTAGTGATCGGCTGGTAGATCGGCTCCACGTCCAGCGATCCGGGCTTGCGCCTTCTGCCGCCCTTCCGCCGGCAGAGCGTCGATATTCGTGCCCTGCGGTTGGCAACAGTGCCCGTCCTTCTGCGCGTGTTCCGCCCAGGTGCGGCCGTCGCAGCACCATCCCTTGCTCGTGTCCAATGGATCCGCCATCCGGGATCTCCTTTACTGAAGCGCGCTATCAACATGGATGATAGCATCAATAGCATTAAAGACTAGGCCGATGGCTGCAGCGCCGAACAGGCCCGCCGCTGCGATCAGGGCAAGCCACCAGACCGGGCCTGGCCTCTCGAGCACCGGGAGAGGATAGGTGTAGATGCCATGGTCCGTGGCAGCGACGAGTCCGGAGCCGACCGGGAGGATCCGCCAGACCGCCCCTCGCGCGAGGCCGGCGTTGAGTTTCGTCCACCACCGACCGCGGTCGAGGCTGGTGGCCGTGCCATCGAGCATCAGGGCGGCATAGGCAGGTCCGCCCGGCGATGCGGTGATGCTGTCGACGTGGAGGACGCGTGCACCACCGTGGTTGGCCACCACGCCGGAATCAGACCGATGCCAGGCCCCGTTGGTGAACACCTCGACGCCCTGCCCCATGGAGCTGGCAAAGAGCCGGCCGTCGCCGACTGGATCGAGGCTGACGACGGCGCGCTGGCTCGAGCTCTGCTCCCAGCTCGAGCCCGTCCAGCGGTAAACAGAGTCCACGTCGGTGGCAAACAACGTCCCATCGAAGTAAGCGATCGCCCACGCGGTGGGTGGCTCGCGGATCCCGGTGGAGGCGCTCGCCCAGTGCTCGCCGCCGTCGACCGATCGCCAGAACCCTCGACGCGAGCTTGCCCAGATCGTTCTCGGATTGCTCGGATCGATGGCGATCCCGTGCACCTCGGGGGCCGGAAAGGGAAGCCTGCGATAGGGTCCATCCACGGCTGGGCCCGCGTACAGGCCTGTCCCGGTGCCGACGTAGACCGGTACCGGACCGTTCGCGGTGGCCAGCCCCAGGACCAGCTCCGCCGGGAACGCGATCCGGCGCCAGTCGCCGCCCGACACGGAGCGCGCGTACAACCCCTGTCCGCCGGCCACCAGCGTGCGCCCATCGGCGGTGCGCTCCAGGCGATCAAGGAAGACGCCCGACAGCCCCGACGCGGTCCAGCTGTCACCGGCCCCGACCTGTGACAGGAGCGACAGAGCCCGGGGCACCATCAGGAACGCCGCCGCGGGAATGACGGCCACGGCTGCGGCAGCCAGGAACCGGCGAGGAGGCGGACGGCGAAGCCTCGCAAGGACCGCTAATCCCCGGCGGCTGTGGTGCCAGGCGTGCCAGGTGGTCGGGACGGCGGCCCAGACCGAGAGCAGGAGATGAGCGTTCGCCAGGCTCTGCCGCAACGGCGCCGGAAACGATACGAGCAGCAGAACGCCGGTCAGGTAAACGCCGGAGTACAGCACCAGAAGGCCAAACGAGACCCAGCGATGCCAGAGCAGGAGCTCCGGCACCCCGTCCACCCGTTGATGGAAACCGACTCGCGCCAGCTTTGCTGCGAAGAAGACGATCGAGGCCAACCCGACGTAGACGTGCACCGCGTCGACGGCCGCGAGCTGGATCGGCGAGGGAAGATTCAAGCGGGCCAGCAGATAAGCTGCCCCGCTCAGCCAGGTCAGGCTCACGAGCAAGACCAGACCCGCGCCCAGAGCGTCCAACGAGAACCGGGCGGGGAGGCCGGGGCGGCGCGCTGCTGAGCCGGCGGCTACCGCCCGGGCCATGCGGCCTTCCGCTGGCCCTGTCTATAGAGGAAGGTCAGAGAGACGCCGACGGCGATGCCGGCCCAGAAGATCAATCCGTGCTGGACCCAATGCAGGAGGTCATTCTGATCGGCCAGGGGCTCGAGCGGAAACTGGGCAAGCAACGCGACGGCCACTCCGGCGATCAGGCCGGCAAACGCCTTCATGCGATTCCTCCGTGAGGTACTCTCAGCTGGGAGTAGTCTAGGCGGAGCCAACAGGAGGGTTGAGATGAGCGCACGATTCCTTAGAGCGGGCCTGGCCGTGGTCGCCTGCCTTGTCAGCCTGGCGCCTGCCGGGGTGGGAGCCAACGGCATACCGGCGAACAGCCGGGTGACCCAGGACAATCAGGCCGGCAGCTACACCCGTTATGACGGCGGGACGGATGCCACCATGACGGACTGCAGCATCAACAAGCGAGCGCAGAACGAGCCGACGGTCGCGGTCGACCCGCGCAATCCCAGCGTGGTCGTGGCCGGCTCCAACGATTACTGCGCCGCGCCGGTGAACGGCGACGTCTGGGCCGGCTACTACCGGTCCACAGACGGCGGCGCCAGCTGGCGCGACAGCCTCCTGCCCGGCTATCCCAACGACTCGTCGGCGGGAGGCCTGGCCTCGCCGGCGCATGGGGCCTGCATCGCCGCGGGCGACCCGACCCAGTCCTTCGACCGGGACGGGCGCCTGTTCTACGGCCTGATCTGCTTCAACCGCGGGAAGCCGGTGAACGGTTCCACCTATGTCGCGACCTACGATCAGGACGGCAGCCGCTACCTGCGTACGGTCCTGGTCGATGCCGGGACGCCCTCGGCCCAGTTCGTCGGCTCGGGACTCTTCCAGGACAAGATCAACCTCGCGGTCGACCAGACCAGGGGGCCGAACTCCGGGAACGTGTACGTCGCCTGGGCCCGCTATTCGGGCAAGGCTGCCAACAACGTGATCCTGTTCTCCCGCTCGACCGACCACGGCGCGACCTTCTCCCCGCCGGCACGCGTCTCGCCCGGCCTGGGTGAGGAACAGTTCGCCGACCTGGCGGTGGCTCCGGACGGCACGGTCTACCTGACCTACCGAGACTTCGCCCACCAGGGGTCCACGACCAATACCATTTCCGTCGAGCGCTCGACCGACGGCGGGCAGTCCTTCAGCCAACCGCAGGTGCTGGCCACGTTCCAGCCGTTCGAGGGGACCCAGTTCAGCGGGAACGGCAGCGACAGCTGCGGCGACGGTCCATTCGCCTGCCCCAGCGGGCTGACCTATTCCCGGTTCTCGAGTCTGTCGGCGGTGACCGCGGACCGCAGCGGCGTGCACGTCGTCTGGAACGGCGAGCTGGCCAGCGGCCAATCGAAGATCTTCGTCCGCAACTCGCCGGACGGCACCACCTGGTCGGCCGCCACGACCATCGACGCCAACGATCGCGGCCACCAGTACTTCCCGGACATCGCCTCGGCGGACGGGGTGATCACGGTCGTCTTCTACGACTCACGCAACGATCCCGCGTACGCGCCCACCCTGCCGACCGGGAACACGGCGGACGGCCGGAACTCCGGCGGGGCGGTGGACACCTTCGTCGCGCGATCGACCGACGGCGGCCAGAGCTGGACCGAGTCGCGGGTCAGCAGCTTCTCCAGCAACTACAACTGGGAAACGCACGGCAGCCGGATGGTCGGATTCTGGGGCGACTACATCTATGTATCGGCCGTCCACGGCGCCGTCAACGTGGCCTGGACCGACTCCCGCGACCTGGTGCCGGGGGTCGATCCTCGGGATCCCAACGCGACCGATGGCTTCGACATCCTGCAGTGCAACGCCTCAACCCTTGCGTCATGCAATTCGCAGGGCGGCCTCGATCAGAACATCTACGCCGCTCGACCCTGACCGAGTCGTTCACCGGGAGCGGACCCGCGGGTTTGCTCCCGGTGACGGGGGGCCCGCTCCGGAAGCGCAAATCTTGTGAGCTCTTCAGGCTAACTGCCACCTGCGACCTGCTAGCGTCGACAGGTGCCCACGCCTTTGACTCCGGCCCCTCCTGGCCAGCCATCGGATGCGGCACGCACCGTTCTCCGGGAAGTCTTCAGGCTGCCCGAGTTCCGGCCCGGGCAAGGCGAGGTCGTCGCCGCGGCCGAGGCGGGCGCCGACGTCCTGTTCGTCGCCCCGACCGGGTCGGGCAAGAGCATCGCCTACTGGGTGCCCGGCATCGTCGAGGGCGGGCTCTCGATCGTGGTCTCGCCGCTGATCGCGCTGATGGTCGATCAGGTGGCGCGGCTGACCCAGCTGGGCGTCCCCGCGGCCTGCCTCCACAGCCAGATGACCGTCGAGGAACGCCGCGAGGTGATGACCCGGGCCTCAGCCGGCGGGCTGCGCTTCCTCTATCTGGCGCCGGAGCGGATCGGCGCGAGCGGCGTCCTCGATGCCCTGGGGCGGCTGAAGGTGTCGCGTTTCGTCATCGACGAGGCCCACTGCATCTCCAGCTGGGGACACGACTTTCGCCCCGATTACCGCCGTCTCGGCGATGCCGTCGCCGCCTGCGGCCGGCCGCCGGTGGGGGCGTTCACGGCGACCGCGACGCCGCGGGTGCGGCTGGACATCATCGCCAGCCTTGGCCTGCGCGAACCGGTGGGGAAGGTCACCGGGTTCGTGCGGGAGAACCTGCTGATGTCCGTGGACCGCTGCCGCGGCAAAGCGGAGAAGCGTGACAGCCTGCTGGCGCGGATCCGTCCCGGCAGCGGCCGGTCGCTCGTCTACTGCGGCGCCCGGAGGACCGCGATCGAGGTCGCGGCGGTCCTCTCGAAGACGGGCCTGGCCACGGCCGCGTACCACGGCGCGCTGGACGGTGATGAGCGGCAGGAGATATACGAGGAGTTCGCCGCGGGCCACCTCAAGGTCATCGCCGCCACCTCCGCGTTCGGCATGGGCGTCGACTTCCCCGACATCCGTCAGGTCATCCACTACGACTTCCCGGGCAGCCTCGAAGAGTACTACCAGCAGGCGGGCCGCGCCGGCCGCGACGGCCAGCGCTCGGAATGCATCCTGCTCTACAGCGCCCAGGACCGCCAGCTGCAGGAGTTCTTCATCGAGCAGGCATACCCCGATCGCGACACGGTGCGCGCCGTCTATCGGGAGATGCTTCGCGACGGCAGGGGCTGGACCGACTGGGAGTCGCGGCTGCCCGCGATCGATGGGGGCGCCGTCCGGGCCGCGGTCGCGTTGCTGGAGCGCGCCGGCGTGGTCGAGCCGGACGGCGGCATCCGCAAGCTGACCGGCCCGCCGGTCGACTTCGAGGAGCAGGCGCAGCTCAAGCAGCATGCCTACGCGCGCGTCAACCAGGTCATGGATTACGCGCGTTCGCGCGGCTGCCGCCACGCCCGGATCGCGGACTATTTCGGCGAGGAGGGCGTGCCGCGGACCTGCCGCGCCTGTGACAACTGTCTCGATCCGCGGAGCATCGAGACGCTCGCGGTCGCACCGGCGGACGTGGAAGCCACCGTCGCCTGCGTCGCCCGCTTCACGGGGCACCTGGGCGCGGCGCGCATCGCCCTGATCCTGCGCGGGCAGCTCGACGCCTGGGCGACGTCCAAGCCCTGGGTGCAGGAGCTCGCCTTCTTCGGGGCGCTGCGGGACTGGGACGCGGACCGCATCCGGGACCTGGTCTCCGCTCTGGTGGAGGCGGGCCTGATCGCCCGCGGGCATGGCGAGAAGCCGACCATGTCGGTCACACAGAGTGGCCGGGCCCTGCTGGCGGGGGAGCCATCGCCGGCGGTCGAGCTGGAGGTCGGGCCGGCTCGCCCCGGGCCGAAGCCGCGGAGCCGCTCGTCCGAGGGCGTCCTTGCCGGCGACCTGACCGCTGATGCGGTGCGGCGCTTCGAGGCTCTCCGTCAGTGGCGCCTCGAGACCGCTCGGCAGGCCAGGCTGCCGCCGTACGTGATCTTCCATGACAAGACCCTGGCCGAGATCGCACGGACCCGACCGGTGTCGATCAGGGACCTGGCGGCGATTGCCGGCGTCGGTCCCGCCAAGCTGGAGCGGTATGGCGCTGCCGTCCTGGCGGCCATCCGGGACGGCTGAGGCCTCAGGCTGGGCCACGGACCTCGCCGATCCAGTCGGCTTATCAGAAGCGGTGCAGAATCGGGATCCGCGGCGCGAGAACGTAGTTCAGCTGGACCAGGAAGATCAGGGCGATGCTCACCCAGGTAGGAAAGACGATGCAGGTCGCCGCCGCGATCGCATACAGAGACTGGGCGATCAAGATCCGGCCGCGCATCAGGGGCGCCATCTCAGGCGTCTCCGTCGCCGTCTGGATGAACAAACGTGCCCGAAGTCCGTACTGGAGTCCCGCCAGCAGCGTCATGCCCAGGAGCACGATGTTGAGCCAGTACTCGACGAGAGCCAGGCGAAAGGTTGGAAAGCGCGCGAGCAACGCCGTGGAGAAGGGCACGAGGGTGACCCCGAAGAGAAAGAGGAGCTGAAGCCACGAGTAGGTGCGATTACTTCGTGTCAGCTGATTGAGCTGCGTGCCCTGGCCGACCCAGAAGATCCCCAGAGTCATGAAACTCATCGTGTACACGAGTACGTTCGGGCCCAGCCGCAGCAGCGCCTGCCAGAGGTCTCCCTCCGTGCCGTGAGCGCTCAGCGTCGGTACCGCCAGGCCCAGCACCAGCAGGGTCATGCCGACCGCGAAGATGCCGTCCGAAATTCCGGCGATGCGATCGAGGTTCGTACCCGCCAGCTCGTTGAAGCGGCGCCGGCCGCCCGGGATCGAATTCACCCGGTAAGGATGACAGAGGGCATCGACCAGGCGCCGGGCGGTCATTCCGCATCGCGAGCCTGCTCACCGGTTGTATCTCCGCGAGACGCGTGAGGACTGCGCTAGACTCCTGGCCTGCTGATGCACCTGTCGGCCGCCGGGGGTGAGCCTGCCGTAGCGCGCGGCTCGGGGCTGATCCTCCGGGCTCCGCCCGACCCGGGCTTCGCGGCGCTGCGCCGCGCGGCGCGGGCCGCAATCGTGATTCCCGTCGTCTTCGCCTTCAGCGAGTTCGTGCTCCACGACGCTCAGAACGGCTACGTAGCGGCGGCCCAGACCGGCATGCTGCTCGCCTTCGTGATCGCGGTGTCCATCCCGGCACCCGCCTCGGCCGTCCATCAACCTGATCGTGGTCTTCAACCTGATCTCGCCGGCGGGCTGGCAGATCGGTCTGGTCAGGATCGAGGACGTGGCGGCCGGCGCCGCGGTCAGCATCGTCGTGGGGCTGCTGTTCTGGCCGCGTGGCGCGCGGCGGGAGTTCGGGCGCGCCGTGGCGGCGTTCTACCGGGCGGTGGCCGGCTATCTGGAGCAGTCCTTCGAGCGAATCCTGGACGTCGAGCGCCCGGGTCCGGTCGACCCGGTGCGGCGCGCCGCGGTGCAGGCGAGGGATCGCGCCGGCGACGCCTTCGATCTGCTGCTCAACGAGAGGAGTGCGTCGCGCCTCGATCCGCAGACGGCCGGATTCCTGGTGGCGGCAGGTGACCACGCGCTGCTCGCGGGAGACCTGCTCGAGGTGATCGCGGCGCGCATGGGATACCGAGCGGGCGCCTGCCCGGATGGCGCCCGCACCGTTTACGCCGAGGCGGGCGGGCTGCTCGCCGGGTTGCGACATATGGCTGACCGGCTCGACCAGGGGCGCGACGCCGTGACCGAGCATCCCCAGGCGGCGACACCCCGGCTGCGGGAGGCGGCGCTGACCTGCCTGCGCCGATGGCGCAACGAGGAGCGGGTGGGGCGGGGCGCCATGGCTGTGGTGATGGCAGGGGAGTGGGTCACGAATCTCGCGCGTCTCGAGGACGACCTGGCGGAGCCTGTAGCCAGCGCCGCCGCTGCCGCCCGGCTCCCTGCGTGGCGGTGAGCTGTTCGGCGTGGCCGGCGCAGGGCAGTTCGCCCTCACGGGACCGCTTCTCAAGCTGCGATGATGCAAAGGGAGTCAAGTGAGCATGAAAGCCATTGTCCAGGTCAAGTACGGCTCACCTGAGGCCCTCGAGCTGAAGGAGATCGACAAGCCCGTCATCAAAGACACCCAGGTGCTGGTACGTGTTCACGCGGCGGGAGTCAACCCGCTTGACTGGCACTTCGTCAGAGGCCAGCCGTACATCGCACGCCTGGCGTTGGGACTGCCGAGGCCAAAGAACGGCGTTCGGGGAGTGGACGTCGCAGGGCACGTCGAGGCCGTGGGTAAGAACGTGAGGCAATATCAAGCGGGCGACGAGGTATTCGGCGCGTGCGACGGCGCCTTCGCCGAGTATGCACCTGCCGGAGGAGACATGGTCGTGCCGAAGCCGGCCAACCTCACGTTCGACCAGGCCGCAGCCGTCCCCGTCGCGGCTGTGACCGCACTCCAGGCGCTTCGCGACGTCGGAAAGCTACAGAGTGGCCAGAAGGTCTTGATCAACGGTGCGGCTGGCGGCGTGGGCACCTTCGCCGTCCAGATCGCGAAGTCGTTCGGAGCCGACGTGACTGCCGTGTGCAGCACGAGAAACGTGGAGCTGGTCCGATCGATCGGCGCTGACCATGTCGTCGATTACACCCGAGAGGACTTCACCCGGAGCGGATCGCGTTACGACGTGATCCTCGACAATGCGGGAAGCCATTCACTAGGCGAGTACCGCCGCGTGCTCGCCGCCGACGGGACGCTGATCATGAACAGCGGCGCGGCACTCGGCACCATGGCGGCAGGACGCATGTTGTCGCCGTTCGTGCGGCAAAAGCTCCGCTCGTTCCTGGCGAAGCTCAACCGCGAGGACCTCATCGTTCTGTGCAAGCTCATCGAGGCCGGCAAGCTCACTTCGGTGATCGATCGAACATATCCATTGAGCCAAACCCCAGAGGCCATCGGCTATGTCGAGGCCGGACACGCTCGAGGAAAAGTCGTCATCACGGTGAGGAGCTGACTGCCGTCGCCTGATCTCTGTACCGGGCTACGGCGATCAAACACCAGATCACCTCGACGATTCCGAATGGCCAGGCGCCGGATAGGAAACCATACACGCTCGAGAGCGCGCAGCCCGCCGCGAATG
>Ga0209577_10005380_pt1 | contig 11935 bp, 9 predicted proteins | sample GraSoiAngelo_109_FD_185874 | JGI IMG/M metagenome (GOLD analysis project Ga0209577, IMG submission 185874) | Grasslands soil microbial communities from the Angelo Coastal Reserve, California, USA - 14_0903_12_20cm (SPAdes) (version 2) | ecosystem: Environmental > Terrestrial > Soil > Grasslands ... | reverse complement strand
GCGGCGTACCACGCCTGGTGCGACGCCGTGTGCGTGAACTGGTAGGGCCCGGCGACGTCCCCGCAGGCATAGATGTTGGGATACCGCGTCTGCAGCCACTCGTTGGTTTCCACCGTGCGCGCCTTGCCGAGCGGAATGCCGAGTTCCTCCAGGCCGTACCCGGCAGTATGTGCGACTCGGCCGACCGCGCACAACAGCTCGTCGAACTCGATTGGCACGTCCTTGCCCGCATGCTCGGCGATCAGGACCTTGCCGCGGTTTTCCACTGCCACCTGCTTTGCCTTGTGGCCGACCAAAACCCGGATACCCTCGGCCGCGAATTGCGTCTGCACCATGGCAGAGACCTCCGGGTCCTCGCGCGCCAGGATGCGCGGCAGCATTTCGACCTGCGTCACCGCGGCGCCCAAGCGCGCGAACGCCTGCGCCAGCTCGCAGCCGACCGGGCCGCCGCCGAGCACGACCAGCCGCCGCGGCAGCTCGCGCAAGTCCCATACGTTGTCGGAAGTGAGCACGCGGATCGCGTCCATGCCGGGGATCGGCGGCACGAAGGGCCGCGCGCCGGCGGCGATGACGATGGCTCGCGTGCTGAGCGTGCGGGTGCCGCTGGCGGTGCTGATTTGCACCGTCCAGGGAGAGGCGATGCGCGCCTCGCCCTGGATGCATTCGACGCCAAGCGCCGTGTAGCGCGCCGCCGAGTCGTGCGGCTCGACCGCCTTGATGACGCGCTGCACGCGTTCCATGACGCCGGCAAGATCGACCTCCGCGGTGACATTCCTCAAGCCGAACTCTTCCGCCTTTCTGATCTGCGACACGACGCGCGCCGACTTGATGAGGGCCTTCGACGGCACGCAGCCCGTGTTGAGGCACTCGCCGCCCATGCGATGCTTTTCCACCAGCGTGACCTTGGCGCGCACCGTGGCCGCGACGTAGGCAGCGACCAGTCCGGCCGAGCCGGCGCCGATCACCACCAGGTTGCGCTCGAACTTCGCCGGCCGCCTCCAGCGCGCATACACGCGCCGGGCTTTGGCGCCGTCGACGATTTTTTTCGCGAGCAGCGGGAAAACCCCGAGCAGCCCGAAAGCACCGATCAGCTGCCACGACACAATGTCCTCCGGCGAAGCGATTTTTGCGAGCCGGGTCCCGGCATTCACGTAAACCAGGGTGCCTGCGAGCATGCCGAGCTGGCTTACCCAGTAAAAAGTCCGGGCGCGCAGCGGCGTCAGCCCCATGGCGAGGTTGATGACGAAAAACGGAATCACCGGGATCAGGCGCAAGGTGAACAGATAGAAGGCGCCCTCTTTTTCGATCCCCGCGTTGACTCCCTGCAGCGGCTTGCCGAAGCGCCGCTGCACCCAGTCGCGCAGGAGGAAGCGCGAAATGAGGAACGCGAGCGTGGCGCCGATCGAAGAGGCGAACGAGACGATCAGCGTGCCCCAGAGCAGCCCGAAGATCGCCCCGGCAATGAGCGTCAGGAGGGCGGCGCCGGGCAGCGACAGCGCTGCGGCCGCGACATAGAGGGCGAAAAAGCCGAGCGCGGTCTGCCTGGGGTGCGCGAAATACCAGGACTCGATCGCCGCGTGCTGCTCCTTGACATTCTCGAAGGTGAAATAGCGCGCGCCGCCGGCAGCGAAGAAAGCAACGACGGCGAGCGCGACGAGGGCGAGGACGAGAAGCCGGCCCCGGCTCACGCGGCAAGCGCGCCGCCGCACGACGACCCCTGCCCGGCGGTGCAGCCGTAGCAGTGGTCGCGCACGGCGATCGGGTTGCCGGCGAGATCGCGTCCGATCAGGTCCGAAAGATGCGGGCGCCTGCGGCCCTCGAGCCACAGCGGCAGCCCCAGCATCTGGTTGAAATCGCAGTCGTAGACGTAGCCCTGCCAGTCGACCGAGAGCAGCGTGCGGCACATCACGCCGTCGAGGTTGTCGGCGCGGTGCGAGCGGTGCAGCAGCGCCATGTACTCGTTGAACTGGCCCTTGGAGACCAGCGTCGAGCCGAAGCGCTGGATCGGCATGTTGGCGAGCGTGTAGAGGCGATTGAACACAATGCCGAAGCCCTCGCCGAGCACGCGCCTGTAGTCGGCTTCGAGCTTTTGCTGCGCGGGGGGCAGCGACGTCCCCTGCGGGTTATAGACGAGATTGAGGACCAGGCCGCTCCCCTCGGCGCCGTAGCCCAGGAAATTGAGCCGCTTGAGAGCGCTGATGCTCTTGTCGTACACCCCCTTGCCGCGCTGGCGGTCGACCAGTTCCTCGGTGTAGCACGGCAAGGACGCGATCACCTCGACTCGCCACGAGGCGAGGAACTCGGCGAGGTCCGCCTGGCCCGGCTCCTCGAGGACCGTCAGATTGCAGCGATCGATGACGTGCACTCCCAGCTCTCGCGCGCGCACGACCAGTTCCCGGAAATGGGCATTCAGCTCCGGGGCTCCGCCGGTGATGTCGAGGTTCGGGATCGAAGAGACAGCGATAAACGAGACGACGTCGGCCAGAGTCTCGCGCGACATCTCTTCGGTGCGGTGCGGGCCTGCGTTGACGTGGCAGTGCACGCAGGTCTGGTTGCATTTGTATCCTACATTGACCTGCAGGGTTTCGAGGCGGCGGCGGCTGAGCGCCGGGAAACCGTAGCGCCGCATCAGGGGCAAGGTCGCGTGCATGGCCTCTAGTCGCCCGCAGCCTTGCCTGCCTTACAGCACATCTGTCGCGCCCTGCCAGTTCTCATCGAGCAGTCCCAGCAGCCGCTGGCTCGTGACGCGCAGTCGCTGCGAGAGTAGCAGGACCAGCTCCGTCAGGATCTTGGCGCCGAGCAGCGACTGCTCGACGATGATGCGGGCGAGGCTCTCGCGGCGCAGCACGGCGATCAGCGTCGGGTCTACCGCGACGCAGGTGGCGAAGCGCGCCTCGCCGTCGATCATCGACATCTCGCCGAGCGTGCTGCCGCCTGCGACCACCGCCAGCGTCTGCGGCGTGTTCCAGCGGTCGCGCTTCTGCACCTCGACCTTGCCTTCGACGACCATCAGCATGAAATCGCCGCCGTCGCCTTCCTGGATGATCTCAACGCCCGGCTCGGCGCGGTACATCTCCATGAACTGCGCCAGCACGAGCACCTCCGCCGGAGAGAAGTTCTCGAGGAGCGCGCAGCGCGGAATAAGCGCGTGCATCTGTCTCGCGAACTTGGTGGCGTCGCCGAGATATTCGAGGTGCGCGAGCTGTGGCGGCGAATCGGGCATACGGTCGGCGGCAATTATGCCGAATCCCGGCTACTTGCGGGGCTTGCGGCGCTGCTTTACCCCCTGCGCTAGCGTGTCGAGGACCTGCACGGAGTCGTCCCAGCCGAGGCAGGCGTCGGTAATGCTCTGGCCAAAGCGCAGCGGCTTGCCCGGCTCCAGCTCCTGGCGCCCTTCCACCAGGTGCGACTCGATCATCACGCCCACAATGCGCTTCTCGCCACCGGCGAGCTGCCTGGCGATGTCGGCCGCGACCTCCGCCTGGCGCTTGTACTGCTTGGCGGCGTTCGCATGCGAGCAGTCGACCATCAGCCGCTGCGGGAGCTTCGCGCGCTCGAGCTCCTCGCAGGCCGCCTGCACGCTCGCCGCGTCATAGTTCGGCTGCTTGCCGCCACGCAGGATGATGTGGCAGTCGTCGTTGCCGCGCGTTGCCACGATCGCCACCTGGCCGCTCTTGTGCACAGACAGGAAATGGTGATTCTGACGCGCGGCGAGGAGCGCGTCCACGGCGATTCTCACGTTGCCGTCGGTGCCGTTCTTGAAGCCGACCGGCGCCGACAGGCCGGACGCGAGCTCGCGGTGCACCTGGCTTTCGGTGGTACGCGCGCCGATCGCGCCCCAGGACACCAGGTCGCCGATGTACTGCGGCGAGATCACGTCGAGGAACTCGCAGCCGGCGGGCACTCCGGCCCGGTTGATGCGCACCAGCAGGTCGCGCGCGATGCGCAGCCCCTCGTTGATGCGGAAACTGCCGTCGAGGTAGGGATCGTTGATCAGGCCTTTCCAGCCCACCGTGGTGCGCGGCTTCTCGAAGTACACGCGCATCAACAGCTCGAGCTCGTCGCCATGACGCCTTCTTTCTTTCTCCAGTTTTCCCGCATATTCCAGCGCCGCGAGAGGATCGTGGATCGAGCACGGTCCCATCACCACCAGCAGCCGGTCGCCGCGGCCGTGCAGGATCTGGCGCACGCCGCGGCGCGTCTCGGTGATCAGGGTCTCGACCGGCGTGCCCTGGATCGGAAAGAAGCGGATCAGGTGCTCGGGCGGCGGCAGCGGGACAATGTTCTCGATGCGCTCGTCGTCGGTAAGCGAGGTCTTGTCCGCAGGAACGGTGGCGAGATAGTTGTCGAGTGGCGTAGTCATCGTTTCCTTCCCAAAAACAAAAACCGCCACACCTTTCGGCTGGCGGTTTTCGTAGGATCCTGGGGGCTGAGCTTAGCCGGTCCCGTCCGCCAGCAGGCAGAGGAAATAAAAGGGGGAAAAACCGGACCGCCGCATCATCGCGAAAGATTCAAACACGATTGCGGCGCCTTGTCTACTTGGGCCAAAGCACCATCTGCGTGCAGCGAAACAGCGCGATCTTGGCGCCGGTGCCTTCGACCGTGACGACCGCATCCCAGACCTGCGTCGTGCGTCCCAGGTGAACCGGCGTCGCGCGGCACAGGATGGCGCCGCCGCGCGCGGTGCCAAGGAAGTTCGCTTTGAGCTCGACGGTCGTGAAGCCGCTTGCACCCTGCGGCAGCCGCGAGATGCAGCCGTAGCCGCAGCTCGTGTCGGCCAGCGCAATCACCGAGGCGGCGTGCAGGAAGCCGTTGGGCGCCATCACCTCCTTGCGCACCGGCATCCGGCTCCCGACCGCCTCGGGCGTGAGTGTGAGAATTTCCACACCGAGGAGCTCCGGGAGATGACCTTTGCCGAAACCATTGAAGTATTCAGGCGTTGTAGTAGTCATGTCGGCCTACTTTACCGGATTAGCACTCGCGATGACCGATTGCCAGGCGCGGTGTTTGCTGAGCCGGAAGCATCATGCTAAGTTTTTTCGCGGGGGTAGCTGTACCGGCGAAAAAAGAGGAAGGTGGGTGACAACATGTCGGCGAGCGTGACTATTCCGATTGCGGGCTTCAAGGACGTCTACGACGTGCCGAGCGTCGAAAAAGCCCTGCAGGAGCTTTCTCCCACGGCGAACGAAGCGCTGCGCGCGCTCTACGAGAAGATGCTGCGCCTGGGCGGTCAGCGCTTCACCGTGAAGCCCTCGGGGCTGCCCGAGATGGAAACGCTGTTCGAGGAGCTGCCGAACTTCGCCGAAGTGCTGGAGGACATCCGCAAGCACCTCGCGCTGTGCATCGGTTCCGACGACTCGGTCGAGCTGCCGCCGATGCTGCTGCTCGGCGCGCCGGGCATCGGCAAGACCCATTTCGCGCGCAAGATCGCGCAGCTCCTGGGAACGGGCTTCGGCTTCGTGCCGATGAGCTCGCTCACCGCCGGCTGGGTGCTCTCGGGCGCCTCCTCGCAATGGAAGAATGCCAAGCCAGGCAAGGTGTTCGACACCTTCCTCAACGGCGACTACGCCAACCCGGTGATCGTGGTCGACGAGCTGGACAAGGCGAGCTCCGACGGACAGTACGACCCCCTCGGCGCGCTCTACGAGCTGCTCGAGCTCGAGACCTCGACGCGCTTCGTCGATGAGTTCGTCGAGCTGCCGATCGATGCCTCCGGCGCGCTCTGGCTGGCGACCGCCAACGATTCGGCGCGCATTCCCGACCCTCTCCTTAGCCGTCTCAGCATCTACGAGATCGAGGCGCCCGACGCGGCGGGCTCGGTGCGCATCGCCGCCACCATCTACCGCGAGATCCGCGGCGCGCACGATTGGGGGCGGCAGTTCCCCGAGTCGCTCTCGCCGCTCGCGCTCGAGAAGCTGGCGTCGCTGCCGCCGCGCGAGATGCGGCGCATGGTGCACTCGGCATTCGGCAACGCAAAGCTTGCCGGGCGCGGCGAAATCGGCCCGGATGACCTCCAGGACGCGCGCGGCGCGAGGAAGACGCGGATCGGGTTCTGAGACGCGCGCTAGACGCGCTGCTCGACCCAGGACTTCACCGATTGCAGGGCGAGGGGTAGATTGCCGGGCTGAGTGCCTCCGGCCTGGGCCATGTCGGGCCGCCCGCCGCCCTTGCCGCCGACCTGCTGCGCCACGAAATTCACCAGCTCGCCAGCCTTCAGTTTTGCCGTGAGATCGGCCGTCACCCCGGCAATCAGCGATACCTTGCCGTCGGCGACCGAGCCGAGCACGATCGCGGCGGACTTGAGCCGGTCCTTGAGCCGGTCGAGGGTCTCGCGCAGGGTCTTCGCATCGGCGCCCTCGAGGGCGGCGGCGAGTACTTTGGCGCCCTTCACATCGACCGCCTGCGCGGCAAGGTCCTCGCCCTGGCTCGCCGCCAGCTTCGACTTGAGTCGCACCAGCTCCTTCTCGAGGGCGCGTTTTTCATCACGCTCGGCCTTGAGCTTGTCCTTGAGCGCCGCGCCCTTTGCCTGGAAAAAATCCTCGACGAAGCCCGTGTCGTGCTCCATCTGCTGCACCCAGGCGAGCGCCCCTTCGCCGGTCACCGCCTCGATGCGGCGGATCCCGGCCGCCACGCCGGACTCCGACACGATCTTGAAAAAGCCGATGTCGCCGGTGCGCCGCACGTGCGTGCCGCCGCACAGCTCGGTCGAGAACTCGCCCATCGTGAGCACGCGCACCTCGTCGCCGTACTTGTCGCCGAAGAAGGCGAGCGCGCCGGCGCGCATCGCATCGTCGTATTTCATGATGCGCGCCGTCACCTCGTCATTGCGCTGGATCGCGGCGTTCACCAGCGCTTCGACCCGGGCGATCTCTTGCGCGGTCAGCGGCTTGGGATGCGAGAAGTCGAAGCGTGTGCGCTGCGCGTCGACCAGCGAACCCTTCTGCTCGACATGCTTGCCGAGCACCTGGCGCAGCGCCGCATGCATGAGGTGCGTGGCCGAATGGTTCCACATCGCACGCCGCCGCGACGCCTGGTCCACCTGCGCGTTCACGGTATCGCCGACGCGAAGCACGCCGGTACGCTGCTTGCCATAATGGCCGAACACCTCTGCCTGGATCTTCTGCGTATCGTCGACCGCGAACGTGCCCGCGGGACCGGCCAGCTCGCCGCGATCGCCGACCTGCCCGCCCGACTCGGCGTAGAACGGCGTGCGCTCGAGCACCACTGCGCCCGCATCGCCCGCGCGCAGTTCCTGCACCAGCGTGCCTTCGCGGTAAAGCGCTACCACGCGGGCGCGCAGCGTCAGCGTATCGTAGCCATGAAACTCGGTCTTGTTTCCCGAGTATTCGAGCCCAGTGGCCATGGAGAACCGCGAAGCGGCGCGCGCCCGCTCGCGCTGCTGTTCCATGGCCGCCTCGAATCCCGCCATGTCGATGCGCACGCCGCGCTCGCGGCCGATATCCGCGGTGAGGTCGACGGGAAACCCGTACGTGTCGTAGAGGCGAAATACCGTGTCGCCGTCGAGCAGCTTTTCGCCCGAGGCGAGCGCCGACTCGAGCTCCGCCATGCCGTTCTCCAGCGTCTCGGCGAAGCGCTCCTCTTCCTGCCGCAGGACCTGCCCGACTTTCTCCTTCGACGCCCGCAGCTCGGGATAGGCGTCTCCCATCGTCTTGTCGAGATCGCCGACGAGGCGATGGAAGAACGGTTTCGTCTGGCCGAGCTTGTAGCCGTGCCGGATGGCGCGCCGGATGATCCGCCGCAGCACATACCCCCGCCCCTCGTTGCCCGGGATCACTCCGTCGACGACGAGGAACGAGCAGGCGCGGATGTGGTCGGCGATGACGTTGAGCGATGGGCTCTTGAGATCCTTATGGTGCGTCTCGCGCGCCGCCGCCCTGATCAGGTCCTGAAACAGGTCAATTTCGTAGTTCGAGTGCTTGCCTTGCAGAATCGCCGCAATGCGCTCGAGCCCCATGCCCGTATCCACCGCTGGACGGGGCAGCGGATGCATGACGAATGAGTCGCCGCTTCTCTCCCGATTAAACTGCATGAACACCAGGTTCCAGATCTCGACATAGCGCTCGGCGTCCGCATCCGGTGATCCCGGCGGTCCGCCTTCGATGCCCGGCCCGTGGTCGTAGAAGATCTCGCTGCACGGGCCGCAAGGGCCGGTATCGGCCATCTGCCAGAAGTTGTCGGACTGGTATTTCTGCCCGCCGGGCTTGTCGCCAATGCGCACCACCCGCTCCTTGGGCAGGCCTACCATCTTCGTCCACAGGTCGTACGCCTCATCGTCGGTGTGATAGACGCTGACCCACAACCGCTCGGGCGGGAGCCTGAACACCTTGGTGAGCAGCTCCCACGCATAGCGCAGGGCGTCCTGCTTGAAGTAATCGCCGAACGAGAAGTTGCCGAGCATTTCGAAGAACGTATGGTGGCGCGCGGTGTAGCCGACGTTCTCCAGATCGTTGTGCTTGCCGCCAGCGCGCAGCGCGCGTTGCGAACTCACCGCCCTCACGTACGGGCGCTTTTCCTTGCCAAGGAACACGTCCTTGAACTGCACCATCCCGGAGTTCACGAACAGCAGCGTCGGATCGTTCACCGGCACAAGCGAGCTCGAAGGCACCACCACGTGACCCTTCGAGCGGAAATAGTCGAGAAACGTCGAGCGAATCTCGCTTGACTTCATCGGGCCATTCTACTGCAGTGCAAAAACCCCCCCCCCGGGGCGCCGGCCGCTCGCCCCAGGCCAGCGGCTGCGAGCGTTTCCCGCTCCTAGATCGAATAATTGACCTCATGGCTAGGCAAGGTGAGAAGCACCATCAGGGCGCTCGAATGGGATCGCGGCATGACGCCCAAGGAGAAGCAGGAAGAAACCCGCGCGCACAATCAAGAATCTCAGGCGCTCGTCGAAGCCTTGCGCGAGCGGCTGAAGCCCTGAAAGAAACGGATCAGCGCAAGATGCGTGTCGGACGCCGGCTCGGATTGGTGCTCGCGCGCTCGTTGGCTGCGAGCTCCGCGACCGGGACGCCGAAGCGGCACGCGATGACGTAGCAGTCGGCAAGCTCGCCAAGGCGGGCGGGCCGCGTGTCGGTCTTCACGTGTGTCGGGCGGCTTTACAGCGGCGCTCGTCTCCTGACGGGGCCACGCTTCCATCGCCCGCTAAGCCGCTGAAAACCCTCACAACAAGGCACATCGGAACGATTCGCGCTTGTCAGCGGGCGGGGTCGATGAGGAGGCTGGCATGAGGCCATTCAAGGGCGCGGGTTTCCTCTTTGCCGCAGTGCTCCTGCCTTCATTCGCGCTGGCAGATCCGGCCTTCACCCATGTGAATGCTGGGGTTCGTATCGACGACCAGTCCAAGAGCCAGATGCAAAACGGCCCCTTTGGCAATGCGGTGAGCGCTAGCACTGGCGACACCAAGACCAGCGCTGGCGCAATTGCCGCCTCGGCGGGTTCGTTCGCCAGCGCCTCGCTTGGGAAGCTGCAGGTGGCGACGTCCGCGTTTTCTTCCGACCAGTTCTCGAATTCCGCGAGCGGAGCGATCGCCGGGTTTGACTTCCTGGACCTTGTCATCAGCGGACCGGGGACGGCTGCGATCCCGGTGAGCTTCAATCTTGTGGTCAACGGCTCGATTACCGCGGAACAGTACGTGGCGGCCTTCGCAGGCACGAACGGGTCGCTGGACCTCGTGTCCGCAGTGCACACCTGTCCCTCATGTGCCACGGAGGTCGTCAATGGCAGGGTCAATGTCGGCATCGCCGACGCCGATCCGACCCTGCCGGTCTCCGGCCATGCGGTCACTTTCGGGAGCGGCCAGTTCGCCGGCTACCACGGCGGCACGACCACAATCACCAGCGCCCCATTCATGGCCACTCCAGGATCGACCTTCGACATGTCGATGCTGGCTCAGGCCCACCTCATCAACGTTGTCGGAGCGACCATGAACATCTTTTTTTGGCGACACGATCAGCTTCCCGACCGGCGGCCCGGTATTCAACCTGCCGGCGGGCTATACGGTGAATACGCTGGATGGCACGACGATCGTCAACAACAGCTTCGTGACGCTGGCCGTCGATGAACCCGGTGTGCTTCTCCTTTTCCTGAGTGCTTTGGGGTGGGTAGCGCTCCTCAACTCGCGGCACACAAAGAGACTGTCGCTACTGTGCCTGTCGAACGAGTATCGGTCTCCCGGGCCGGCTTGAATCGTACAACCTCTTGCGACAGTATCAGCGGCTGACAGCGTCAGCCGCGCAACCCGGCCGGCGCCGTGGCCGTGCGTCGCTGATCGGTCTTGTCGTCGGCTTGGGGCTGCGCCTCGCGCGGAAGGGGCGGCCACGACGTGACCGAAGCTTGGCTCGCAGGCGACCCGATGAACCCCCGCGTGACGTAGTTTGCTGCCAGGCCGAGGCAGCCGACGGCCGCCGCAATGATGAGACAACCCGCCAATGACTTGCGCATTGGTTCCCTCGCTCTGAGCCTTGTTGGAAGACTCAGACTGCTCGCCGAAAAGCCTGCGCGCAAGCTGTCGCTGCCAGGCGACTGCGATTCGTCGCTCGCTGGCGACGCAAAAAAGGCCGTTCTGACTCTCTTGTGGCGGCTTAGCTACAGACAGGCGTCGCCGAGATCCAGCGCGCGGCGGATCGCCTCATAGGAGAAGCCCCGGCCCTGGAGAAAGCGTGCGCGGCGTGCACGCTCTTCGCGCGTAGTGGCCGGCGTTCTGTACTTTTTCCTCAGCGCAAGGCTTGCCTGTTCGATCTCGTCGTCGCCGGAGCAGGCGAGCGCGACCAGCTCTTCGGCGACGCCTTTTGCGCGCAGATCGTGGCGGATGCGCGCAGGGCCGTACTTGCGCGCCAGGCAGCGCGCGCGCTCGGAGGCATAGCGCTCGTCCGATAGCTGCTTTTTCTCAATCAGGCTCTCGAGGAGTGTTTCGAGCTCCTGGGCCGACCCGGCGTGCGGCGCTAGCTTGCGCGCGAGCTCGGCGCGCGAATGCTCGCGCCGCGCGAGCAGCCGCAGCGCGCGCGCTCTGAGTTCAGCCGCGCTTGCGGGTGGCGAGGTGCTCAACCTTTTTTTCTTCCGCCGGCTCCGCGGCGGCCGGAGGGGACTTGGCGATGCCCGCCTTTTCGCGGATCTTCGCTTCGATCTCGCGCGCGAGCCGGGGGTTTTCCTTCAGGAAGTCGCGCGCGTTGTCCTTGCCCTGGCCCAGCCGGTCCCCGCTGTGGAGGTACCAGGCGCCCGACTTCTCGAGCACGCCGAGATTGACGCCGATCTCGAGCACTTCGCCTTCGCGCGAAATGCCGTCGCCGTACATGATGTCGAACTCGGCCTGCTTGAAAGGCGGCGCGACCTTGTTCTTCACCACTTTGACGCGCGTCTCGGAGCCGACCACCTCGTCGCCCTTCTTGATCGAGCCGATCCTGCGGATGTCCATGCGCACCGAGGCATAGAACTTGAGCGCGTTGCCGCCGCTGGTGGTCTCGGGATTGCCGAAGAGCACGCCGATCTTCATGCGGATCTGGTTGATGAAGATGACCAGCGTGTTGGTGCGCTTGATATTGGCGGTGAGCTTTCTCAGCGCCTGGCTCATCAGGCGCGCCTGCAAGCCCATCTGCGGCTCGCCCATCTCCCCTTCGATCTCCGCCTTGGGCGTGAGCGCGGCCACCGAATCGATGACGATCACGTCGATTGCGCCCGAGCGCACAAGCATGTCGGCGATCTCGAGCGCCTGCTCGCCGGTATCGGGCTGCGAGATCAGCAGGTCCTCGGTCTTCACGCCGAGCTTGGCGGCGTAGGTGACGTCGAGGGCGTTCTCGGCATCGATAAACGCCGCGGTGCCGCCCGTCTTTTGCACCTCGGCGATGACCTGCAGCGTGAGCGTCGTCTTGCCGGAGGACTCCGGCCCGTAGATCTCCACCACCCTGCCGCGCGGCAGCCC
>Ga0209577_10005377_pt1 | contig 11936 bp, 8 predicted proteins | sample GraSoiAngelo_109_FD_185874 | JGI IMG/M metagenome (GOLD analysis project Ga0209577, IMG submission 185874) | Grasslands soil microbial communities from the Angelo Coastal Reserve, California, USA - 14_0903_12_20cm (SPAdes) (version 2) | ecosystem: Environmental > Terrestrial > Soil > Grasslands ... | reverse complement strand
TTTCTGCGCAGGGCGTCGAAGGGACGCTGGTCCTCGAGCTGATGCGTCCGCATAAGCTGTATTCGGAAATCACCGTGGAAGGACGGAAAGTGCTGCGCGTTTACGATGGAAAATCCGGCGGCTGGACAGTGAATCCCTTTACGGAAAACAAAGAAGTCCAGGAAATGTCCGCGGATGAGCTGAAAGAAATGCCCGATGAATCGGACATGGACGGCCCGCTGGTGGATTATAAAGCCAAAGGATCCGAAGTCGAACTAGTTGGAAAAGAAGGCGCCGAAGGCAAGACCGTCTACCGGCTAAAGATAACCGCCAAAAGCGGAGAAGTTCGCTCCTACCTGATTGACGGCGCAACGTTCCTGACCTCGAAATGGGAAGGAATCCGCAAGATCGGACAGCACGAGCTTCCCTGGGAGGCCACTCTTGCCGATTATCGCGAAGTCCAAGGTCTAAAATTTCCTTTCAAAATTGATCAGGGCAGCCCGGGCACGGACTACCAACAATCCCTCACGATCGAAAAAGTCGAAATTAATCCGAAGCTCGATGCGTCTCATTTTTCCAAGCCTGCAGCACCGCACGCACCTGCGACCGCTGCGCCGGCCGCAACGAACAAGCCGTAGATCCTCGTTCGGCGAAGTGCCGTTTTCGTTGCCTTTCTTAATCAGCTCTCTGCTGCTTCAGCCGTTCGGGATGCATACTATAATTCGAAGATTATGGAACTGCCAGATTTACTTTTTCACGCTCCAAAGCACGAATCCGAATTACGACGTGATGGAGCTGAAATCCATTGAAGACTGGGTCATCGAGAAGAATTTCAAAGCGGTTCCTGACGTGGTGGACGTCGCAAGTTTTGGCGGGCCGACGCGCGAATATCAAGTTCGCGTGGCGCAAGTGGAGCAGCAGCTGGCCAACAACAACACCAATGCGGGCGGAAGCTTCATCGAAGCAGGTTTGCAGCAGATTAACGTCCGCGAAGTTGGGCTGGTCGGAAATGTCCGCGATATCGAAAACACCGTAATGATGACCAAGAACGGGACGCCGCTGCGGATCAAAGACATTGCCGTGGTCGCGCAGGGCCCAAAAATTCGGCTCGGTCAGTTTGCGCGCGCGATTCACCGCGAAGACGGCAGGCTTCGCAGGGCTGGCGCTGGGTGTCGCGTTGTTTCTCACGTTTGGCGGGGCCATTGGTTCGGAGTTCCTTCCGCACTTGGATGAAGGCGCGCTCTGGGTGCGCGGAACTCTTGCTCCCAGCACCGGACCGACGGAGGGAATCCGCGTTGCAAATCAGGCGCGCGTGCTGCTTTGCTCCTTTCCGGAAAGTCACGCAATGTACGAGCCAAGTGGGACGCCCTGATGACGGGACCGATACTACGGGCTTTTTCAATACCGAATACTTTGCGGACCTGAAGCCGAAGGAACAATGGCGACCCGTCTTTCACGAAAACAAAGAAAGACTCGTTGCAGCCATGGATCGCGAGCTCGAGAAAATTCCCGGAGTCATCTGGGGCTTTTCTCAACCGATCGCGGACAACATGGAAGAGGCGGTCAGCGGCGCAAAAGGCGAGCTCGCTGTAAAAATCTACGGCGACGACTTGAAGCTTCTGGAAGAAAAGGCGGACCGGATTGTTACGGTCATGCGAGGAATCCAGGGGATCGAAGATCTTGGCGTATTCCATGTCTTGGGCCAGCCCAACATCGAGGTGCAAGTGGACCGGCAACAAGCCGCGCGGCACCAAATCAACGTCGCCGATGTTCAGGAAGCAATCCAAACAGCCGTCGGGGGCGCGGCTCTCACCCAGGTGCTGCAAGGAGAGCAGCGCTACGATCTGGTCCTGCGGTATCTGCCACAGTACCGCAACACGAAGGAAGCCATCGAGAACATTCGCCTGCTATCTCCTGCCGGCGAGCGCGTGGCTCTTGCGCAGCTCTGCGCCATCACGCAGCGGGACGGCGGATCAGAAATTTATCGCGAAGGGAACCAACGCTACGTGGCCATTAAGTACAGTGTCCGCGGCCGCGACCTTGGCGGCGCCGTCGAAGAGGCCATTCGAAGGGTAAGCGCGCAGGTTCAGCTGCCGCGGGGTTATCACATCGATTGGGCAGGCGAATACGAAAGCGAAAGGCGAGCCGAAGCCCGCCTCATGCTGATTGTTCCGCTGACCCTATTGCTCATTTTCGGCATTCTCTACACGATGTTTCGTTCTTATAAATGGACGCTGCTTATTCTGGCCAACGTTGCGATGGCGCCGGTTGGTGGTTTGCTTGCGCTACTGCTCACAGGAACGCATTTCAGCGTTTCCTCCGGCGTCGGTTTTCTGGCGCTGTTTGGCGTGTGCGTCCAGACCGGCGTGATCATGCTCGAGTACATCAATCAACTGCGTGCGCGCGGTCACACCGTGGAGGATGCGGCTATCGAAGGAGCGGTTCTGCGGCTTCGTCCGATATTAATGACTTCCTTGGTGGCCACTCTCGGTTTGTTGCCTGCGGCCGTTTCGCGCGGCATCGGTTCGGACTCGCAGCGGCCCTTTGCCATTGTGATCGTGGGCGGCCTTCTTGCCGCCCTGCTGATGAGCATTTTTTTGCTTCCCACACTCTATGTTTGGGTCGCCAAGGACGGCGACAAGTTACCTGAGCCGGAAACGGAATTTGAGGCATAGGTGTCCCGAGCTCTTCCTGGTAGAAATGAGCTTGACGTGAGAGAGTCTCGTGCCGCAGCCAAGGAGCAGGCACTGTGAATAAGGAAGAGGTTCGCGCGCGCATCGAGGAGATCGCTATCATTCCCGCCGTGCGCGTGAAATCTGCGGAACACGCAAGATACGCCGCCGAATCGTTGCATCGCTCCGGAATTCCGATCGCCGAAATCACTATGACCGTGCCCGGGGCGCTCGAAGTCATTTTCGATTTGGTGAGTAGCCTTCCCGAAATGATCGTGGGGGCAGGAACGGTCCTGGACGCTCAAACGGCCGAGCGCTGCCTGGATGCTGGCGCGAAATTCCTCACGAGCCCAGGTCTCGTCCCTGAAGTCGTGGAGTTCGCACGGACAAAAGGCGTGTTGGTTATTCCTGGCGCTCTGACCCCCAGCGAAGTAATTCACGCGTGGAAGGCCGGAGCCGAATTCGTCAAGATTTTTCCCTGCGCGCCCCTTGGCGGCGAGGCCTATATCCGTGCGCTGAAAGCGCCGTTTCCGCAAATTCCTTTTGTGGCCGCGGGCGGCGTCAATCAGCAGACCGCTGCGAGTTACATCCTGGCCGGGGCAGCCGCGCTGGGTGTGGGCGGAGAGTTGATTCCAAAGGAAGCGCTCGAACACAAGCAGGAAGAGCGTGTCCACGAATTGGCGCGGCGATTCCTCGCAAGAGTCAGAGAAGCACGCGGCAGAATGGCGGCCGCACACTAGGAATTTATTGGTCCGATTTGCTGACGGCACGCGTTTTCCCCTGTTGCGCTGCGGCTGCTATGCTTTCTAGGTGTCCAAGAACTCAGCGCGGGGCGATAAGGTTGGGAACGCAGGCCTTTGCGCTGATTGTATCCACGCCCGTTGGATTCAATCCGATCGCGGCTCGACTTTTCTTCTCTGCGAACTCTCTGCCCGTAATCACAACTTTCCCAAATATCCGCGTCTGCCCGTTCTTTCCTGCACCGGCTACAAGAAGAAGAATTCGCGTGACTGACTCGGAATCCGAATTTGCGAAGCCTGATTTTATCCCGATCCGACAACCTCCCACGGTTATCCCGACCCTCGGGCCGCGGTCCTCCGCGGCCAGGGGATCCGCTTTTTAAGTTGGAAGGACCTCGGTCCGGTACCGTTCCGGCAACGGTCCTGGCACATGGATTCAGACCGATGCCGTCATCAATCCGGGCAACGGCGGCCCGCTGGTTGACTCGGGGGGTGAAATCATGGGCATCCATACGCTAAAGGTTGTCAGCAAGGGTTTCCGTGGCATAGCTGTTGCGCTCAGCTCTTCCGACCTTCTTGAAGTCTTGCATCGCTTCTATCCGGATCTCACCGCAACCAGCGTGCAAAACGCCACGCCTTAAGAAAAAAGCAGGTTGATGAGGAATACGCGGCCGAACCGTCGAGCGTTTCTTCGCCGGTGGTTCCTGACGGCGTGGGCGCGGTCATGATTAACTCGGTTTCCGACGGCATGGAAATCTTCGTGGGCGAGAAATTTCATGGCACCACTCCCGCAACTTTGAGGATTGCGGCGGGCAGCCACGCGATTGTGCTGAAGCGCGGACTCCCAAGCGCACGCTCGAAGTCCTTGAAATCGAGCCAAGTCACTCTGCGAGCCACTCTCGACCCCGCCCACTAATTTTCAGGTGAATAACTCCAGCTCCCCTCGAGCCGCAAAAATAAACGGCAGCAGGTTAAGAAACGCCCGGCCGGAAAAATCCAGGAAAAGGCAAAACTATCGCGGCCCCAGCAAACTCATTGCGGCGGCTGCGTTTGCGGCGGCGTCTGCGGCGGCTGTGGTTCGGGCTGCGAATTCGGCCGATTCGGGTCCGCCGCGGTCTTGTCGGAAACCGGAGTCAAAGCCGCACCGCTCGCGCCTGCAGCCAGCTCAGATTCCTTGTACTTTGGCGCGCTGATGTAGCCGTGCACTTCATTCTTGCCGATCTTGTTCACCACGATTTGCACCGGCTGCCCGCCGGTTTCCGAATGGATCCAAATGGGCTCAAATAGATTCACTCGCTTTTTGTCGAGCCGGTTATCATCCACGACCATGCTCAAGTCATAGTTCCTGTGCTTGGCATCGGTCCTGCGCAACGATAGCGTCAGCGGCCCAAATCGCTGGAACTGCTTGGACTTGGTCAGGTCAAATTCGAAATAGTTGCGCTCGCCACGCCTTTGCAGCACAACCAGCTCATCGTGCGTTTTGGCAATCGAGCCGTTGAGCTCGTCTTTCGTGGAATTCAGGCCGGTCTCGAGGTCTGTTCGGTTCTTGGCCACCAGGTCCTGGGTTTCCTTTAACTGCTTCTCCTGGTCTTCCAATTGCGTCTGTAACAGCTTATAGCGCTTGTCCACGGTCGAGCCCTGTTTTGGGGTACCCGCCGCTGAATGCGGCTTCTTTTGCGCCGCTGCTTGCTCAGCAGCCTGCTGTGCGGTGACCATGTCGTTCAGCCTTGTATTTACGCTGTTGAGCTGGCTTTGCAGTTGGTCGATCGTGGTTTGCGCCACGGTCTGTTGCGCGGTCAGATGCCCCGCTGCAATTTGCTGCCGATAACCATAACCAAACGCGATCCCAGCCACGATGAGCAGCGCTACAGCGCCAAGCAGCAGCCCCCGGTTGATGTCCGTCCGCGGGGAGTCCCAGCCGCCTCCGCTTAGGATTTCTCGGTGCTGTTGGTTCTCTTGTTTCTCATCCAGGTTCTCTTCCATTCTCGTTCCTCCCCAAATTTCTCGGCTTCCTCAGGCAGAGAGATCCCCCCCGCTTCACACTCCTACGTTGGATGACAGCCTCTGTGGGATTGCGCTCCACTCCAAGCCCTGAAACCTATTGCAAAAAAGCGGCCCAACCGCGTAATTCCTGCCTGTGCTTAACTCTTGCGCAGCCAACGACTAACAAGCCGATGCGAGGAGATTGCCAGTCTTTCCCAGGTACTAGTCCTTGCAAATTTGACCTCGCCTAGCACGTCTTTCCACAGTCCTCCAAACGAAGAAATTTCTCGCTGCGAGCAGATTTTCTCGTTTTTTCCTGTGTTTCGTTGCCGCAGCTTTACCCGTGTGTTAGCATCCGCGTGAAAGAAGAGCGTTCCGGGGAATCTTTCGATTCTCCTTCGCCTCCGCCGCTCGGAGACCCAGGGACCCTCGCACACACGAGGGAAAGAACGGCAAGGAGCGTCAACGAAAGACGGTGCGCTCTTCCTCCTAGCTTGACAATTCGCTCAGGCGCAAGCCCGCGCTTGAAACCTGGTGGCGGACTTTCGCCGCGATTGCCTCACGATCGCAAAAGGCGATCCCCGGATCGCCAAGGAGAGTTCGCATGAAACCCTATCTCACCAAGGACATCCGAAACGTTGGCATTGTAGGTCACGGCGGCACCGGCAAGACGCAACTGGTGTCGTCGTTGTTGTACACCGCGGGCATGACGCCGCGGTGGGGAAAAGTTGCGGATGGCAGCGCCACCACCGACTGGGACGACGAGGAGGTGGGGAGAAAAATATCCATTCAAACGGGTCTGGCTTACGCCGAGTGGCCCGCGACGCCGACTGGCCCCTCCGGCTCGTCCGACAAAGTGAAAATCAATTTTATCGACCTTCCCGGCTATTCCACCTTCATCAACGAAACCAAAGCTTCGCTGATTGCGGCCGATGCCGCGCTGATCACTGTGGACGCGCACGTGGGGGTACAGGTCACCACGGAAAAAGTTTGGGATTACTGCACGGAATACGACATTCCGCGTGCGTTTGTGCTCACCTGGATGGATCGCGAGCTTTCCAGTTTCGAACGTTCGATCGAATCGCTGACGGAAGTCTTTGGCCGCAATGTCGTCTCTTTGCAATTGCCGATTGGCTCGGAAAAAGGATTTCGCGGCGTCATCGACCTGGTAGCCATGAAAGCGCACGTCTACAAGCCCGGTGGCGATGGCAAACCAACCATTGAAGAGATTCCCGCCGCGCTCGCCGACGAAGCCAAAGAAGCGCACGAACAATTAGTGGAAATGATCGCCGAAGGCGACGACGCCATGATGGAGGAGTTTTTCCGCGAAGGCACGATTCCCATTCACGATTTGATTCCCGCCGTCCGCAGAGCCATCGTCGCGGAAAAAATCTTTCCTGTGCTGATGACCTCCGGACTGCAAAACATTGGACCCGCCAGCCTGCTCACTTTTCTTGCCGATGCATTGCCCCATCCTGACGAGCACGCGCAGGTCGGCTACAAGGAGCCTGGCGGAAAAGGCGATCGCGTTGAGCGCAAATACGACGACGCCCAACCGGTTTCGCTTTTCGTGTTCAAGACGCTCGCCGATCCTTTCGCCGGACGCGTCAACTATTTCAAAGTGAAAAGCGGCGTGCTCAAGAACGACGCCACACTTCAGAACTACAATCGCAACACGCCGGAGCGCCTCCAGCACATTCAAGTCGTGCAGGGCAAGCAGCTCACCGAAGTTGGCGAATTGCACGCCGGCGACATCGGGGCCATCGCCAAGCTGAAAGAAACCACAACGGGGGAAACGCTGGGCGACAAAGCCGCGCCAATTTATTACACGCCCGCGCGCATACCGGAGCCATCCATCACCTTCGCAATTGAGCCGAAGAGCCGGGCCGATGAAGACAAGATTGGCGTGGCCATTCACAAAATTCTCGAAGAAGACGGCGCCCTGCGTTTTTCACGCGATCCGCAAACAAAGGAATTCATTCTCGCGGGCTCCGGCCAGCAGCACATCGAAGTCGTCGTCGCCAAACTTCAGAAACGCTACAACGTCAACCTCACGCTCAAACCTCCCAAGGTTCCCTACCGTGAAACTATTCGCGGCAAAGCCGACGCCGAAGGCAAGCACAAGAAACAGTCCGGCGGGCACGGCCAGTTTGGCGTGTGCCGCATCAAGATGGAGCCCGTCGAGCGCGGCAAAGGCATCGAGTTCGTGGACGATATTTTCGGCGGCGCAATCCCGAAAAACTGGATTCCGTCGGTCGAGAAAGGCATTCGCGATGCCGCCGCGCGCGGCTACCTTGCTGGATTCCCGGTCACCGATTTCCGCGCTATCCTCTACGACGGCAAATACCACGACGTGGATTCGTCCGATATCGCGTTCAAGATTGCCGGTACGCTGGCCTTCAAGGAAGCCATGAAGCAGGCGCGTCCAGCGCTTCTCGAGCCCATCATGAACGTGGAAGTTTACGCGCCCGATCAATATTCGGGCGACCTGATGGGCGACCTCAGCTCGCGTCGCGGCCGCATCTCCGGCAGCGAAACACGCGGCCATAACGTTATCGTCAAAGCCCAAGTGCCGCTAGCGGAAATGCTGAGCTACGCAACGGATCTAACATCCATGACGCAGGGCCGCGCCAGCTACTCGATGGAATTTTCCCATTACGACTACGTGCCTAACGAACTGGCGGAGAAAGTGATCGCGGCTCACAAAGCCGCCCACGGCGAAGCCCTCGTCGAAGAAGAAGCCTGACGTCGCTCGCCGCCAACCGCGCAATTTGTCGTTCCGAACCAACCAGGCTGATCCCTTTTCTTTCGCCTTCGCAAGAGCGAACGCGTCAGCCTGCGCAGGTGAGGTATTCTGCGCCATCCAGCTGTTTTGGCTCGATGAATCTCTCTGGCCCGCTAGATCCTGCTCTTGGGCTCGCTAACTTCTGAAATACTTCTCTTCCCCACCTGTCCCTTCCCGAAACAACCCGTTCCTTCGGTCAGTGAAGCTGCCCGTCCGAAGGGATTCGTGACCCGTGAGACACCATGCACTCGTGTACCATTGCTGCCAACGGCTTCTAAACCTATGGTGCTAGAGAGGAAATGCTATTCCGAGAAACCTTGGCGTAGATGAATTCGGACCCAAAAACAACTGCGGGCCGCGCTTTTGTTAAAAGCCTGAACATCCTGCTGAAGTATGCCCGGCTGTATGGTTTTGAGCACGCTCGTACCGTTGACCAGCTTTGGATTGCTTTCGAGGAGCTGCTCACTGCCATCCCTCCTGGATCGGAGGGTGGACTTTTGCTGGGAGCCACAGGATCCAGGCTCTTACTGGATGGCGTGCCGTTGGAAGGGGTGCCGGCGGAAAAGCAATTTGCGCAGTTGCTCTCCGCCGCTGGGCTTGCGAGCGTTCAGTTTTTCCCCACCATTACCCAGGAATCCCTCGCCCGCTTCGCGCAGGCCCTCCCCGCGGGAAACGCTAAGCCGTCTGAGCTGGCCCAGGAACTGAAAGCCGCTCTGGCGGGGACACAGGGAATCCGCATCAATGAGATTTACTTCGTGCCCACGGATGCTCGCTTCAAGGAATCCACCATTGCGGCGCAACTGGCCACCGCTTCTCTGGGAAGCGATCAGGATCGCGTAAAGGAATGGCTTAACGACCCGAGAAAATTACTCGAATTGATCGCTGCGGCGCAAGGATCGAAAGGCGCTGGCTCGACTCAAAGTGGAACCGGTGGCGGAGAAAAGGCGGTCCCGGGACTGAAGCGTGGTCGCGCCACGGGACCACCGGAGGATGAAATCCTGAAGATATTCGCCCTCTTGACGAATTTCGCACGCACCGGAAAGGGCGAGGCGGCACCGGGGAAAGGCTTGGCAGCGCTGCAAGAGCAAGCTGCGCAAATGTCGGATAGTGCGCAAGACCTGCTTCGGCAAGCGCTCACAACCTTGGCCGTTCGATCCCCTAGTGTAAAGCCGGATGAAACCGTGCTTGTGCAACTCGCCGAGCACCTGGCGATTCGGTTTGCGCTGGAGCGCTTCGACCGCGGAGAAGTGAAAGTGAATGCGGTTCGCCAGATGCTGGACCGCCTGCATCAGGAAGTCGAGAATCTCCGCAAAATCCTGGGCGAGCATGAAGACAAGATGAGCGAAGCCGGGATCCTTTTTGAGTCGCACCGCGAGATCCTCGACCGTCAGTTCTGGGCGGCCGTTCCGGAACGGGGAAAGCATCAAATCTTGCTTTCGCACGAAGCGTGGTGCATTCCTCCGCACAACGTGCAGTCGTACGTCAGGGAGCGGATTACCAAAGGGCATGTTGGCGAGGGCATGGACATCCTGAGGAACTATGCCGCCTGCGTCGAGAGCGAAAATCCGGAGGCGCGCAAGAAAACTGCCGCAGGACTTCCCGAGTTATCGGAGCTTTATGCAAATGCCGATCCCGAGCTACTCAAGGTGGCACTGCGTCATGTGGGAACACGGCTCAGCGTCGAACAGAACGGCGAAATGCAAGGGCTTGTGAGCGCCGCCTTTGTCCGGCTTAGCCAGCAAGCTGCCAGCAGCCGTCATTTCGCGGCCATGAAGCAGGCGCTCGACATGCTCCCAAGCATCGAGGCTCAGCGGCCCGGCATCGCCACCAGTTTGCGCACCAAGATGGGGATTGCGGAGCGAATACCGGAATTCGTGGACGAAGCCTTGCGCGCGCGGCGCGTGGTGGCTGGGCTCGCCTCAGTGCTGAAAATGCTCCCGCAGATCACCATGGAACAGCTGGCAATCCGCTTCAACCGTTGCAGCTTGAACCAAGAAGCCGAGCACGTGGCGAATCTCGCGTCCGATCTCGGCGAGGAAGCTGTGCAATATCTGCGGCGCGCCGCCCGCGGGGGACCAATCCGGGAAGCTGCCGAAATGGTCGGTCTGCTCAGCCGGCTGGACCCGCAATGCCTGATGGCTTTTCTGCCCGCCCGCATGAAAGACTTTTCCGCCGCGGCGCAAGACCGTGTCGTCCGGCAGGTTGCGGCAGGCGGAGCAATTCGCAGATGTCACATCTTGATGGAACTGCTCGACCACGTGGACCCGCTCGTCATGCCGCTGGTCATTGACGAAATCGGCGTGACCGGCGACCGCGAAGCCCTCGGCCGGCTTCTTACCATCGCCGATGGCGACCTGCCAGGCGAAGGCGCGGAGTTCCTGCGCGTCAAGGCCATCGAAGCCTTGGGGCGAATCCAGGAACCAGAAACAGTGACCACCCTGCAGCGCTTCGTCGAGACGAAGAAACTGTTTATCTGGGCCTATCCACAGGAGCTGCGCATCGCCGCAATGCAGGCCCTCGAGAAGCTGGACCCGCAATGGGTGAACGAATTCTGGCCCAAGAGCGGCATCAACGAGGAAGACATGATGCTCGCCCCACTGGATGTTTCCCTGCAGTCGCGCTTTGTCCGCCACCGGCGGCACCAGCGCGTGCGCCTGCAGAAGCCCCTGCGGGCGATCAGCCTGAATCTCAAAGAAAATTGTTGGCTGGAAATCAGGACGGCCAGCCTGAGCGGCGGCCTCGCCACGATCAGCCGCCACCTCGCCCCTGGAACCTCGGTTCAACTCCGGTTGCAAGTCGGTATGCGCCACCTGCAGGCCACGGCGCTGATGCGGGATTATCGCGCTCACGACATGGCCTTCGAAATCGTGGACATGAACCTCGAAGAACGCAGCAAATACCGGCGCCTCCTGGCCGGTAGTCTTACCCAGGCCATTCCCGAGAGCGAAGACCCCGCTCCGAGGTTGGACCTGGCCGCCGCCGGATAACTCTCTCGGCTCCCTCAAGAAGCTTCTTTGCCGGAAAAAGGCGGTCCTGCCTGGCAGTTGTGAACAACGTCCACTACAAATTGCCTGACCGCGTCCGGGTCGCCTAGTAGGTGGATGGTCGAGGCAGCGGCGTGGTTGGAAACCGCTTTCATGAGGAGCGGACGGCTTCGGCGGCGATACCGCAAAAGCCAGAGCCAGAAATCGACAGGCTCCCGCGATCGCCGGATCGCTCGCCACGCGCATCGGAAGAGCGAAAAATCCAAAAAGATAATCGGTGTCTGCCGCTCGAAGTCGGACCTCGACGGCGTCATAGGGCCCCAGATCTCCATCCATAATCCACCCGCTCTCGCCGACAAGTTTCAGCTGGAGCTCCACCGACTTGTCCCGCGGAGTGCGCACAAGGCCCGGCTGCCAAAAAATCATATCCAGCTCTATCACGCGCAATCCTGTGATCTCGCCGAGCTGCTTGGCGAGGGTCGAATTGCCCGAGGCTCCGGGACCGAGAATCACCACGCGTTTCATACCCGTCAACCTAGTCTGGAGTGCCGAGAGCGAATTCCGGGGCGGGTTCTTTTCCCCGCGACTCGCCACCCGTCACTTCCTTGGCGCTTCCGCATCCAACCAGTTAGAATTAGGTTGTTTGCACTTGAGGTAAGAAAGCGACCCTCGCGGACGTACCTCTGAAAGACCGTCAGGAGACGGCAAAACCCATTCCATGGACGCAGCAAAAGTTCTCGACCAGGTCATCGCTCGGTTTATCGGCACCAAACACGAACGCGACCTCAAAAAG
>Ga0209577_10005376_pt1 | contig 11937 bp, 12 predicted proteins | sample GraSoiAngelo_109_FD_185874 | JGI IMG/M metagenome (GOLD analysis project Ga0209577, IMG submission 185874) | Grasslands soil microbial communities from the Angelo Coastal Reserve, California, USA - 14_0903_12_20cm (SPAdes) (version 2) | ecosystem: Environmental > Terrestrial > Soil > Grasslands... | reverse complement strand
ACCATTACGCCGCCTCCCGTTGATACTCCTCAAGATTTGCCCGAGGAGCGAGAAATTCCCCAGGTGCGTTTTTCAGGCGCGCGCTGGTTTTTTACCGGTATCGTTCGCGTTGCCTATCGTCGATGGACTCGCATGGCTGTACGGCTGTTTCCCGAGGAATCAAAGTCGGAGCGCATAGCCCGTGCGCTGCATATTCCCTTGCCTGACCGGCTCAATATGAGCTGGGTGACGAAACACCTCGCTGTTGGCGGGCGTATTCGACCTGAGGATATAGCGGCGGTAGCGCGGGCTGGTATCACGCATGTAGTCGATACCCGTTCAGAATATCGCGATGACGAACAGGCATTAGCTAAAGAACACATCGAGCTATTGTACCTGCCTACACGCGATACCCATGCTATGAGCGTTGAACAATTAATGGAGGGTGCGCAGTGGGTAAACCAGCGTATGGAGCAGGATGGACGCGTGCTTATTCACTGTGAGCATGGAGTCGGGCGCAGTGTCCTGCTCGGCTGCGCTGTGCTGGTGTATGGCGGTATGCATGCCCAGGATGCTTTACAACTCGTCCAGGAGAAACGCTGGCAGGCCGCGCCAAATCACAAGCAGGTGAAGCGTTTGAGAGAATTTGAGGCGGCGCTTGGCGCATCTTCCCAGGCTCCCTCGCCCAGCGCGTAAAGCTCAATTGCCAGCGCTGCTCCGTCCTTACTGTTACTGGCGGTGATAGCCTTTGCCGCCGCTTTGACAGCTTCGGGAGCCTGCCCCATAGCCACGCCCCAACCAACAGAGCGCAGCATGGCTATATCGTTGTTGTTATCGCCAATAGCCATTACCTGCTCTAGAGGAATGTCCATATGATGCGCCAATGCTGCTACACCGCTCGCCTTTGAACATGTGGCGTCCATGACCACCAGTTCCGCAGTCCCGTAACTGCCGCGTTTGATGCTTGTCCAGGAGCAATCTAGCGTCGCGATCTCCTGGCTCAATTCATAGATAGTTTCCTCCGAGGCGAAGGCTACCACACGCAATGGATCGGGATGTCCCGTGCACAATGCTTCATAGGGCATACGGCGCATAAGTTCGGGGTAGGCCGTGAAGTAGGCTTCTATCCACAAGTTGTCAAAATGTGCTGGCCCCGTCCAGATTTCCTCGTGCAATCCTGTATTGGGATGTACCACCGGCTGGACATGGTGGCGTACCAACAGCTCTACAGCCTGTTGCGCAATGCCGGCGCGTAATGTCTGTGTGTGGAGGATCGCCTGCTGGGGATGTTGCACAATCATGGCCCCATCATACAGGATGAGTGGGATAGCCAATCCCAGCTCATCAGCGATCTTCCGTGTATTACCATAGCGACGTGCCGTCGCCAGAGTGACAACGATCCCGGCTTGTTGTGCGGCCTGCACCGCTGCCAATGTTGGAGCGGAAATGCTGCCCTCGGGATCAAGCAGCGTTCCATCTATATCAATCACGAGCATTTTGATACTCGTGGGTAGTATTATTTGACCCATCAAACACTCACATCTATAGAATGATGATGCGACGGGCAAAAACCCGCCGCATGCTCCCCGGAATGGGGTATAACCATACTATATCACGAAACCATGCAGGGAACCAAATCCTTTCAGATGAGTGCCCGGCACGAACTGCGAGAGCGGCGTTTCTGAAAGTGTATGGAGCTTAGCCGCCAATGTAGCCGATGGTATCGGTTCCCCCTTGCTCACCAGCCGCATTGAAGTACATGGGCCGTTCGGTCACGAAGGCCCCACCGTTATTGAGGGTCTGCACGGTCATCGAGACTTCAAAACAGGGGGTGGGAGAGCCGGAGGGCTGGACATTCTTCCTAGCCTTCTGCTACAATCCACGCATGAACATGCAGGCCAATTATTCTAAAAAAGCGCGGACGAAACGCCAAAACAGCGACAATCATTCGCATAAAAACAGCGCCGTGCAGCCTGGAACGGGGCTTCAAGGGGTAGATTCATCTGGATTTCCCCTGTTACCAGACGAACACCCCATAAGTACTGTACGCGATAGCCTCTATGACCTCATCCCACTTGGTGCGCGTGAAGAAAAACTGATCAGCACAGCGCCCTTTCTACGGCTGCAAAATGTCAAGCAGCTGGGCTTCGTCTATCGTGTCTGGCCAGGGGCAACCCACACGCGCTACGAACATAGCCTCGGCACTTACTACCTGGCGCTTCGCGCATTGCGTTCACTGTTGCAGCGCGAGGTAGTAAGTGCCGAGGGTGGCCTGAACGGGGTCTCCATCAGCAGTGTGCAGACGCTCGTCGTGGCGACACTGCTGCACGATATCGGGCATTATCCTTTCTCACATACCATCGAAGAACTGGGTCATCCCATCATCCCACACGAAAAAGTCGGGCGTTCCATCATCGAAGCGAGCGAGATTGCCACTATCCTGGAACGCGACTACTCCCTTTCACCGCAGCGCGTGGCCGACTTCATCGACCCGCCCAGGGCACGACCGCTACCCGCCGATGACGAAATGCTCAGCAGCTTATTGAGCGGCGCGCTCGACGTGGACAAACTCGACTACCTGCCGCGCGATGCTCGCGCCTGCAACGTCCCCTATGGCGGCGTCGATGTAGCGCGTCTGCAGGGTGCTCTGCGCATCCATCCAAACGTGAATGGCCAGCGGCGTATCGTCGTAACGCATAAGGGCATCAGTCCGCTGCACTCGCTGCTGCACGCCCGCCAGGAAATGTTCGACAACATCTACTGGCACCATACCAGCCGCGCCTTGCAGGTCATGCTCATGCGCGCTGTGCAGGAGGCCTTGCTCAGCGGCGCCTTACAAACCGAACAACTCGTCGGGCTGGACGATGCCTCTTTGCTGAGACTGCTCGCGCATTCCTCCATGCCCACTACCTCTCGCATCCTGGCCGAGAGCCTGGAGATGCGTCGCCCCTATAAAGGCGTCGTAGAGATCAGTCGCCTGGCAGGTCGTCTCTATGCTCGAGTAGACGCCCTCTACTGGGACGCTCATCGCCGTCGCCAGGTCGAGCAACAACTCGCAGGGGAACTGGCAGGTGCGCTCGATACCGAAATCGGCGATTTCGAAATCTTATTCGATATTCCTCGTCCAGAGAAATGGGAAATGGATGTATGGGTCACATTCGCCAACCCTCCCATCGGCATGGGTTCCCTCGTCACGTGGGTCGAGGCTACCGGCCTGCAGCCCGATGACCTGGCACGTTATGAGCAACACCAACGGCGTATTCGCATCGTGGTTGCTGAACGCTTACGCGAAGTGTTGCAGGCGCGACGGAATGATGTGTTGTTGCCGATTTTGGAGCGGCTCGTGGGGATGTAAGTGTCGAGGGTTCCAGTGCATTCTCAAGGGCCAGGGTCCGGTGACTTGAAGGTGTAACAGGCGTTACGATAGTGTGCAAATACCGCGCAAAATGCTCGGTATTTTTTTTGTATGGTTGAGGTTTACCATGCAACGTGAGGAGGTGGGAGAGTTGGAAACGAGGTCTGTGTGTGTCGCGGTTCATGGAACAGTTCCTTTCTTGAAGAGAAGAATGGACGAGCAGATAGGCGAGCACGGCTCTACCAAGAGTATAATCGGTGGCGAAAATGCTGGAGGCTTCGGGATTCCTAACAAAACGAGAGGCAATTTGAGTTTCTATGCAATAGATGAAACTCAAATTGCCTCCCGTTTTTTGTAATATTTAGCTGCGATAAACGATAGTTATGATGAGTACTCAAACTACACAAGGGAAATGATGCAAGTGAACAGGCATATGGCACAGGCCGAGCCGGAAATGGCGCTCCTGTACAGGAAATACGCACCGGCTATGCTTACTTATGTGCGAATGCATATTACCTCGCGAGAAGACGCGGAGGACCTGGTAGTAGAAGTATTCCTGGCGGCAATTGAAAATGCGAAGTTTGCCGCGCTCTCAGAGAAAGCGAAGCAGTTATGGCTGTGGCGAGTTACGCGCAACAAGGTGATTGACGCTTACCGGCGTGCGAAAACGCGCCAGAGCGTGACCCTCGATTATGTAGCCGAGCATCTTTTTGAGGAGGAGGCCTTCAGCCCCGAATATGCCGCCTTGCGACAAGAAGATTACATGGATTTGTACGCGCATCTACAAGGCTTGCCAGCGCTTCAACAGGAGATTTTACGCCTGCGCTTCGGTCAAGGTTTGTCCGGTAGTGAGATCGCGACTGCGTTGGGAAGGCAGGAGAACGTGGTGCGCGTCACTCTTTCACGCAGTTTAAATCTTTTGCGGAGCATCTACCGGCGCAAAGAGAAGGAGCAGGAAAATGGCTTACCAGGATGAATTTTTTATTCCTATAAGTCACTTCTTTTTCCGCTTTTGCTGGTACATGGCCCGCATGGCCTTCTCGTGAATCCTGCGGGCGGGTGGATACTCTTCATCGAGGCGCAGTGCCGATTCAGAGGCACTGACCGCCTCGCGGTAACGTCCCAGACGATAGAGGTTATCGGCTTTGATCATCATGTAGCGTACATTGGTGGGGTCGAGTTCCAGCACATGCTCGATGGCGATGGTAGCTTCGTCGAAACGGCCCAGGCCGCGCAGCGCGCAGGCGTAACTATCCCAGGCAAACAGGCTTTCGGGCGTTAGCTCCACCAGACGCGCACTAATCTTCGATAACTCCTCGTAGGAACTCAATGTTCGCAGCGTCTGCGCCATCACATTGAGCGAAGAGATATCATCGGGGGCGATCTCCAGAGCGTGGCGCATGGTCTCTACGACTTCTTGCAAGCGGCCATACCTGCGTAGTATCTCGCCCTTGAGCGTAAGTGGAACCAGATAGTCGGGGTCACGCGCCAGACTTTCATTCACTGCCTCTAATGCCTCATGTAGACGATGGAGTTGCAGCAAAGCCAGTCCCTTGTTGGTCCAGGCGCGTGCATCATCGGGGTCGAGTTCAATGGAGCGTTCCGCGTAGCGCAGGGCTTCTGGGAAATGCTCCTGCAGGAGCTGCTGCCCACTGCGGTTGAACCATGCCAGCGCCAGATTGGTGTCCAGCAGTAAAGCCTGGTCGTTGGCAATCGTAGCTTCCGAGAGCCGTTCCAGTTTTTGCAGAGCGCGCGCTTTATACGCCAGCGCCCTGGCTGAACCTGGATTGGCCTGAACGGCATCCTGGGCGGCTTCGTACATCGCCTCATAATCGGCAAGCTTCTCCAAAGCTCCCGCCAGACCTGTCAGCGCATCTTCATCTTCTTTATCGTTTGAAAGCAGAGCAGCATATGCTGATCGTGCTTCAGCCCAGCGTTTAGCCTGCACATACTCGCGCGCAGATTGTCGAAGTTGTTCCGCCGTGTCTGTTTTGTTCGATGATATGCTGCCATCCACCATGGTGATTCCTTGCTTCTTACCCTTGTGCGAAGCGCCTGCTAACTCAACTTGTTCATCCAAAGCACTCGAACCTCCTGCTCATTGTCAGCGCTATTATCGCAGAATTATGCCATGGAGGCAATAGGAACAAAAACCATTCGCGGAGATCACCCCTATGCAGTCGAACCTTTCATTTCGCTCTTATCGCGAATTTCATTCACCGGCCTGCTGACTGCAGCGCGACGACCGGTCAGAAGAACACCGGTAAAGAACGCGATCCAGCCGAACGCCATGATTAGCCAGAAGCTACTTGCTAATCCAAAGAAGCGTGCAAGTGTTCCAGCAGCAGCATTGAGCGCGTCTCCAATGAGAATCAACACATTGGCCCATAGCAGATTGCCAGGGTTGAAACCAGCCACGTTAGATGAACGGCGCCACAGCTTCCATCCAGAGTAAACGGCTACTCCGACCACAGCCAGCACCCCCAGCGAGTTCAGAGTAATGGTAAGTACCAACCACGCGCCGAACTGCAAAATACCCGTACCGGGCGTACCCGCAATCTGCCTGAGATTGTGCATATTCACAGGGGTAGTCGTGATCAACACAGCTACGAGAACGCTGAGTAGAGAAAGTATGACCAGGCTGATACGTGTGACACGCGCGCTCGTCACCAACGCGATACTTCCCAATCCCAGCCAGGAGGGCGCAAGCGCGGCACCCAGAATGTAATAAAGCCGGAAGAAGACGATCCCCGCGCCGCTTGTTGGCCCAACCACCACCATACACACATAGCTCAGCGTGGCAAAAAATGCCATCAGCAAAGCAATCATCCAGTACAATTGATAGACGCGCCGCCGACGCGCAAACTGCCGTAACACCACCCCCGCGAAGAGGCCGGTTACTACCACATTCACAAGAGCAAAGATCAGCAAAATGAGAATGCTTGACATGATTTAATCCCACCTGCCTTCATATGTGAAAGTACACTACTGATAGAGAGCATACTCCTCTAAAATATATCTCGTCAACCCCGAAAAACTCAATAAAGAAAAACCCTTGCATGCCCCAGAACATGCGCTTATACTATGGTACAAGGAATAGGAGAAGCATCGCATGGCCCAGAAATTGAGCAAAACCCAACAAGAACAAACCCTGGTGCGCACCCAGCGGCAGGAGCTCAAGCATGAACTGGCGGAGCAGTACGCACAACGGCCCCGCAATGTCACCTACCGGCGCAGACGTACAACCTTCCTGGTACTTGGAGTGATTGGGATACTGGCGTTAGTATTCAGTGTGCTGGTTCTCTGGCCTGCGCCCACATCACAGCCCCTGGGTGGTATTCCCGTCGGTACCGCTGCGCCCCAATTTCACTTGCCTGTCTACGGCGGCAGTGGCATCGGCTCCTCCATCGACTTGCATACTTTGCGAGGGCATCCGGTCATACTCAACTTCTGGTCTGAATCCTGCCTGCCCTGCCTGGCGGAGGTTCCTTACCTGCAGCGAGTGTATGCGCGCGATGCCGCGCAGGGAAAGTTTGTCCTGGTAGGCGTCAACCAGGCCGATCCAAAGGATGATATCCGCACCTTTGGCACAAACTATCATGTCACCTACCCGCTGCTCTTCGACGCGGGCAACGCGGTCGACCAACAGTATAACGTGACCGCCATCCCCACTACTTACTTTATCGATAGAAATGGCTTCGTTCGCTCCGTCTTCGTGCAGCCATTGACGCCAGAGACGATGAAACAGGGGCTGGCCTCGGTTGGTGTCTCCTTCTCGTAAATCTTGGAAACTCGTGGCAACGTAATGGTAATGTAGGTAGTGGAAGAAGATTGAACTTGTGCTTGTTGATTTCCGGCGCTACATCCAGGAACATGGAGTAGACCCGGAGGAGATTGCCAACTGGCAGTGGAGTTGATCGTGAAAATACTCGTTTTCAACGCGGGTTCAAGCAGTCAGAAGAGCCGCCTGTACGAAGTAGGCGATACATTACCTGATCTCGCGCCTACTCCGCTCTGGCAGGCCGACGCGGATTGGGCGCATCATCCGGGCACAACGTCACTCAAAATTACAACCGGCGATACAGTGCTTGAAGAGAACCTGCAAACGGATGCGCGGCCAGAGGTGATTACGCACATGCTCGAAAGCCTGCGTAGTGGAAAAACACGAGTGATCGAGCAGTTGTCGGCCATTGATATCGTGGGGCACCGTGTGGTACATGGCGGAGAGGAGTTCGAGGAAAGTGTCTTTGTGACGCCGGAGGTGAAAGAGGCCATCGCACGCCTGGCCGTGCTGGCCCCCGAACATAATCCGGCGAATCTAGAGGGCATCGAAGCGATTGAGCGCGTCCTGCCCTCGGTCCCGCAGGTCGCGGTGTTCGATACAGCCTTTCATCGCGCTATGCCCTTATCTGCCGTCGTCTATCCCGTCCCGTACGCATGGTACGAGCAAGAGGGCATTCGCCGCTTTGGATTTCATGGTATCAGCCATGACTATTGCGCGCATCGTGCTGCCCAGGTACTGGGCAGAGACCTGTCAACGCTGCGACTCATCACCTGTCACTTAGGCAATGGGGCATCGTTGGCCGCGATACGCCAGGGGCGCAGCATCGACACCACCATGGGCTTTACTCCCATGGAAGGCGTTATGATGGGCAGCCGTTCCGGTTCCATTGACCCCGGCATCCTGCTTTACCTGCTGCGAGAAAAAAAGTACAGCGTCGAGCAGTTGAATACCACCCTGAACAAGGCTTCCGGGTTAAAAGGCGTCGCCGGTTCAGGTGATATGCGGCAGGTGTTGAGCGATATGCACGAGGGCGATATGCGGGCTAAACTCGCCTTCGAGGTATATGCGCATCGCCTGCGTTTCTACATCGGCGCCATGCTCGCATCGCTGGGGGGACTGGACGCGCTGGTCTTTGCCGGAGGTGTGGGGGAAAATGCCGCCGCGGTACGCACCGCAGCGTGTGAATCCTTTGGCTTTCTCGGTATCGAGCTAGACGAGCAGAAAAATGCCCAATCTCCGGCTGATGAGGATATTGCTGCCCCAGATTCAGCTGTGCGGGTGGTGATTGTCCATACGCAAGAAGACTGGGCTATTGCTCAGGATTGCTGGAACCTGGCGCGCACGCAGGGGCATTGATGTCTCGATCCCCTTTGCAGATCCCCTTTGCAGGGCGAGGGCAAGCCTCGCCCCTCCCTATACGGTTGGCCGCTCCGCTCGGATGTCTCGATACCCTTTTGCAGGGCGAGGGCAAGCCTCGCCCCTACCCTATACGGTTGGCCGCTTCGCTGGCGTATGGTAGGGGCGAGGCTTGCTCTGGGAGTTAGTTTAATAAACGATGCGGCGCCTGCGCCTGGTGGTAAGTAAGCCGATGATACCGAACAGCAGCAGAAGCAAGCCGAGGCTGAGGCGACCTTCTGATCTGCTCAGATCAAGTACAGGGGGAATTGTTGGTGCCTGGTCTGTCGTATGTGTAGAACCCGTATTGGCTGCTGGCGTGGCAGTAGGAGTGGAGTGTGCGGGTACAGGCGTTTTCGTTGCTGAGCCATTGACTTTACCTACGTTAGGCGTGCCACGCCCGGTCTGCTCTGCGGCGCCCGAGGTGGGTTTTGTGGTTTGAGTATTTTGCGAAGAGAAAGCCGGAGACCCGCTGCTTGTTGTTACTCCTCCACCAGCAAGATGGACATTGGTAAGAAAACCCGACAGGATGAAGAGGAATCCCAGGACAGCCGCGAGTGTACTCACAGCCCGCACGGCGCGTCGTAGCCTGTAGTGGGGTACTGGTTGTCGCCTCGGCGGTTCGGTGTTCACGCGCGCTGCTTGTACTGGTACAGGCCGTATAGGAGCGGGCAGGGTGAAAGAACGCGGCACATCGACGCTGGGCATGGCACGCAGCAAGGCAACCGTGCTGCGCAGCTCCACCAGAGCCTGTTGGCATGGCGGGCAGGTCGAGATATGAGCATCAATAGCAGCCTGCTCCTGGGGAGTAAGCTGTTTATCAAGATAGGCTGATAGCTGCCCGGTTATTAGATGTCCATGATGCTCGTGTTGTGTCACTCCAAAGCTCCGTTCCATGGCGACTGCCAGGGCCAACTAGGCACATACCCAACTAATCTCTATCAGAGAGTAGACGATAATTTCCTGGCAAAAGTTCCCTATGTTTCTGTAAATAGTTACGCAGCCGCGAGCGTCCGCGTGCAATGCGTGAGCGCACGGTTCCGAGCGTTGTTTGCGTCGTGGTGGCTATTTCTTCGTATGAGAGGCCCTGCACATCGCATAGAATGACCGCCACACGTTGATCAAGCGGCAATTCTTCTAGGCCGCGCTGGATGACTTCTTGTAATTCCTGGTTCAGCAGCGCCTCTTCGGGATTGACCTCTCGCTCGGTCGCGACCAGGGAACTTATCACACTGGCCGCATAGGGCTGCTCCTCATCGGTCAGATCTTCCAAAGATTCGACGGGGTGACGATTCACACGCCGCCAGTAGTCGCATGACAGGTTGGAGGCAATGCGCAGCAGCCAGGCGCGGAATGAGGAGCCGCCGCGGAAGGATTGGATCGCGCGGAAGGAAGCAATAAACGTCTCCTGCGTGATATCGGCAGCGGTATCGCGATCGCCGAGTATACGCAGATTGACGTTATACACTGTTTGCTGGTAGCGCAGCACCAGTGAATTAAATGCGTTGACATCTCCACCCTGGCTGCGAGCAATGAGCAGTGGCTCATCCTCTCGCGCTGACTCCGTCATAACGACGCCTCATTTCCGTGCTTTTGGACGCTAGTGTAGCATAAACCGGCGTCACTTGCTATAGTTACTACGCTGGTGATCACTAGTTTCTTTCTGCTCCACCCTGGAGGACGTAGACAGCAAAATCCTCCCAAAAGTACAAAAATGAGTTTTTCCGGCGACTTCATTCGTTAGTAGAAAAGAGTATTAACGTTAATTGAGCAGTGAGGCAAGATGAAGAACCTGGGACACTCTATACCCTTTCCGTTTCTGTGGATACGACAATTATTGCAACGCTTTGGTCGATGGATCGCATATAAGCTGGAAGACACCAACCAGAAGGAAGGTAAAAGAAACTCCATTGCCGTGCTTGACGGCGTGCGCGCAATTGCTATTCTGATGGTCATTGTCTTCCATATCAATCGTATAACCGGCGATAGTCTGTGGAACCAGGTGGCTAATCCCCTGGCTTCATCGGTTGCTACCGCAGGCGGAACGGGCGTCACGCTCTTCTTCGTGCTTTCTGGTTTTCTGCTCTTCATGCCCTTTGCCAAGGCGCTCTTATTTGATACCCCCTGGCCGCTTGCGCGCGTCTTCTATTTGCGCCGTGTGCTGCGTATCATGCCTGGCTATTATGTTTCGCTCTTCCTGCTCATCCTATTTATGCATCCCGAATACCTGCAACGCGACCACTTAAAAGACCTCTTGCTCTTCTTAACCTTCTTTATGGACTCCTCGCAATCCACCTTCCGGCAACTGAACGGGCCGTTCTGGACACTGGCGACCGAGTGGCAATTCTACATGCTCCTGCCACTCATTTGTCTGGGTTTTGCGCTGTTTGTGCGACAGATTCCGCTGCACAATCGTTTCAAGGCGGTGACATTCTGTATTCTGGTAGTGATCGCCTGGGGATTGTTTGTGCGCTACTTCGGATTGTACTATCTCAATCACCCTGAGAAGACGGTACTGGTACCGCGTCCGGTGCTCAATATTCTGCTCTTCTTCTCCTTTGGCATCACAGGCAAATATACAGAAGATTTCGCCGTCGGCATGTTCATCAGTCTCTGCTACATGTACGCGCAAAACCCCTCGACCAGGCGCAAATTTGGCGAGACATGGGCGCGTCTCAGCCCCTGGCTGTGGGGTGGCGGTATCGTCGTGCTGACGTTCGGCGCCATGTGGCATTTTAACGATGCATCGCGTGGCTGGTCGTTCTTGAATGGACTGTTACCTGTCTATGATTGGCTGAGCGAGATGATACTCTCGTTTGGCTTCGGCGCGTGTATCGCCGCCATCCTCTATGGCACGCCCGTTCAAGCGCGTATTTGAGTGGGCGCCATTGCGCTGGATCGGTCTGATTTCATATAGCCTTTACATGTGGCACCTGCCATTGCTCGTCATTTTTACGGTGCAGGTGGCGCCATGGCTTCACCTCACGAACAAATTTGTCGTGTATGGTCTGTTATGGCTATGGGCCTTCGTCGTCGTCTTTCCTTTTGCCTTCATCTCCTTCATTATGGTTGAGAAACCCTGGATGAAACTGGGTGATCACTGGCGGCGCGATATTGAGAAGAAACATCGCGAGAAGCTCAAAGCGCGTGAGGCGGAAGCGATTTCACCATCAATGGCGATTGAGGAAGCAAATGCTGTGCCGCAGGAGGCTGTAACGAAATAGGCAGCGTCCAGGTAAAATAAGATGAGATTGTGATAAATGCCGACTTTTTTTCCGTTGACATGCCTCGAATTTGATGCCTATAATACTTTACAGAACCGCATATCATTTGTTGTGGTGAAAGTTGTCGAATTCGCTGTGGAAGCAGCAGTTTCGTGACACCCGCCCCGCCTGTCACGCCGGATGCCGACCTGCAACCTGCC
>Ga0209577_10005375_pt1 | contig 11939 bp, 9 predicted proteins | sample GraSoiAngelo_109_FD_185874 | JGI IMG/M metagenome (GOLD analysis project Ga0209577, IMG submission 185874) | Grasslands soil microbial communities from the Angelo Coastal Reserve, California, USA - 14_0903_12_20cm (SPAdes) (version 2) | ecosystem: Environmental > Terrestrial > Soil > Grasslands ... | reverse complement strand
TCGGCACCGACAATGGCTCCTTCGAGCTGCAGGGGCGGCGAATCACCGTCAACGGCTACGCCTGCTTCGACGAAGACGGCCGGCTCGCCGGCTCCAACATCGACATGGCGAGCTGCGTACGCAATGCGGTCTCGATGCTCGGGCTCCCCCTCCCCGAGGCGGTGCGCATGGCGAGCGAATGGCCGGCCGAGTTCCTCGGGGTCACGCACGACACCGGCCGCATCGCCCCGGGCCTCAAGGCGAACCTCGTGCTCGCCGACGAGAAGCTCAACGTGCTCGAGACCTGGATCGACGGGCGCTCATCGAAGGACGGCGACGGCGGCTGAAGCGACGATCACCTTTCCGTCGGCGGCGAGATCTGGGGCGCGGCCGCCGCCGGCAGCCGCGCGTAACGGGCGGTTTCCCGGGTCAGGGCAGACGCGCGCTTCGCTCCCATACCGCTAAAGGCGTACGCTGCGCCAACCCGTAAGGGCCTCGCGCTGCTTCCGCCGGGCGTGCCAATCTGTGGCCCTCGCCGGAGGGACATCATGATCGACCTTTATTACTGGACCACGCCGAATGGACACAAGATCACGATGTTCCTCGAGGAGACGGGGCTCGCCTATCGGATCATCCCGGTGAACATCAATACCGGCGCTCAATTCGATCCCAAGTTCCTCGCCCTCTCCCCCAATAACCGCATCCCCGCGATCATCGATCACGATCCCAAGGGCGGCGGCGCGCCGCTCTCGGTATTCGAGTCGGGCGCGATCCTGCTCTACCTCGCCGAAAAGACCGGGCAGCTGCTGCCGTCCGACCTGCGCGGGCGCTACGAGGTGATCCAGTGGCTGTTCTGGCAGATGGCGGGACTCGGCCCGATGGCCGGTCAGAACCATCACTTCACCCGCTACGCGCCCGAGCCGATCCCCTACGCGATCGAGCGCTACGTGAAGGAAACCAATCGGCTCTACGGAGTGCTGAACAAGCGCCTGGCCGACCGGACGTTCATCGGCGGCGAGTACTCGATCGCGGACATCGCGGCCTACCCCTGGATCGTGCCCTACGAGACGCAGCGGCAGAAGCTCGAGGATTTCCCGCACTTGAAGCGCTGGTTCGAGGCCATTCGCGACCGGCCCGCCACGCGGCGCGCCTACGAGAAAGCCAAGTCCGTGAATCCCGCGTTCGGCAGTCCGGCGCCTGTCACCGAGGAGACGAGGCGCGTGCTCTTCGGCCAGACCGCGCGCTGACGAGCCTTAGGCGATGTCGCGCGCCGGGCCCCCAAGCGCAGCCCTCGCCACCGCCGCGGTGATCGTGTTTCTGGCTCTCGGCGCGCTGCTCGGACTCGCCGCGGGTCGTAGCAGCGGTATCACCGTCGGCGACGTCGCCGTGCAGATCGAGCTCGACCGCGGCGCGTTCCGCGGCGGTGGGGATCCGATCGAGAGCTGGATTCGCCGCTCCGCCTCCATCGTGGCCGGGTACTACGGCCATTTCCCGGTCGCCCGCCTCACGGTGCGGGTGATGGCCGAGCGCGGCGATGGGGTGCACGGCGGCAAGAGCTTTGCCAATCCCGGGGCCTACATTCAGGTGCGCCTCGGACAAGATGTGACCGAGGCGCAGCTGCTCTCGGACTGGGTGCTGGTGCATGAGATGGCCCACCTCGCACTGCCCGATACGGGCGAAGCGCACGCTTGGCTCTCCGAGGGGCTTGCGACCTACGTCGAGGGCGTGGCGCGCGTTCAGGCCGGTAACCGCAGTGAAGCGGACGTGTGGGCGGAGGAGATGCGCCAGATGCCCCGGGGACTGCCCGAGTCGGGCGACCGCGGTCTCGACCGCACCCATACCTGGGCACGCACCTACTGGGGCGGCGCCATGTTCTGCCTGCTGGCGGACGTCGACATTCACCGGCAGTCGCACAACCGCTTCGGGTTGCAGGATGCGCTGCGCGCCATCGTGCGTGACAGTGGCGGGCTGGCCGCGGACTGGCCGATCGAGCGGGTGCTGCTTACCGGGGATCATGCGGTCGGCACGACGACACTCGAGGATCTCTATGCGCGGCTGAAGGACTCACCCGTCACGCCCGACCTCATGGGGCTGTGGCGGGAGCTCGGTATCGAGTCCGAAGACTCGTCGGTGCGTCTCTCAGACAGCGCGCCGCTGGCGGACGTGCGGCGCGCCATCATGCGGGCGCGCTAGAGAGGGCGCGCCGACCGTCGCGAGAGCCTACCCCGGCCTTTGCCAGTGCGGCCACAATTCGACACATCGAGAACGCACGCGTGCGTTGCCAGGTCAAAGCGCTTGAGACATCATCCCCGGAAGGCCTGCACAGGGACTGCACATGAACCGGAAGAGCCTCTCGCTTGCCGTCCCGATCGCGGTACTCGCCTGCGTCCTGGCCGGCTGCTCGGTGAAAACCGACGTGTCGGTGACCGGGAACAGCCCCGCGCTCTACTCGCACGTCTGGATCACCGCGCAGGAAGTCTGGTTCAATACGAGCGCGGCCGCCGGTCCTGACGACGGCGGCTGGGTCAAGTTCTCGCTCTCGACGCCGGCGACGGTGGACCTGGTCACCGACTCCGGCGGCAACCTCGGCAGCCTCGTCACGGGCCTCAAGCTCGCTGCCGGAAATTATTCGCAGGTGCGGCTGATTCCGGTGGACGCTGCCGCGGCGCTGACCTCTTCCGCAATGACCGCGGGCGCACACTACAACGCCGAAGCGGACTTCGTCGACAGCGGCGGCACGCCGCACCAGCTGCCTCTGGAGCTCCTCAGTCCCGACCAAGGCATCGGTATCCAGGGCTCGCTCTCCGTGCCGATCGGAAACATCGGCGCAGCGTTGAGCGGCGCCACAACGCCCACGACGTCGGCCACGAGCTCGACCCCAAGCACCACGGCGTCGGCCACGAGCTCGAGCACGACGACCGCCTCCTTCGCGCTCGACTTCGACGCCGCACGCGATCTCGCGCTCTTCACCTACGGCGGAGCGAGCAGCCCGAACGGCATCCTGATGAGCTCGCACGCCAGCGCCTACGATCTCTCCCAGGTCGGAGGAATCTCCGGGCAGCTGACGCTCACCAACCTCACCGGCATCAACGGACTGCCGGCCATCCAGGTGAGCGCGGAAGTCTTGAGCGCCGATCTCTCGCGTCACGTAGTGGTGAGCAGCACGCCGGTGCACGCCGACGGGAGCTTCCTGCTCTACCCGCTTGCCACCAGCTCCTCCAACCCTCCCACGTACGACGTGGTCATCCACGGCGCAGGGATAGCGACCATCATCATCAAGGCCGTGCAGGTGAGCCCTGCGAGCAGCAGCACGAGCTCGACGACGAGCGCCTCGACCAGCTCGACCAGCACTACCGGCTCGAGCGCGACCAATACGGTCTCGGTGGGTACGCTGATCCCCCGCTCGGCGAGCGCTTACACGGTGAACTTGGGCAACGCCAGCGGGCCGGCGCTCCCCGCAGGAGCCTGGGTCGCTTTCTACCAGACGCTGGCGGCCAAAGGCGAAGTGCCGTACCTGATCGAAGCGAGCCCCATCGATCCCTTCAGTCAGACACTTGCGAACTTCAATCCGACACTTGCGAACGCGCAAGGATTGTCGACCGGCACCATCGATTCGGGCACGTACAACGCGAGCGGCGCAACCGTAACCCTGGTGAGCGCTGCGCCCGTGGAAAAAGCGGGAGGCTACTTGGTCGCGGCGAGTGCCCCGGGGTACCAGGACGGACCGCTTACGACCTCCGTAGCGGCGCCGCAGTCGGGCACGACGGCGCCGCCGGTCACGCTACCGGCGCTGACGCTCGCAGCGGGCAACAGCCCCGGCTCGATTTCCGTCAGCATCACGCAGGCAACCGCGGGCAAGTATGATCACGGCGAGCTGCTGCTCGGGCACGACGGCACGCTCATCGCCGCCGCGCCGCTCGATGCGGCGCTGGCACAGGGGCCGGGCGCGACGGTCACCGTCAACAGCGTGTCGAGCGGCACGCCGGCCTCTCTTTATTACGCCGCGGTGCGCGTCTGGAAGTCGAGCGCCCCGTCCACTACCCTGCACCGCCAGTCGTATCCCACGGCGATCGATCTGCGCGGCAGCGCGAGTGGCAGCGCCCAGCTGACGATCGACTGACTGGGTGAAACCGGTACACTAGCCGCGCCCTGCGGGAGTGGGGGGAACGCATCGCCCGCGGACTGTAAGCGGGTGCCGCGACGCCCGCAGCCAAGCCGTATCGAAGGGATATCTCAATGACCGTCGTTCGCACCCGCCGGAGCCCCGCGCGCAGGCTGCCCGCCCTCGCGTGCGCCCTCGTCATGCTCGCGAGCTGCGGCGGCAGCTCCAACACCCCGCTGGGTACGCTGGTCGTGACACTCTCGGATACCAGCGGTGACTTCGCCAGCTATCGCGTGCAGATCGACTCGATCTCGCTCACCAATACCAATGGCACGGTCTGGACGCTGCACCCCTGGGTGTCGGGAGTGAGCGAGCTCGCCGACCTGGCGGCTCTCACCGACGGGTCCGAGCTGCTCGTAGCGGACGCGGTGCCGTCCGGAACCTACAAGTCCGCCACGCTCGTCCTCGATTACCTGAGCGCGAGCGTCTGGGTCAACCTCAACGGACAGGCGCTCGCCGCCAGCGTGGTCAATTCAAAAGGGACCGCGCCGACGACCAGCAGCGTCACCGTCACCTTCGATCCCAGCGATCAGCTCACCATCACCTCAGGCAAGTCGTCGCGCCTCGCCGTGGACATCGACCTTGCGGCCTCGAACTCGATCGACACCTCGGGCTCCACGCCGAAGGTGACCGTGCAGCCGTATGCGGTCATGAGGCCGGCGCCGGCAGACGCCAGCTCGATGCGCGCGCGCGGACTCCTGGTCATCGTAGAGAGCGCCTCGAACGACTACATCAGCAACACCCGTCCCCTCACCGATCAGTCATCCGCCGTGGGGGCGGTGACCGTGAGCACCGACGCCAACACCTATTTCAATGTCGACGGCACCGCCTACACGGGCGCCTCGGGACTCGCCGCCATGGCCGCCCTCACCACCAACGCGCCGGTCGCAGCCTACGGGACGCTCGGGGATATGTCCGGCATCACGCCGGGCTTCCACGCGACCGCGGTATACGCCGGCACCAGTCTCGAGACCCTTGCAGACCATGTCACCGGAGTCGTGAGCGCCCGCAGCGGCAACACCCTCACCGTGCACGGCGCGCATCTGTTCCAGCGCCTGGGCGCTGCCTGCGCTGCATATCCCGATGCTTTCTACAACAACGCCACGGTCACGATCGGCAGCGCCACCACCGTGAGCGAGGATGGTGTCATGGCGACCGGGCTTACTCCCGCCTCGATCTCGGTCGGACAGCAGCTCGATGTGTCCGGCCAGTGCAGCGTCGACAGCGCAGGCAATCTCAGCCTGGACGCGGCCACGTGCATGGTCGGAGGCACGCCGACACCCTGCCAGGCGCGCCTCGCTTCCTCCCGTATCTGGGGCACGCTGAGCTCCGCGACCCCCGGGAGCGCCGTGCTCGATGTCCTGACGATCGGCAACTTCGCGCCCGGCGGCTTCAACTTCACCGGCACCGGCACCCCAATGGCCGCCCCGGCGGCCTACGTGGTCAACACCGGCACGCTCGATGAGAGCGGGGTCGCCGCCGCGCACCCGCTGCTGCAGGTCGATGGTATCGTCAGCCCCTTCGGGGCTGCACCCCCGGACTTCCACGCGACCGCCATCGCGCTCGGCAGCGCCACCGAGCAGCGCCTCGTGGTCGAATGGGTGAACGGCGGCGCCCCCAGCCCTTTCATCTCCGCGAGCAGCACAGGACTCGTGGTGGACTTGAACAACGCCAATCTCGGCACCATTCACGAGATCCGCACCGGCCCGGCGACGCTCGATCTCAAACCGCCCCCCCCGGCGAGCCCCCTGAGCCCCCTGATCACCACCACCGGCGCGAATCAAAGCAACCTCGAGCTGTCGATCGGCAGCGCCACGCTCACGAGCGGCATCTCGGTGTTCCATAGCGCCAGCGCCTTCGCCGGCGCGCTCTCTTCCACCTTGAACGGCACCAACAAGATCTACCGGCTGGTCGCGGTCGGGCAATTGAACGCCGCGGCCAACACATTCGTCGCCTCGCGCATCAGCGTGGCGCTCTACGAGTAGCCCGCGCGCTCATGCCCTGGAAGCGGCGTCCATTCAAAAGCCTCAACCTGGCGCGCGCCCTCAATATCGCTCAGCTCCGCGAAATCGCGCGACGGCGGGTACCAGGCTTCGCTTTCGAGTACGTCGAGGGGGGAGCGGAGGATGAGGTCACGCTGCGCGGCAACCGCGAGGCGCTCGAGCGGCTGCAGCTCATCCCGCAGACCCTGATCGACACCTCGGCGCGTCATCAGCGTGTCGCGATCCTCGGGCGCCCCGCCAACGCGCCGCTCATCATCGCCCCGACGGGGCTGAACGGCATGCTCCACCCGCAGGGTGACCTCGCGCTCGCGCGCGCGGCGGCCCGCCTCGGCATTCCTTTCACGCTCAGCACGCTCTCGACCACGCGGCTCGAAGAGCTCGCGACCCGTGCCGGCGGACGGCTCTGGTTGCAGCTCTACGTGCTCAAGGAGCGCGCCATCGCACGTGACATCATCCAGCGCGCCGGAGCGGCCGGCTATGAGGCGCTGGTGTTCACCACCGACGCGAACGTGTTCGGCAACCGGGAGTGGGACCGGCGCAGCTACCGCGCCCCGGGAAGACCCACCGTGCGCACCGCGCTCGACATGCTGCGCCACCCGCGCTGGCTGTGGCGGACATTCGTCACCCCCGGCATGCCGCGCTTCCGCAATCTCGAGGGCTACCTGCCGCCGTCGGCCACCACGGCACTCGGCGGCGCCACGGTGATTCCCCCGCTCTTCGAGCCGACCATCCAGTGGGACGACATCACGTGGATCAGGCAGCTCTGGCGCGGGCGGCTGCTCATCAAGGGAGTGCTGAGCGTCGGCGACGCCGAGCGCGCCGCGGCGCTTGGGTGCGACGGTATCGTGCTGAGCAATCACGGCGGACGGCAGCTGGATTATTGCGTGGCGCCGATCGAGGTGCTGCCGGATATCCGGCGCGCCGTGGGTCAGCGGCTCACCGTCCTCATCGACAGCGGCTTCCGCCGCGGCACCGACGTCGTCAAGGCGCTCGCGCTCGGTGCCCAGGCGGTGATGATCGGCCGCGCGACGCTCTATGGCCTCGCCGCCGGCGGCGAGCCGGGCGTGGATCGCGCGCTCGCGATGCTGACTACCGAGATCGATCGGGTGCTCGGTCAGCTCGGCTGCAATTCCATCACGGAGCTCGGCCCGCAGCTCGTGCACGACGCTTGAGCGCGGGCGGAATTGCCGGCGCGCCCCGGCACCCGCAGTGCCGACTCAGCGCTCCGGGGCCTTGAGCAGGTCCTCGAGATGCCGCTTCCAGAGCACCGCAACGGTGTGCGAGCCGTGACCCCGGGTGCGCTCGCTGAAGGGGATCACGACCGCCCTCCCGTGCGGCACGCGCTGGATCTCGCGCTCGAGGATTTTGAGCTCGGGCGGATTGATGAGGTCGTCGGCTGAGTTCACCGCCATGAGCGGGGCCTCGATCTTCTCGAGCGCCGGCCCCGGGTCGTAGTCCTGCGAGGCGCTCACGGCATACAAGAGGTCGTTGGCGTCGGCCGATCTCATCTGATCGTTGACGTAGGCGTCCACCGCCTGATCCGCGCGCGCGAGGGTGGGCGCCTCCTCCTGCCGCAGCACCGGGTTGCTGCTGACGAGCCAGAGCATCTCCAGGGCGGTCCTGAGCGAGGGGGGTTCGCTCGAGTACTCGCCCCCCTGCCACGCCGGGTCGTTGCGGATCGCATCGATGATCACCCGCCGCCACGCGCGGTTACGGCCCGAAATCTGCGTCGGCAGGCTGGCGAGCGGCATCAGGGCATCCATGAACTGCGGGTGCTCTTCGCCCCAGAGCCAGGTGTGCATGCCGCCCATCGAGGTACCCATGACGAGGCGCGCGTGACTGACGTGCAGGCCCTCGGTCAGCAGCCGGTACTGCGCTTCGACCATGTCGCGGTAGCCGTAGTGAGGAAAGCGGGCGTGCAGCCCGTCGCTCGGCTTGCTGGAATTGCCGTGGCCGATGCCGTCGGGGAGCACGATGAAGTACTTCGCGGCATCGAGCGGCTGACCCGCCGCGAAGAGCTCGCCCGCAAATTCCGCTCTCACGAGGCTCGCCCCGCTCCCTCCGGTGCCGTGCAGGATGAGGACCGCGTTATGCACCACGCCGTGGGCGTCCGCGCGCGGTGTACCGAAGGTGCGATAGTGGATGCGCAGCTCAGGGAGCGACTCGCCGGAGACGAATCTGAAGTCCTTGAGGAGGAAGTCGCCCTGCACCGGCGGCGGATAGCTCGCCTCCGCCCCGGCCGCAACCGCCCCCGGGAGCGCTCCGGTGGCGGCCGACGCGAGCCAGGCGGCCGCGAGCCCCATCGCGATGCGCCCTGCCGTGCCGCGCGCGGGGATTCGCCTCCGCCGACTCATGCCTTGCGACTCGTCAGCCACTCCCCGACCACACGCTCCAGCACCGCGAGCGGCATGGGCGCTGCGTTAAGTCCCACATCGTGGAAGTCGCGAATGTCGAACTTCGCGCCGAGGCGGCGGCGCGCCTCGGCGCGCAGGGCCAGCCAGCGGGTATGCCCCACCTTGTAGCTGCACGCCTGACCCGGCCAGGTGCAGTACCGCTCGACCTCGGTCGTCATGGCTGTCGCGTTCTCGCCGGTCGTCGCGACCATGTAGTCGATCGCCCGCTCCCGGCTCCAGCCCTTGGCGTGCAGCCCGGTATCGACCACGCAGCGCGCGGCGCGGAAGAGCAGCGACTGCAGGAGCCCCAGCCGGCCGAGGGGCTCGGAGTCATAGAGGCCCATCTCATCGCACAGTTGCTCGGCGTACAGCGCCCAGCCTTCGGTGTTCGCCGAGAAGCCGGCGCCGCCCGCCTTGCGGATCAGCGGGAGCGAGGGCATCTCCAGCACCAGCGCCAGCTGAAAGTGATGCCCGGGCTCGGATTCGTGATAGACCAGCGTCGGCAACTTCCAGCGCGACCATTCGCTGGTATCGCGCAGATTGATGTAGAAGGCTCCGGGGCGCGAGCCGTCGAGCGCCGGAATCTGGTAGTAGCCACCCGGTGCGCCGGCCTCGGTATAGACCGGCACCCGGCGGATCTCGACCGCCGCCTTCGGCCGGACGTGAAAATATTTCTCGAGGCGAGGCTGGAGCGAAGTGATGAGCCCGTTGCAGTAATCGAGGATCTGTTGCCGCCCCGGATCGGTGTCCGGATAGAGATACTGCGGGTCCCTGGCGAGCGCCTGCATGCGCTCGGATACCGTTCCGCTCTTCTTCCCCTGCGCACGCAGCAGCGTATCCATGCGCGCATCGAGCTCTTTCACCTGATCGAGCCCAAGGGTGTGCACCTGGTCGGCGCTCATATCGGTGGTCGTGCCAAAGCGCAGGGCAACCTGATAGAGCGCCTCACCCTGCGGCAGTCGCCCGACGCCCGCATCGTGCGCTGCCGCGGGGCGCAGCTCGGCAAGCGAGCGCATTTGCCGGTCGAGCGCGGGATAGACCTCGGCGCCGACGATGCGCGAGGCTTCCGCGCCGTAGTCGGTGGTCAGGCCGAGTTTCTGCGCACGCTTCCCGATCGAGGTGGCGAGGATCGAATCCGCGGGCGCGGTGGCGCGCAGGACTCGCATCTGATCGCGCGTGCGATCGATGAGGAAATCGGGCGGCACGACCTTGAGCCCTGCATCGTGCCGCACCCGCTCCGTTTCCTCGTCGAGCACCGTCGCAAAGGCCCTTAAGCGAGCGAGGTAGGCGTCCGCGTCCTCCTTGTTGTCGATGCGATGCTGGCGGTCGAGAAAGGTCGGAACGCTCTGGTAGGAGCCCGTCAGCTGGCTTACCACATAGGGGCGCACCCCGTCGCCGTACTCGAAGGGCCCGGTCCGCGCGGTGGTCTCCAACTGGTACTCGACCGTGTCGTAGTTGACGAGATCCGCCTCCGAGAGGGTGCCGCGATCGAAGGCCCTGAGGCGCTTGAGGCGTGAGGCGTTGTCCTGCTTCGACTCGCGCACCCACTGAAGCGAAGCCTCGGTGAGCTTCGACTTCGCCCACGCGTACTTGCCCTTGTCGAGGCCGAGGATCGTGAGCATGTCGGGATTCTTCTCGAATCGCTCCTCCATGAAGACATCGAACAGCGCGTTCAGCCGCTCCGCAGCCTCGCTCGCGGGCGGCGTGGTGGCACGAGCCGCCCTCCCGAGCGAGGAAGCGACGCAGGCGGCGACCAGCGAACCGGCAACGGTGATGAACTCTCGGCGATCGACCACGGGACTCTCCCTGGCGCAACCGAAGCTGCCGGCGCCGGTCCGCCTCCTGCGGACCCGGCGCCGGCACGAGCGTGAAAGCGGCCGCACGCGGCGGCTGCGGTCCGGATCAGGCGGCGAGCGTGCCCTTCTGTTTCGCCGCGTGCGTGGCGATCAGATCCATGAGCCCGGGCGACAGGCAGTCGTACGGCTCGAGCTTCAGCTCCTTGAGGCGCGCGCGCACCTCGCCCATGCGCGCCGGCGGGAAGCCCGACTCGATGATCGACGAGACGAACGCCGCGAACTCCGGGGCCGACCAGCCGCGGTCCTTCGAGAGCTCGGTGTGCACGAAATCGAAGCTGTAGAACGGGTGGTTCTTGTTCTCGATCCGCCCGTACATGTGCACGCCGCAGCCGGTGCAGGCGTAGCGCTGGATGGGCGCCTTCTCGTCGACGATCTTGAGCTTGTTGGCGTTCGTTGTGACGCTGAGCTTGTCGCGCCCGATGACCGCGACCACTGAGAACAGCGCCCCCTTGGGCTTCCAGCACTTGGTGCAGCCGCACACGTGGTTGAACGCCGTGTTGCCCTTCAGGCTCACCGTCACGGGTGAGGAGCTGCACTTGCAGGTGAGCGTACCGCCCGCAAAGTCGGTAGCGCCCGCCTTGACGCCGCCATCGACGGCCGGATGTATCGAGATAGCCATGAGGTTCTCCTGATTCGAATTGTGAGCGTCAGTGTAGAGCGCCGCGCGCCCCGAAGGCGCGCAGCGTTCTCAAAAGGTGATCACCGAGCGGACCGACTCGCCCTCGTGCATCAGAACGTCGCTGCGGCCCCGCGCACCGCCGAACGCCGTGCCCTGCGTGCCCGAAAATCACCGGGAACAGGCCTTCCGGAGCGGCGCCGGAACGGGTGAATTTGTCCGTGTGGCACACGCCGCTCGCGCGGATCTCGATGAGCACTTCGCCGGCCTTCGGGCCGTCGAGATCGACCGTCACGACTTCGAGCTGCTTTCCGGCGGCGTACGCAACGGCAGCCTTGGTCTTCATGCCAGGTCCCCTCATCAGGACGCAGCGAGCGTGTGAGTCTACGCGCACGCGCCGGGACCGCAAAATCCGCGAACGGTCTTGTCAGGACGCCACGGCGCGCGACAATGTGGCCGTCGGCGGGGCATTGGCGCAGAGGCTACCCATGGCAGACACGGTATTCGGCAAGATCGTCCGCGGGGAAATCCCCTGCCACAAGATCTACGAGGACGACAAGGTGCTGGCGTTTCTCGACATCAACCCCTTGAGCGACGGGCACACGCTCGTGGTCTCGAAAGAGCCTGCGGAAACCCTCGATCGCCTTTCGGACGAATCAGCCGCCGCGATCGGGCGGGTGCTGCCGCGCCTGTGCCGCGCGGTCGTCGCCGCCACGGGCGTGAAGGAATACAACGTGCTCGAGAACAACGGCACCGGCGCCCACCAGGCCATTCCACACGTGCACTTCCACATCATCCCCAAGCCCAGTCCGCGCGAGGGACTCGGCATCGGCTGGCCACTGAAGGGACTAGACCCCAAGGCCGGAGCGGCGCTCGCCGGGAAGATCGCCAGCAAGCTAGCCTGAAGGCGCGGCCGCGGCCTCGCCCCGC
>Ga0209577_10005373_pt1 | contig 11943 bp, 13 predicted proteins | sample GraSoiAngelo_109_FD_185874 | JGI IMG/M metagenome (GOLD analysis project Ga0209577, IMG submission 185874) | Grasslands soil microbial communities from the Angelo Coastal Reserve, California, USA - 14_0903_12_20cm (SPAdes) (version 2) | ecosystem: Environmental > Terrestrial > Soil > Grasslands... | reverse complement strand
GGAAGGCCGGGGGGAGGCGCGTTGAGCTGCCGGTTGGTGGCGCGGTCGTAGACGTAGACCAGCCACAGCCAGGGACAGCCTGGGGCGCCGACCGGTACCGCCTCCCAGCGCGAGTAGTAAGCGGTCGGGCTGCTGCCAGGGGGCGCCGGATGTGCGCCGAGCGCATCGGTCACCTGCGCGTAAACGAAGGCGTGGCCCTGATCCCCCGAAACCGCCGCGATCGAGACCTGCGGGCCGCCTGCCCCGGTCGCTGCCGGAGCGGCGCCGGCGCCGAGCAGGGGAAGCGTCGCCAGCAGCGATGCGATTACCAGCAGGCGTTGGATCGCATCGCGTCCGCGAAGCGGCGGCGTCACGCGCGAAGCTCCGCGTCGGCCGTCCGGGTCAAGGTGAGCCAGGCAGGCGCGCCGATCAAGCGCAGCAGGCCCGCATCGACCGGCAGATGCGCCCGGATGCAGACCGCCGGCCGGTCGAGCAGCGCGCCGGAGTACGGATCGCGGCCCGGGACGTCATTGAGTACGGTGATCTCGGCCGAGAGCGCGGCTCTCCGGCCAGCGCCCAGACCGGTCAGGTTCCGGGCCAGGATTTCTCGGGCCGCGAGCGGGGACCGGTGTGTGTCCAGCCGAAGGCTGCCGGTCTGGCTGTAATAGGTGGTGTCGACCACCGACGCGCCGCCCACGCTGGCCAGGTCGAGAGCGGAGCGCAGGCGCAGACCGGTCACCTGGAGCAGGGCGATCTCGACGCTCAGGGCCAGGATCAGGAGCAGCGCCGGCATCAGCACCACCACGTAGAGCAGGCTCTGGCCGCGTCCCCCGCCCCTCAATGGTCGACCTCGGCGCGAGCCACCGCCGCCGTCGTCAGCGTGACGTTTCGGGAGAAGAGGAAGGGAATCGCAATCCGCCGCCGGCTGACCAGCTGCACCGTTATGGGCTGGCCCCAACGCGCGGATGCCGGGGCGACCTGGATCGCGACCCGGCCCGGATCGATGCCCGAGGCGCGCAGCGAAAGCGCGATCCGCGCCCGGACGAAGGCATCGTCCTCGCCGCGCTCGCCGGCGGCGCGGGCGCCCGCGGTGGCAGCCGATTCCTGGCCGATCCAGAGGTGGATCAGGCCACCGAGCTCGACGATGCCGAGGAGCACCGGGAGCAGCATGAAGGAAACGGCCAGGATGGCCTGCAGGGTCTCCTGCCCGCGCTGCCACTGCCCCCTCAGCCGGCTCACTGCGTCTGGGTGAGCTGTTGAACCAACCCGTCCATCTTCAGCACCAGGCCGTGGTTCCAGGCCATGATGCCGACCACCAGCGTGCCCAGAATGATGGCCGCGCCTATCACCCATTCCAGTGTCGACTGACCGCGCTGTCTCGGCTCCATGCTTGTTCTCCTCTGTGTTCTCGTCGCCTGGTTCAGTGGGTCCTCATGCGAAGGCATGCTGGAGAAGGCCCAGAAAGAGCGGGATCATGATCAGGAGCACGAACTCCGGGAGGTAGATCGCAGCCAGGATGGCGAGCAGCTTGGTGCTGACCCGCGATGCCTCCGCGGTTGCCTGGTTCCGCTGCGCCGCTCGCGCCGCGACCTCATGGTCCTTCAATCCGTCGTCGAGCCCGCTCCCGAGACGCCGGCCCTGGACCAGGGTGCCGACCACCAGGTAGACCTCCGGCAACCCGGTGCGCTGGGCGACGCCTTCCAGGGCCTGCTCCAGGGAGAGGCCGAGTCCGTAGCGAGCCATGGCTCCCTCGATCTCTGCGCCAAGTACCGGGAACGATGCGCGCTGGCCGGCCAGCAGATGGAGGGTCCGCTCGAGCGGGACCCCGGCTCTGTGAAAGGCGCGCAGGATGCCGATCAGATCCGGAAGCTCGCGCCGGATCCGGCCCTGGCGCCGGCGCCGCCGGCGCTGGATGACCCCGACCGGGACGACGTATCCCGCCCAGGCGAGCAAGGGGACGAGCAGGGTCGAGCCGGGGACCATCAGGCCAAGGCCGGCACCGGCGATCAATCCCAGGCCTGCGCCCGATAGACGAAGCGCCTGGAGATCGATGCGGGTGAACCTTGTGGCGTCCAGTCCGGCTTCCTCCAGGAGCCGTTGGTCGACGCGTGCCGGCCGCAGGTGAAGTCGGTGCGCCCAGAGCAGGAGCGCGGGGCGGGCCCAGCGCTGGTAGGGCGAGCCGCGGGCCTGCTGGTACTGGCGCCACTCCGCGGGTGAGAGGGTGCTGATCCGGATCAGGGCTGTGCGATCGGCGATGGTCCGGTGCGGCGGCGCCAGCGCGAGGAACCCGCAGATCACGGCCAGGCCGAGGCCAACGGTGCCGGCGATCACGAGGTCCTCGTCATGGCGCTCATGACCGGAGCCGCGTCACACGGGCGCTCAGGTAGAGGCCGAGACATTCCAGCAGGGCGGCGCCAGGCAGAAGGAGATAGCGGCCCAGGGCGGTGGAGTCGAGCGTGCCCAGGAGGTCGGGCGCAACCAGGCGAAAGTAGAGGAACATCGCCGGCACCAGCAGCGCCAGCAGCCAGACCTGAAGCCGCTGGCCGGTGACCCTCGCTCGCACCTCCTGCTGGAGCGCCAGGTTGAACTGCACCGTCGAGGCGATCTCCTGGAGCAGGACCCGTGCGGTTGCGGCCGGCATCCGCGTCGCGCAGCAGAGGGCGAGCGTGTCCACCACCAGCCCGAGATTGCGACCGCCGATCCGGAGCCGGACGTCGGCGAGTGCGACCTCGAGCGGCTCGTTCAGCAGGAAACGGCCCAGGACGGTCTCGAGATCCGTGCGGATCCAGGGATCGGTCGAATGCTGCCGAGCCTGGCGAAGGGCTTCGAGATAGGTCGCGCCGGCGCTCAGCTGTGCCGTGAGAGTCTGCAGCAGATGGGGCGCCTGCGCCTCGCTTCGCTCCGCCTGCGCCTGGACCAGCCAGCGCACGTAAAGGCGAGGCGCGCTGAAGCCGACGCCGAAACCGACGAGCGCGCACACGGGCGAGACCAGCCAGCCGATGCCGGCCCCGATCAGCGGGCCGCCCAGCTTGATGGCCAGGAAGGCGCGTGGGCTGGTCTCGAGCCGGGCGGCACGGAGTTCCCCGGCCGCGGCCTTGACCTGGCGTTCGCCCCAGGCCCGAAGTGAAAGCCTCTTCCCCGGATGGAACAGCCCCAGACCGAGAGTCAGAGCGGCGAGGGCGGCGCAGACCGCCCCTAGCAGGTCCACCGGATTCCCTGCCGCTCGAGCTTGTCGCGCATCCGCCGGCCGAGATCCTCGACCTGGATCGGACCGAAATGAACCTGGCAACCCGTGCCCAGCGGCCTCACGTCGGTCCGGAAGACCTGGGCCAGCTGGTAGTGGCCGCCCTCATCGACGCCGCGAAGTTCACTGACCTCCAGCAGGCAACGCCTTCCGTCCCGGAGCCGGGCCACGAAGACGATCAGGTCGAAGACGCGGGCGATGTAGCGGCGAAGCTCCGCCGGGCTGAGCTGCGAGAACTCTCGCCCGATCAGCAGCTCGAGTCGGGCAAGGCTGTCGGCGCAACCGCTGGCATGGATCGTGGTCGCTGAGCCGTCGTGTCCGGTGTTCAGCGCCTCGAGGACGTAATAGGCTTCCTTGCCGTGCCGGATCTCGCCCACGATCAAGCGGTCAGGACGCATGCGGAGGGCGTTCTGGACGAGATCGGCCACGTTCAGCCGGCGTTCCTGGGTGGACTTGCCGGTCAGCTCGTTGCTGTGCACACACTCCAGCCGGACCCAGTGCGGATTGTCGAGCTCCAGCTCAGCCGTGTCTTCGATCGTGATGATGCGCTCCTCGGCTGGCACCGAGCTGATCAGCGAGCGCAGCAGGGTACTCTTGCCGGAGCCGGTCGCGCCGGCAATCAGGATGTTGGCACGGCCCAGTACGGCCGCCTGCAGGAAAGCGGCCATCTGCATGGACATGCCGCCGGCGCCGACCCACGTGGCCCGGCCGTCGGTTCCTGCGTCGGGCATCAACCCAAGGCGGATCCGGCTGAACTTGCGGATGCACAGGGTCGGACCACCGACCGGGGTCAGGACGGCGTTGGCCCGGCTGCCGTCCGCCATCCGTGCGTCCACGACGGGTTTCTCGACGCTGATCTCGCGTCCGACCAGCGCCACGATCTTCTGGATCGTCTGCTCCAGCTGGTGCTGGTCGCCGAAGGCGACGGGCGAGCGCTCCAGCCGTCCGGATCGCTCGACGTAGACCTGGTCGAAGCGGTTGACCAGGATGTCGCTCACCGTCGGGTCGTCCATCAGGGGCTGGAGCGGCCCCAGCCCAACCAGGTCGTCGAAGAGGGTCGCCAGCACCGCCTCGCTGGGTGCAGACTCCCCCTTCAAGGCAACCGCCTCGCGGATCGCCCGGTGCAGGATCCGGGTCCGGTCAGGATGATCCGAAAACGGGTCGGCGATCGTGGGGTCGGCGGTCATGGTGAGCTGGGTGCGGACGAACTCGTGGAGGTCAGCCTGGGCCGCCACCGGGTGGGCCATGGCGTCAGCCCGCACGGCGACGCCGCCCGAACCAGGGCAGCCATCCCGGGCTCGGAGCCGTGAATCCGGCCGACTCCAGGGCGGGGTAGACGAAGGCCGCCAGCTCGACGAGCGCGGCCTGGGCCGCTCCCTTCTGGCTCAGGACGTAAGGCTGGTGCCGGTTCTCCGCGACGTCGAAGCCGGCATCGTCGGGGATCTGTGTGATCAGGTGGCCACCCAGGTCGCCCATCGGCTCCGAAAAGTCCCACCGCTGCCTCATCTTGTTGGCGACATAGGCCAGCCTGGGTCCGTGGCCAAGCCTGCGCAGGACCTCGACCGAGCGGTACAGGTCCTGTATCCCCGTGGCGGTGGGCGTGACCACGCAGATGATGCGGTCGGCCGTCTCCAGAATCTGCGCCTCGAACTCGCCCAGGGTTGCCGAGAGGTCGATCAGGATGAAGTGATGGCCGGCCGCACGAAGGGTCGTGACCAGCTCGGCAGCCTGGGTCAGGCCTAGCTGGGGTCCGTTGGGATTGGCCAGGCACTTGGGCGACCCGAGGAGCACCTGCAGATTGGAGGCCTCGTGCCGCACCACGTAGTCGGCCAGCTTGTCTGGCGAGTTCGTGAAGTCGCCCAGGTAATCGAGGAGAGTGGGTTGGACCAGCCCGATGCGCAGTGAGACGTTAGCCGAGCCACGGTCGAGGTCGGCCAGCATGACCTTGAGCCGCTGCGGACGGGCCCGCGGTCCCTCCCTATACCATCCCCGCTCCGCCAGCAGACAGGCGACTTCGGTCGCCAGGGTGGTGCGGCCGGTACCTCCCTTGGCCGAGTAGAAGACGATCACCTGTGGCCCGCCGAGATAGACGGGCACCGGGAGCTGCTCCGCTGCCACGGCCGGGGGGACTGGCGCGTGGTCCGCCGCGGGCAGCTCCAAGACGCCGCCATCGTCGTCGGCCGAGAGCTCAGGTATGTCGGATGAAGGACTCGCCGGAATGACCTCCAGACGGGAGGGTGTCAGTCTCGGCTTGGCGACGGGTCTGTCGGTGTGGAGCGAGACCGTGTACTCGATGGCAGCGCCGACCCAGTGAATCAAGGAGCGTCCCTCAGGCCGAAGCCACACGACCGCAAGGGTGATCGCGAGGATCGCCGCGGCGCCTGCTGCCTTCAGGAACAGCGGCGCCGCCAGGTGGACTGCGGCGTACGCGCCGAGCAGACCGAACAGCAGGATCGCGAGATTGCCGACGGTCAGTCCGAGGACGAACCGGTCTTGACCGTTCAGATCTTGAGGTATTCTGACGCCGCGCATTTCCCCCCTCCGCCTGTTGACCGCTTGGCGACGCAGTGGCCGATGCTGCCCGGACGTGGGGAGGGACGTTGGAGACCGCGCCGCGAGTTGTTGATGAAATCAGCAGCAGGCTCGTAAGCTGCCGGGGTTCGTGGTGCCCGCAGGAGGATTCGAACCCCCGACCAACTGATTAAGAGTCAGCTGCTCTACCAACTGAGCTATGCGGGCCAACGGCTATTCTAGCCAGTCGTCTTTTCGGCCCGCGGCTCACTGATGCTGTGCGATCACCCCCCTTCGTCTCAGCCGGCGCGCCGATGCTCGCGTGGAGACAGGACTTGTTCCGCCGAGCTCTCTGGGTTTACCATCACGACCTGGAAGAGGTCCTCGAAATCGCAGTTGAAGAACTTCATCAGCGCCTGGCGCAGCTTAGGTCCCGGCCGGCGCGCGCCCGACTCCAGGGCCGGGATGTAGTTCTGGCTGATCGACAACTCATGAGCCAGAGCGCGCTGCGTCAGCCCCCGCTTCTCGCGCATTGCCCGCAGCCCGGTCGCCCGAACCTCCACATTCACGTCACCGCCATCATCACACGGCCGCGTATATTTGTCAAGGCATGACCACCAGCCCGTCACCACGAACGCCTGATCGCTCACCGGGGAGCCCTGAAATCAGGCCCACTGGCCGGATCAGCCTTCTCGGCCTGGAGGGTTATGGACACCATGGGGACCTTCCCGCCGAGCGTGAGCTCGGGGCCCAGTTCACGCTCGACCTCGAGCTGTTGACCGATACCCGCCGGGTGGCCCGGACCGACACCCTGGCCAGGAACACGATCGACTACGTCAAGATCGAGGCGCTCGCCCGGCGGATCCTGGAGGGGAAGCCCTTTCGACTGCTTGAATCCCTCGCCGAGCACCTGGCGGCTGCGATCCTCGAGCAGCCGGGCGTCATCGAGGTCACGGTCCGCGTGACCAAGCGCCCGCCGCTGCCGCACCTTCGCGCCTTCACGGTCGAGATCACCCGCCCACTGCCCGACTGACGCGTCCCGACCGCATCCAGCCGGATACACTCGACCGATGCCGGCCCGCCTCGTCGACGGCGCAGCTCACGCGCGCGCCATCCGTGCCGAGCTCAGGCTGGCGGTGGAGCGCCTTGTCTCATCTGGGCGCCCGCCCAGGATTACGGTGGTCCAGGTGGGCGACGACCCCGCCTCGACGGTCTACGTCCGCAACAAGCAGCGGGCTGCGGAGGAGGTAGGCTTTCGCTCCTCGGTCGAGCGGCTGCCCCGCGCCGCCGCCCAGGCCGACCTCGATCAACTGCTTGATTCACTCGCCGAAACTCCCGGCCTGGACGCGATCCTGCTCCAGATGCCGCTTCCCGCCCACCTCGACGCTGACCGGGCGCTGGCGCGGATCCCGCCCCGCAAGGACGTCGACGGCCTGCATCCCTACAACGCCGGACGGCTGGCCCAGGGGACTCCCACGTTCGTCCCGGCCACCCCCCTGGGAGTCCTCGAGCTCCTCCGCCGTGAACACCTGGATCCCACCGGCCGCCACGCCGTGATCGTGGGCCGATCGCGCCTCGTTGGGCGTCCTCTAGCGCTCCTCCTCTTGCAGAACCACGCGACGGTCACGATCGCCCACTCCAGAACCAGGGACCTGCCGGGCATCACCCGCGGCGCCGACCTCCTGATCGCAGCCACCGGCAGCCCGGGCTTGATCACCGGCGGGCACGTCAAGCCGGGCGCGATCGTGATCGACGTCGGGATCACCCGCGATCCTTCAACCAATCGATTGATTGGCGACGTCGATCGCCCCACCGTCGACCCGGTCGCGTCCGTCATCACGCCGGTACCCGGCGGGGTGGGCCCCATGACGATCGCCATGCTGCTGGTCAACACCCTGCGCGCCTACCGCCAGCAGGCCGTCCTGGAGCCGGCGGACCGGCCGACTGGCGGTCCAATCGGCCCAGGCCGTCAGGCATGACCGAAGCGTGACCTACCGGGACGCGCTCGACTACCTGACCTCCCTCGGCCGCTTCGGGATCAAGCTCGGCCTCACGCGGACCGAAGCCCTCCTGCACGCGATGGGTGATCCGCATCATCTATTCCAGGGCGTCCACGTGGGCGGGACCAATGGCAAGGGCTCGGTCTGCGCCATGCTCTCCGCGGTCCTGCAGAAGGCGGGCTATCGCGTGGGCCTCATGCCCAAGCCACACCTCGTCTCCTATACCGAGCGCATCCAGGTCGATCAGCTCCCCATCGCGCAGGCCGACTTCGCCGCCCTCATCAGCGAGCTTCAGCCCGCCATCGCCAGGGTCGGCGCGGAGCTCGGTCCGCCCACCGAGTTCGAGATCCTGACCACGGCCGCCCTCTATTACTTCGCTCGCGCGGGAATCGACCTGCTGGTCTGCGAGGTCGGCCTCGGCGGGCGCCTCGATTCGACCAACGTCCTGAAGCTTGGCGTGAGCGTGATCACCAACGTGGCCCTCGACCACACCCAGCACCTGGGATCGACCCTGGAGGCGATCGCCGCCGAGAAGGCGGGCATCCTCAAGCCCGACGGCTTCGCCATCACGGGTGCCCGGCCGCCGGCCCTGGCGGTCGTCGAGTCCGCCGCCGCGGCCCAGGACATTCCCCTCTGGCGGCTCGGCCAGGAAGTCCAGGTCACGGCCCAGGATCGCGACTGGAGCGGCCTGATGGTCACGGTCGCGACGCCGGCCGGCGTCCAGCGCGATCTGCGCCTGCCCCTGCTCGGCATGCACCAGGCGGAGAACGCCGCCCTGGCGGTGGCCGCGATCGACGCCCTGCGCTCGCGCGGCTGGGACGTCCCGGCGGGCGCGGTCCGCGACGGCATGGCCCACGCGCGCTGGCCCGGACGCCTCGAGGTCATTGCCCGCGACCCGATCGTGCTCGTCGACGGGGGCCACAACCCGGCCGGCCTCGAGCGCGCGGTCGAAGCCGTGCGCGGCCTCTCCAGAGGCAGGCGGCTGGTCGTCGTCTTCGGCGCGATGAAGGACAAGGACCTCCCGGCGATGCTGGCCCGGATCGCCACCCTGGACGCCCCCACCATCTTCAGCCCCATCGCGTCGGAACGCGCGGCCGACCCCAAGGCTCTCAGCGAGCTCTACGGCAGGCCCGCCTCCGCGGCCGCGACTTCCGCCCACGCCCTCTCTCTCGCCCGCGACCAGGCCGGTGCCCACGGCCTGGTGTTCGTCACTGGCTCGCTCTATCTGGTCGGTGAGGTGATCGCCCAGACGCGGGCGTCCCATTCGATGGCGCGCCCAGCCTGAGCCGCGGACTGCCGACAGCGCAGCCCAGCCCCTACCCGTGGGCGTCGTCGTCCGCCGGTTCCACGTGGATCACGGCGTCGCTCACCACCGGCAGCTCGCGGCGGATCCGCTCCGACACCGCGTGTCCCACCTCGTGCGCCTGGGCCAGGGTAAGGTTGCCGTCCACGTGCACGGCGACGTCGAGGAGCACGTGCTTCCCGGACTGGCGGGCGCGCAGCGCGTGGTAGCCGTGCAGCTGAGGATCGCTGGCCAGGATCCGTTCGATCGCCCGCACGGTCGAGGCATCCGGCATCGCGTCGAGCAGGACCTGCGCCGTCTGCCGGCCGGCCGAGACCGCGGTCGACCCGATGATGATCGCCACCAGGATCCCGGCCAGGGGGTCGGCCGCCTGCAGGCCGAAGCCGGCCACCAGGGAGATGCCTCCCAGCACCGCCAGCGACGCCCACAGGTCGGAGCTGAAGTGCAGCGCGTCCGCCTCCAGCGCGGCACTTCCTCCGTGCGCCCTGGACACCCGGCTCAGGTAGCGGCTGACCACGATGTCGATCACCACCGCACCCATCACCACCGCGAACGAGTACCAGGCGACGCGTACGCTCGATACCACCACCAGCCGCCGCACCGACTCGATCACGATCGCGATGCAGGTGGCGCCCAGCAGGAACATCTGGACCAGGCTGGAGACGTTCTCCGCCTTGCCGTGCCCGAAGGCGTGCTCCTCGTCGGGGGGCTTGAGCGCCGCCCGGATCCCGACGTAGGCGAAGACGCTGGCCGACAGGTCGAGGAAGGAGTGCGCGGCGTCGGCCAGGATGGCGACGCTGCCGCTGAGCAGCCCGACGGTCAGCTTGGCGATGATCAGGAGCGCGTTGACCAGCACCGAGACCAGGGCGGCCTGGGTCTTGCTGGCGGGCGCCCCGGAGCCGGCGGTCGATTCCATAAAGTAAGCATCCTATGCGCTCGGCTCCCACTCCGCGCGACGCGATCCTCCGGATGCAGCCCTACGCCTGGGAGCCGCCCAGCGCCTCGATCGCGCGGGATGCGGGCGTCCCCGAGGACCAGGTGGTGCGCTTCGACACCAACACCTTCCCCTGGCCTGGCGTCCGCCTCGACAGCCTGCCTCCGCTGGTCCTGAACGAGTACTCGGACAGCACCTACAGCGCCCTGGTCGCCCAGCTGAACGAGTACACCGGCCTGCCGGCCACGCGGATCACGGTGGGCGCGGGCGCCGACGAGATCCTCGACCTGCTGGCCAAGGTCTACATCGGACCGGGCGACCACGTGATCCAGTCGATCCCGACCTACCCCATGTTCCGGATCGTGAGCGAGATCGCGGGCGGGCTGGTGGCCGACGTCCCGTCCCAGGACCTGGCCCTGGACCGCGAGGCCTTCCTCCGCCAGGCGCAGTCCGCCCGCTTCACCTGGATCGCCAACCCGAACAACCCCACCGGCGAGCTCCTCCCGCTCGATTTCATCGAGGACCTGGCCGCTCGCGCCGCCGGTGTGCTGGCGGTCGACGAGGCCTACTTCGAGCTCTCCGGCCTGACCGCGGTCCCGCTCATCGACCGCCACCCCAACCTGGTCGTCGTCCGCACCATGAGCAAGGGCTTCGGCCTGGCCGCGCTCCGGATCGGCTACGCCCTCGCCGGCGACGAGGTCACCAGGGCGCTCTGGCGGGTCCGCCCGCCGCTCAGCGTCAGTGTGGTCGCCGAGGCGCTCGCGGTCAAGGCGCTCGAAGACCGGGAGGCGATGCGCGACCGGGCGCGTCAGATCGTGCGGGCGCGCGAGACCATGCGCTCGGCCCTGGCCGAGCTGGGCTGCGAGGTCCGCGATTCGGCCGGCAACTTCCTGCTGCTGCGGGCGGCTCCACAGGTGGCTCCCGCCCTCCTCCGCCGCGGCCTGGTGGTGCGCACCTTCCCGCCCAGCTCGCTGGCGCACGACTACATCCGGGTCACGGTGCGGGCGCCTGCCGAGAACGCCCGCCTGCTCTCGGCGCTCACCGAGCTCATCGGTTGACCGCCATCGACGTGGAAGCCAGGTCCGTGACCGTCCGCCTGACCGTCAACGGCGTCGAGCGGGAGGTCCCGTTCCAGCCCGAGCGCAGCCTGCTCGTGGCGCTGCGCGAGGAGCTGGGCCTGACCGGAGCCAAGTACGGCTGCGGTGAGGGCGCCTGCGGCGCCTGCACGGTCCTGGTCGACCTATCCCCCGAGCGCGCCTGCGTCTTCAGCCTCGGCGAGGCACGGGGACGCCGGATCACGACCATCGAGGGCCTGGCCGGCCAAGGCCGCCTGCATCCGGTGCAGCGTGCCTTCCTCCAGGCGGGCGCGATGCAGTGCGGCTACTGCGTCCCGGGAATGATCCTGAGCGCGGCCGCGCTGATCGCCCGGCAGCCCAACCCTGGCGACGCCGACATAACCGCGGCCCTAGACGGCAACCTCTGCCGCTGCGGCGCCTATCCGGCCATCCGCCGCGCGGTCAGCCTGGCCGCGGAGCTGGCGCGCGGCCCCGAGGCGGGCTTTGCGCCGCGCCCCGCCTCAGCCACTCCGCCCGCGATCACCTCGAGCCGTGGACCATGGGATCTCCTCCCGCCCACCCGGCGCGACTACTTCTCGTCCCTGCCCGACGGACTGGTCGCCGTCCTGCCCCCGGGCCGGAGCGGATGGTGGTCCTCGGACGGCGCCTGGCTGCACCTCGGCGCCGACGGCACGGCGACGGCCTTCACCGGCAAGGTCGACGTCGGGCAGGACAACCGCACCGCGCTGTCACACCTGGTCGCCGAGGAGCTCCGCCTTCCGGCCGCCGCGGTGCGCCTGGTGATGGGCGACACGGACGTCTGCCCCTTCGACGTCGGCACCTTCGGCAGCCGGTCGATGGCGGATGCGGGGGGATCGCTTCGAACCGCGGCTGCCGCCGCCCGCCGCTGGCTGATC
>Ga0209577_10005372_pt1 | contig 11943 bp, 10 predicted proteins | sample GraSoiAngelo_109_FD_185874 | JGI IMG/M metagenome (GOLD analysis project Ga0209577, IMG submission 185874) | Grasslands soil microbial communities from the Angelo Coastal Reserve, California, USA - 14_0903_12_20cm (SPAdes) (version 2) | ecosystem: Environmental > Terrestrial > Soil > Grasslands... | reverse complement strand
AGTCTGATGATGATCGCATTCTGTGCTCGTCAGGTGGAACATATCGTGTGGCGAGATGGAGATATCGCCATTGACAGCCTCCTCGAAGCCCGCGCAGAAGAGGCGCGGTCGGCCTGACGCGCCGCTTGCTTACGCGATCTTGGCCTGGCTGCTGTCGCCTGCAATCCGCTGCGGCAGCGAGGAGGTCGCGAAGGCGGCCACCAGCCGCGGATCCCATTGCGTCCCCGACCCCTGGGCCAGGATCTCCAGCGCCCGGGCCACGCTGTAGGCCGGCCTGTAGGGCCGGTCGGTGATCAGGGCGTGGAAGGCGTCGGCCACGGACACGATCCGGGCCATCATCGGGATGGAAGGACCCTGCAGCTTGTCGGGATAGCCGTTCCCGTCCCAGCGCTCGTGATGGTGGCGGATGGCGGGGGCCAGCACCGCCGCGGGCCGGAAGGGCCCGGCCAGCTCGGCGCCCAGCACCGTGTGCTCCTGGATGCGCGCGAACTCCTCCGGCGTCAGGCTCCCCTGGCGGTTCAGCAGTTCCTCGGGGAGCCCGATCTGGCCGATGTCGTGCACCAGGCCGGCGTGGTAGGCCAGCTCCTGGTCCTCCGCGTCCAGGCCGATCAGCCGCGCGATCGCCTGGGCCGTGAGCGCGACCCGGTCGTCGAAGGGCGCCTTCGACTCGGTGGGATCCTGCTTGTGGACGACCGCCCGCAGGCTCTCCTGCGCCGAGCGCAGATCCTGGCGCAGCTCCTTGAGCCGGAGCAGAGCCCGTACCCGGACCTGCAGGTCCCGCATCGGCGCCGGCTTGACGATCAGGTCGTCGCCGCCCGCCTCCACCATCTTGGTGCGCTCAGGTCGTGGGTCGAAGCCGGTCATCATCAGCACCGGCGTGTCCTCGGTGGCCGGGTCGGCCTTGAGGCGCCGGCAGGCCTCGTGCCCGTTCATCTCCGGCATCTCCACGTCCAGGATCACCAGGTCGGGATGGAGCCGGCGGGCCAGGTTGAGCGCCTCCCGGCCGTTCTGAGCCGCCTCGGTCCAGAAGCCGAGGGTGGAGAGCATCCCGCAGAGGGCGTCGCGGCTGGCCGGGTCGTCGTCGGCTACCAGGATGGTCCGGCGCTCGGGCATGGGTCCGGTCCGGAGCGGCTCCACGGCAGGTAAGACGTAGGAAGTCGGCGCTTCCTTCGTTGCACCGAGCGGTGACTCGTCGCATCACACAACCGGCTCCACAGCCGGACTCGCCCCAGGCGCTGCTCACGGTGGAGCAGGTCGCCCGCGCCATCCGCCGCCATCCGGAGGTGGTGCGCCGGCAGGCCCGTGCCGGCCGCCTGCCCGGGCTCAAGGTCGGGCGCGGATGGTTCTTCCGGCCGGACCAGCTGGTGGCGGCCGGTTACTCACAGTTCCGGGGCGCGGTCTCGGCCGCCGCCGCGGCCGCCGGCGACGCCGACCGCAGCCGTGTCTTTCTCGAGGCGCTCAGCGAAGCCGGGCTGGAGGCCGTCCAGCTGGCCGACCAGGAGGCCATCTTCCAGGCGGTGGGCCGCCGCCTGGCGCAGGCAGGTGTCGGCTCCTTCTTCTTCCTGATGGCCGAGGACGGTCAGGGCCTGATGATGGTCCACCGAGAGGTTCCCCCCAGCAGCGCCAAAGACATGCCTCTGTCGCCGCTCGGCCGCGTCTATCCCTTCAGCAAGCTGCCCATGCTGAGGCTCGTCTGCGAAAGCCGGCGGCCGCACTTCCTCGGCGATCCCGAGGCGATCGTGCAGCGGACAGCGGACAACGTCGGCCCGCACGGCATGGAGCAGGCCCGTCAGCTGAGCCGCGCCCTGGGCATGCGGGCCGCGATCTCGGCGCCCCTGGTGGCCGGCGATCGGGTGATCGGCGCCATCACCGTGGTCGGACCCGGCTTGCGCCAGAGCGACGTGACGGCGATGGCCGCCTTCGCCAACCAGACCGCGGCGGCGATGGAGGCGGCGCGCCTGCTGCGCCAGTCGAGGGAGAGCGAGGAGGCGATGGTCGAGATGCTGGCCATGGCCATCGGACTGCGCGAGGGGACGGTGCGACGCGGACCCGAGCACGCCGACCTCGCGGTCCGGCTCGGCCGCCAGCTGGGGCTGGACGATGCCACCTGCCGCCGGACACGTCATGCCATCCTCCTCCAGGACCTGGGCAAGGTGAGCCTGCCCGACCCCATCCTGCGCCGGGGCGCAGACCTGGGAGCGGAGGAACGCGCGGTGCTGATGACCCACCCGGCGGTCGGCGCCCAGTTCCTGTCGCGTTTCGCGCCGCTCGCGCCGCTGGCCCCGATCGTGCGCGCCCATCACGAGCGTTACAACGGCGAGGGCTACCCGGATGGATTGCGGGGAACCGCGATCCCCATCGAGACCCGGCTGATCGGAGTCGTCAACGCGTTTCGAAACCAGCTCGAGGACGCGCCCGGCGTCACCATCGCGCAGGCGCTTACCGGATTGCGCGAGGCGCGCGAGACCGACCTCGATCCAGCCGTGGTGGACGCCCTGGCCGCGCTCTGCGAGCGGGCGCAGCTCGCCGGGCAGGGCTGGCTGCAGGGGCTTCGCCTGCCGGAGGGCGACCCGACTCCGGCGGTTGCCCAGGCGCACAGTCCCAAGGACCTGCTCACGGTGGCCGATTCCCGCGAGCTGCGCATCATCTATCGGATCGCGCAGGAGATGGGCGCGGTGCTCGACCTGGACGTCCTGCTCAAGCGCATCGTCACCATCGTGCGCGAGGTCATGGGCTACTACCTGGTCTCGCTCCTCCTTCCCACCGGGGCGCCCGGTGAGATCCGGGTGGGCGCGCACAGCGGCTACCTGGCGGACATCGCCGGCATGACCATCCCCAGCGGCCAGGGGATCACCGGGTGGGTCTACGGCAGCGGTCAGCCGCTGCTGGTCCCCGACGTCAGCCGCGACTCACGCTACATCGGGTTCGACCCCAACGTGCACTCGGAGTTCGCGTTTCCCCTGATGAGCCGGGGGCGGATCGTGGGCGTTCTCAACGCCGAGAGCGCCCAGCCCAACGCCTTCAGCGACGCCGACCTGGCGCTGCTGGCGGCGGTGAGCTCCCAGATCGCCTCCACCCTGGAGGTCGCTCAGATGCACGATCGCCTCAAGCAGGAGGCGATGCACGACCCGCTCACCCGCCTCTACAACCGCCGGCTCCTCCTGGAGCGGATGCAGCAGGCCATGGCGCACGCGGAGCGCCACCAGGAACCGCTCTCGATCGTCTTCGTCGACGTCGACCAGTTGAAGCACATCAACGACACCTACGGCCACCTCGCCGGGGACGCGTTGCTGCGCGAGGTCGGGGTCGCCCTCACCGACGCGGTGCGCGCCGAGGACGTCGTCGCCCGCTACGGCGGCGACGAGTTCGTGGTCCTGCTGGCCTCCACCGGGGCGTCGGCCGCGGGGGTGGTGGCGCACCGGATCAGGGAGGGCATCGCCCGCCATCGCTTCATGGCGGCTGGCCAGCTGATCACGGTTCCGGGCGTCAGCCTGGGGCTCGCCAGCTGTCCCGAGAACGGCCGCACCCCCGAGGAGCTGCTGGAGGCCGCCGACGCCAACCTGTACGCGTTGAGGCGGGCCCGCTCGGCGTAGACTCGGGCCGATGGCGGCCGAAGAGATCAGCCTCGCCCAGCATCTGAAGCAGATTCCGGCGAAAGTCCGTCCCACGTTCCAGGCCGCGCGCGCCACCGTGAGGGCCGCCGCCCCCGCCGCCCGGGAGATCGTCTGCGCCGGCGGGCCGCCGCGCAGCAAGACCTACATGTGGAAGATCGTCCGCTATGCCGTCGGCGGTGCGAACGTGGCCGGGATCGGCGTCTTCCCCACCTACGCCACCCTGTTCTTCTATCGCGGCCGCGAGCTCGACGACGGGAGCGGCCTCCTCGAGGGCGGCGGCAAGGAGATGCGCTTCATCAGGCTGCGCACGCCGGCCGACGTCGAACGGCCGGCCGTCAAACGGCTCCTGCGCAAGGGCTTTCAGCTCGGCCGCCCGGCGAAGGACCGCTAGGGCCGCTATCGCTGCGGCGCCGGCTGGGAGGCCGGCTGCCGGGTGGCGAAGGCCACCGCCAGACCAGCGAGCAAGAGGATCGTCATGACGATCCACGTGGCGGGCTCCGGGAGAGCGATGCCCAGCCACTGGTCCACCGAGTACCTGCCTGGCCCGGTGAGGCCGACGGCCACCGCGACCACGAGGTAGGCGAATGGCAGCTCGATCCCCCGCTTCGAGGACCACAGGCCGTTCCGCCAATGCACGCCGAAGATGGCGGTGAGCATGGCCGCGGCGACTCCGAACGTTCCCAGCGGGCTCAGCAGTCCAAGCGCGAGGAGCAGGCCGCCCCCCATCTCGGAGACCCCCGACATGACCGTCCAGAACGGCCCGGGACGGAACCCGAGCGTGGCGATCATCCCGCTGAGCGTCTTCACGTAGCCGGAGCCACCGAACCAGCCCAGCATCTTCTGGGCCCCGTGGCCGAAGACGTAAAGGCCGACGGCGACCCGTAGGATCAAGAGGGCGGCGTCGATCATGCTTCGCCGGTCTACCCGAACACACGGGCCAGGTCGTAGAGCTCCCGCGGCACGTGCCGCGTCTCCTTGATCACCTCGCGCAGCGGCACGACCGCGACCTCTCCGTCCTTGCGGACCGGGATCAGGCCGGCGCGCCGATCCTTGAGCAGGTCGACCGCCGCCACCCCCAGCCGGGTGGCCCAGATCCGGTCGACCGGTGAGGGCGAGCCGCCCCGCTGCAGGTGCCCGAGGACGGTGACCCGGGTCTCGAATCCGGTCGCCTCCTCGATGCGCGTGCTGAGCGCCTCGCCTACCCCCTGCTTGGCCATCTGGACGTGCCCGAAGGCGTCGCGCTTCTCGGCGCCCGCCGCCGCCGCCGTCGCCATGGCCGGCTCCAGGTCCTTCATCTTCGCTCCCTCGGCGATGACGATGATGCTGAAGTCCTTGCCGCCGCCGCGGCGGCGATGCAGGTGCTCGACCACCTCGTCGAAGGCGACCCCGAACTCCGGGATGATGATCATGTCGGCGCCCCCGGCCAGCCCGCCCACCATCGCGACCCAGCCGGTATCCCGACCCATCACCTCGACCACCATCACCCGATGGTGGGCGGAGGCGGTGGTGTGCAGGCGGTCGAGGGCCTCGACCACGACCCCGACCGCGGTGTCGAAGCCGATGCAGAACTCGGTCGAGGACAGGTCGTTGTCGATCGTCTTGGGGACTCCGACCACGGGATAGCCCGCCTCGCTCATCGCGGCCGCGACCGAGAGCGTGTCATCACCCCCGATCGCCACCAGGCCCTCGATCCCGTTGCCGCGCAGCAGGTCGACCACCTTGGCGATTCCATCCTTCTCTTTGAGCGGATTGGTGCGGGAGGTCCCCAGGATCGTTCCCCCCAGCGGCAGGATGCCCCGGACCGCCGCTGGCGGGAGATCTTCGAAATCACCCCGGCCCAGGCAGCCCGCCCAACCGTTCTTGATCCCGGTGACCTGGAATCCCAGCTGGTAGGCGCGCCGGGCGGCGGCGCGGATGGCGGCGTTCAGCCCCGGGGCATCACCGCCCCCGGTCAGGATGCCGATGCGCACGGACCCAATTATCGGCTACCGTACGCTCCTGCGCCGCGTCCTGCCCGGGCGTACCGTCGAGCTGGGACAGAAGTCGTTGAGCGCGCACTCGGGGCAGCGCGGCGCCCGGGCCACGCAGATCCGCCGGCCGTGCAGGATCAGGCGAAGGCTGAGCCCGGTCCATTCCTGCGGCGGAACCAGGCGCGTGACCTGGGCTTCGATCTTGACCGGATCCTGGCTGCGCGTCAGGCCCAGCCGGTTGGTCAGCCGGATGACGTGGGTGTCGACGGCGAAGCCGGGCAGGTCGAAGGCCACGCCCAGCACGACGTTGGCCGTCTTGCGCCCCACGCCGGGTAGAGTCACCAGCTCCTCGATGGTGCGGGGCACCTCACCGCCGAACCGCTCCGCCAGGGCGCGGCTGCTGGCGATGATCGTCCTGGCCTTCACGTGGAAGAAGCCGGTGGGCTTGATGATCCGCTCCACCGCCGCCGGGTCGGCGTGCGCCAGGGCGGCGGCGTCGGGGTAGCGGCGGAAGAGCGGCGGGGTCACGCTGTTGACCGCGCGATCCGTGGTCTGGGCGGAGAGGATGGTGGCGATCAGCATCTGGAAAGGCGAGCTGTGGTCCAGCTCGCTTGCCGCCGGGTAGAGAGCGCCCAGCCGCTCCACTGTGAGCAGCGCCCGCCGCCTGGGCGTCATCCGTTCCACGACTCCAAAAGGGTAGTCGAACCTCGCTCGCGCGAAGGTGAGGACCGGGCTGGGCCTGCGTTGGACCTGTAACGGCGGTGTAACGGCGGCCGCGCCGCCAGGCGAAAAGCAATCTCCGCTTCAGCCTGCCGTTTCCTGCTTGTGGGCACGCCTGCGTCACGCGTGCGCCGGGCGCACACGCTCCGCTGGTACATGAGCGTCGGCTTCCTGCTGGTCGCTGTCTGTCCGCTCCTGCTCTACGGGGCGCAGCGCGTCTCGGCCCTCTTCACCCAGCAGAACACCAGCATCCAGGACAAGCACCAGCGGCTGGCCGAGGTCCTGGCCCAGGCCGTCGACGCCTTCATGCGCGACCAGACGGCGGCCCTGGAGAGCACGGCGCGCCAGATCCAGTCCTCCGACCCGCAGGCGGTGGCCCACCTGAACGATCCCGGCTTCCAGCCAGCCCGGCTCGACGCCGAGCTGGCGGCCGCTCACTCCGCCCAGCCGGCGGTGCTCCAGCTCTACGTCGGCGACCTGAAGGGACATGCCGTGGCCGCCGATCCACGGAGCGAGGTCGGGCGCGACTTCAGCCAGTTCAACTACGTCCGCGAGGTCTTGAGCCCAAGCGCCGGGCCGGCCACCTTCTCCAACGTCCTGCGCGGGCCCGGCTCCGCCGACGTGTCGTCCGTGGTGATCGCGGTTCCCCTGACATCGGCCGACCGCGCGGTCGCCGGCTACCTGGCGGGAACCGTCGACCTTCAGCAGGTCCAGACCCTCTCCGCCTCGAGCCAGGTGGGCCACGGCGACGTCGTGGTGGTCGACAGCCAGGGGCGGGTGATCGCCGCGCCGCATCCCGACTGGCGGATCGAGGCCCGCGACCTGTCCTCCCTGGGCGTCTTCCAGCAGGCGATCGCGCACCGCACCGGCGTGGCCTGGTTCACCGGCGTTGACGGCGCTCCCACCGTGGCCGGCTTCGCCACCGTGCCCCAGCTGCGCTGGAGGGTGTGGGTCTCGCAGCCGGTGGCCGAGCTGCGCGCCGAGCTGAGCCCGCTGATCATGGGCACCCTGCAGTGGCTGCTGGTCGCGGTGGTCCTGGCCCTGGTGCTCGCCTTCCTGGCGACCGCCTGGCTCTCGCGGCCGGTGGACGTCCTGAACAAGGCGGCCGCCCGCATGGCCACCGGCGATTTCTCGACCCAGGCCGTGATCCGCGATCCCCTGGCGGCCCGCGAGCTGCTCGGGCTGGCGCAGACCTTCAACCAGATGGCGACCCAGCTGAGCGGCGCCTACCAGACGCTGGAGGAGAAGGTGTCCCAGCGCACCAGCGAGCTGCAGGCCGCGAACCAGGAGCTGGCCCGGGCCAACAAGCTGAAGTCGGAGTTCCTGGCCAACGTCTCACACGAGCTGCGCACGCCGCTGTCGGCCATCATCGGCTTCTCCCAGATCCTCCTCGACGGGATCGACGGCTCACTCAACGAGGAGCAGCAGCAGGACGTGGCCCAGGTGAACAAGAGCGGACACTCGCTCCTCGGCCTGATCAACCAGATCCTCGACCTGAGCAAGATCGAGGCGGGCAAGATGGAGATCTCCACCGAACGGGTCGACCTCTGTGAGCTGGTCGGCGAGATCGTCGACGAGATCCGGCCGCTGGCCCAGGAGAAGGGCCTGCGCGTCGAGTCCCGGCTGCCGGGAGAGCTGCCCGCGGTCGAGGCCGACCCGCTGCGGCTGCGCCAGATCCTGATCAACCTCCTCTCCAACGCGGTCAAGTTCACCGATCGCGGACACGTCGAGATCCTGGCCCAGCCCTCGGGCCGGATGATGCGCGTCTCCATTCACGACACGGGCGTGGGGATCTCGCCCGAGGCGCAGAAGGTGATCTTCGAGGAGTTCGTCCAGGGCGACGGAAGCTCCACCCGCCGGCACGGCGGGACCGGGCTGGGGCTCAGCATCGTGCGCACACTGGTCGAGATGCACGGCGGCGCGATCACGGTGGTCAGCGAGCCGGGCCTGGGCAGCACCTTCACCTTCACCCTGCCGGCCTGGGCCTCGGTCCCCGCACTGCCCGCGTCCCGGCCCCATGCCGCTGCGGCCATGGCCCGCGGACTGGGCGGGCGCGCCATCCTGGTGGTCGACGACGACACCAGCGTGCGCCGGCTGATCGCGCGCCAGCTGGAGCAGGAAGGGTGGCGCGTGATCCAGGCGGGCAACGCCGCCGACGCCGTCCAGCTGGCCCGCGAGAGCCAGCCGGTCCTGGTCACCCTCGACATCATGATGCCGGACGCCTCCGGCTGGTGGGTCCTGGAACACCTCAAGGAGGATCCGCGCACCGCCGGCATCCCGGTCCTGGTGGTCAGCATCATGGAGGACCGGCACAAGGTCTTCGCCCTCGGCGCCTCCGACTACCTGAGCAAGCCCTACGACCGGCGGCAGCTGATCGAGCGCGTGAAGCGGCTCCTGCCCGACCTGCGCGGCAGGCGGGTGCTGGTCGTCGACGACGAGCCGGGTGCGCGCGCCATGCTGAGCAAGATCCTGGCCGAGGAAGGGGCCCAGGTCAGCCAGGCGGAGGCCGGAGCCGAAGCCCTGGCGGCGATCGGGCAGTCGCGGGTCGACCTGGTCCTCCTGGACCTGATGATGCCCGGCATGAGCGGCTTCGAGGTGGTGGCCCGGCTGCGGGCCACGCCCGCCACCGCCGCCCTGCCGGTGGTGATCGTCACCGCCAAGGAGATCACGGCCGAGGACATGCTCACGCTGAGCGGGCACGTGCAGCGCTTCATCACCAAGGGCGAGCTCGACCCGGCCGGTCTGGCGGCGGCGGTGCGCCAGGTGCTGGGGCAGGCGACGCCCAGGCGGGAGGCCGCGGCGTGAGCCCCCTGGTCCTGATCGTCGAGGACGACGCGCTGATGCAGAAGATGGCGCTCAAGGTGCTGCGCGCCCGCGGTTACAGCTGCGAGGTGGCTCACAATGGGCGGGAGGCGGTGGAGATGGCCGGCCGGTTCCGCCCGGCGCTGGTCCTGATGGACCTCTCGCTGCCGGAGATGAACGGGTGGGAGGCGACCCGGGCGCTCAAGGCCGACCCGGCGCTGGCCGCCATCCCGGTGATCGCCATCACCGCCCACGCCATGGTCGGCGACCGGGAGACGGCGCTGGCCGCCGGCTGCAGCGAGTGCCTGACCAAGCCCTACGAGATCGTGGACCTGGTGCGTGTGGTCGAGCGCTACGTGGGTCCGGCGCACGCCCAGTCGGCATGAAAAAGAGGGCCGGCGCCGGGCCGGCCCTCTCTCAGTCGAGCGGGCTACGAGGGGATCGCCGCGATCAGGTCGGGTATCAGGGTTGCCGCGTTGGGGGTCCCCAGTCCCGTCACCGCGTCCCAGCCCTTGCTGGCGCACCAGCCGGGGACCGACGGGTCGGTCTGGTTGCAGTTCTGGAATGGGTCGTAGAAGTCGGCCGCGTAGGTCGTCGGGTTGTTGGCCAGGGCGTAGAGCGCCGGGCTGACGAACCCGAGGTCGCGCCCCGCCATCTGGTCGGCGATCGCGATCAGCCCGGCCCACTGGGGCGAGCTGGCGCTGGTGCCGCCGACGGTGTACCAGCCGGTGCTGCAGGGATTGGCGCCGCCGCAGCCGGGACCGGTCGCCGTGTTAGCCGGCTCGGTCAGGTAGACGAGGACGCCGGTCCGCGAGCTGGCCTGGTAGGCGATGTCCGGGACGCCTCGCATGTTGCTGTTCGGCCCCGGCGCGCCCGGTGAGCTGCCCACGTACGTGCTGCCCGGAGGTAGGACGTTCTGGTAGTCGGGCCGGCTGAAAACGATGCTGTAGCCGCCGCCCGAGGGGACCCAGGCCGGCTCCCTATCGCCCGGCTTGGAGGTGCAGTTGACCGGCGGCATGGTGTCGTCCGCGGTCATGCTGCCCACCACCGGGTTGGTGCAGAGGTAGGTGCCGCCGACCGAGGTCACGAGCGGGTCTGAGGCGGGCCAGATCACGCTCGGGTAGGGGATCGTGGTGGGCTTCTTGACCGGAGTCTTCATGATGTTCGCCGAGCCGAAGTCGCCCGAGGAGGCGAAGACGCTGACCTTGTTGGCCTGGGCGTCGATGAAGGCCTGGCGCAGCTGCTTGAGGGAGGCAAGGCCGCTGTTGAAGGCGCCCTCACCCGAGCCGAAGCTCTGGCTGATCACGTCCACCTGGTGGCTGTCGATCAGCGCCTGCTCGGCGTTCATCATCTGCTGGAAGCCCTGCACGCCGAGCGTCTCGGCCGTGGGGGTCTCGACCAGCATGATGTTGGCCAGCGGCGCGGTGGCGTGCGCCCACTCCACGTCGAGCGCGACCTCCAGGTCCCAGAGGTTGTGGTTCTCCTGGCCGGTGCCGTTGTTCGGCGGCGGTGGAACCGGGGGCGGACCGCCCTGGATCTGGATGATGTCGAAGCGCGGCGATGCGCTCGACGGGCAGTTGCCGGAGGGGTCGTTGGGGCCGCTCTCACCGCAGAGGTGGGGCAGGCCGAAGGCGGTGTTGAAGACGCCGAGGTCTTCACGCATGGTCGAGGCGCCGAAGGAGTCGACCAGGGCGATCGTCTTCCCCTGGCCCAGGTTGTGCGCATCGTGCAGGACCGCATAGTTGTAGGAGTTGGCCATCGCGGTCGGGTTGAAGCAGCGCCGTCCCACGGCGTTGCAGGCGGCCTCGCTCGGCGGGGTGCCGGAGTTGCCGAGATAGGCCCAGTCGTCGATCAGCGGGTGCGAGATGGGGATCGTCGCCACGCTGGCAGCCGTCGGGCTGCCCATCAGCGCCGTCCCCAGCGCCGTGGCGCCGATCGCCAGCGGGGCGATCTTGCGCGCCACCGAACGTACGACAGAGTCGAACATACTCCCTCCCTGTGATGTGACGTGATGCCGGCGGTGTCGGCATCACGGTAGCAAGCGCCCGGCCGTCCGTCAAGGACGGGCAAGTTCGGGTAACGATTCGGTAAATCGGCGCAAATCGGCCCGCAGCCCGGGCGTTGCGGGGTGGATGGGTAACTTGCTTCGCCGCCTCCGGACACCCGTGCTCGCCGGCCTGGGGGTCTGGCTCCTCAGCTTCCCCCTCACCACCAACGCCACTCACAGCCCACTCACCCACCCAGTGCTGGCCGCCGCAGTGGCCTCCGGCCCCTCGAGCGACGACCGTCCCAACCCGGCCCGGCGAGCCGCCCCCCGGCCCCTGATCGTGGGCCAGCTCGCGCCCACGCCCCCGCCCGCGCCGGCCCCGGTCGCCCTGGCCGCCGCTCCCCAGCCGGCCGCCCCGGCCGCGCCCAGGATCGGCGCCAACTGGCTCCTGGTCCCCAGGCTCGGGCTGAGCCAGCCGGTCGGCTGGTACAGCGACTGCTCGGGCCGGTCGGTAGTGCCGCGGTGGGGCGTCTGGCGCGAGGGCTGCGCCGGGGCCAACAACGTCTATGTCATGGCCCACAACCCGGGCGTCTTCACTCCCATCCTAGCCCTGCGCCCGGGCGACCTGGTGCTTTACGGAGATCCATCCGGCCGGGTCCACACCTACCGGGTCACCTTCACCACGGTCGTGAGCAACACCCAGCTCTGGCCCCTGGGCGGCCTGGGCGTTCCCTCGCTCACGCTCCAGACCTGCTGGACCTGGGACGGCACCCGCGACTTCATCGTCCGCGCCGTCCAGATCTAGGCCGCGTTCTCGTTGAGCAGGCCGCGGCAGCGGTCGAGCCAGCGG
>Ga0209577_10005371_pt1 | contig 11945 bp, 10 predicted proteins | sample GraSoiAngelo_109_FD_185874 | JGI IMG/M metagenome (GOLD analysis project Ga0209577, IMG submission 185874) | Grasslands soil microbial communities from the Angelo Coastal Reserve, California, USA - 14_0903_12_20cm (SPAdes) (version 2) | ecosystem: Environmental > Terrestrial > Soil > Grasslands... | reverse complement strand
GATCGAACGGTGAATCGGGTCCTTTCGGATTGCTCGTTAGGTCGCCGCCTTTCGCGAGCTGTGCGTAGTAATCAGCCCGATACCAATCACTGCACCACTGCCAGACGTTGCCAGCCATGTCGTAAAGACCGTAACCATTCGCAGGAAATCTCGCGACCGGCGCGATGCCGGCGTAGCCGTCTTCGCCCGCGTCTTTCACCGGGAATTTTCCCTGCCAGGTGTTGGCCATCCATTTTCCGTCGGGGCGAAATTCGTCTCCCCATGTATAAGTTTTGCCGGTTAATCCGCCGCGCGCGGCGAATTCAAACTCCGCTTCGGTCGGCAAACGTTTTCCCGCCCACTTCGCATACGCTTCCGCGTCCGGATACGCGATCTGCACGACCGGATATTTTTCTTTTCCCTTGAGATCGCTTTCCGGCCCCTGCGGGTGCCGCCAGTTCGCACCTTTTACGTAGGTCCACCACTGGAAATGATTGTCGAGGGGCACTTCATGGTCGGTCGGCGCAAACACAACCGAGCCCGCAACCAGATTTTCTGCCGGCGCAGTTGGAAATTCTTCCTTCGTTGGCGTGCGTTCCGCAATCGTGACATAACCGGTCGCCTTAACGAATTTCTCGAACTGCTCGTTTGTCACGGTGGTCGCATCCATCCAGAAACCGTCGACGAAAACGCGATGGATTGGCCCCGCGTCGTTCGAAGCCATCGGCATCTCGGAACTGCCGCTCCCATTCATGACGGCGCCCATCGAAAACTCGCCGCCGGGAATCCAAACCATGCCCGACAGGCCATTATTCGCGGGCGTGGAAGGTTGTTCGTCGGAGACAGCCGTTGCCCTGTGCGTTTCGGCAGAAGATTTATTCGCCGCGAGAAGCTGCGCAACGCGTGAAGGCGGCGTGCAAAGTTCGCATTTTGGCTGCTCTAATCCGCCCGCAGCTGAAACAGCGAGCGCCGACATGATGAGCAAGACGGGAAGCAATCGCAAAACGGAGTGAAAACACAGCAGTTTGCATCTGCGCCCGCGACTTGGTCGGTCCCTGTTAGAAAATTTTCGCATGCTCGGGGAATTAGAAAAACTGAACAACTTTCGTGGGTCTCGCGGTCGATGTCTATAAGACCTTGGGTCTATCGGATGTTGTCGCAATCTCGACTGGTGATCTGGTAGTCAAACTGTATATAAGACCAAGGTCCAATTGGTCTCCCGAATGCCGACGCCTACCATACGCCTTTGGGATTCCTGCGAAGTGTTCATGAGATGCTTCGGTGGCGTTTCCAAGGAACCTTCCAATGAAAAAACACTCGAAGCGAAATCGTGGCGCGCCTTATTCCAACTTCACTATGCTCGTGTTAGCGGTGCTACTGGGATCGTGCGCGTCGTACGGACCGTACCACGCCAACACTGCCGCAGAACCGTCCAACTCCATAAGAGGTCCCGCAGATGGACGCTACAAAATGGCGTTCATCGAATTTGGAGACCAGGGCTCGCCCTTGGATAATTCGCAACGAAAGGCGGCTCTTGAAGTCATTCACAAAGCAGGACGGCCACTGCTTTTCGTTTACATTCACGGCTGGCAAAACAACGCCACTTCGAGCGACGTCTGTCGCTTCGAGCATTTCCTCGATACGGTCTCCAGTTTTCCCGAGTTCACGGGACGAAAAATCAACGTCATCGGCGCTTACATCGCGTGGCGTGGCAAGGACCTCACTGTGCCGGGACTGAATTTTCTCACGTTCTGGAGCCGCAAGTCTGCCGGCGGAGGGATCGCCGCGGCGAACAGCTGCCTCGCGACCATTGAAGAACTCGCGGTCGCCGCGCGTGAACCCGGGAAGGACTATCATCACACCGTCCTGCTCGCCCATTCTTTTGGCGCTTTGGTGCTTGGGAACACGATTTCTCACTCCATCCTCGGCGCCAATGGCGAAGGCGGGCGCAGTTCCAGCGCCTGGGATATGGCCGTGGCGTTTAACTCGGCCGATAGTTCCATCACTACCCGACAGCTGATGTCGGAGTTCGATTATCTATATAGGTACGACCCACAGAAGCGCGCCTACGTCAGCCGGGCTAATCTGGGCGAAGAAACGGCCGCCGTGAGCGAAAACCGCCCGGCCATGGTCTTTTTGCAATCTGAGAACGATTCCGCAACTGGACAAATCTTTCCCATCGGGACCGGACTTATCAATGTGACCAACCTTCACTTCCATTGGCAAAAGGTGCCGGTGCCGGGGCACCACGGCGAAAAGGTCTCGGAAAACGAATTTTATACCCATACGCCCGGCAACAACAAATACCTCGTCAATTACCAGGTTGTTCCGCTTGGAGAAAGCAGCCCGCCGCCGGGTCTGCGAGCGACTGAGAACAGGGCCTTCGAAGCCAATATCAAACAAAACCATCCCGATTTTTCATTTTACACGAGCGAGCACAACGATGGTCATGAAAAGAGCTTCTGTCGCAATGGGGATTACAGTCCCGGTGACGTCCATCCACCGACGGGAAAAGAACTCTGGCGGCGGTGGAAATTTGAATACACCGGCAATGCCCGCATCCCCTGTTGGGTCGTGCGCGTGCCCAAAGACATTATCTGGGGCCACGGAGGATTGTGGAGCGACAACTCGATTGCGATGTTCGGCGCGCTCTTTCGCATGGAATTCCCGCTGTCAGCCGAAGGCAAGGTGGCGACTCCCAAGTCGCTGACCGCTCCAAAGTCCCCGGATCTGCGGTAGCGAAGCCGGGACGAACACTCCCCGGAAAAGATTCAAGAGTGACAAGTGATTGGCGAGAAAGCGCTCTCAACACACTTGCCTCTGAGTTGAAGTGTTGGGCGTTGGACGTTGAGCGTTGGACGTTTGTTTCCTACATCTGACTTTTACTTCGGTATCAACTGCACAGGAGACACTCGTTCTCCGTTGACAGAAAATCCGACACGAGAAAATCGGATGTCTTCCTGCACCATTCCTTCCAGGATCCGCAGCGTAATCTTTTCGTTGAAAGCGGCGAAAGCGGCTGAGTTCGGCGGATGATAACCATAGGTGATGGTAATCGTCACGACATCGTCGCAGAAACCGATCTGAACCGACGGCGGAACTTTGGGATCGAAGCCTTCATGATTTTCGAGGATGCCTCGGACAAACTCAACGAATCTGCGAATCCTTTCGGGCGGCGTGTCAGCCGGAAGGCGGAGAACCTCGTGCCTGCGCAAGTGACTTTGGCTGCTCACGTTCTCGGAATCGAGCCGGGCCACTTCTTCGTTTGAGATGCTCACGACATGCCCACTGGCGTCGCGAATCCGTGTGGAACGCAGTCCCACCGATTCTACCGTGCCCTCGTGACCTTTGATTCGGATTAAATCACCCATTTGAAACGGCCGGTCGAGGAGAATCATGAGGCTGCCAAAAAGGTTTTTTAGCGTGTCCTGCGCAGCCAGCGCCACCGTCAACCCACTCACGCTGACACCGGCGACGAGTGTAGTCAGCGGCACACCCAGATATCGTCCTCCCTCGAACACTGCAATGAGGGCGCCAGCCACGCCCATGGCCCGAATGATCAATTGCGCCAGATGCGCGTTCAACTGGCGTGGCTTGAACCATGGCAGAGCCATCAGCGCCGTCGCCAGGCGGTTCGTCACTCCCAGAATTACTGCAACCAGCGCGCCGAGCGAAACCAGGTCCAGGGCGAAATCCAGCCCGGCGAACAGTTTTCCGGTAATGAACACCTGATCGGAAAGAAAGTCCGTCGCGGTCTGCGGAAGGATCATGGCGAATATTGGGAACACCACCGCCAAATAATAACCAGCCCCTCCCTGGTTCCGGGACCAGCGCCCCATTATGCGAAAGATCAGTACCATCAGTGCAGCTGTGACGACAAGCGTCAGAACCAGCGCGCACCATTGCCACACGGCCTGACCGCCGGGGCGCACCTGCGTCCACGCCGGCAGTGCCCGAATCCACGAATGTGGAATCATCCAGCCCGGTTCGGACACGAACAATTGATATAAACCTTCGCTGGCGCCCGGCTTGTAGGGCAATTGTTTTACCTGTTCGTAAAATTCCGGCGCTCGCTCATCCGTTTCGGAATTGAACACCCATTGTCCTTCGCGCAGCCCATCCTTGAGGCGTATCAGCGTGATCTCGGTATGAGGGATCGTCCACCGGTTTAGTCCACCCGGTTTGGCGGCGATCATCCCCTCGTCTGGAATCTCCTCCCATGGTGGCAACTCGATCCGGTCCAGCACTTCCTTCATGAACACGGCTGTCTCGCGTCCGACATTATTCCGGACGGATGGGGCGATGTCGTTCAGATCGCAGAACCGTTGTGCCAGGCGCCCAATTGCCGCGCGTTGTCCGCGATTCTCGTAAGTCCGGCCTTCCGACTTCCAGTAATGATAGGCGGTGTCCATCAGCTTCAGGAAATTCGTGAGCGTAGCGCGCGGGCTCGACAGGTCGGGAGGTGCGAGCGGGTGCGGCTGGCTTTGCGCCAGAGCGCAGAGAGAGTGTACCCCAACGATCGTCACGAGGATGATCACCGCGATCCGGCTGGTCGATCGTATCGTTGGCGTCCGAATTTTAGCCACCGGGGAGCAGAGTCAGCAAGGAATGCGGCACCGGAAAAGCGATGACGAAAGGCGATGACGATGATTGTCGCAGCAATTTCACAAAAATCAGAGGATGGGGATGAAAGCTTGACGAGCCTGGCGCCTTCTATCTATGGGACCTTAGGCCTACCGACGATCGCTTCGGGAGGCAGCTCCTGCGAGGCCTTCGCCTGAGCGAGAGCGCCGTGCACCGCGGCGAGAAATTGCTCGTCATCAAAAGGCTTGGTGAAAAACGCAATTGCGCCCGCTTGCATGGCGTTCCGTTCATCGTCAGGACGTTCGCTGCCTGTTATGATTATCACACGCGTCTGACAACAGATCGAGGAGAGGTGTGCTTGCACTTCCAAGCCGGTCATTCCAACCATCCGAATGTCGAGGACTACCAGCTCCACACGATGCACCTGGATGTGAGCAAGGAAAGTCTCTGCTTTGTCAAAGCAGCGCGCCGCGATTCCATCCGAAGCCAACAAATTTCCAAGTGAATTAAGAACCAATGGATCGTCGTCAACCAGACAAACGACATGGCTCTCGGCGGATTTTTCGGATCTCATGCTATGAGTTGTTCACCAACTTGCCCTGACATCGATCACGGTAACGACTCGCTCCGGGCTATGCGGCTTTATTTATCGGTAATCTTTGCGCCGCGGGCAAGTGGAAGAAGAAAAGCGCGCCGCCAGCCTCGGCGTCTTCTGCTCCAAGCGTGCCGGCGTGCGCTTCGACAATCGAACGGGCGATGGTCAAGCCCATGCCCATTCCTTCCGCTTTTGTGGAAAAGAAATGATCGAAAACTTTCTCCGCCCGGTCCGCGGGCAGGCCGGTCCCGAAATCGCGCACACTGACTTCCGCACTCTTTCCCTTAAGTGAACGTGTACTAATAATGATGCGGCGCTCGGCGGGCGGAAGCGCTTCCACTGCGTCGAGGGCGTTCATGATCAGATTTAGCAATACCTGTTGAATCTGGACCGGGGCAGCTTCCACATCCGGCAGGAGAGAATCGAAGTCCGTGACGACGGCAGTTTCCCGGATCAAAATGTCGGAACGCACCAGCCGTAACGTATCGCGGATTACATCGTTCAGGTTTAGCCGGCTCCGCGTGCTCTTGCCTTTGCGTGCCATCCCTCGAATTCCATTAATCACTTCTCCGGCGCGGTGACTAGCCGCCGTAATATCAGCCAGCAACTCCTTAAGTATCGCGGGGTCGATTTGTCCCCGGTCGAAAAAGCGACGAGCGGCTGCGGCGTTGTTGGCAATAGCGGCGAGGGGCTGATTTAATTCATGCCCGAGCGAAGCGGTCATTTCGCCCATCAACGCGATGCGGCTCAAACGTGCCAGCTCCTCCCGCTGTACTTGCAATTGCAGGTCAGATTGCTTTTGCGCACTGAGGTCAATTGTCACGCAGATGATTTCTAAAACGTTTCCATGCTCGTCCCAAAGATATCGGCCGCGGGTGATGACCCAGCGTGTTTTGCCGTAAGGCAGGACGATCCGGTGCTCAATCTCGAACGTCTGCTGGGAGGCTCGCGCCTGTTCAAAAGCCGCTTGAACCGCGGCAGGTTCGTCGGGGTGAATACGTGACACGAATGACTCGCGGGTCAACAGTTCATGGGGGGTAAAGCCGTACATCGCGCGCCCCTTTTCGCTCATCCAGGCGGTGTTTTGTTCCGGATACAAAACCCAAAACGCGAGATCCGCCGACTCCGCAGCGAGGCTAATTCTGGCTTCTCGCTCGCGTAACATGCTGTGGCCCTGCTGGCGCTCGATCGCGATACTCGCAATGTGGGTGGCCGCTTCGGTCAACCGCGTCTCCTCGGGATTTGGACCCCGCGGCTCCTGGCGATACATGGCGAACGAACCCAACACGTCGCCATGAGATGAGATGATCGGCGTCGACCAACATGCTCTTAGACCGCAACTCTTCGCCAGGTCGCGATAATCAGACCAAAGAGGATCGGTCAGGACGTCCGTCGTGACCACCTGCTTCCGCAAATACATCGACGTCCCACATGAACCAACCCGTGGGCCAATCGGAAGACCGTCAACGGCTTTAACATAAGCTTCAGGCAAATTCGGCGCCGCGCCATGCCGCACATGTTTGCCGTCATTGCTTAAAAGCAGTATGGAACAGCGCAGTCCATCGGTTTGCGCCTCCATCAGTAGAACGATCCTGGTGAGAATGTCCGCGAGTGGTGCACTCGCCGCAATCATCTCAAGGATCCGGCCCTGCCCAGCGTAAAAGGGCTCTTCCTTCTCGCGGTGTCCTTTTCCGATTCCGTCTCGCTCGCTCATTCAATAGGGTGCATTTGGGTCGCCATCGACCAGGCAAACAATCTCTGCGTCGGACTTTTCAACGGGCATCATAAGTAATTAATTACGCGACCGTCCCATTTTCAAGGTGCGGCGTGTCGAGCAACCCGCAGGCTAGCGCTTACAATTCGGCGGGGTATTGGACCTTAGTCCCATGCGCGATTGCGGCGGGCGACACGCGTGCAAACCGCGAATTGCGCACCAGATCAGGCGCGGATAGTGGTGGTTTCCCGGATGGTGATTCAGGCGGCCGGCCGAGCGCGCGATGAACCGCCTCGAGAAATTGTTCATCATCAAAAGGCTTAATCAAAAAAGCGACCGTGCCGATTTGCATCGCCGTGACCCGCGCGGCGCTATCTTCGCGTCCTGTAATCACGATGACATGAGTCTGCCGCGATATAGCGCACAGTCGCGCCAGAACTTCCAAGCCGGTCATTCCTTCCATCCAAATGTCCAGCACCACTAGCGGCACGTCGTGTGACCCGACATAAGTAATGAAATCCTCGCCATTATCAAATCGACGCACCGTGAATCCATCTGAGGCAAGTAAAAGGCCGGTCGATCTGAGCACGAGGGGATCATCATCGACCAGACAAACAATCTCCGAGGAAGGCTCTTCAGTGGGCATTATGCGCATTTGCGCGGCCACGCTATTCTCAATGTAGGACGTAGCGATCATGCCGCACATTACTCCCCACAGTTGGGCTGAATAGTGGACCTTAGTCTTATGCGGGATTGCGGGCTGGCGAGACGCGCACGAGATCAGGCAAGGAAGTGACACTGAGCTTCTGCATGACGCGGCCGGAATGAACCTCGATCGTTTTCTCCACCGTGTGCAGCTCCGCCGCGATCTGTTTGTTTAACATGCCTGTCGTGACGAGTTGCATCACTTTGAACTCGCGCGGCGTTAGTTTGTCGATGAGGGCGTGCGCCTCGCGTCTTTCGCCGCGTTTGTGCAGATATTCCTTGCCCGTCCCGAAGCGGGCTTAACGGCTTCAATCAATTCCCCGCTGTCGAAAGACCTTTCAAGACCGGCCCAACAGCCACGCCACGACGATTCCGGCCAGGATGCCAATTAAAGGGCTTGTCATTGCAAACCAAAATGGCAACGCATCACTAAGCATCACACGCGTTTTGATGCTCACGCGGTCTCTCCTTCTATGAAGCCACCCTCGCCAGGCATATGGGCGGCTTTTATAATGTGCGTGGGTCCGCGCCCGGCGCTATTCCGCCGTCGTCTTGGTGGGGAAAAATTCGGTTTGAGGAGCAGTACTCCGGCAATAGCGAGGAGGAGAGCGGCAGCCGTAAACTCGTGCCGCGCGCTCGCCACGCCAGCTCCCATCATAGGCAACGCCGCATTCGCTATGAAATCTGCCGCACTGCGGGTCGAGAATCTCTTGCGCTGCACTGGAAAACCCCGTGCGACCCAATCCTTCATTCCGCCGTCTACCGGAACGGCGTTTACGCAACCGGCCGATCGCAGAATCCCCGTCGCAAGGCTGGCCCGAGCGTGACCGCCGGCGGAAACGACATAAACGCGCTCTGTCGTCGCGCGTCCCCTTCGAAAAATCCTGGCCGCCGCGAGCTCATCAAAGGGAACCGATCGCGCCCCCGGGATGTGCATGACGGCAAATTCTTTCTTTGACCGAACGTCAATCAATTTAATCGGGTCACGATTGACGACCAACGTTTCCAGCGCCGAACAGTCCATCATCTTCACACCGATTGTATCGCAGGCGTGTGCCGATTCAGCATGTTGGACTTTCGTCTTATAGGGTGGCGGCACTCGTTTCAGCCGGGAACACACTGTCGGGGTGAACGACGAGTCGCGATCGATCCGGCACAGGTGCCCTAACGAATGGCAGAAACCCACCAATCTTTTGTAAGTTAGGCTGACAGACGAACGGATTCGTCGACATGATGCCGATCCCTCCGTTGGCTAATTGATCTTAGTCTTATGCGCGTTTACGGGCGGGCGAGACGCCGGCCCACTGCGAAATGCGAACCAAGTCGGCCACCGAGGTCACACCTAGCTTTTGCATGACGCGGCCGCGATGAACTTTGACCGTCTTCTCCGCCGTGTGCAGCTCCGCCGCGATTTGTTTGTTCAAAAGTCCCATGACGACGAAGCGCAGGACTTCAAACTCACGCGGCGTTAATTTCTCGACACGGCTGCGCGCTTTCAGTCTTTCCCCGCGGTTGCGCAGTCGTTCCTCACTGCGTTTCAAAGCACGTTTGACCGCTTGGATCAATTCCTCGCCATCAAAAGGCTTCGTTAAAAAATCAACGGCGCCTTTTTTCATCGCCCGAGTGGCGGTGGGCACGTCGCCATGGCCGGTAATGAAGACAATCTGCTCGCAAGTGCCGCGCTCCTCGAGCGCTTCTTGTAACGCCGGACCCTTTAATCCCGGCATACGGACATCTAGAAGAAGACAGAGCGCGCCTTGGAAAATTTCGCGCGCGAGATACTCCTCTGCTGAAGAAAATGTCTCCGCTGTATATCCCGCGGATTTAAGTAAACGACGCAACCCTCGACGCACCGACTCATCATCGTCCACTACGCAGACAAGCTCCGCGGCTGGGCTCAAATGACCTCCGGTGTTTCAGATTTAGGTTTCACCGGCAAGCGAAAGAAAAACCGCGCGCCTTCATCGCTATTTTCCGCATTCAATTTCCCTCCATGCGCCTCCACGATCGAGCGCACGATGGTCAAACCCATTCCCATCCCATTTGGTTTCGTCGAATAGAAATGGTTGAAAACCTTGTCCAGATCCTCTTTCGGAAGCCCGCTACCGTAATCGCGCACAGTCACCAAGACAGACGAACTATCTTCGCACGTTGTGGAAATGACAATGCGGCGTTTGCCAATCGGTGTGGACTGCATCGCTTCCAGCGAATTCATCACGAGATTTAACAAGACCTGCTGCAAGTGCACAGGATTGGCATCGACAGAGGGAAGATTCGGCGCGAGCTGTGTTTCAACCGGCGTCGCTCGCCCAAGCAAGTCGGAATGCAACAGACGCAGGACTTCCTGGACGATCTCATTCAAATTCACCGGGCACCGTCTCCCTTCGCTCTTGCGGACGAAATGATGGATTCCGTGAATGATATCGCCCGCACGCCGCGCATCCGTCGCCACATCGGCGAGCAACTCTTCAAATATCTTGGCGTCTGGGGGACCTTGAGCGAGTAGACGTCTCCCGGCCGCGGCGTTGCTGGCAATGGCGGTAAGGGGTTGATTGAGTTCGTGCGCAAGCGAAGCGGTTAGCTCACCCATGGACGATACCCTGCTCATGCGCGCCATCTCCTCGCGCTGCAGTCGCAGCTGGAGGTCGGCCTCGACTTGCTCCGTGATGTCGATGGCGACACCAATCAGCTCGCGTATCCCGCCGCGATCGTCGCGCACATAACGGCCGCGTGAGATGAGCCAGCGCGTTTCGCCGTCGGGTCGCAACAAACGATACTCAAATTCAAATGTCTGCGACGAAGCTCGCGCCTGTTCGATCGCTTCATCCACCGCGTTTCGGTCTTCCGGATGCACCCGCGAGAGAAACAGCTCGCGGGACAAAGCCTCGTCCGGCCCGAAGTTGAAAATGGCGCGGCCTTTGTCGCTCATCCACGACTCCTTCCGTTCGAAATTGATGGACCAGAACGCCAGATTTGCCGATTCGGCGGCGAGACTGATGCGATCTTCGCGTTCGCGCAGCGTCATCGCTCCTTTGCCGCGCTCTTCTATAACGGCGGCGAGAAGCAAGAGCGGAACCGACATCACAATCAAAAACATTTGAATGGAAAGCGCGTTTTCTTCTGCGGATCTTGTCGAAAATGGCCCATACCCGTGTCCAGCACTCCATATTGCAAGAAACGTCAAAGTACAGATGGCCCCACTCGCGCCGCGTGAGCCAAAGCGCACCGCGGCCCATATCAGAAATGGTACTGGCAAACAGAGCAACGCCGAGTCTGCGCTTGGTCCCAGTTTATAGAAAACAATGGTGTTAACCGAAAGCAGAGCACCCAGCAGAAAAGCGGCTTCGAGAAATCGCGCCTGACGAATTTTCCAAAGCCAGGCGATTCCATCCCCGACCCAGGTTACGATCAAGGGCACGAGGGTGAGCGCGGCCAAAATGTTGGAGGTAAATCGGATTCGCCAGACCTGCCAATAACTGTCTCCTCCGAAGTGATTGATCGCGACAAAGGCCGCATCGACAAAGGAAGAAAGGAAAGGCCCCAAAAACGCGGCGAAGAAAATAAAGATTCCGACGTTCCCCAGACGATCGAACCGCACCGGACGATCGATCAGATACCGGACACAACCCGCGCCAATGAGTGCTTCACATGAGTTACTGATGAACCAGCATAAAATCATCGCCGGCGGAACGTTGCTTTGCAGTTGCGCTGCCAGATGGGCCGGAAATGCGGCCAGCAAGATCACCCACCAAACACGTACCGGCGTGAGAAGGAGCGCGGCCAGCAAGATGGAATTGGGCGGCCAAAGAACCGAGACTGGATGGGGGCGAAGAGTTAACGCGAACCCAATTTTTGCCCCGAGGTAATAAGCCAGCGCTACCGACCAATGCTCGCAACGCGCCAATCAAAAGAAAGAGCGTCACTTCGCCCTGTCTGTGGACGCGAACCAAGCCCTGCCAGTCCAAGCGGCGTGGCCAGGTTTTTCATTCCTCCAACTCACTGCTTCTCATCGGCGAAGAAGTAGGCTCCATCATGCTTATATCCCACAAAGAGAAATAGCTATCAAGGGGCGGAACAAAGACAAGATTGTTCATGTTACAATCAGGTGACGGCTGCGATGAATTAACTCTGGTGATCGGAAAAGGGCTGCAAGAAGCCCGCACAAATGCCATTTCAACCGCCCCAAGAGCGCACAACTGATTTCGCATCAGTTTTCCAAAAGTAGCGTACGGCGTCAGCTGCGGACCCCCCATTCAAAGTTAGTTGGAACTTTGATTTTAATGTTCTTTGCTCAGATTATTGAAGGTCAGCTCTTAAATCCCAGCTCGCTCGATCTCAGCTTACAAACATCTCAACGGCATGACCCGC
>Ga0209577_10005368_pt1 | contig 11947 bp, 10 predicted proteins | sample GraSoiAngelo_109_FD_185874 | JGI IMG/M metagenome (GOLD analysis project Ga0209577, IMG submission 185874) | Grasslands soil microbial communities from the Angelo Coastal Reserve, California, USA - 14_0903_12_20cm (SPAdes) (version 2) | ecosystem: Environmental > Terrestrial > Soil > Grasslands... | reverse complement strand
CCATGAGCACGCAGCGCTTGCTAGTGTTCGGCGGAATCGCACTCATCGCTGGAGGCATGCTCTTCGGTGACATCTTTGCCGTTTTCGTCCTTCACCAGAACGGCGGAGAAACAAGTGCCGCTCTGCTGGCCGCCACGCAAGCCGTCGCGGCGCAGAACCCGGCAGCGGTCAAGGACGCATTCACCAGAATCGGCGGCTTGCTAGAAGATCGCGGCACAAAAGTGGACGCACACGTTCACCTGACCGACGCGGGCTACCTCGCGCTGCTGCTGGCGCTCGTACAGCCCTATGTTGCTTTGTCGAACTGGCGCAAGAAACTCCTGGCCAGGTTGTTTCTGCTAGGGGGTGTGCTTCTGCCAATCGGCATTTTTCTGATCCATTACGTAGGCCTGGCTTACAGCCCATCGTCAGTGATCGGCTGGGCGAGCATTTTGGCTGACTCGGCTGGCGCCCTGATGATCATCGCTCTGCTCGGCGAGGCATTGGGCTTGCTCAATTATTTTCGGAGCGGCAACCGGTCGATTGAAGATGAATTGCAGCAAGATCGCACGTGGGAACGACGAACCTTACTTTCCGGGGGAACGGTCCTGGTGCTGCTTGGATTTCTGTATGGCGCCTGGTACGCCGGTATGAATCTTTACGAACAGGAGGCGCGAGAGCGAAAAATTCTCGGGGACGTGCTTGACGCCGCCGTTGCAAACAGTTCGGCGGCTGCGCAATCCGTAAACGCTTACGGCATGTTGGCTGCAGAAAAGGCGGTCGAGATCGCGGGGCACTCGCACATCATCGAATTCGGCCTGCTCGCGATTCTCCTGTCGTTCATCCAGCCGTACGTTTTTCTTCGAGACGTGTGGAAGCGCCGTTGGGCACTGCTGCTGCTCGCAGGGTCGCTCATTCTCCCGATCTTCGTTCTGCTCGAACTCAAGATTGGCTTGGTCGCTGGCGGCATCGCTGATCTCGGCGGACTGATGGTGATCGTCGCGCTCATCGGCATGTTGGTCGGCGTGCTGCGCTACAGTGGGAGTATCGATGCGCAGGCCGGAGGCTTATCATGAACCGCGCAAGGAAGGTGCTTGTCTTCGGCGGTCTCGCCCTGGCGGCGTTCGGAATGCTTTACGGTCTCTACTACGCCGTTTTCGTGGAACACCAAACGCTCGATCACATGGGCGGATCGCTGGCAACTGCATTTGTGTGTGCGGCGGAGCGTCAGATTCCCGAGTCACGGATGGCACTTGATGCATACGCGTTAACCAAGTACGACTACGTCCGCCAGGTGGATGTGCACTCGCATTGGATCGGCCTCGCGATGTTGATGATCGTGCTAGGAGCCGCATTCGATCGCGTAGCATTCGGTGAGCGGCTAAAGTTGTGGACCGCTTGGGCATTACTCGCCGGGTCTGTGCTATTCCCTTTGGGAGTGATTCTTCAAACCGCGAGCCACGGCAGCATGTTCGCCTCGGCGCTTGCAATTGTGGGATCGGCATTGGTCATCGGTGCACTGGCAGTTACGGCTTTTGGTTTTATGCGGGAGAAGACTGCTTCGTAGTGACTCCAACACCTGGAGCAGGATGCCCTCGGTGCAGCCAGCAAAATGCCGGTTCTACATTTAAACTGAATCGCTCAATTTAACTGCGACAATGTATCCACGAGCTTTCCACTATCACCGTGCCGCTTCGCTGAAGGAAGCTTCCACTATGCTCTTGCAACTCGGCGAAGAAGCCAAGCTGCTCGCAGGAGGCCAGAGCCTGATCCCGCTGATGAAGCTGCGCTTCGCCAGCCCAAAGCATCTTGTGGATCTGAATTTCATCTCCGGGACGTCTTACATCAAGGAAGAAAACGGCGCCTTGCGATTTGGCGCCTTGACTCGGCACGCGGAGGTCGAGTATTCGGCCAGTGCTGCGAAGCTCCCAATTCTTCACGACTGCGCATCGGGCATTGCCGACGTACAAGTCCGTAATCGTGGAACCATCGGCGGATCGCTCGCCGAAGCCGATCCCAGCGGGGATTGGGCCACGGTGTTGATGACGCTCGAGACGGAAGTTCGTTGTCTCGGCACGAAAGGCGAGCGGATCATCCCACTCCCGGAATTCATCAGAGACGCTTATACAACTGCCCTATTACCCGATGAAGTGCTGAGCGAGGTCATAATCAAAGTTCCCCCGAGAGCGAGCGGAGGCGCGTATCTGGCCTTCAAGCGCTCGGCGCCCGTGTATCCCACCGCGAGCGCAGCTGTGCGGCTAACGATGGAGGGCGATGTGTGCAAAGAAGCCGCAATCGTGCTGGGCTGTGTGGGGTTGACTCCGATCAAGTCAAACGACGCTGAAACTGCATTACGAGGACAACGGATCACAGAGAAAGCTATCTCGGCAGCCGTGGAAAGCGCGCGGGCGGCTGCCGACCCCCAATCCGATATGCGCGGTTCCGCGGAGTACAAACGAACACTGGTTGGTACGCTAGTCAAGCGCGCGATTGAAATTGCCGTGCAGCGCGCGGGTGGCAAGCAAGTCGAGGTAAGCCACATCTATGCCTGAAACGATCGAGAACGTCGCAATCAAAGTAAGCGTGAACGGCAAACCGCGCTCGCTAAACGTCGAGCCGCGCATGTTGCTGGTCGAATTCCTGCGCGAGCAACTTGATCTCACGGGGACACATGTCGGCTGCGATACAACTTATTGCGGAGCGTGCACGGTTTTGATGAACGGCGCAGCGGTGAAATCGTGCACCATATTCGCTGTTCAGGCTGATGGCGCGGAGATCACGACGGTTGAGGGACTGGAAAGCGCTGGCCAACTTCATCCCATTCAGAAGGCCTTCGGCGACGCTTACGGCTTGCAGTGCGGATATTGCACGCCCGGCCTGATGCTGTCAGCTTCGCAGCTACTCTCCCGCAACAAACAGCCGAGTGAAAAAGATATCCGCAAAGCCATCGCTGGGAACACCTGCCGCTGCACGGGATATCAGAACGTGCTCAAAGCGATCCAGTTGGCCGCGCAGAATATGAAGGGGGTCTGAGGTAATGGCGATCAAGTTCGGTGGGGAGTTTGAGGTCAAAAAAACGCCGGAAGAAGTGTATGACTTCCTCACCGATCCCAAGAGATTCGCTCCTTTGCTGCCGGATTTTCAGGGGATGACGCAGCAGGATGCAACACACTTTACTGTCAAAGTGAATGTCGGGATTTCCTACATCAAGGGGACGGCGGAAGTGAAAATGCAGCTCGCCGAAGCCGATCGCCCTAAACGTGCGCAGTATAAGGGTCAAGGCAGTGTGGCAGGTGGAAATGTTTCGCTGACGGCTGGATTCGATTTGTCGCCGGTGGACAGCGGAACTAAAGTGGCTTGGCAGGGAGAAGCACAGATCTTTGGACGGCTGACTTCGGTTGCGGGCGGGCTGCTCGAGCCGCTGGGTCGAAAGAACGTGCAGAAACTAATCGACGGATTGCAGGCAGCCCTTAAGTAAATACGTAGGGACAGCCGCCCCCGGCTGTCCATCGAGCGCAGCTCGACGGCTTTTCAAAACGTAGGAAGCGGAGGACCAGCAGGTGAGTTCCGGGACTGACAGCAAGAACTGGGTAGGCAAACCTCTTCCGCGCAAAGAAGAGAATCGCCTGCTGCGAGGCCGCGGCAAGTTTGCCGATGACATCAAATTGCGCGAGATGCTCTATCTGCACTTCGTGCGTTCTCCTTATGCCCACGCGAAGATCGTCAGTGTGGATACTTCCGCCGCCGAAGCACTCCCCGGGGTAGTCTGCACTCTGACCGGCGCAGAGATTGCGGTGCAGACACAGCCTTTCATCGAAATCGGGCCGGAGCCGTTTGCGAAGATCAAAGACTACCCAATGGCAGCATCAAAGGTCCGCTATCAAGGCGAGCCAGTCGCCGCGGTAGTGGCGGAATCGCCCGCAATCGCAGACGACGCGGCCGAACTCGTTCAGGTGGAATATGAGTCGCTCGATCCGGTCGTTGATGCTGAGGAAGCATTACAAGATAAGAGCCTGCTCCATGAAGAGGCCGGAACCAATCGTGTGTGGAATGGCGTTTTCGAATACGGCGACGTTGAGACGGCCTTCAGAGACTCGGCTTACATGGTTAACATCGACCGCCTTCATTTTCATCGCTTCTCCAGCACACCACTTGAGAACAACGTCGTCATCGCCGAATGGAACCCGAAAGATGAACGGATCTATTACTCCTGCAACAATTCGTTTCCCTCATTCGCCATTCAATTTCTCGCGGCGCATCTTAATGTTCACATTGATCGCATTCGCGTGGAGACCTCTGATATCGGTGGCAGCTTTGGCATCAAGATCACCAGCTACCCGCAGATGGCAGTGTGCGCGCTAGCTTCGAGAAAAGCGGGCGGACGTCCGGTAAAGTGGGTCGAAACACGCTCTGAGCATATGACCTCAAGCGCCCATGGAAATGAGCGGACTTTTCGCGACACGCGGGTTGCGCTGGATAAAAACGGCGTAATCACCGCGATTACTTCGCGGCATATCGACGATTGCGGCGCTTATCCTCGCTATGAACCTCTCGGCTGCGTGATCTGGTCACAGGTCTTTCCCGGGGTGTATCGATTCAAGAACGCGCGCATTGACTTCAGCCAAGCTGTGACCAACAAATGCCCGGTGGGTCCAAACCGCGGATACTCCCGGATGCAGCACCTGTGGTTTTTGGAGCGTGTGGTGGATATATGTGCGCATGAACTGCGAATCCCGCCGGATGAGATGCGATTGCGCAACTATATCCGTACAGAAGAATTTCCTTACACCACGCCGAATGGCTGTGTGTACGACTCAGGAAATTATCCCAAGATGTTGGAGCTGGCGAAACAACTGATCGGGTGGGATGAGTGGAAGAAGAAACAGACTGAAGCGCGTAAACAAGGACGGCTGATCGGGCTCGGCATCGGCACGACGCTCGACTCAGGCACTAATAACTTCGGCCAATCGCAAATCGTAAATCCCGCCCTGCCGTATTCTGGCAATTCCCAAGGCTCGAATTGCAAGCTGGATATTTATGGTGAAGTCGTGGTTGCAGTTGGTTCTTGCCCGCAAGGTCAAGGACATGAAACCACTGCGGCACAAGTGGTCGCCGATGTGTTGAACATCCATCCTGACCTGGTGACTGTTCGAACCGGCTTCGATACCGAGCGCAATGTGCACACTGGATTCTCGGGTACTTACGCGAGCCAGTTTGCGGTCTCAGGTCTATCTGCCGTTCACGGCGCTGCGCAAAAGTTGAAAGCGGAGATGCAGCGGCTGGGCGCATTTGCGCTTCAGACTACAGAAGATGGTCTCGAGTTCGGGATGGGTGCGCAAGGCCCGGAGATTCGCGCGAAAAACAATGGCAAGGCAATCAACTACTGGGGCTTGGCAAATCTGGTGAATGCCAACAGCGCCGCCTTGCCGCCTGAACTTTATGACGTCACGCTGAACTGCCGTTATATCTGGCGGGCGCCATTCAAGGTTCCCGATAAACAGAAGAAGTACGGAAACCTGACCTTGACCTATGCCTCGCAGCTTCACATCGCGGCTGTAGAAATCGATTGCGAAACTTTTATTCCTCGGATTCTTGACTACGTCGCCGTGGATGACTGCGGCACGGTAATCAATCCGCCGATTGTCGAAGGCCAGGTATACGGCGCGACTGCGCACGGCATTGGCGCAGCACTGATGGAAAACTGTGTCTATGATGCCGTGGGGAATATGCTCACCAGCACGTTCAGCGACTACACGCCGATCACGGCTGTGAACATGCCGCATGTGAAATACGGACACATCGAAACGCCATCGCCGCACAGCTACAGCGGCGCAAAAGGCATGGGCGAAGGTGGCGCTGCGCCGATTCATACCATCTCGGCGGCATTGCAGGACGCCCTATTTGATAAAGGCATTGTGATCGAGGATTCGTTCAACAATGCCGACAGCTTATTCCGCGCGCTGGTTGGGAAAGAGACAAGCCAGGCGGAAAAGCTGGTGAAAGTGGAGCGGCGAGCCTAGCGGTTCGCACACAGCTCGGCCGGCGAGACGCCGGCGCTACTAATGAAGCGAGTTTGCATAATTGGTTGCGGTGCTATCGGGAGCCTCTACGCGGCTCACTTGGCACGGGTCACCGAGGTGTGGTGCTTCGTGCGGCGCGAGGAGCATGCGCAGGCACTGAATCTAGAGGGATTGTCTGTCTCGGGTAGGCACAAGTTTCGTGTAGCGCTCAAGGCGACCACCCGTCCTGACGAGCTCCCGGACTGCGACCTGGGGATTGTGGCGACGAAAGCAACGCAAGTGGCGGAGTCGATCGCTCCTGTCGGCGCTCATTTTGATAACGGTGTGATTATTTCCGCGCAGAATGGACTCGGGAGCGAAGAGATCATCGCGGAGCACACGCGAGGACAGGTCATTCGCGGCACGACCTTCATGAGCGGCACCAAGCACAGCGACACGCAAGTACAGTACGAGCTCGACACGGCGACCTGGATTGGCCCATTTGAACCGCGTGGAACTCCGTTTGCCACGGTGAAGCAGGCTGCTGAGCTGATCGTATCTGGTGGCCTGAAGGCGGAAGCATTGCCGGATGCGCGTCCGGCGCAATGGTCGAAGCTGATTTTTAATGCGTCGGTGAATGGCGTTTCCGCGCTGACTGGGTTACCGCATTCGCCGCATTTTGCCGATGAGAGCGACTTTGGAGATCTCGGTCATCTACTGCATGAGCTAATTAGCGAAGGCAAATGCGTGGCCGCCGCGGTCGGCGTCGAGCTGCATGAAGATCCGTGGGAGATGAACAAGATTGGCGCAATGACCAATCACCCGCCCTCAATGCTCTACGATGTGCGCCGTCAGTTGCCGACCGAGGTGGATTTTCTCAGCGGCGCCATTGCGCGCGAAGCTGAACGAGTGGGGGTGGCGGCACCGCTGCATACAGCCGTATACCGGCTGATAAAAGGCAAAGAAGCGGCGTGGACGTTTAAAGAGGAAAACTGCCCGGTCGCAATTCGGAGGACCGCAACTTAATGGCTTGGCCACTTGACGAAGCGAAACTGAACCGGGTCCGCGCTCTGATGAAAGATCAGGATCTGAGCGCGCTGGTGGTGCGCGCGCCCGACAACGTGCTGTATCTCACCAACTACTGGTGCATGAAGGGCTATGACGCAGTTGTTTTTCCCCGCGAAGGCGATCCAGCACTAATCGTGCTTGAGCCGCAACTGGCCGATGCGGAGCGCAATTCCTGGACGAAGAACTTGAGCTTATTTAAGGGGTATGACGAACGCGATCCACGTCCTCCTCAGTATCGAGCGCTCGATCTCGCGCTTGAAATCTTGGAGCAGCAGAACCTCACCGACAAAGTTGGCATCGAGCTCAATATGGGAACGCAATCCGCGGATCGAATGGTGGGGGAGCCAACCACGCCCACACAAAACTACTTCGACGCATTTCGGAAGATTTCGGGCCAGGTGGTGGATGCCACGCCGTTGCTGAACGAAGCTCGCGCCATTAAGACTTCTCAGGAAATCGAGCGCATGCGGCTAGCCAACGAACTGGCGGCGCTGGCTATGGAGCACACGCGAGAGCACATGCGTCCGGGTATGAAAGAAAGCGAAGTTGGGGGCATGTACGAAAGCTTCGTGCACGGCTTGGGCGTCGGCTACAAAGGCAAAGTCGAGATGGCGCGGGCATTCACGCTGGTCTGGTCCGGCGAAGGGATCAGAACTTTCACTGCGACCGGCGATCGCCCGATTCAGAAAAATGAACCTACGTTGTTTGAAATCTGGGTTTGCGTTGACGGCTACTGGACCGATCTCACCAAGAACGCTTGTCCCGGGGAATTAAAACCGGAGTATCACAAGTTACTCGATCTTTTGCTCAAAGTGTTCAACGAAGCCGTCTCATTTTCACGGGATGGCGCAAGTTTTCCAGAATTAGACAAGCTGGTTCGCGCGCGGATTGCGGAAGGTGGATATCCGGGACAGCCATCGCATCCCGTCTGCCATGGCGTTGGCGCACGCGCCCATGAATTTCCGTACGCGCACCAAGCTGGCGGCGGAACAATCAAGAAAGGCATGGTGCTGGCGATCGAGCCCGGCATCTACTGGCCGCAAGGCGGCGGGCTTCGCCTGGAAGATAATTTTTGGATTACACAAAAAGGCAACGAAAAACTGTGCTCTTATCCGGACGATTTCCGGCTGGCAAGATCGTCAGCCGCTTGATCCAGAGGCCAGATTGAAGGCTGCCCCCAAGACGACGAACACGCTTGATGCCAAATTGGCGCAGTCGATCCTTGCCGAAATTCGCGAAGAAGAAATCGTCGCGATGGCGTGCGATGTGATCAACATTCCCAGCCCAACTGGAGAAGAGCTGCAGATGGCGCTGTACATGAACAGTGCGCTAAAGCAGCTCGGGCTTGACGTCACTTGGCAGGAAGTCGAAGAGGGCCGCGCCAATGTCGTCGGCCGATGGAGGGGGAGCGGCGGTGGCCAGAATCTGATGTTCAACGGCCACATGGATACATCGAACACTGGACAGGAAGCATTTCTAACCGGCATCGGCTACAAACCTCGCGCAGTCGTAAAAAACGGCATGATTTACGGCCTCGGCATCTACAACATGAAGGGTGCACTCGTCTGTTACACGCATGCTGTGAAAGCGCTGATGCGTGCGGGAGTGAGGCTCAAGGGCGATGTGATCATCGCCGCCGTCGCTGGCGAAATCGAAAAAACGCAGTGGGGCGAGTTCAGAGGGAAGGAATATCGCGGCTATGGCTTCGGCACTCATTACCTGGTGAATCACGGCGTTCTCCCGGACATGTGCATCCTCGGCGAGCCTACGGATATGCACGTGGTGCTCGAGCACTTCGGCTCCATGTGGGTGCGAATCTCCTGCACAGGGATTTATGTGCATACGGCATTTTGCGCGGGTCGCGAAGAGATGAATTCTATTCGCCGGATGCACGAATTGCTCAGCGAAATCATGACGTGGATTTCGGCTTGGGAGAATAAAGCTGCATACGGCGGCAAAAAAGCGATCGTCAACCTGGGTGGAATTCGCGGAGGCCACGCCTGGCGCGCCAGCCGCACTCCTGAGAAAACTGATTTGTTCTTGGATGTCCGCGTACCACCGAATATTGCTATGAGCGATGCGCGCCGAGAAGTTCAGCAAGTCTTTTTCGAGCTGGAACACAAACATCCCGATTGGGGACTGGAATTTGAGACATACGTCTCGGTTCCCGGTGCCCGTATTAGCGAAGAACACGAGATGGTGAAAACGATCGAGGCGAATCACCAGCGCATCATGGGCACGCCGCCCGAGCGCGAGGTTGTCACCTGGTGCTCCGATGCGAGCGTCTTAAGCCGATATGGGATAGAAACGGTGAACTATGGCCCTTCCAGCGGCCCGCGCGACGCCGAAGGAGAAAAGGTGAAAATTCAGACGTTGGTGGATATTACGAAAATCTACGCGCTGACAGCGGCTGAGCTTTGCGGTGTCATGAACTCATGATTGGTGGGCATGTCCAGGTTTTTTGCATTGCCGTTCCGAGCGAAGCGAGGAATCGTGCTGTTGGTTGAAAATCGTCAGGGTTTAGCCCCGGACTAGCGAGACATTTGTTATCGCTCCTGAGGATCTGATTGCCGAGTCAAACTGAAATCGACCGCCGCTACAAAAATGTCCGGTCGCGCATGGAGCGCGAAGGTCTGGATGCCCTGATCGTCTGCGGCAATCAGTATGCGGGCTTCGAGGGGGCAGTCTTCTATACCTCAGGATTCGAGATTGTGCATCGGTACGTGTACGTCCTGCTTCCGCTCGCAGGCGAACCGACTCTGGTCTTCCCGCGCGAAGCGCGCTGGATTGGCGATAAAGCCAAGCCCTGGGTCAAAGATCAAGTCTGGCCGGATATCCCCGGTCAATGGATCCGCGAGCGTTGCCGCGAGTGTGGCTGGAAACGAGTTGGTGTCTATGGAATGAACTTCATCATGGCGGTTCGTGATTATCGCGAGCTTTGCCACGGACAATTTGAACTCATCCCGTTCGATTTTCAATTTGATATGGCGCGCGCAGTAAAAAGCCAAGAAGAACTCGCCGAAGTGCGCGATGCAATGGACATCATTCTCGACGGCTTCTGGGCTCTGGTCGCCGCTTACGAGCCGGGCAAAACCGAAGCCGAAATCATGGCGCCCGCCGTGGAGCGCTTCTTTGCCCGTGGCGCCGGTCCACGCATGATGAACATTCTTCTCTCCGGCACCGAGGGCGAGGCCGAAGCATCTTTCAAAGTGCCAGGCCACCGCGTGGTTGCAGCAAATGACCTTCTCCTCTACTCGCTGGAAATCACTGGTGCAGGCGGCTATTGGGTCGAATTTTCTCGTCCGCTGATTCGTGGCAGACTTAGCGCACGCACTCAAGCCATGGCGGATGCGTATCCTGAGGCACTGGAGGCCGCACGCAAGCTCATGCGCGAAGGAGAGTCGGCCAGCAATGTTCACCACGCGATTGCCGATGCATTTGCCAAACACAGTTTTGTGCTTGGGCATCTCTCAGGTCACAGCATTGGGGCAACCATGATCGAGCACCCATCAATCGGCTCCAAGAGCGACGTGCAATTGGAAGAGAACATGATCTTCTCGCTTCACCCTCAGGTCGTCGACAAAGACGGGAAGGTCTGTCTCTATACGCAGGACACCTACCGCATCGGTAAAACTGAAGGTGAGTGTCTTGCAGATGTTCCGTGGAAATTCTTTACCGGAGAGGAAGTAAAGATCCGAGTCGCTGATTGACCTTAGCTTCGGCTATCCAGGAACCAGCATGAAGATTTGTATTATCGGCTGTGGCGCTGTAGGCAGCCTCTTTGCTGCGCACCTGGCCAGGGCTGGGGAAGCGGAGGTCTGGGCCTATGACGTCTGGAACGAGCACATCGACGCCATCCGCAAGCACGGGCTCAGGCTGTCTGGCGCAGCGGAATTCACCGCCCAGATGAATGCAACGAGCAACCCGCAGGAGTTACCGCGATGCGATTACGGAATTGTTGCCACAAAAGCCATTCATACTGCGAGCGCAATCGCGCAAACGGCTCACATTTTTGACCAGAACGGCGCCGTGTGCTCGGTGCAAAACGGCGTCGGAAACGAGGAGATCATCGCCGAACGCGTAAAGTTAGTGATTCGCGGAACGACTTTTCCTGCAGGTCATCCAATAGTACCCGGCCACATCGGATATGACATCAAGGGCGACACTTGGATTGGCCCCTTTGAGCCGTCCAATACACCCATGCAAAAAGTTGAAGAACTCGCAGCGCTGATGACGCGCTCCGGCATGAATACGATTGCCTTGAAAGATGCGCGCGGCGCGCAATGGACCAAGCTAATTTTTAACGCCGCGACCAATCCCGTCGGAGCACTCACGTCGCTTCATCACGGCGCTGCAACACGTTTTGAACCAACTGGCCGACTCTTCAATGATCTGATTGCGGAAGGCGAAGCCGTTGCCGGCAAGTTGAAAATCACGTTGCATGGCGATCCCCGTGAGCTAGTGAAAAAAGGCGCAAATGCTCCCGGCAAGCATCGGGCGAGCATGTTGCAGGATGTCCTTGCCAGGCGCCAAACTGAGGTCGACTTCATGAATGGTGCAATCGTGCAGTGGGGCGAGAAAACTGGCGTACCCACGCCGCTAAACAAAGCTTTGTGGGAATTGATCAAAGGCTTGGAGCATTCGTGGAGGGATCCTGATTAGCCCAAAACTGAGAACTAGAAACTGACGACTGAGACTGCTTTTCTTGGAAAGAGTTATTACTCACTTCTCTGATTCTTCCAAAGCAGGAGATAGCACCAAGTCATGACCACTCCTTTCAACGTCGGCGTGCTGCAACTCAGCATGGAGCCGGCACACGAAACCATCGAAATGGCGAAGGCGTGTGAGCACGCCGGTTTTGACGCGTTCTGGATTGCTGAGGCTTATCCCTGGTGGCGCAA
>Ga0209577_10005367_pt1 | contig 11947 bp, 8 predicted proteins | sample GraSoiAngelo_109_FD_185874 | JGI IMG/M metagenome (GOLD analysis project Ga0209577, IMG submission 185874) | Grasslands soil microbial communities from the Angelo Coastal Reserve, California, USA - 14_0903_12_20cm (SPAdes) (version 2) | ecosystem: Environmental > Terrestrial > Soil > Grasslands ... | reverse complement strand
AATTTCCTGATATGTTCGGCGATTCCCGGCACTGCTTTGTCGTGGCCCTGGCTCTGAAAGAATTTTCCGATCTGGTTGGCCATGTAGATCAAACGATCAGGCGACATAGGCAGCCTCCGGGGCATTAACGCGTGCTGCAATCCGCTCAGGGTGCGTGAAGACCTCAAACCCGTCCGAGCGCGCGATGGCGACGAGCGTGATCCCCGCAGCGTCTGCCATCCGAACTGCGAGCGCTGTCGGTGCCGATACTGCGACCATCAGCGGCGCGCCGATCGCCGCGGCCTTCTGCACCATTTCGACCGAAACACGGCTGGTCAGGAGCGCCATGCCTTCGCTTGCGGATACCTTTTCCTGCGCCAGCGCGCCGGCCAGCTTGTCGAGCGCATTGTGGCGGCCGACATCCTCGCGCAGCGCGACGATGCCGCGCCCCGGCGTCCAGAACGCCGCCGCATGCACGGCGCGGGTTTGGATATTGATCTGTTGCTGTGGCGCGATGCCTGCCATCGCTGCCATGATCGCGCGCGCCGGGAAGGAGGGGCCATTTGCGACGATTGCGGCGGGACGAACGGCCTCGGCAATCGAATCGATGCCGCAGATGCCGCAGCCGGTCGGACCTGCGATATGCCGCCGCCGCTCGTCGATAAGCCGGGCTTTTGCGGGTCCAAGCCACATCCGCAGTTCGATACCATCGTCGAGTTCAACGATGTCGATCGAAAGAATCTCACCAGGCGATTGCACGATGCCCTCGCTGAGACTGAATCCAATCGCGAAATCCCGCAAATCTCGCGGCGTGCCCATCATCACGGCCGCGGTGCCGCCATTATAGGTCAGCGCGATCGCGGTTTCCTCCGGGATCAGCCGCGTGCCGGCGCGCAGCTCGCCATCGCGCCAGGCCTGCCGAGCGGCTTTGCGGACGGGATCGTGCATCGTCACTCCGCGGCCTCGCTAGCGGCCGCGATGCGGCGCGAATGGCGGGCCTGCTCCTCGTAGGTCTTCTGCCAATCAGAGGGACCATTCGAGGGCGAGATCTGCACCGCCGTGACCTTGTATTCGGGGCAATTGGTGGCCCAGTCCGAATATTCGGTGGTGATGACATTGGCCTGGGTGTCTGGGTGATGGAAGGTGGTGTAGACCACGCCGGGCGCGACGCGGTCGGTGATCTGCGCGCGCAACGTTGTCTCGCCGGCACGGCTTGCGAGGCGCACCCAGTCGCCGTCGCGCACGCCGCGCTGTTCGGCGTCGTGCGGATGAATTTCCAGCCGATCCTCGTCGTGCCAGACGACGTTGTCGGTGCGCCGGGTCTGCGCACCGACATTGTACTGGCTGAGGATGCGCCCGGTCGTCAGCAACAGCGGATAGCGTGGGCCGGTGCGCTCGTCGGTCGGGATGTATTCGGTGACGACGAACTTGCCCTTGCCGCGCACGAAGCCGCCGATATGCATCACCGGCGTGCCCTCCGGCGCTTTCTCGTTGCAGGGCCATTGCACAGAGCCCAACTCGTCGAGCTTGGCATAGGAGACCCCCGCAAAGGTTGGCGTCAGCGCCGCGATCTCATCCATGATTTGCGAGGGATGGTCGTAATGCATCTCAAAACCCATCGCCCTGGCAAGGCCGATCGTCACTTCCCAATCCGCCATGCCGTTGCGCGGCGTCATCACCTTGCGCACGCGCTGGATACGGCGTTCAGCATTCGTGAAGGTGCCGTCCTTCTCCAGGAAGGTCGAGCCGGGCAGGAAGACGTGGGCGTAGTTGGCGGTCTCGTTGAGGAAGAGGTCGTGGACGATGACGCATTCCATCGCCGACAGCGCCGCCACCACATGTTTGGTGTTGGGATCGGACTGCAGGATGTCCTCGCCCTGGACATAGAGGCCCATGAAGCTGCCCTCGATCGCGGCGTCGAACATGTTCGGGATGCGCAGGCCCGGCTCCGGATTGAGCTTGACGTTCCACACGGCCTCGAACTGATCGCGTACAGCGTCACCCGAGATATGGCGATAGCCGGGCAACTCGTGCGGAAACGAGCCCATGTCGCAGGAACCCTGCACGTTGTTCTGCCCGCGCAGCGGGTTCACGCCGACGCCGGGCCGGCCGATATTGCCGGTCGCCATCGCGAGGTTCGCGATCGCGATCACGGTGGTCGAGCCCTGGCTGTGCTCGGTGACGCCAAGGCCGTAATAGATCGCGCCATTGCCGCCGGTGGCGAATAGCCGAGCCGCCACGCGCAATTCCGTCGGATCGACGCCGGTCGAGATCGCGGTGGCTTCCGGGCTGTTGTTCGGCAGCGCCACGAAGGCTGCCCAATCCTCGAACTCGCTCCAGTCGCAGCGCTCACGCACAAAGGCTTCATCGACGAGGCCTTCGGTGACGATCACATGCGCCATCGCGGTGAGTACGGCGACATTGGTGCCGGGCAACAGCGGCAGATGCTGCGCCTTGAGGTGCGGTGCTTCCACCATTTCGGTGCGCCGCGGATCGAGCACGATCAGTCTGGCGCCCTGGCGCAAACGCTTCTTCAGACGCGAGGCGAACACCGGATGCGCGGATGCCGGGTTCGCGCCGATCACCATTACGACGTCGCTATGCTCGACTGAATCGAAATCCTGCGTGCCAGCCGAGGTGCCGAACGTCGTCGACAGGCCGTAGCCGGTCGGCGAATGACAGACGCGGGCGCAGGTATCGACGTTGTTGTTGCCAAAGCCGGCACGGATCAGCTTCTGCACCAGATAGGTTTCCTCGTTGGTACAGCGCGACGAGGTGATGCCGCCGACAGCATCGCGGCCATATTTTTGCTGAATGCCCCTGAACTTGGCGGCGGCGAAGTTGAAAGCTTGATCCCAGGATACCTCGCGCCATGGCTCGCTGATGTCATCGCGCATCATGGGCTTGAGGATGCGCTCCTTGTGGGTGGTATAGCCCCATGCAAAGCGACCCTTGACGCAGGAATGGCCGCGGTTGGCCTTGCCGTCCTTGTACGGCACCATGCGCACGACCTCCTCGCCCCGCATTTCCGCCTTGAAGGCGCAGCCGACGCCGCAATAGGCGCAGGTCGTGACCATGGAATGCTCGGGCTGGCCGATCTCGATCACCGATTTTTCAGTAAGCGTCGCGGTCGGGCAGGCCTGCACGCAGGCGCCGCAGGACACGCATTCGGAGCCGAGAAAACTCTCGCTCATGCCGGGCGAGACGCGGCTGTCGAAACCGCGGCCCGAAATCGTCAGCGCAAACGTCCCTTGCACTTGCTCGCAGGCGCGGACGCAGCGCGAGCAGACGATGCATTTGGAAGGATCGTAAGTGAAGTAGGGGTTGGACTCATCCTTCGGCATCCAGGCCGCGTTGATGTCGCCGTTTGTCCTGGCGAACACATGGTTATCGCCCTCATAGCCGTAGCGCACGTCGCGCAAGCCGACCGCGCCGGCCATATCCTGCAATTCGCAATCGCCATTGGCGGCACAGGTCAGGCAGTCCAGCGGATGATCGGAGATGTAAAGCTCCATCACGCCCTTGCGCAGCTTCTTCAGCCGCTCGGTCTGGGTGTGGACCACGAGACCGTTCATGGCCGGACTCGTGCAGGACGCCGGCGTGCCGGCACGACCCTCGATTTCGATCAGGCACAGCCCGCAGGAGCCGAACGCGTCGACCATGTCGGTCGCGCAGAGCTTTGGGATTTGCGTGCCGGCCTCCATCGCCGTACGCATGATCGAGGTGCCCTCGGGCACGGTGACGCTTCGACCATCGATAGTTAGCGTGACGAGGCCGGCGGATTTGGAACGCGGCGTTCCGAAGTCGGTTTCCTGGATCAATGACATGGCGATCCTCCTTATTCCGCGGCCTGAAGATGCGTGGCGGGGCCGAAGTCGTCCTTGAAATGTTTCAGTGCGCTCATGACCGGGTAGGGCGTAAAGCCACCGAGCGCGCAGAGCGAGCCGAATTTCATGGTGTTGCAGAGGTCTTCGACCACCGCGATGTTTTCCGCAACGCGCTCGCCGCGGCGGATCTTGTCGATGGTCTCGACGCCGCGGGTCGAACCGATCCGGCACGGCGTGCACTTGCCGCAGGATTCGACCGCGCAGAATTCCATCGCAAAGCGCGCCTGCTTTGCCATGTCGACGCTATCGTCGAACACGACAATGCCGCCATGGCCGATCAGGCCGTCGCGTGCCGCAAAGGCCTCGTAATCGAACGGCGTATCGAACAGCGCGCGGGGGAAAGTAAGCGCCCAACGGGCCGCCGACCTGTACCGCCCGCACGGCACGCCCCGTCAACGTTCCGCCGCCTATGTCATCGACCATTCGCCGAGCGTGATGCCGAAGGCGGTCTCGAACAGGCCACCATATCGGATGTTGCCGGCAAGCTGGATCGGCATGGTGCCGCGCGATCTTCCCATGCCGAAATCGGCGTAAGCCTTGGCGCCGCCGGCGAGAATGAAGGGAATGGCCGCGAATGACAGCACATTGTTGATCACCGTCGGCTTGCCGAACAGGCCCTGATGCGCGGGCAATGGCGGCTTGGCCCGCACGATGCCGCGGCGGCCTTCGAGGCTTTCCAGGAGCGAGGTCTCTTCGCCGCAGACGTAGGCGCCGGCGCCGACGCGCACTTCAAGATCGAAGCTGTGGCTGGAGCCGCCGATGCCAGCGCCGAGATAGCCCGCGCCTTTCGCCGCCGAGATCGCCGTGTTCATTGCTTGGACCGCGTGCGGATATTCCGAACGGATATAGATGTAGCCTTTGCTGGCGCCGACGGCGACGCCCGCAATCGTCATGCCCTCGATCACGACGAAGGGGTCGCCTTCCATGATCATGCGGTCGGCAAAGGTGCCGCTGTCGCCCTCGTCGGCATTGCAGACGATGTATTTGCGCGTCCCGCTCGCTAGCGCGACCGTCCTCCATTTGATGCCGGTCGGAAAACCGGCGCCGCCGCGGCCGCGCAGACCCGACGTCGTGACGTCGGCCAGGATGGCGTCGGCGCCGAGTGTTAATGCCCGCTCAAGGCCCTTGTAGCCGCCATGGGCGCGGTAGTCGTCGACCGAGCGTGGATCGATCACGCCACAGCGCGCGAAGGTGAGGCGGGTCTGCCGCCTCAGCCAGGGAATCTCCTCGGTGATGCCAAGCCGCAGCGGGTGCGGACCATCGGAGATGATCGCCTCGAGCAGGAAAGGCGCGTCAGTAGGGGTCACCGGTCCAAACGCGACGCGGCCTTGCGGTGTCGCGACTTCGACCAAAGGCTCCAGCCAGTACAGCCCGCGCGAACCGGTCCTGACGATTTCGATTTCGATGCCGCGCCGGGCGGCGGCCTGCTCGAACGCCAGCGCGACGTCGTCGGCGCCGACGGCGACCGCGCCGGCATCGCGCGCGATGAACAGACGCATCGTCATCGCTGCGCCTCCGCTACCAGCGCGTCGATACGTGCCTCGTCGAGCCGCCCCACGACGCGGCCGTCGAGCATGGCCGATGGCGCGGTCGCGCACAGCCCGAGGCAATAGATCGGCTCCAGCGTCACGCGCTGATCGGCCGTCGTGTCGCCGAGGGCGACGCCTAGTCTCGCTTCCGCGCGCGCCGCCAACACTTCGCCGCCGGCGGCTTGGCAAGCCTCGGCGCGGCATAGTTTCAATACATGACGGCCGGCCGGTCGCTTTCGGAAGTCATGATAGAAGGTGAAGACGCCATAGACCTCGGCGCGCGAAAGGTTGAGCGCGGAGGCGACCATCGGGATCGCCGGCTCCGGCACATGGCCGAAGGTTTCCTGCAGTGCGTGCAGGATCACCAGCGTTGCTCCTTCAAGGCCCGTGTGCTCGGCGATGATCTCCGCGCCGCGCGTTGCATCCCAAGGCTCATAAGGTGCTGTCATCGGCGTACTCGATCGGAGAGTTGTGGCCCTCTCGATTGAGTATTGGAATTACTCGAAACATCAATAAAGCTGTTTCATGTGGCGATAGGGAAAGGCGATCGATAGCCGCGCGAGATCGGACGATATCAAAATGCAATGAGTGTCAAAAACACGCGTGCTAGAGGTGCTTTTGGCGTATTGTTGCTGCGGCAGCCGTGATATTTATCAAATCTGCTTAAACTGTTCTCGAAAGGCCTCAGTTCTTGATCGACAAGCTTGAACTTCTGCTGGCGCTCGCCAAGGAGCGGCATTTCGGGCGGGCGGCCGAGGCGTGCGGCGTCACCCAGCCGACGATGTCGACGAGCCTCAAACAGCTGGAAGAATTTCTCGGCGTGATGCTGGTGCAGCGTGGCTCCCGCTTCCAGGGCTTCACGCCCGAGGGCGAGCGGGCGCTCGACTGGGCGCGGCGCATCGTCGGCGACGCCCGCGCGATGCGCCACGAGATCAACGGCCTCAAGGACAAGCTGTCCGGCGAAATCAAGATCGCAGCGATCCCGACCGTGCTCGGCATGGTGGCGTCGTTGACGACGCCGTTTCGCGCGCGTCATCCGGACGTGCGCTTTCGCGTCGTGTCCTGCACCTCGGCTGAGGTGCTGGGGCTCTTGGAAAATCTCGAGGTCGACGCCGGGCTGACCTACATCGAGAACGAGCCCATCGGAAAAGTCCGCACCATTCCGCTCTATAACGAAAGCTATCGGCTGCTGACCTCGCCGGACGCCGTGTTCGGCGATCGCGATTCTGTCACCTGGAAGGAGGTCGGCCAGGTACCGTTGTGCCTGCTGACGCCGGACATGCAGAACCGCCGCATCATCGATCGCGCGTTGCGCTCGGTCGGCGCCGAAGCGACGCCGACGCTGACGTCGAATTCGCTGCTGGTACTGTATACCCACGTGAAGACCGGGCGCTGGGCCAGCGTGATGCCGGCGAAACTTGCGGAGACGCTCGGGCTCGCCGACACCGTCCGCAGCATCCCGATCGTCGATCCCGTGGTCGATTACAGCATCGGGATGGTGATCCCGCAGCGCGACCCGATGACGCCGCTGATTGCAGCATTAGTGCATGTCGCGCGCGAAGTCGCGCCGACGCTCCGGTCCTGAAGAGAAGAGAAATCAAGCCGCCGCCGATATTCCAGCCTTTGGGTTGCGCGGATCGCGCGGCAGCGAGACGCAGACTACGGTGCCGGTGCCGAGCTTCGAGCGCAATCGCATCGTGCCGCCGTGCAGATGCGTCAGCGACCGCGCAATCGCGAGCCCCAGGCCCGAACCGTGATAGGTCTTGGTGAGCTGGCTTTCGACCTGTTCGAACGGCCGTCCGAGCCGCGCCAGCGAATGTTGCGCGATACCGATGCCGGTGTCGGCGATCGTCAGCACGATCGTGTCGCCGAGCAATCGGCTGCGCACCACCACCTTGCCGCCGTCGGGCGTGAATTTCACGGCGTTGGATAGCAAGTTGACTAGGATCTGCTTGGTCGCGCGTCGGTCCGCCACCATGCAAATCGCTTGCTCGATGTTGGCGTCGATCACGAGGTGCTTGTCGTGGGCGCGACCCGCCACCACGCGCAGCGATTCGGCGAGCGTCTTGGACAGATCGAGCGGCTCCATGTCGAGCTTCATCCGTCCGGCCTCGATCTTGGACATGTCGAGGATGTCGTTGATGACTTCCAGCAAATAGTGGCCGCTGGTGAGAATGTCGTGGCAGTATTCCTGATATTTCTCCGAGCCGAGCTTACCGAACATGCCGCTTTCCATGATCTCGGAGAAGCCGATGATGGCGTTGAGCGGGGTGCGCAGCTCGTGACTCATATTGGCTAGGAACTTGGATTTGGTCTGGTTGGCCTCCTCGGCGCGGGTCTTTTCCCTGGAGTACTTCTCGGCGAGATCGGCGAGTTCGACTGCCTGTCGTTCGAGCGCAGCCTGCGAGCGCTTCAGGTCGATGACGGTGGCGCGCAGGCGCAGATCGTTGTCGACCAGTTTCTGCTCGTGCTCCTTGATGCGGGTGATGTCAGTGCCGACCGAGACATAGCCGCCGTCCTTGGTGCGGCGTTCGCTGATATGCAGCCAGCTGCCGTCCTCGAGTTGGGCCTCGAAGGTCCGCGCCCCCGGCGCCTGGTTGGCGGTCTCCAGCAGCCGGGTCTTGATCTCGGGCATGCTGCCGACCTCAATCACGGTTTCGTACGAGGTTCCGGGGATCACCGCCGAGTCCGGCAGCCGGTGCAATTTCTGGAAGTGCGAATTGCAGAGCACCAGCCGGTCGCCCGCGTCCCACAGCACGAACGCCTCGGGAATGGTCTCAATCGCGTCGCGCAGCCGAAGATCGGCCTCGACGGTCTTCTCCGCGAGGCTCTTCTGCTCGGTGATGTCGACGGCAATGCCGATCAGGTGCTTGCTTGAATCGCTGGCATCCTGGGTGAGTTCGCAGCGCACGCGCAGCCAGATCCAATGGCCATCGACGTGCTGCATGCGAAAAGTCTGATCGATGTGATTGATCCTGGATGAAATGAGCCGATCGGCGATCTCGAACAGATTGATATCGTCGGAGTTCACCAGCGAGTTGACCTCGCCGAAGGTAAGGAGATCGCTGCGGTTCTCCAGACCAAGCATCGTGAACATTGACTGCGACCAGAAGATGCGGCCGCGGGAGAGGTCCCAATCCCACAAGCCGCAGCGGCCGCGATTAAGCGCGGTATCGATCCGCCCGCGCACGGCGTCGTTGATGAGATCGCCCTCGCGGGCGCGGGTTGATTGCCAGTGGAATGCAAAGCCCAGGATCAGCACGACGAAGCCGGTCGTCGCCGACAGCGTGACCGACAGCGCGGCATCCGATCCCCACAGCGGATCGACCTTTTCCTGGATGACGATGACCTGACCGGGCAACGCCTTGATGAGCCGCGCGATCGCCAGCGCGCCATTGCCGTTCGGCAGCGTCATGTCGCCAGCGTCGCCCTGGAGGTTTGGCGCGGCAAGCAATTGTGCGGTGCTGATCTCGTCGAGGATCCGATCGGCTTCGCTAAGATTGGATTCGACGGGAACCCGGGCAAGGATGCGACGGTCGACGCCGCCGGTGACGATGACGTGGCGGCCGGGGGCAAAGCCCCAAGACGGAATGAGATCGGGCAGCAGGGCCGCGAGATGCTCGAGATTGGCGAGACGCGTTTGCCGGGCGGAGGCGAGGCGGTCGATCCGCTCGGAAAGCAGATCGGCTAGCGCTGCGAGGTCGCGCTTACCGGCGGCGCGTTTTTGCCGGTTCTGGTCGACCACCTGAACGAAGGCGCCGAGACAGATGGTGATCAGGAATGCGATGATGAGCGTGGGCACGGCGCGGCGAAGCGCCGGCTCCGCGATCAACAGCCTATGGTAGGCCGGCTTTGCGATCGATTGCGCCAATCCTTTGATCGAATCGGATTGGACGCACGCGCTCGCCGCATGCGCACGCGCCATGCCTTAGACCCCCACCGGATTCTTTTCTACGCGGTTCGAAAGAACCCCATGTCGCTTCCGAATCAAAGCGATTTGAATCCAGTTTTTGCGGGCTGTCGAGAGTCAACGATTCGTTAAAACGAAATAAATGCTGTCCCGTGCGAAATCTTGACTCAGAAAGTGAGTCCGAAACGGGAACGCAGCCTTCTACGTGTGCGGTGGCTCGGCGTGACTGATCACGCGCTTCACGGTCGGGAACGCGCGACGCAACCCCCGCTCGATCTCATCGACGTTCTCGTGAACCTTGATCACACTCATCGAAGGTGCGGCCCGGCAATGGAAGTTCACGATTTCGCCGGCATCGGTGTCGCGGACGCGCACATTATGGATGTCGTGGATGGCGCCGTCGGCGGCAAGACGCGACAACGCCGCCTTGATGGTCTCCACACGACCGGGCGTGGCGTCGGCACCGAGCGGCAATTCCGGCTCCAGCGGCTCGATATGGGTGTCGACCTCGACGTCTTCGCCAAAATCGTCGCGGATGCTGCGCTCCAGGCCGTGGGCGATATTGTGCGCGGCGGTGAGCGTCATCGCACCGTCGACTTCGAGGTCGATGCCGACGATGAGCCTGCCACCGAGATCGTGCACGGTGACGTGGTGCACGGCGAGGCCGGAGTTGCGTGCGATCACCATGATGCGCTCACGCACGCTCTCATTGCTGCGCGCGACCGGCACGGTGGTGAAGGTCAGATCGGCATCGCCGAGCGCGGCGCCGACCGCCTCCTGCGCCTTGCGCTTGATATCGTCGACGCGATCGATCGGATAGGTGCGCGGCACCTGCACGACGGCATCGATGAAGTGCGTGGGCCCGACCATCCGGACCCTCAAGCGTTCGACGCCGACCACGCCGGGCACCGCCCTGATCGCAGCCCCGGCTTTCTGCGATGCGCCTTCGGGGGCGCGGTCGAGCAGGGTTTCGACGGTGGAGCGCGCCATCCGCAACCCCAGCAACGCGATCATAATGGCAACCGCAACGGCGGCGGCGGCATCGCCCCACCAGTAGCCCAGTCCGGCGAGCGCAAGCCCGATGATGACGGCAATCGAGCCAAGCACGTCGGAGGCGAAATGCAGCGCATCGGCGGCCAGCGCCTGGCTCTTGGTATCGCGCGCAGCGCGATGCAGCGCAAAGGCGCGCCACAGGTTCACGGCGATATCGACCAACAGCACGATAAACGGAATAGCCGAGATCGCCGGCGGCGGCGTGCCTTCGCGCAGGCGGCCCCAGGATGCGACCAGGATGCCGCCCGCCAGCACATAAAGCAGGGCGATGACGCCGAGCGCGGAGACGCTCTCGAGCTTGCCATGGCCGTATTGATGCTCCTCGTCGGCGGGCAGGTCGGAGACCCGCACCACGACCCAGGTGATCACGGTCGCGGCCACGTCGACCGAAGAGTGCAGGGCCTCGGAGATCAGCGCGAGGCTGCCGATGGCGATGCCAACCACGAATTTCGCCACCGCCATCCCGGCGCTGGCGAATACCGAAATAGTGGCGACAGTGGATTTGGCGTTGGGAATTTGAGCGCTCATGGGCCGCCGGTTTAGCAGCCGACTATGTAAGATTAAAGCGCCGATCAGGATGCGTTAGTCGCCAATGATTCGCAGCAACTGATATTGCGAATTGCTTTGATTCTAAACAGCCGACGCTAAAGCGTCACGACGATCTTGCCGAGGTGCTTGTTGGCTTCCATGTGCTCAAAGGCCTTGCCGATATCGTCGAACTTGAACACGCGGTCGATCGGCAGCTGCAATTTGCGCGCCTCCACCGCTCCCCAGATATCCTTGCGGACTTCGTCAAAGATCTCGCGGATTTCCTCGATGGTGCGGGTGCGGAAGGTGACGCCGATATAATGGATGCGGCGCGCGGCGTGCAGGTCGAAATTGAAGTCGGCATGGGTGCCGCCGAGCCGGCCGACATTGACGATGCGGCCCTTGATCTTGGTGGCGGCGAGATTCTGGTTCGCGACTTTGCCCGAGACCTGGTCGACGATCAGGTCGACGCCTTCGCCATTGGTTGCCTTCAGCACGGAATCGACCCAGCCGGGATCAGAGGAATCCACCGCAAGATCGGCGCCGAATTCCTTTAAGCGTCCGCGCCGCATCGCGTCGGTGGAGGAACCGATCACGAGCTTCGCGCCCTTGAGTTTGGCAATCTGCATCGCCATCAGCCCGACGCCCGAGCTTGCGCCCTGAACAAGAACCGTTTGTCCCGGCTGGAGCGCGCCGTTGGTCACGACCGCGTTGTGCATGGTGGCGAGCGCGACGGGGAGGGTGGCCGCCTCCTCGAAGTTCATATTGCTTGGTGCGCGGAACTGCCGGCCGTGGTCGGCCAGCGTGTATTCCGCAAATGCAGCGCCGCCCGAGCCCATGATCCTGTCGCCGACCTTGACGCCCCTGGCATCCAGGCCAAGCTCGGCAACCTCGCCGGCCCATTCCATGCCGAGCACGGTGCCTGCGCCGCCGGCGGAGCCATGGGCGTGGCCTTTGGTCATGCCGAGATCGGCACGATTGAGCCCGCAGGCATGCACGCGGACCAGCACTTGCGTGCCCTTTGGCGCGGGTTTTACGACGTCAGTGATGGCGGCGCCGTT
>Ga0209577_10005366_pt1 | contig 11947 bp, 9 predicted proteins | sample GraSoiAngelo_109_FD_185874 | JGI IMG/M metagenome (GOLD analysis project Ga0209577, IMG submission 185874) | Grasslands soil microbial communities from the Angelo Coastal Reserve, California, USA - 14_0903_12_20cm (SPAdes) (version 2) | ecosystem: Environmental > Terrestrial > Soil > Grasslands ... | reverse complement strand
CGGACGGCCGAGAATCGCGTTCAGCAGCGACGACTTGCCGACGTTCGGCCGTCCGACGATGGCGACGCCGATCTCGTCGCCGCGTTCGTCGACGTGCTCCGCCCCCTCCACCGCCTCCAGGCGCTCCACCACCGCGTCGAGCAGCTCTCCCGTGCCGCGGCCATGCAGCGCGGACACCGCAATCGGCTCGCCGAGGCCCAGGGCGTGCAGCTCGAGGGCATCCGGCTCGTGGGCGGCGTCGTCGATCTTGTTCGCGACCACGATCACCGGCCGGCGCGACCGCCGGAGGATCTGCGCGATCTCCTCGTCGCCCGCGGCCAGCCCGGCCCGCGCGTCGACGACGAACAGCACGAGGTGCGCCTCCTCGACCGCGATCCGCGCCTGCTCGGCCACCTGCGCCTGCAGCGGCGACTCGTCAGCGGCGTCCACCCCGCCGGTGTCGATCAGGACGAACTCGCGGCCCCGCCAGTCGCAGATCGCCTCGGTGCGGTCCCTCGTCACCCCGGGCGTCTCGTGCACGACGGCCTGCCGGGTCGCCGTCAGCCGGTTGATGAGGGTCGACTTGCCGGCGTTGGGGAACCCGACGACCGCCACCCGCCCCGCCAGCAGGCGCGGCTCGTCGGTCACGACCCGGCCTCGTACAGCCGGCGGATCTCCTGCATCAGCTCTTCGGCGGTCTCGCGGTAGGCGACCGCCGCCCTGCGGCCGTCCCGGCCGTAGCGCCGTGGCGCGCCGAACGACACGGAGATGCTGCGGCCCGGCCGCCAGCCGCGGGAGTGCAGCGCGACCGGCACGATGTCCGCGTCCTCGACCACGGCGATCCTGCCGGCTCCCGCCTTGGCCTCCTCGAGGCCCTCCTTCCGCGTCCCCTGGATGAACACTCCGACGGCGCCCGACAGCTCCAGCGTCTCGTGGACGACCCGCAGGGCGTCGCGGTCGGGCTCGCCGCGCCGCACCGGGAACGTGCCGCCGAAGCGCAGGAACGCTCCCCACGGGCGCGGCCGGAACAGCTCCGACTTGGCCATGTACCGGATCGCGCGCGGCTGCGCTGCGCCGATCGCCGGGATGTCCCACAGGGACTGGTGGTTCGCCACGAACACGACCGGCCCCGTGCGGGGCACCAGCTCGGCTCCGGTCACCCGCAGCCGGAGAAGGCCGCGCAGCGCCGGCTCGGCCCAGGGGCGCACGATCTTCCAGAAGGTGTCGCCGGGAACGAACGGAGCGGAACCGCCGGCCGCGGCGGCATCGCCTCGCCCAGAACCGCCTCTGGCCATGGCGACGATGCGGTCGACCACCTGCTCGATGGTCAGGTCGCTGCTGTCCAGCACCTGCGCGTCCGGCGCGGGTGCCAGCTGCTCGGCGTCGAGGTCGTCCCGCTCGACGATCGACCGCTCCACCTCGTCCACCGGCAGCCCCAGGTCGGCGGCCCTGCGCTGCGCGCGCACCGCGGTCGACGCCACCAGATAGACCTTCAGGTCGGCCTCCGGCCAGACGACCGAGCCGGTGTCGCGGCCCTCGAGCACGGCGTCGTGCGCCAGCTCGCGCTGGCGACGGCGCATCGCGGCCCGCACCTGCGGATGCCGGGACGCGGCGCTCACGTTCCGCGAGATCACCTCGGCCCGCAGGTCGGTTCCCTCCGCCGCCTCGGTGCCGACCAGGGCGGCCAGCGCCTCGCCGTCGTTCAGGCTGACGCCCTCGGCCAGCGCGACCGCGGTCAGCTCGCGATACATCGCACCCGTGTCGACGTAGCGCAGGCCGAGCCGCTCGGCGACGCGGCGCGCGACGGTGCTCTTGCCCGCGCCGGCTGGGCCGTCGATCGTGATCACCATTACGCGCTGACCGCCGCCAGGCGCTCGGCGAAGTCGGGGAAGCTGACCGCAAGCGCGTCCGCGCCGTCGACGCTCACGCCCTCCTGCGAGCAGACGCCCGCGATCGCGCCGAGCATGGCGATGCGGTGGTCGCCCGCCGCGTCGACGCGCCCACCCCGCAGGCGGTGGGGCACGCCCTGCACCTGGAAGCCGTCCTCGAGTGCCTTCACGCGGCCGCCCACGGTCGATAGCAGCTCGACCACCGTCGCGATGCGGTCGGACTCCTTGACGCGCAGCTCGCCGGCGCCGCGGATGGTGGTGGTGCCCCTGGCGAAGCTGGCGAGCAGCACCAGCAGCGGCAGCTCGTCGATCAGCGACGGGATCAGCTCCGGCTCGATATCGGTGGCGACCAGCTCGGCCGGCCGCACCTCGATGTCGGCGACCGGCTCGCCGGCCGCCCACCGCCGGCCGAACAGCCCGACCCTCGCACCCATCCGCTCGAGCACGGCCAGCATGCCGGTGCGTGTCGGGTTGATCGAGACGTCCCTGATCGTCAGGTTGGATCCCTGCAGGATCGTCGCAGCAGCGATGAACGGCGCCGCCGACGAGAAATCCCCCGGCACCGGGATCTCCGGCAGCACCAGCTCCCGCACCGGAGAGACGGCGATGCGGCCGGGCCTGCGGTCGACGGGGACGCCCGCGCGCTGGAGCATCCGCTCGGTGTGATCGCGCGTCGCGATCGGCTCCTCGATCACGGTCATGCCGTGCTCGGCGAACAGCCCCGCGAACAGCACGCTCGACTTCACCTGCGCCGACGCAACGGCCGGCTGGAACGAGATCGGCGACACCTCACCCGTCGCATGCACCGTCACCGGCGGAAGGCCGTCGGTCGTGTCCACCCGGACGCCCATCTGCCCGAGCGGCTCGGCAATGCGCCCCATCGGCCGGCGGCGGATGCTCTCGTCGCCGTCGAGCACGAAGGTGCCGCGCTGGCCGGCGAGGATGCCCGGCAGGATCCGCATCAGCGTCCCTGCGTTGCGCACGTCGATGGGGCCGTCGGGCTCGCGCAGCCCGCGCATGCCGACGCCCTTGATGACCAGCCGGTCCTCGCCGCGGCGGTCGATCTCGACGCCCATGCTGCGAAACGCGTCGACCGTGGCCAGCGTGTCGGCCGAGGCCCCGAACCCCGTGACGATCACGTCCTCGTCGTTGAGCGCACCGACCATCACCGCGCGGTGGCTGATCGACTTGTCGCCGGGCACGGTCAGCTCGCCGACCAGGGCACCGGCGGGACGGACGGTCAGCGGCGCCGCGTCAGCCATCGACCACCGGCGCCGCGATCGCCCCGTAGCCGAGCCCGTCCAGCAGCGCGACCGCCCGCTCGGCCTCCTCGCGGCCGGCGATCGTCACGATCACCGTGCCGCCGCGGTCGGCCGACATGTGGTGCAGCTCGAAGTCCTCGATGTTGATCCCCTCGGCGCCGAGCGCCTGGGTGATGCCCGACAGCACGCCCGGCCGGTCTGGCACGTGCACCCGCACGCGGTGGAGCTCCTCCGGCTTCGCCGGGTACGCCGCCTCCAGCAGGCGGCGGCGGTTCGACGACGCCTCCGCGATCCAGCGCGCCACGAAGCCGGCGTCCTCTCGCTCGAGCGCGCGCACCAGGTCGTCCACACGGCGGGCATGGTCGCGCAGCCCGTCCAGCAGCGCCGTGCGGTTCTCGAGGAAGATGTCGACCCAGATCCGTGGGTTCGCGCCCGCGACGCGCGTCATGTCGCGGAACGACCCGCCGACCGCGGCGAGCGGGTCGTGGCCGTCCACCCTGCCCGCGCCGGCCTGGTTGACGAGCACGTTCGCCAGCGCGTGGGGAAGGTGGCTCGTCAGCGCCATCAGGCGGTCGTGCGCATCGGGGTCGATCGCGATCGGCCGGGCGCCGAGCGACGAGACGAACGTGTGCAGGCGCCGATGCGCCGACGGGTCGGTCTCGGCCACGGGCGTCAGGAACCAGGTCGCGCCCTCGAACAGCTCCGGCCGGGAGTTGGCGACGCCGCGAGCCTCCGACCCGCACACCGGGTGGCCGCCGACGAACTGCGGGTTCCCTCCGAACAGCTCGACCAGCCGTCCCTTGGTCGAGCCGACATCGGACACCGTGCACCCGTCGGGAGCGGCGTCCAGCGCCTCACGCGCGAGCACCGGCAGCTCCGCCACGGGGCCGCAGACGAATGCCAGATCGGCCCCGTCCATGGCGTCGGCCGGTGATTGCTCGAAGCGGGCGATCGCCCCCCGCTCGAGGCCGATCTCGCCGGCCTGCGGGTCGCGGTCGGCGGCCACGACCTCATCGCCGCGGGCGGTCGCGGCAAGCGCGAGCGAGCCTCCGATCAGGCCCAGGCCGATCACCGCCACCCTCATGGCGCAGTCGGGTCCGCGCGCCGCGGGGCCTGGCGCATCAACTCGGCCAGGCGGAACGCGAGGTCGAGCGACTGCCGCGCGTTCAGGCGCGGGTCGCACAGCGTCGAGTAGTTGTGGTCGAGGTGGCCCTCGACGACCGCCTCCGAGCCGCCGAGGCACTCGGTGACGTGCTCGCCGGTGAACTCGAGATGCACGCCGCCAGGCCACGCGCCCGCCGCCAGGCACGCGGCGAAGAAGCCCTGGATCTCCGCCATGATGTCCTCGAGCCGGCGAGTCTTGTACCCCGAGGCGGTGCGGAACGTGTTGGCGTGCATGGGGTCGCAGACCCAGACCACCGGCTGCTCCTCCCGCTCCGCAGCCTCGAGCAGCGGTGGCAGCAGCTCGGCCACCCGATCGGCGCCCATCCGGCTGATCATCGTCAGCCGGCCGGGGATCCTGTTTGGGTTGAGCGCCTCGCAGAGCGCCGCCACGTCGCCCGGCGTTGCCGTGGGCCCGAGCTTCACGCCGATCGGGTTGTGCACGCCGGCGAAGAAGGCGACGTGGGCGCCGGCCGGGTCGCGGGTGCGGTCGCCGATCCAGAGCATGTGGGCCGAGCAGTCATACCAGTCGCCGGTGAGCGAGTCGCGGCGGGTGAGGCCCTCCTCATAGTCGAGCAGCAGCCCCTCGTGGCTCGTCCAGACGTCCACCTCGTGCAGGTTGCGCTCCGCCTCGAGGTCGATGCCGCAGGCCGCCATGAAGCGCAGCGCGCGCTCAATCTCGGCGGCGATCGCCTCGTAGCGCCGGCCCTCGGGCGAGGAGGCGACGAACTCCTGGTTCCAGAGGTGCACCTTGGTGAGGTCGGCGAACCCGCCCTTGGTGAAGGCGCGCAGCAGGTTGAGCGTGGACGCCGACTGGTGGTATCCCTGGAGCATCCGCTGGGGGTCGTAGGTGCGGGCCTCGACCGTCGGCTCCTCACCGTGCACCATGTGACCGCGAAACGTAGGCAGCTCGACGCCGTCGACCAGTTCGGTGGGCGACGAGCGCGGCTTGACGAACTGGCCGGCGATGCGCCCCAGCTTGACGACCGGCAGCATGGAGCCGTAGGTCAGCACGGCGGCCATCTGCAGGATGATCTTGAGCTTCTCCCGGATGCTGATGGCGGAGAAGTCGTGGAAGGACTCCGCGCAGTCGCCGGCCTGGAGCACGAACGCGCGCCCGGAGGCGACCTGGGCCAGCGACTCGCGCAGCAAGCGGGCCTCCCCGGCGAAGACGAGCGGCGGCAGCGTGCCCAGCCGTGCGCGGGCGGCATCGACAGCGGCCGCGTCCAGCCACTCGGGCTGATGGAGCGCCCTGCGCTCCCGCCAAAGGCCGGGTGTCCAGGTCTGTTCGGTGATCGCCATGGCCTGCGGCAAGTGTATCGGTCGGGGCCTGGGCGCCCGGCGATCGAGCGGCCGACCAACCACGAGGCAGATGTGACAGGCGTTCCATGTCGCCGCCTGCGGCGCCCTGATCGGGCGGCCGGTTAGCATCAGCGCATGGCCCGCGTCTTTTCCGGCATCCAGCCCACCGGCTCCAAGCACCTCGGCAACTACATCGGGGCGATCCGGCACTACGTCGCCGACCAGGACAAGGGCGAGGCCTTTTACTGCGTCGTCGACCTGCATGCCATCTCGGTTCCCTACGACGTCGCCGCCCTGCGCGAGAACACGCTCGACACCGCTGCGGCCCTGCTCGCCGCCGGCCTCGACGCCGAGCGGTGCACGCTGTTCGTGCAGAGCCAGGTCGACGCGCACCCCTACGGCGCGTGGCTGCTGGGCGCGCTGGCGACCTTCGGCGAGCTCGGGCGCATGACGCAGTTCAAGGAGAAGAGCGAGGGCCGCGACTCGGTCAGCTGCGACCTCTTCACCTACCCCGTGCTCCAGGCCGCAGACATCCTGCTCTACCAGGCCGACCGAGTGCCCGTCGGCGACGACCAGCGCCAGCACCTCGAGCTGGCCCGCAACATCGCCCAGCGGTTCAACTCGCGATTCGGCGAGCTGTTCGTGCTGCCGGAGGCTGCGATCCCCACCAGCGGGCAGCGCGTCATGGACCTCCAGGATCCGACGCGGAAGATGTCCACGACGCGCGGCACTCCGCAGGGCACGGTGCTCGTGATCGACCCGCCGGAGACGGTCGCCAAGAAGGTGCGATCCGCCGTGACGGACTCCGGCCGGGAGGTGCGCCGAGGCGAGGGCAAGGAGGGCATCGCCAACCTGATCGAGATCATGTCCGTTGCGACCGGGCAGACGCCCGATCAGATCGAGGCCGCGTACGAGGGCAAGGGATACGGCGACTTCAAGTCAGACGTCGCGGATGCCGTGGTCGAGATGCTCCGCCCCGTGCGGGGGCGCTACCTCGAGCTGCGGTCGGAGGTCGACGAGTTGGAAACAGTTCTGCGTCGCGGCGCCGAGCACGCCCGGTCGGTCGCGTCCGCGACGCTGGCCGAGATGAAGCGCCGCATGGGATTCGAATAGCGGCAGTCGCGCGACGGTGCTCCCGTCGCGCGATGCTGTCGATTCCGCCCCCTCCGACCACTCCCCGGATGTAAGGGAAGTGTTAGGGCAGGCAGTATGCCAAAGCCTGCCCGGTTATGTCAAGTGGCAACGCTCACGTGGCCCGCAGCGCTGACAGCTCGTCCGCGGTCAGCGGCCGCCACGCACCGGGGGCGAGGTCGTCGACACCCAGGCCGGCGTACGCGGAGCGGTGCAGATGCCGAACCGGATGCCCAATCGCCTCGCACATCCGTCGCACCTGGCGGTTGCGACCCTCGTGGATGCGGAGCTCGAGCCGGTGCGGGCCGAGGAGCCTGACCGCCGCCGGCGCCGTTGGGCCATCCTCGAGCTGGACACCGTGGCGCAGCGCCTCGAGCGCCTCCGGCGCCGGCTCACCTTCCACGTCGACGACATAGGTCTTCTCCACGCCGTGGCGTGGATGCATCAGGTGGTGAGCCAGGTCGCCGTCATTCGTGAGCAGCAGCGCGCCGGTGGTGTCGCGGTCGAGCCGTCCAACCGGGAACAGCCGGACGTCCGACTGGACGAGGTCGACCACCGTCCTGCGCCCCTGCGGGTCGCGCACCGTCGTGACGACGCCTGCCGGCTTGTTCAGCAGCAGCGTCTCCCCCCGCTCAGTCGAGACGGGGCGCCCGTCGACGCGCACGTCGTCGGCCTCCTCGACGCTCGCCCCCAGCATGGCCACCGCGCCGTTGACGGTGACGCGACCGTCACGAATCAGCCCTTCGACGCTGCGGCGCGAACCGAGCCCGGAGGCGGCCAGGAACCGGTTAAGCCTGACCGGCACGCTGGTCAGCAACGAGGTGCAACCTCGCGCGCAGCGCCTGATGATCGGCCTCGGTCAGCTCGAAGTCCGAGAGCGCCGGAAGCGGCTCCTCGTCCCCCAGCCCGAACACCCGGGCGAACGAGGAGGTGGTGCGGTAGACGACCGGCGTGCCGGGCGTATCGGCGCGGCCGGCTTCCTCGATCAGGCCGGCAACTGCCGAGTCGGCGCCGACGCCGCGAATGCGCGCGACCTCCGGGCGTGACACCGGCTGCAGGTAGGCGACGATCGCGAGCGTCTCGAGCGCGGCCTGGCTGAGACCCTTCGCGGACGGCCGGTCGACGAGGCGTGCGCAGACCTCCGCCGTCTCCTTCGAGGCGCGAAGCCCGTAGCCGCTGCCCACCTTCTCGAGAACAACCCCCGACCTACCTTCGCTGTGGCGATCGGCCAGGGCGTCAAGCGCGCGCTCCACGCGCTCGGGAGCGGCGTCGGTGAGCTCACACAGCTCGCGCAGCGAGAGCGGCTCGGGGGCAACGAACAGGAGCGCCTCGACGGTGTGCGTGAGCTCGCTCATGCGATCGCGCGGTCGCGGTCGTCCGCGGGCACCGCGGCCACGGGGCCGCCCCGCGCCACGACACGGATCGGCGCGAACAGCTCGCCCTGCTCAGGCACCGCCTCGCCGCGCTTGTACATCTCGAGCACGGCGAGGAACGCCGCCGCCTGGGACAGGCGGTCGAGCCCCTTGACGGCCTCGTCGAACTGGAATCCGCGGCGCGTCCGCAGGATCGTGCGGAAGTGGTCGAGGAACTTCTCGACGGGCACCAACGGCCGGCGGACGGTCGATGTGCGGCGGCGGAACCAGCAGGCGGTCGATGGCCGCAGCCAGCTGCCACGGGTCCTCGCTGAACTCGACGACGACCGGCGCCGGCTTAGGCGCCAGCGGTGCCGGCCCCACGCGGAAGACCCGCGGCGGGCCCGCCGCCCGCTCGCGCAGCCAGGCTGCCGCGCCCTGGAACCGCCGGTACTCGATCAGACGCTGGAACAGCTCCGCCTCCGCCTGCTCCGGGGTCAGTTCCTCCTCCTCGTCCTCGCCCGGGAAGAGCAGGCGCACCTTGATCTCGAGCAGGGCGGCGATCAGCACCAGGAACTCGCTCGCGGATTCCAGGTCGAGCTGGCCCTTGTCGTATGCGTGCTCGACATAGGCGACGACGATCTCGGCGATGGGAACGTCGGCCAGCTCGACCTCCTCGCGCAGCACGAGCGCGAGCAGGAGGTCGAACGGCCCCTGGAAGACGTCCAGGTCCAGCTCGAGATCGGCCAGAATCATCGACGTAGTGTAGGTGCCGCCTCGGATGGCGAGGGCTCGCGACGGTTGCCCTGAAAATGCTTGCGGGATCAGTCAGAATCTGCCGGCTGATGGAGGACCGGATCCTGCTCTACATCAACCTGCTGGCCGCGAGCGCCGTCGACCTGGCGGTCGCGATCGCCCTCGCGCGCAGCGGGCCGGAGCGACACGCGATCCTTCTCTGCGCGGTGCTGGCGCTGCTGCCGGTGCTGCTCGGGCCGGCGCTGGTGCTGCACCGGCGGCTGGCCGCTGTAATGCGCTGAAACGCCGGCTACGCGATCAGCGCCGCGTCGCCGAGCAGCGCCTTGGCCTCGGCGAAGAAGTCACCGTCCGGCCGCACCTTGAACTCCGGGCCGAACCGGAGCGTCTTCGGGCCTTCGGAGGTCCGCACCTCGAGCAGCACCGGCGCATCGCCCGGGAACTCGCCGATCAGGGACTTCAGCTCCTTGATGATCGCGGCGGGCGTCTCGCGCGCGTCGAGCCGCAGCCGCACGACCCCGAAGTCGGCCGTGGCCTGGAAGGGCACGATCTCCATGGCGACGATCTTCACCTCGCCCTCGTTCTTGCGATCGGCACGGCCCTTGACCATGACGACGGAGTCGGGAACGAGGATGTCGCGGACCGACGCGCGCGTCGAGCCGCAGCCGCACGACCCCGAAGTCGGCCGTGGCCTGGAAGGGCACGATCTCCATGGCGACGATCTTCACCTCGCCCTCGTTCTTGCGATCGGCACGGCCCTTGACCATGACGCCGGAGTCGGGAACGAGGATGTCGCGGACCGACGCGAGCGTCCCGGCGAAGACGACGACCTCGATCGAGCCGGTCATGTCGTCGAGCTCGGCAAACGCCATCTGATCGCCCTTGCGCGTGACGAACGGCTTCAGGGAGGTAACGAGGCCGCCGACCGTGACGATCTGGCCGTCGCGCAGCGTTGAGGCCTGGCCGAGCGGCAGGTCGGAACGGCGCACCAGCTGCTCGCGGACATCGGCGAGCGGGTGGCTGGAGACGTAGAGACCGAGGGCGTCCTTCTCCCGGGCGAGCAGCTCCGTGCGCTCCCACTCGCCGGGAGGCACGGGTGGGTGGCTGCGTGCGACAGGCTCGTCGAGGCTGCCGTCCCCGTCGCCGGCCAGGTCGAAGATCGACATGTGCCCCATCATCGCGTCCGCCTGCTGCTTCGTGCCCGAGGAGAGCGCCTGCTCGAGCACGGCCATCATCCCCATGCGCGTGTCGCCGGTCGAATCGAGCGCGCCGCAGGCGATCAGGCTCTCGAGCATGCCCTTGTTCAGCACCGAGGCGTCGACCCGCTCACATAAGTCCCAGATCGAGGTGAACGGCCCCTTCTCGCGCGCGGCGATGATCGCGCGAACCGCCCCATCCCCCACGCGCTTCACCGCCGTCAGGCCGAACCGGATCTTGCCCTCGACCACCGCGAAGTCGTTCAGGCTCGAGTTCACGTCGGGCGGCAGCACCTCGATGCCCATGTCGGCGCACTCGGAGACGTAGAACGGCACGCGGTCCTTCGTGGACATGACCGACGAGATGAGGGCGGCCATGTACTCGGCGGGATGGTTCGCGCGAAGCCAGGCCGTCCGATAGGCGACGAGCGCGTAGCAGGCCGCGTGCGAGTTGTGGGAGACGATGCCGTTCGCCATGAAGTTGAGCGGCCCGTCGATCTCCATCTCGATGTCGTAGGTCGAGCCGTAGCCCCACTCCTCGATCGCAACGACCCGGTCGCCGTTCTGTGCGTGCTCGAGGGCGAGATGCCGAGCGACGACGCTCTTGAAGTCCTCGGGCGTGACGACGACAAACGGCAGGTCACCGTACTTCTCTTCGAAGAAGGCGCGGGCCCTGTCCATGCCGTCCATCTCCCAGTAGATGCCGGCGAAGTAGAAATCACAGATACGGCCGCCCGGCAGCACCTTGTGCATCTCGAACTCGATGCCCTGTTCGACCAGCCACTCGCACATGTCCCGCTCGGGCTGGCTCGCGCACCACATCCCGTTGGACGCGATGGAGCAGCGGCCGTATCCGGGGCCGGTGTCGTAGGTCGCCCGCACCGACGCCAGGCTCTTCTCGGTGTGCTTCATGACCCACTCCGGATCGTTGGCGCGGAGCCACTTGATCCGGTCGTGCATGGCGGCCACTGCGTTGCGCGTGAGGTGCGGATACATGTCATGTATCCGGTACATGTGGGCGGCTTTCTGGATCGGCGTCCGGCTCGCTTGCCACTTCCGCATGCGCTCCGCCGCTCGCTTGTCCTGCTCCTTCCGCTCCGACCGCTGTGCCAAGCGCCGCATCGTCTCCCGCCGCGCCTCTCGCTGGCGTTCGGTGACGGCCGGCTCCGCGATCACCTCCGTGACACCCGGGCGCATGTCGCGCACCTCCATGTACCCCTCGGTGGTGAGCAGCCTGTGATCCGCCGTGGCCTTGATTTGCCGCCCGGACTCGAGCCGAAGGCGGAACAGGAACTTTCGCCCGGTCTTGACGATCCGCTCGATCCTGTGAGGCCGAATGCGGCCATCGGGCCACATCGACATGATCTCGGTCACGCCCTGTCTCGCAGCCGTGGACACCGGGATGCGGTCGCCGTTGCGAAGCGTCACCTTCGTCGACGCGTGGATGCACTTGTTGAAGGAGTAGTCCGAGCTCCGCTCGTTGTCATCCCACAGCCGCTCCGCCAGCGGGCGTGACATGCCGTTGGCGATGCACCCGTCGATGAACTTGTCCTTCAGGGTCGCCATCAGCGAGCGGATCTTCTTCCCGATCGCTTTCCGCAGGTCGTCCGCTTCCGCGGGTGAGAACCCGGCGACCTCGCGGGCGATGAGCATCGACTGCTCCTGGTAGATCGTGATGCCCATCGTCTCCGACAGGATCCCCTCGAGCCTCGGGTCCGGGTAGGTGATCGGCTCGCGGCCGTTCTTTCGCGCCGCGTAGTGCGGGATGTTCTGCATCGGGCCCGGCCGGTACAGCGCCACCAGCGCCACCAGATCCTCGAAGCGCGTCGGCTTCACCGACCGCAGCGCCTCACGCATGCCGCTCGACTCGAACTGGAACGTCCCGGTGGCATCGCCGCGCGCGAGCATCTCGTAGGTCTTCG
>Ga0209577_10005365_pt1 | contig 11948 bp, 8 predicted proteins | sample GraSoiAngelo_109_FD_185874 | JGI IMG/M metagenome (GOLD analysis project Ga0209577, IMG submission 185874) | Grasslands soil microbial communities from the Angelo Coastal Reserve, California, USA - 14_0903_12_20cm (SPAdes) (version 2) | ecosystem: Environmental > Terrestrial > Soil > Grasslands ... | reverse complement strand
GCCAGGTGGCCTAAAGTTCAGGATTCGTGGGACAGGAAGCCCCGCACGAGAACGGAACGCAGCCAAAAAGCGACGGGAAGCCCGAAAGCAACGGTCACCAGCACGTCGGCGGATATCGCCTGGTGCGCGAGCTGGACACCGACAGCCTCGGCTCCGTCTACGAGGCTGAGCATCCGCGCCTGCACCGCCGGGTGGCGGTGCGCACCATCGGCACCGGCGTCGCGCGTGATGTGAGCTTTTCGCGCCGCTTCATGCTGGAGCTGCGCTCGTATACGGCGCTCGAGCACGAGGCGATTCCGCGTGTCTACGAGCTGGCGTATGACGGCGAGTCGCCCTACCTGGTGACCGAGCTGGTCGCGGGTGACACCCTCGACAAATCGATGGGCGACGGTCAGCGGTACGAACCGTTGGGCATCGTCTCGCTGCTGCGTCCAATCGCGAGCGCGCTCGACTACGCGCATTCGCGCGCGACCATCCACCGCGACGTCAAGCCGGCGAACATCCTGCTCGCGCACGACGGTCGGACCTTGCTGACAGGGTTTGGCCTCGGCACGGTGGCGTCTTTCAACACGGGCCCCGGCGCAAGCGGGGCGGTGGCACCCGACTATGTCGCGCCGGAGCGGCTCGTCGGCCGCGAGGTCGACGGACGGGCGGCCGTCATCTTCGAGGCGACGACCGGACGCAGGCCCTTCTCATCCAAGAGCTGGATCGAGACGCTGAGCCGGCGTCTTTACGAGCCGCCGCCGAACGTGCGCGAGGTCGTGCCGGACCTGCCTGCCGCTTTCGCGATCATCCTGCAGCAGGCGATGGACCGCGACCCCAGCCGGCGTCCCGCGAGCGCGAGCGAGCTGCTCGACAGGCTGGAATCAGCGATCACTTCGCCCAACGGCAAAGCCGAATCCGGAACGCGGATGACGAAGCCTGCGATCCGGGTGAGAGGCGTCGGCGTCGGTGCCGTGCTGGTCGTGGTCATCGGCGTCGCGGAAGCCGTATGGCTCTTCGAGGGCTCGGGACTAAAACTGCTTCTGAAGGTGTTCGGAGCGGGCTAGCGGACCCGGCCGTCGACGATCATCACCGACTTGCAGGTGAAGAGCCGGTCGACCATGAATCCAGGGCTCAGGTTCGAGGGATCCTGTCCGATCGCGGCGGCGATCTGCTGCACGACCTGCTGTGCCGGCACGTTCATGCCGAACACGCTGCCCCCTGTCGGCATGATGTCGAGCACGCCGTTGTGCGCGACCAGCACCACCGAACCGCTCCAGCCGACCCCGTTATAGGTGCCGCCGCCGGTGATGATCGCGCCGGCGGCAGAGTCGTCGTTGATCCTCAGCTTGAGGTTCGAGATGCCTGATACCTGGCCCGACTGAACGGCGTCGATCAGGTCCTGGGAGGTGTAACCGCGGTGCACCGCACCGTTCTGCTGGACATCCGCGCTGGCGCAGGACTCCAGCGATGCGACGGCGATAAAGGGTTCCTCACCGGCGGTGCCGAGTCCGCTCACGCCGTCGACGATGATCTTGTAGACGCCGGGCGGAGCGTTGTGCACCTCGACCGTCGGCAGAGTTCCAGTAGCCACGTACTTCTGGTTGTCAGGGGCCTGGACGGTCAGCTTCATCGCGCTGCCCGGATAACCAAGCGAGGCTTTGACAAGGCTGCCGCCCGCGTAGCTGTAGGTGTACTGCTGCTGTTCGCCGTTGTGGAGCGGCGCGCCGATAAAGTCCTGCTCCGTTCCGGGCGTCGTGCCTATCGCGACCGCGTCGGACGCCGCGAGGGCGGGTCCGAAGGGATCGGTGGAGTCCGGGACGATGGGGATCGGTTGGCTGATCGTCCCGTTTGGATTCGCGGTCGCCTGCTGGCCGGCGTTGATCTGAACGGAGGCGGTTGCGTTGTGCAGGCGCACGGTTCCGACGAAGACTTTGACCGTCATGGTGCCGTCGGCGAGGATGTAGATCTCGAACTTCGTGCCGCGCACGCTGGCTGTCGCGGACGCGCCGTTGACGTCGAAGGTTGCGCCTGAGGCGAGGTGCTGCACGTTGGTGAACGTCCGGCCGATCTTCTGGCTGAGGGTCACGTCATGGAGGCTGCCGCTCTTGGTGAAATGGGCGGAGTCGAATTTGAGGGTGGTATCGCTGGCGAGCCGGGTCAGGGTGCCGTCGGGCAGCGTTATCGCGGCGCGTCCCTTGGCGTCCGTCTTCACCGAGGCGCCGGCGTGGACCACCGCCCCGGTCGTGGCCGTAAGAAAGTCACTGCCGTTGCTCGAGGTCGAGGCGGCGGGCTGATAAACGGTGAGGGTCGCCGACGCGTTGACCTGCGCCGATGCGGCCACGTTCAGCCAGACGACCACGCCCACGACGGCGACGATGAGGATCAAAAACAGGATCAGCAGGCGGCGTCCGCCGCGACGTCTGGGTGGCGCCTTGGCGGCTACGGTTGCCATGCTGCCGAGGAAAGATAGCTCAAAGCACGGCTAACTCCCCCCGCTTAGGCTCCTTACCTGTGGCCCTCGACCACCATCATGTTGTCGCCGCCCCCGACCGCGCATGAGTAGACGCGGTCGACGGTGAATCCTGAGGGGATCGAGCTGATCGACTTACCGCCGAAAGAGCTCAGGTTCTTGATGACCTGAGTCGTGACGTTGATCCCGCGCACGGTCACCTGCGTGATGACCGCGCCGAGGTTGGGCGTCGCGGCGTAGAAGTCGATGATCCAGGAGATCTCGATCCCGCCGATGTCCGAGTGATAGACGACGTGCGCCGATGTGGGCGACGTGCCCTGCACGGCGATCGTCACGCCGCCGGCGCCCGAATCCGCGAGCGCCTTGGAGATCTGCGAGTTGCTGAGCGTCTGCCGCACGATCGTCCCATCGTCGACATTCGCCGCGGAGCACGGCGCGTTGCCGGCGAACGCCACGACGAAGCCCTCGGCGGGCGCAACCGTGACGGCGTGAACAACGGCCCGCCAGTGACCCGCCTTGCCCTCGATGTGGTTGGCCACGCCTGAGGTTCCATTGCGTGAGGCGTGCTCGACGCCATCGGGGCTGAAAACCGAGAGCGTCATGAAGCTGCCGGGGTAGCAGAGCGCGAATGTGAGCGCGCCTCCCGAGGAGTCATAGCCGAACTCCGCCGTCTGACCGGTCGAGATCGGGTCGCCCGTCGAGACCTGCAGCGTGCCCTGCGTCGTGCCCGCCGCCACCGCATTGGCGCACTGGGCCGTGAGTGCGTACGGGTCCTGCGGGTCGCGCTGGATGGGCCGCACCGGCCCGAGCACACCGCCGGCGCTGACGTCGACCTCCTGCCCGGCGTTGACGGCCTGCCTCGTCGTGCCGCTCACGCTTATCGAGCCGGCGAACACCTTGAAGAGGTTGGTGTTGTTCTGCCGAACCAGCACCTCGAACTGAGTCCCGCGCACCTCGGCGCTGACGGAGTGACCGTCGATCTTGAACGACGAACCGCTGGCGAGGTGCTGGACGTTCACCAGGGTCCGGCCCGCCTTCTGCGCCACCTCGACCGCGTCCAGGTTGCCGGCCTTCTGGAGCTGGACCTTCGTGATCTGGACCTCGGTGTTGGGCGACATCCGAACGTAAGAGCCGTCGGGGAACTGGATTGCGGCGTGGCCGGTTTGGGTCTTGACGTCGTCGTTGGCGTTGAGCGCCTGGCCCGCCGTGCCGCCGCTGCCGTTGACCGTCACCGTCTGGTTGTAGACGATGAGCGTCGCGGGCGCCGTCACCGCGGCTGATGCCTGGACCACGAAGAACCACCATCCGCCGCCCACGATGAGCAGCACCGCAAGGATCACGGCGACGAGGCATCCGCTGCAACCAAAGCCGCACCCGCGACCGAAACAGCCAGACCTCCGCGCCGAAGGAGGAGGTGCGGCTTGCTGAGGGACGGCTGGCGCGGGCGGCGGCTGGATCGCCATCGCCCGGGAGATTAGCTGGTGGGTATGCGCAAATCGACGACCAAGCGCGCCGGATCGTTGAGCGCGAACGCTCGAATGCAGGTCGGCTTGCTCACGCCGAGCCCCCAGGACACGTAGCCCTCGAAGTCCTCGGTCTGGCGGGCCTCTTTCAAGACCTGGAACTCGGGATGGATCAGGTCGGTCGAGCCGGTGAAGGTCGTCGCGCCGGTCGCCGAGTGCACACGAACCAGCACGCCGGCGGTTCCGCTGAGCGTCACGGTCTGGCCGCTCGCGCCGAGGGGGAAGACGGGCTTGTCCTGTCGCGTGACGCTGTAGGTGGGTACGATCGACTCGAACTGGAGGACGAACCGGTCGTAGGTCGCCAGCTCGCCCACGCGCGCGGTGATGGTGTTGGCGACACCCGTCTTGCCGCCTGAGAAGTCGGTGCAGGCGAAGTCGGGAAGGTTGGTCCCAGGAGGGGTCGGCGGCGCGACGGGTGGTTGAGAGATGCGGGGGCCCGAGGCGTTGGCGGCGCCGGTTGCGCCTGGGGTGACCGACGCGGTCTGGGCGAGCTGCGGCCCGCAGGCGGTCAGAATCGAGATCACCAGCAGCGCCAGTCCGGCTCGCACCGGCCAATGGTATGGTCGAGACCCCTCTGGAGTGCGCCGAGGTGGCGGAACAGGCAGACGCGTCGGTCTCAAAAACCGATGTCCGCAAGGACGTGCGGGTTCGACTCCCGCTCTCGGCACCACGGCGGGTAGAACGGTCGCTGCGGCTGGAGGGGTTACGGCGAGGGGACGATTCCCGGCAGCACGTACGCCTCGAGCATCGCCAGGAGGCCCATCGCGCTGGTGAGGATCAGGCTGTAGCCGATCACGCGACGGAAGATGTCGCCCTCGGCTCCAACCTTGTTCACGCCGGCGGCCCCGACCGACAGGTTCTGCGGGCTGATCATCTTGCCCATCACGCCGCCGGACGAGTTCGTGGCGGCGGTCAGGATCGGGCTGACGTTGTGCAGCTGCTGGGCGGTCTGCGCCTGGAGCGGGCCGAACAGCGTGTTCGACGACGTGTCGCTGCCGGTGAGGAATACGCCCAGCCATCCCAGGAATGCGGCGACGAACGGGAACACGAACCCCGTCTTCGAGAAGGCGATGGCCAGGCTGGACGTCATGCCCGAGAAGTTCATCAGGTAGGCGATCCCGAGGATGAACGCGATGGTCACAACCGGAAGCGCGAGCTGCCGCAGCGTGCGCGCGTACACGGCGAAGTAGTTGAAGCGGGCGCCCGAGATCCACATCAGCGCATAGGCGACGATCGTGGCGAGCAAGACCAGGGTGCCGGCGGCGGCGAGAAAGTCCCAGTTGAACGGGTTGTTGTAAGGCGCCGACTTGGCCACGATGGGTTTCTCGTTGAACACGACCGACACGGGCTGACCCTTCTTGTCCAGCTCATAAGTTCCCGGCCAGTAGAAGCTCCAGTACGGGAACTTGAAGGCCTGGCGGTTTTTGGCCGGGTCGGGTCCGATCCACGGCAGCGGGCACAGCTTGAACCCAGGGTTGCCGCATTTGAAGTCGGCGGTGATGTTGGCCGGCGCCGCGAGCGCCGTCTTGACGTCTCCTACCGGGTGGCCCGACCACCAAGGCAGGTTGCCCATCTGGCCGATCAGGATCACGACCACCAGAACCAGGTACATGGAGAAGGCGCGAACGATGCGCGACGGGGGATCGGCCGCGTCGACGGATCGGCCCGAAGCCACCGCGCGTGCGGGCAGATCGGAGCCTCCCATCACGCGACGCGGTTGAAGGCCGCTGACCGGTGCAGGCGCTTCGTGAGCGAACTGCCACACCTCGCGGGGCTTCCAGAAGCGAAGGAGCGCCGCGAGGCAGCCCATCGAAACGAGCGCCGCGATGATGTCGGTCAGCTCCGGGCCCACAAAGTTCGAGATCAGGAACTGGACGATCGCGAACGACACGCCCGTGACCAGAACCGCGGGGAGGACTTCCCGCATCCGGCGCCAGCCGGCCAGGACGACGATCAGGTAGGCCGGGATGATGATCGAAAAAACCGGCAGCTGCCGCCCGACCATGGCCGAGAGGGCGAGGGTGGTCGACGTCGGGTCGGCATGGCCGAGCACCGGCGCCACCAACCGGCCGAGCGTGACCACCGGGATGCCGATCGAGCCGAACGCCACCGGAGCGGTGTTCGCCAGCAGGGCGAGGACCGCGGCGGTGACCGGCTCGAAACCGAGGCTGGCCAGGATCGAGGCCGAGATCGCGACCGGCGCACCGAAGCCTGCGATGCCCTCGATCAGCGCCCCGAAGCTGAATGCGACCAGCAGCGCCTGCAGCCGGCGGTCGACGGTCAGACGGGAGAGCGCGCGCTTGATGACGTCGAAGTCGCCGCTCGCGACCGTCAGGTTATGGAAGAAGACAGCATTGAGAACGATCCAGCTGATGGGCCAGAGGCCGAAAGCCATGCCCTCCGTGGCCGCCCCGAGCGTCACGCCGAGGGGCATGCCCCACACGATCCAGCCCAGGACCGCGGCCGTGAGCATGGACGCCACGGCGCACATCCACGCCGGCAGACGCAGGACGGCCAGCATGACGAACAAGACGTAGAGCGGAACGCCTGCGACGATCGCCGACAGGAAAATGCTGCCCAGAACGGGCTCGTAGGTCTGATGGAACGCCAAAAAGACGTTCATCTATCTCCCCCCTAAAGACGCCGACCGAAGCCGAGACTAATTCAAGACCTATCGGGTCAGGTTTGCAAGTTCACCAAGACCCTCCGCCGCCCCCGCCTCCACCGCCGCCTGAGGAACCGCCGCCGCCGAATCCGCTCCCGCTGCCTGAGCTTGGCGGCGAGGCTGAGATCGCGCTCGAGATGTTGTTGTTCAACGACTGCAGGCTGCTCGAGAGCAGCGCCGCCTGAAATGGCGCATTGCCGACGTACCAGCCGTTCGACGCGCCGCTGGTGTCGATGCCCTCGAATGCCTTGGCCCAGCGGTCGACGACCCCGAACACGATCGCGTAGGGAAGGAGCTGGGTGAAGATCTCCGCCTTCTCCGCGAACTGCTGGCGGTATTTCTCGGCGGTGTTCATGTAGAGGCGAAAGCCCAGCGTTTTCTGCAGGACGGCGCGGCCTCTTGCCGTGCGCTGCGGCATGACCCTTGCGGTGACGATCAGCACCAGACCGAGCAGCAGGATCGCGGCGCCAATCAATCCCCAGCCGAAATGGATCCCCAGCTGGTACGTGGCAAAGCCGCCGGCGATGATGGCCGCCCAGCCGAGTCCTCCCCAGAAGAGGCGCGCGTACTCTGGCTTGACGGTGAAGAACCGGCGCGACATGGCGTCGGACACGATCTGGCCTTCCGCCGCCTGCAGCGTGGACCCGAACTTGCCCTTGAGCTCCGAGACCTTGACCTGCTCGCGCCCGGCGAACAGCCCGTTCAGGAGCGTTGACTCATACGGCAGCAGCTTGGTGACGTCACCTTGCTTCTGGGTCAGCAGCCAGTCGTGGAACCCGAATATGTGGGGAATGTCCGTGATCGTGAGGTAGCCACGAACGGCGAGGTCGACGATCGTAGCGGTCACGTCCTTGGGGTCGGCGCTCTCGTCCAGGATCAGGCCCAGTTGGGCAGGCTTCAGGTTCTCGGGCGGCTCGAACTCCACCACCACGGGTTCGTGCTGGAAGAGGGGTTCCGGCTGCTCGGGCGCCGTTGCCGGAGCCTGGTAGTAGTGCCCGAGGTAGGCGCGGTCGCGGCCGCGCTGCCACCAGCTCCATGCGATGGCGGCGATCCCACCCAGGAGGATCAAGAGACTCAGCCCGACCGTCACCGGGTTGACGTCGAACGCGTCCTGGGGGAACTCGCGATCGCGGGCGGTGAGCAGCGGCGGTGGCACATTGACGGCTCCCTTGACGAGGCTGACCGCAATCGACATCTGCTCGCCTGAAGCGAGTGGGCGTGTAGCGGTGTACGTAAAGAAGTTGTTGAGGCCGGCCACCTTGCAACCCTCGCGTGAGCCCCGCGGCCCCTGGTAGCACGCCGCCTCGACAAACGATCCCGCGGGCAGCTCGACGCTTGCGGTGACGGATTGCTTCGGCACCGGCCACATGTCGCCGTCGACGTTCCAGAACAGCTCGTCGCGGTCGCTGAATCTGTTCAGCGCCCCCTGCACCGTGTAGCTGATGACGTAGCGCTGGGCGCCGCTGACCGTTCGGTTGGGGTCGCCGATCTTGATCACCTCGTCCGGCCCGCTGGTGTACGCGTCGTACTGCAGCGGCGAGGTGCCGTCGGTCACCGAGTTGATGTTCAGGTTGTAGTAGCGGTCCTGCCGGTTGTCGTACACATAACGCACCGGGATGGTGCGAAAGATCCCGTGCTTCTGCACGCCGCCGAAGTCGACCCGGATGTCCTCGACCACGGCGATCGTCGAGTTCGTATTGACGCGGATCGTGGACTGGAACGAGTTGATGACCCACGCCTCGTCGGCGCTCGCGCTTCCACCTGAGATCGCGATCACGAGCGAGGAGGCGAACGCGGCGATTGCCAGCCTGGCGGCTCGAACTCTCATCGGCAGTCCGTATATTGCCTCGTGCCGTCCATGACATTGACCAATCTCCGGCACGACATCCGCAACGTGGCGATCATCGCCCACGTCGACCATGGCAAGACGACCCTGGTCGACGCGCTGCTGAAGCAGAGCCACACCTTCCGCGACAACCAGGACGTCGGCACGCTGATCATGGACAGCAACGACCTGGAGCGTGAGAAAGGCATCACGATCCTGGCCAAGAACACCTCCATCCGCCACGGCGACGTGACGATCAACATCATCGACACGCCGGGGCATGCCGACTTCGGCGGCGAGGTCGAGCGCGTGCTCAACATGGCCGACGGCTGCCTCCTGCTCGTCGACGCGGCCGAAGGCCCGATGGCGCAGACCCGGTTCGTGCTGCGCAAGGCGTTCGAGGTTGGCCTGCGAATCATCATCGTGATCAACAAGGTCGACCGCGCCAATGCGGATCCGCGGCAGACGCTGAGTCGCGTCCACGACCTCTTCCTCGAGCTTGCCGAAGACGCCGACCAGCTCGAGGCGCCGGTGATCTATTCGATCGCCAAGGAAGGCCGTGCGGGTCTCGAGGCGGACAACCTCGGCGCGGACCTGGAGCCTCTGTTCAAGACGATCATCGAGCACGTGCCGGCGCCGGTCGTCGAGCAGGGTGGGTTCCAGATGCTGGTGGCCAACCGCGCCTACGACGACTACACGGGCACGATGGCGATCGGGCGCATCTCGCGCGGCAGCATCGCCGCCGGAGATGCCGTCGCCGTCCTGAGCGGAGAAGGCGAACCGCGTCGGGTCAAGGTTGTCCAGGTTCTGGTCTACCGAGGTCTCGATCGGGTTGCCGTCCCCAGGGCCTCCGCGGGAGACATCGTTCTCTTGACGGGTCTCGAGGAGGTGGCGATCGGCGACACGCTGGCCGACCCCGAGTCACCCGACGCCCTGCCGCGGATCGAGATCGAGGAACCGACGGTGCGAATGACCTTCGGTGTCAACACGTCGCCGTTCGCCGGGCGCGAGGGCAAGTTCTCGACCACACGCCAGATCCGCGCGCGGCTCTACAAGGAGCTCGACACGAACCTCGGCCTGCACGTCGAGGACACGGACGTCGCCGAGCGGTTCCTGATCAGCGGCCGCGGCGAGCTGCACCTGGCGGTCCTCATCGAGACGATGCGGCGCGAGGGCTACGAGTTCGAGGTCTCGCGACCAGAGGCGATCGTCAAGCTGATCAATGGCCAGCGCATGGAGCCGCTGGAGCACCTGACCGTCGACGTGCGCGAAGACCATGTCGGGGGCGTGACCGAGGCGCTCGGCAAACGACGGGCGGAGATGATCGAGATCAACTACGACAAGAAGGGCGGGGTTCGTCTCGAGTACCTGATCCCGACCCGCGGCCTCATCGGGTTTCGCAATACGTTCCTCACGCTGACCGCGGGCACGGGGTTGATGGGCTCGATCGGCATCGGCTACCGGCCCTACGTGGGCGAGTTTCGCGAGCAGCGCAACGGCGCGCTTACCGCCTCCTCACCGGGCACATCGCTCACCTACGGGCTGGCCGCCGCGCAGGAGCGCGGCACAACTTTCATCGAGCCGGGCGAAGAGGTCTACGAGGGCATGATCGTCGGCATCCAGAAGCGGCCGGGCGACATCCGCGTCAACGTCTGCCGCGAGAAGAAGCAGTCCAACGTGCGCTCGTCGACCTCGGACATCTCGGTGCGATTGACGCCTGCCTCCCGCTTGAGCCTCGAGCAGTCGCTGGACTTCCTGGCCGACGACGAGCTCCTCGAGGTGACGCCGAAGCACCTGCGGCTGCGCAAGCGGCACCTGACCGAGGTCGACCAGTCCCGGGCCCGCCGGGTGGCCGAAGGGGCCCGACGTTAGGCCTCGCCGAATCGGGGTATACTCCATGCAGCCGGCGAAGCGTCGGCGCTCACCGCAGGCTTCTATCTTCTCGAACGGGCCCGCTAGATGAGTTGGCCCCGCCGTTCGAGAGATAGGAGATGGGAAATGCCGACTGGCACCATCAAAAAGCTGGTTTCGGATCGTGGCTTTGGATTTATCAAGGCCGAGGACGGACAGGAATACTTCTTCCACCGCAGTGGCACCGAAGGTGACTTCGACGGCCTCCAGGGTGGCGAGAAGGTTCAGTTCGAAATCGAGTCGAGCCCGAAGGGCCCGCGCGCCAAGAGCGTCCGCGTAGCCTAAAGCTCCGACAACCAGAAGGCCCGAGCCGCAAGGCTCGGGCCTTTCTCTTTTCCCGGTGGCACATCGGATAGTCCGGACTAACCGGGGATTGGACCAGGGCTAGGGCCGCAAAGTCCGGACTATCCGGGGTTTCAGCCTCCCAGGTAGGCCCTCCGCACCGCCGGGTTGTGCAGCAGCTCGTCCCCGCTCCCGCTGAGCAGAATCCGCCCCGTCTCGATGACATAGGCCCGATCCGCGATCGCCAGCGCGCGAAGCGCGTTCTGCTCCACCAGCAGGATCGTGGTCCCGTCCTTGTGGATCTCTTCGATCGCCCGGAACACCTCGTCCACCATCTGCGGAGCGAGCCCCAGCGAGGGCTCGTCGAGCAGCAGCAGTCGCGGCTTGGCGAGGATCCCGCGGGCGATGGCCAGCATCTGCTGTTCGCCGCCGGACAGCGACCCGGCGCTCAGATCACGCCTCTCACCGAGTATGGGAAACCGCTTCAACACCGCATCGATCTGGGCCCGGGTCGCCGCTCCGTCGCGACGCGCCCACGTCGCGAGCTCGAGGTTCTCGAGCACAGTCTGCCGGGCCAGGATCTCCCGTCCCTCAGGCACCTGGACCAGGCCGCGGCGGACGATGGACGAGGCCTTGGCGCTGATCAGGTCCAGGCCGTCGAACACCGCCGAACCGGATCCCGCCCGGATGAGGCCCGAGAGGGTGTTGAGGATGGTCGACTTGCCCGCGCCGTTCGCGCCGATGAGCGCCACCACCTCGCCTTTCGCGACTCGGAACGAGACGCCGCGCACGGCGACGATGGCGCCGTAGCTGACGGTCAGATTCTCGACATCGAGGATGGGATTGTCCGGCTCGCGCGCGGCGCGGCTCGTGGAGGCGGCCTGCTCGACGTCGGTTTCCTCCGCGACCCCGCTCGCCCCGGGCGCGCTGGTAACTTCCCGCTCGCCGCCGGTTCCGAGGTAAGCCTTGATGACCGTCGCGTCGGTGGAAACCTCCTCCGGCGTGCCGTCCGCGATCTTCTTGCCGAAGTTCAGCACCGCGACGCGCTTGCAGACGCCCATCACCAGCCGCATGTCGTGGTCGATCAGCAGGATGGTCAAACCGTCTGCGTTCAGCCGCTCGATCAGCTCACGCATGCCCTGCTTTTCGTTTGGGTTCATGCCCGCGGCAGGCTCATCCAGGATCAAGAGACGGGGCCGAAGCGCCAGCGCCCGAGCGATCTCGAGGCGGCGCTGGTCGCCATACGGGAGAGTGGCGGCGTGGCGGGTGCCCACCGACTTCTGGAGT
>Ga0209577_10005363_pt1 | contig 11952 bp, 12 predicted proteins | sample GraSoiAngelo_109_FD_185874 | JGI IMG/M metagenome (GOLD analysis project Ga0209577, IMG submission 185874) | Grasslands soil microbial communities from the Angelo Coastal Reserve, California, USA - 14_0903_12_20cm (SPAdes) (version 2) | ecosystem: Environmental > Terrestrial > Soil > Grasslands... | reverse complement strand
GAAGCAACACTTGCACCTCCGTCCTTCGCGCCGCGAATTTATGGGGTCGGTTCTCCTCGCTGGTGCCGGTGCAGTGCTCTCCTCATCACCATTGATCGCGCAGAGTGCGCCGGCGGCCAGCGCAGCAAAGGCGGGACGCATTGATGTCCACTACCACCTCGTTCCTCCGAGCTTGATTCAGGCATTTGGCGCCCAGCGGTTCGCAAACGCCGCTTCAAACTGGACACTCGATCAGAGGCTGATGGACATGGAGCGCAACGGAGTGGCTACAGTCGTTTGCTCCATAGCTCCCCAGGGCGATCCCTTCGCGGATGCGTCAAAGGCGGTCCAACTGACGCGCGAATGCAATGAATACTTCGCTCGCGTTGCGACGGATTACCCGGGCCGATTCGGCGTCTTCGCGTCCGCACCCCTGCCCAATGTGGATGCCGCCCTCCGCGAAATAGACTACGCCTTGGATACCCTGAAGGCCGACGGTATCGCTCTCTTTACAAGCTACGGAGATAAGTGGCTCGGCGATCCGGCGTTCAACCCCATCTTTGAGGAACTCAACCGGCGCAAGGCGGTTCTTTTCACCCACCCAAATACCGCAATTTGCTGCAAGAATCTCTTGCCCAATATCGGTGACGGGACGATCGAGTGGGGCACGGACACCACTCGCGCCATTACGAACCTGCTGTTCAGCGGGACCGCCGCGCGCTGCCCCAATGTTCGTATGACCTTTTCGCACGGGGGCGGCACGATGCCGTATCTGGTCGAGCGGCTCGAGGCGCTGGCCCATTCGCCCAAGTTTGCATCACAATTTCCCGCAGGATTTGCGGCTGCTGCCGGCAAGTTCTACTACGACACCGCCTGGACCACGAACCCCGAAGCCATGTCGGCGCTAAGCAAGCTGGTCCCCATTTCACAGATTTTGTTCGGAACGGATTTCCCATACCTGACTGCGGCGGACCAGCTTAAGGACTTGAAAGACTGTGGTGTGTTCAGCGGCGCTGATCTCGCAAAAATAGATAGCCAGAACGCTCTCCCCCTCTTGCCGCGCTTCAGGGCTTAGGGTACGGGCAGTTGGATTCTGGTATCTGATGTGCTACTTTCTCCCTAAAATCGCCAAGAGTTTGGAAGGAAGGTTGCCATGCGCCGATCGCTCCCCTCTCTAGTCCTAGTAATCGGCTTGTCGTTCTTCTGTGGGCCCACCTTCGCCCAGGAGAAAGGCGGCGACGACCGCACGGGTCCCTACGATGGAGTGCAAGGTTGGCCGCAGCCACTACCCGATAAGGGATATATTTGGGGATCGACCGGTGGAATTTTCGCTGAAACGCCCAACAAAATCTTTATCGGCAACCGCGGCGAACTGAAGCTGCCGGATAAACTGCCGCGCAGTTTCAATGGCTTCTGGGGTTCTTTCGGTGAGCAGGCCACAGGTGTGACGCCCGTGTTTAAGAACTGTATCGCTATCGTGGATGCCAGCGGCAAGCTGATCGAAGCATGGACGCAGTGGGATCATCTCTTCGAGGATGGCCGTGGACCTCACTCCGTCTTGATCAGCCCGTACGATCCCGAGCACAACGTCTGGGTGGTTGACGACATTCATCATCAAATTTTCAAATTCACCAATGATGGCAAGAAGCTGCTGATGACCCTTGGAGTGAGGGATGAGCCCGGCAACGACGACAAACATTTCAAGCGGCCCACCGACATCGCCTGGCTGCCGGATGGCACGTTTTTTGTAAGCGACGGATATGGCAATACGCGTGTCGTAAAGTTCGACAAGAACGGAAAGTTCCTGCTGACCTGGGGGACACCCGGCACCGGAAACGGCCAGTTCAACACGCCACATTCGATTACCGTCGACCGAAACCGCCGCGTGTATGTCTCCGATCGGGCCAACAATCGCATTCAGGTCTTCGATGAGAACGGCAAGTACCTCGACCAGTTTCCCAACGTCACCCAGCCATACCACATTCGTGTTAGCGAGGATGGTTATCTCTGGGCGTTCTCCGGCCCGCTCGATAAATTTCTGAAATACGATCTCCAAGGACATCTGTTGTATGCCTGGGGGACACACGGCACGGCACCGGGTCTGTTCTGGGCGGTGCATCAATTCTCGGCCGATAGCGACGGCAATCTCTTTACCGCCGAAGTTTTCGGCGGGCGGCCGCAGAAGTTCCGGCCGCGACAGGGGGCCGACCCGTCCCATTTTTATAAGCCAGTACCGCTCATGCCCAAGAAATCGAGTTGAGCGGCCCTGTCAATGGCTGAAGAAAGGACTGTGAAGCACATGGCAAAGCGAATTTCCTTGTTACTGCTGCTCCTGACTCTGTTGCTGCCAGCGGTCATGCGTGCCCAGGGAAACGCCAACTTCTCCGGTACCTGGAAGCTCGCCCAGATCGATCCGCCGGTGGATCCCCGAAACGGCCACCCACCGGGGCCGGGTGGGGGACTCGGTGGAGGTGGAGATGCGGACAATGCCTATGGGGCGAGCATCCGCGAAATTTTTGCTCAAGCACCCCAGATGATGACCATCACCCAGACGGCAAATCAAATTACCGTTCAGCTGGGTTCGGAAAAAGAGGCGTATACGATGGATGACAAGCCGACCGTTGCTCCAGCTGGTGATCCCAACGCCTTGAAGACTTGGGGGCACTGGGATGGAACGAAGCTGCACCTGCACTTCAAAAAAGGGATGAACTGGGGAAGGGACATTCTGAGCTTGAGCGAAGGGAAGCTGGCGGTCCTGCGGGATATTGAGTCGGGTGGCGGATCGACTACGTATGCCCTGACATATTCCAAGGCACAGTAAGCAATTCCCCGCTCATCACTCCAAAAGAAATCCAGACTGAGCGATTTGAACTTGGGTTTCCGTAGATGGATAAGTCAACCCTCTTATTACTAGCGATAATACTGGCTGTTTTTGGCGGCTCTGTTGCAGCCGGTCATCCTGCATGGGGCACACTCACGGGGATTGCTATCATCCTGCTCGCTGCAGGACTAGCCGTGGGAACGCTACCGCTTCAGTCCCAAGATTACTTTGAGGAGCGCATAGGGCCCAGCAAGAGGACCTCGAACAGCCTGGTTACGTTGAGTTCTGCTGCCATCGTTGCCATCTATGCCGCGGGCTACCACCGAACCAGTTCTGCGGCCCATAAGTTTGATTCGCAGAGACCCCAGCAGAGAAGAACGTCTGCTACGATCGCCATCGTGACGCCGCCGGCGGCCACGAGCCCGGCGATCGAAGCGACACCCTCGGGTTTGCGTTCTGAAACTCCTGCCATCAAGAAAAATGCCAAACGACCCTCAGCTCCAGCTCGAAAAGCGGTACCCAGCAAGTCGAGCGATTCAGCGTCACCTTCCGCGCCGTCGACATCACCAGCCCCTAATCCGCCAGCCAACGGGGCCGCACAACCGGCAACCGCCGCGCAAGCTCGATACAAAGATGGAGTCTACTTGGGTTGGGGTAGCTGCCGCCATGGCGATATCGAGGCGTCCGTTGTGATTCAGGACGGAAAGATCGCTTCGGTTGCGATCTCCCAATGCCTGACGCGCTATTCCTGTTCCTGGATCGCTCCAAAAACTCCAGGCGGTGGGTTTCCCGATTTGCCTGGACAGGTGGTCGAAAGGCAGAGTCCGAAAGTCGATTACGTGTCGGGAGCCACCGAGAGTAGCTATGCATTCGCCGATGCGGTTATCGCAGCCTTGTCCAAAGCGACGGAGTGACGAGGTCCTCCGCACCGTCGCCCTGATGGGAACCTTCGTGACCATACATGTAGTGGGCCACGTGGTCGGTCACGAAGGGGATCCAGGGCCGGCCGAGCGGTCGGAGAAAGCGGTAGACCGTGCGTTTGAATGGTTTTGCCGCGTCGAGGAATGTTGCACGCGCTTTGAGGCCCAAAGCGAAGTGATGCAGCTCACAACCCGGGTGGGCGCACCCGTTCGAGTCAGCGCAATCCTCTATGAAGCTGTGCAATTTGCGTTGGCGGTAGCGGAGGAGAGCGACGGCGCATTCGATCCGACGGTCGGCTATGCCATGGAAGAGCGCGGCTTCAATCGCGAATATCGCACCGGAAAAACGATACGAACCGCTCTCGATTTCAGTGGCTCGGTCAATTATCGGGACGTTCGCCTCGACGCGGACCGCAAGACCATCACTTTGCTTCGCCCGCTGATCCTTGACCTCGGAGCGGTTGCGAAGGGGCTCGCAGTCGATCTCGCCGCCCGTGAATTGCGACCCTGCAAGAATTTTGCGATCAATGCGGGCGGCGACCTTTTTCTCGGAGGATGCAACCCAGACGGCCAGCCGTGGTCCATCGGAATCCGCCATCCCCGCAGCGACGATGAATTGATCGATTCTGTCCGCATTTCCAACCGCGCGGTGTGCACCTCAGGTGATTACGAGAGGCGAAGCTCAAAGCATGACGGCCATCACATTCTCGATCCGCGCACTGGATCGTCAGCGAATGCCGTCGCGAGCGTGACGGTTATAGCGCCTACTGCCATGTTGGCGGATGCGCTCGCAACAGCAGCTTTCAGTCTGGGTCCGGCCGAGGGAATGCAACTGTTCGATCGCTTGGGTGTGGATGGGCTTATCATTTCTCCGGAGCTAGAGCAATATGCGACTCGAGGGATGCGTGACTACCACTAGTGCCGTCCCACCGATTTCGACCCGATGGCTAGAGGTGCCGTGCTTGGCTGGCTGAAAATCGCAGCAACAGGTTGGAACGTCACTAGCTCCCCGATTTGGCGATTTTTCCAGACGCCCAAGGGTCTGCTTATCATTGTCTTGGCGCTGCTGGTTACTTTTGCCGCGCCACGCGAGGGATTCGCATTAGTGGCCCCCGGCCTGGTGACTGCCGTTACTTTCGCTGGCGCGATCGACATGTTGATGCTCCGGAGAATACGAGGCGTCTGGGAATTTCCGAGCGCAGCGGTCCTCACTGGTTTGATTGTAGCCATGGTGTTGACCCCACACGAACCGTGGTACATCGCCGCTTGCACCTCGGCGGTCGCGATTGCCGGCAAGCACATCGCGAGGACTCGTTCGTCCAATATCTTTAATCCAGCAGCTCTGGCTTTGGTTACCACATTCTACATTTTCAATACGGGCCAGAGTTGGTGGGGCGCATTACCTGAGATAACGCCGTTCGCTTTCATGGTGCTCGTGGCGAGCGGCACGTTCATTGCGGATCGAGTGAACAAGATTCCTTTGGTGCTCGTGTTCTTAGGCACCTACTTCGGCCTGTTTACGCTCACGACTTTCCTTAGTGATCCGGGGAAAGTCGCCGAAATCTTTCGGCCGCCAGATCTACATGCCGTGATCTTTTTTGCGTTCTTTATCCTGACTGATCCGCCGACCTCGCCCGTGAGGTATCCCGATCAGATTGTGTGTGGTGTGCTTGTTGCGCTGGCCAGCTACGCAATCTTTGAGTGGGTGGGTGCGGCCTACTATCTTCTCGCGGGCGTGCTCGTCGGCAACACTTGGGAAGCCTGGCATCGATGGTTACTTTCGCGCCAGCGCCTCCCCTCACCGGCCACGTAGCCGCGTAGCGAAGGAGGGAGCGCCTTCGCTACGAAAACCCGATCCAGCGTCCGCCGATGCCCACCCCGGACCACAGAAGGACCGAGACCAGGGCCACTACTTTGCCCCAAAGGGGCCTTACTCGAGTCTGATCAGCCATGGTCACTTTTCGCTGCACCGTAAAAGTAAAGACGATTGCCAGAAACAGCGACGTCATCTTCAGCCAAAAAGCGGGATGGTAATAACACTTTATCGCTTCGGATAAGAACAGCAGGCTGCCTGTGATGATCATCAACACAAGACTGCCGATCAGCCAGGGCTGGGCATCGCGTGCAAGCTGCGCGACAGACTGGCGCCGCAACCCAAGACCTAACAGGCGCAGGTCGACGACCAGCACTGCTCCCCCAATCAATCCAAGGCCAAGGAGGTGTATCGCTTCGATTAGAGGGAAAAGCCAAGCCGATCTTCTTATGGCTTCGCCGATTCCCGACTGTTCGCACCACTGAAAGAAACTCAGCAGTGACATCAGTGCTCCGCTTCAGTCGGTACGCAGCTGGTGAGGAAATTAATGATTGCCGGTTGCGGCTGTCTGTCGCAGTCGAACCAGTTATACGCAATCATCCTTCCGGAAAGAACGATAGCGACCCAGAGGACGAGAGAGAGGGCGCCAGCAACTCTGGCGGCCCTGGGCGGTGTCAGGTCCAGATCCCACGAGATGACCCGCCGATAAACACCCGAGTGAAAGATCAACACGTTAATACCTGCCACCATCAACAGAATCATTTTGGTCCTGAAAAAAATATTCTGAAAGGACCGAAGGGGTATAGCAGAAAACAGAAGTGCTCCGCTGATGACCATCACAACGAACCCAACCGCGGTCCACGGCAACAGGCGCCGGGCAACTTCGGATACGGGCACACTCCGCATGGTCCAACCGAGGAGACGCAGGTCGAACATAACCGCCAAGCCGAAGAAAAGACACAACGCCCAGACGTGAATCGATTCTATTAGGTCATAAGCATACCGCGATTCGTGAAGGCCGACGCTCCAGGATGAATCCGCCATCCGTCTGAAGAAATTGAGAAGAGCGCTTCCGGTTCCTTGGTTACTATTGCCCTCCAAGAGCGTTGCCCTGAATGGTGCGGCTCTCCGAAAAATGACAAAGCGCGCCAATGCCGAAGCAAATTGCGAAGGGGGTACGGGGACATTGCGCCGCACTTCACTCGTCCACTGCGCCATGTATGCTGGAGCTTGGTCAGGTGCCGTCATCAAATAACAGAGCACCAAGACCAAAGCAGGAAGCAAAGTTATCAAACGACCCGACACTTGGAACCCACTTCTATTGATCTCAAGCTTTCGGGATCAATTTTCTACCTCGTCCCGAACGTCATCGACCGCGGTGATTCCCACGAGTCGAGGTACGATCGTGCGCAACTAATATCGAGCGCCGCTTCGGCTACTTTTTGTCCTGGCTGCCCGGCGTCAACTCGTAGGGAGCGCCGGTTCCGGACGAGCCGAGAAACAACTTGCGTCCGTCAGGCAGCGTAAGATCCCTGCCGTTGGCTCGGTGCGACCCATCCTTTGCCTGGTAACCATCGATTACGATCTCGGTGCCAGGCAACAGAGATTCTTTCGTGAAGCCGCGCCGGAACAGAACATTCGGCGTACCCGCTTCGATGGCCCAGTTTTCAATCGTGCCGTCGGGCTTCTTCACATCCACGTGCAACCAGGTGTGGGGATTTACCCATTCCATTTTCGTGATCGTCCCCTTGAAACTCACCGGTTTATTCGCGTCGAACTCCGCTGCAAAGGCGTGGTGCGCCAACATCGACGTCGCGCCTCCGCACATTACCAGACCCACGACGTAGACTACTGTGGCAAGCTTCGCTCGCATCGACTTCAATCCTCCTGCCGCGTGTAAATCAAGATGGACGCCGTGGCCCGCGGCGGCTCGATATCCCTATTCAGGATATTTGGCGCCCTCCATGTCATTTACCGCCGTCTCCGCCGTACCACTCATAGAATTTGTCGCCGGCCGGCACTTTGCGCGTGATGTCGACCGCTATGGTGTCGCCCTCCCAGTGCTTCACCAGTTGTTTCTTGCGCAGACCTCCATACATGAACTCCTCGACGAATTCGTTGCAGCGAAACTCGAGTAGCTGCATGTTGGGTTCGACCCGGCGGTAGAGCGGCATGGCAATCCGCCACGGCCGCGTAAAAACCTTCGGATCCTCCATCGTCACTTCGTAGCGAATGATATCAGGCGACATCAGCGAGAAGCGCTCCACCAGGTGCAGCGCGTCGCTATGGAAATTCCCGGCGCGGTCGAACCAGCTCCGGTCGTTGAAATTAGTGACGTCGACGACAAGCGTGTCTCCGTCCCACCGCCCGACGGAATGACCCATCCAGGTATCGTCCGGCGGCCCTGCGACCTTGTCCAGATGGATGGTCCGCGCGGTATTCGAGAATTCGTAGGCCATGTGAATCTTGTCCGTACTTTGCGTGATCTGGAAAGGATAGGGCATGTACATCGCGCGCGGAATGCCGGGCAAGTAACACTTCAGTTCCGGGTCGCGGTCGATCCAGTGCTCGGCATTCTCCTTTTTGATCAACAGGGCTTCCGGCTTGTAGGGGATCTGCCCGTCGCCCTGCACGACTCCGAGCGATCCGGGTACGGCGGCCGCGGCGCCAAGCGCGAGAACCGGCGCTGCCGGCACCCGAGCGTAGTCATAAGGATAAATGCCTGGTTGCGTGACCGCGGCGGGTAGCGCCGCATGTGCCTGCAAATCCCAGTTGGCTTCGTTATTGGCTTGCCAGATGCCGCTGAAGTTGGGCTTTCCGCCGACGCGGGCCGGCCGCGCCGCCGGAGCGGCGGGAGCCTGGCCCGAGGTCCGTGTGATGGACACCGAAGTGAGTGCGCTTACAGCGGCCGCGGCAATGGCGACCGTTGTCATCGAACGTGAGAATCGACCGCGCATGATCGTCTCCTTTACCTTCATCGGCGTTACTGCAACGGATCCTCTTCGACACCCACAAAATCTGTAGCGTTGTCGCTTATCGCCGGGTCGGGACCTTCTCCCTTCGCAAAAGCGGCCTCTGCCATGCGCTGTCCCCGCATCAACCCTGGCGAGGCATAGTTTCCTTCAATGCAGCGAGGCTCATAATAAATTCTGTTCTCCTCGTCGCTCTGCTTGGTGAACTCTTGTTTGACGGTCCAAGGCCGGGTCCACACCGTAGGATCTTCGATTGTGACGACGTATTCAAGTGTGTTCGGTCCGGTCCGCGTCCAGCGCTCGACTAAGTGCAAATTCTCACGCGAGCCCTGATAATCCGTTTTTGGGCTGAAGTTCGTCACGTCGATCACCAGTGTATTGCCCTCCCAGTGGCCGCGCGCGTCGCCATACCACTGGCGGATCCTGGCCGGCAGGTGCGGACTTCCGTTCATGACAATGTTCCGCTGCCAGCCTTGCCCCTGTCCCACGTCGTAGAATATCGAGATGCCGCCAGGGGTCTGCACAATTCGCCGGAAGCTGCCGGTCGCGCCTCCAAATTCGGGCAGCCCGCCCGTCAAGCAGCGGTCCGGCAACGCGCCATCTTCCGGACCGTCACGCCGATTCATGCGCGCCGTGTTGTAGCGAGGAGGAAGCTCTGCGAATCGCGGCGAGGGCGTCGCATCGTACTTCCCGCCGTTACACGCTATCGACTTTTTCTTGCAAGTCTCGGTCGATTGCAACAGGGCGAGGCGAAATTCCCGCTCGGTGGCAGCAGTCTTCTGAGCCTCCGGCGTGAGCGGCGGAATGCGGCCATTGGGCGGATCCACAATGAGCGAGGTGCGCGCGCCGGTGTGCTTGACGGACATAAACTGCGCGTTGTACGCGCCGGCGACATCGAGCTCGGTGCCGCGGTCCACGCGCCTGTCCCGGCCGAGCAGCGCCGCGCGCTCTTTATCCAGCTCGGCCCGCTGCGCCTCAGTAAAAAACTCCTGGTTCGCATACTTGGGCGAGCGCTGCAAGGGCGTATCCGATTCGTCTGTCCAAATGCCCTGCAGATCTGGTTCGCCCCACGGCGTTTTCAGCACTGCGGTTGGCGCGGAGGCTTTCAGGGAGGCCGCCGGAGCCTGAGCCGAAGTTCGTGTAATGGGCACCGAAAGGATGGCGCCGACCGCGGCCGCGGCAATGGCGACCGTGATCAACGAGCGTGAGAACCGGTCGCGCATGATGTCCTCCTTTTGCTTCTGCGGGCTCTACTGCAACGGATCTTCTTCGACGCCCACGAAATCTGTGGCGTTATCTTTTGTCGCCGGGTCGGGACCTCGTCCCTCCGCAAAGGCAAGATCTTCCCGGCGCGCTGCCAGCATCATCGAAGGGAAGGCATAGTTTCCTTCAACGCAGCGGGGCTCGTAATACGTTTTGTTCTCCCTGTCGCTTTGCCTGGTGAACTCTTGTTTGACGGTCCAGGGCCGAGTCCACACCGTAGGATCTTCGATCGTGACGGAGTATTCGAGCGTGCTCGGCCCGGTACGCGTCCAGCGCTCGACCAAGTGCAAGTTCTCGCGCGAGCCCAGAAAATCCGTCTTGGGACTGAAGTTCGTGACATCGATCACCAGGGTATGGCCCTCCCAGCGGCCGCGCGAGTCGCCATACCACTGGCGGATGCTGGCCGGCAAGTGTGGACTTCCGTTCATAACGATGTTCCGCTGCCAGCCTTGCCCCTGTCCCACGTCGTAGAACATCGAGATGCCGCCAGCGGTCTGTACAATTCGGCGGAAGCTCCCGCCGTACGCGGTTCCGAATTCGGGTAGTCCGCCTGTCAAGCAGCGGTCCCCCAACGCGCCATCCTCCGGTCCATCATGGCGATTCATGCGCGCCGTGTTGTAGCGAGAAAGACGCTCGGCGCGTCGGGCAGAGGGAGTCGGATCGTACTTGCCGCCGCTGCACGCTACCGACGTGTTCTTACAGGTCTCGGTCGATTGCAACAGAGCGAGACGAAATTCCCGATCGGCGGCGGCGATCTTCTGAGCCTCGGGCTTCCGTGGCGGAATCCGGCCATCGGGCGGATCCACAATCATTGACGTGCGCGCACCGGTGTGCTTCACGGAGAGGAAGACTGCGTTGTAAGCGCCGGCGACGTCGAGTTCGGTCCCGCGTTCCACGCGCTTGTCCCGGCCGAGCAGCGCCGCCCGCTCCTTATCCAATTCGGCGCGCTGCGCCTCGGTGAAAAACTCCTGGTTCGCATACTTGGGGGAGCGCTGCAAGGGCGTGTCGGATTCGTCGGTCCAAATGCCCTGCAGATCTGGTTCACCCCATGGCGTTTTCAGCGCTGGGGTTGGCGCCGGCTTCGCCGAAGGCGTCGGAGATTCTTGCGCGACCGTCACCTGCGACGGCTTAGAAAATACGAAGACCGAGATGATGACCGCCACTGCTCCGATGGACTTCAAAAGTCGAGTGCGCATCTGATACCTCCCTGACTGCAACAACAACCAGAGGAAGGGCGTATCCCCGGCAACCAGGGCGGCTACCAACCGCCAGATCGCATCATTATCGTCAAGGACCATGCTAGTGTCCAGAGGATTGAGTCACGGTTGGTTGACGGCGACGCTCTTACCTCGTTACCTTATGTCGCCATCACGAACGAAATGGAGATAACCAATATGCGAAGCCAATTCAACGTCCCGGCTGCCTTAATTGCGAGCGCCACAATGGGCGCCGTGTTTTGTTTGGCCACAATCCGGATGACCGGCCAGGCGACTCGGACAACGCGCAGCACAGAGGTACATCCCAACTTGAATGGCATCTGGCAGGCGACGAATACGGCGAATTGGGACCTGCTGGCCCATGGGATGCATCCGGCGGTCGCGCAGCCCGGCGTTTACCCGGACGTCCCCGTGCTGGCCGCTCCCGTTCTGGCGCTCGGCTCGGTTGGCGGGGTGCCCCCGGGGCCCGGCGTAGTCGAAGGTAATGACATCCCGTACAAGCTCGAAGACGCCGCGAAAAAGAAAGACAACGCCGAACACTGGCTGGATCGCGATCCCGAAGTGCGCTGCTACATGCCTGGGATTCCGCGCGCCATGTACATGCCCTATCCGTTTCAGATCACGCAGGGCACGAACAAGATTGAGATGGCGTTCGAGTTTGCGGGCGCCAGCCGAACCATCCACCTCGACCCAGTCGACCCGCCGCCGGCGGACACCTGGATGGGCCATTCGGTGGGTCACTGGGAAGGCAACACGCTGGTCGTGGACGTGAGCCATTTCAACGACCGGACCTGGTTCTCGCGCTCCGGCGATTTCCATAGCGACGCGCTGCACGTTGTCGAGCGCTTTACGCCGATCAACTCTTCGCTGCGGCCTGACGCGCTGCGGTACGAGGTGACCATCGAAGATCCGAATGTCTTTACCCGTCCGTGGAAGATGAATATGGTCCTGTACCGTCAGCTCGAAG